>Ga0207657_10000154_pt1 | contig 70197 bp, 82 predicted proteins | sample KBSC33metaG_FD_184316 | JGI IMG/M metagenome (GOLD analysis project Ga0207657, IMG submission 184316) | Corn rhizosphere microbial communities from Kellogg Biological Station, Michigan, USA - KBS C3-3 metaG (SPAdes) (version 2) | ecosystem: Host-associated > Plants > Roots > Rhizosphere > Soil ...
CCGCCCGGGCGCGATTGCCCGCCGTGCCGTTTGCCTGTCATATGCGCCATTGGCTTGAGGGGAAGCCGAAGCGCGCTATGGAGAAGGCATGTTTTCGCAGGTTGACTGGCGCAGGGTTGCGACCGGCGCCGGCGTTCTTCTTCTCCATCTTCTGATCCTTCTTGCGCTTCTCAGAGCGACGGGGCTTTTGCCCACCGTCGGCGAGAACGCTCCCAAGGAGATCATGCTGACCTTGTCGCCGCCGCCACGGCCGAGCGCGGAAAGCCAGCCGCAAGTGCCCGAGCAGATTCCGATCCCCTTCGCCATCATGCCGCGCGAAAGCCGCCCGATTACCGTTCCGCCCGAGCAGCAGAACGCCCAGCCGCGCGGCGATATCCGCGATATCGGCCGTTACCTGCAGAATTGCAGCGGCACATTTTATGAGCAACTTTCCCCCGCCGAACGGAAGAACTGCCTGCTGTTCAAGAACACCCACAATGGCGACAACGCGCCGGTTCTGGGCGAGGCCAAGCCATCGCCGTTCGACAAGGTGATCCAGGAGCGCAACGCGCCGTTCGTGCCGGCGTTCAAGCAATGCGACCCGGCATCGGTGAACGCCTCGCTGCACAATGTGCCCTGCACCAATTTCACCGGCGGCCACAATTTGCTCGAGATGAACCCGGGGCACTAGCCGGCACGGCGGGTTGCGATGTTAATACATTTGTTATAACGTCCGTTCTTACACTTGTAAGAACGGAGACGCGCATGAATTTTCCGCTGAAGATCGTCCAGATCGGAAATTCCCTGGGCATCACGCTGCCGAAGGAAGTGCTTTCGACGCTGAAGGCGGAGAAGGGCGATACCGTGACAGTGACTTGCGCGCCCGATGGGATTCGTCTCGCCGTCTATGACGAGGAAAAGCAGCGGCAACTCAAGCTCGTGCGCGGCATCATGAAAAAACGCAGGCATGCATTGCGCGAGCTGGCGAAGTGAAGAAATGGCTCTGGCTCGATCCGGACATCCTCCTTGCCGCCCATGACGAACAATTGGCCGAACACGGTGGACCGACGGGCATTCGGGATGCGGGCCTATTTGAGTCCGCACTGGCGCGACCGAAAAATCTTGCCGCCTATGGCAAGCCCGATGCTGCGGCGCTGGCGGCATCCTATACTTTTGGCCTGGCAAAAAATCATCCTTTCATCGATGGCAACAAGCGGATCGCGCTGATCGCGCTGGAATATTTCCTCGAACTGAACGGCTATGCGCTTGCCGCCGACGATGCCCACTGCGTCCTCGCCATTCTTGCTCTTGCCGCGGGCGACTTCGATGAGAAGGCTCTGGCGCTGTGGATTCGCAAGCACATGAAAAAGGTTTAAGGTCCGCCAGGGAGAAAACGCCATGGGTCTCTACGATCGCTATATTCTGCCCGTCGTGCTGAACGCGGCGATGAGCACCAAGCCGATCCGCTATCAGCGCAAGAAAGTGGTTCCGCGCGCGCAGGGCCGCGTGCTGGAGATCGGTTTCGGCGCGGGGCACAACCTGCCCTTCTACGATGCATCGAAAGTCACGCATCTGTGGGCGCTGGAGCCGTCGAAGGAAATGCGCGAACGCGCGGCGGAGCGGGTTTCGCAATCTTCGATCCCGCTGGAATTCCTCGACCTGCCGTCGGAGGAGATTCCGCTGGGCAATGAAGAAGCCGACACCATCCTCATCACCTACACGCTCTGCACCATTCCCGATGTGACGAAGGCGCTGGGCGAGATGCGGCGGGTTTTGAAATCCGGCGGCAAGATGATTTTTTGCGAACATGGCGAAGCGCCGGATGCGGATGTTCGCAAATGGCAGGAGCGTTTGACGCCCGCCTGGAAATTCATCGGCGGCGGCTGCCATGTGGGCCGCCCGATTCCCAAGATGATCATCGATTCCGGCTTTCGCATCGAAGGCATGGAAACGATGTATCTGCCCGGCACGCCCCGCTTCGCCGGATTCAATTACTGGGGCGACGCGGTGAAGGCCTAAAGCTCGATCTTGGTCACGATCACTTTTGGCCTTTTGCCGATCGTCGCGAGATTGCTGTGCGCGATTGCGGCATGAATTCGAAAAACAACCGATGCGACCTCGGCTCTCAAGGCGCGGCGTTCCTCCAGTCTTTCTTTCGTGTAGGCGCCATGCTTCAGCGCATTGCGGTTACCCTTCGGCGCACCACCCCTGTTCTTCAACCGCAGGACCGGACGTTTTTTGCCATTGCTCTGATCACGCACGCTTTTCGCCCGAAGGTTGTTTTTTTAAAATTAGGGGTACCCCCCACCCTCAGTGCTGAAGCGCGGCGATATCGGCTTCGACCTGAACGGCCAGCGCGTTGAGCGCCGAGACGTTGAAGCGCGCGAAGGCGCTGATGCGGCGGGCCTTGCGGCGCAGCGCGCGCATGTGATGGACGTCCGTTTCCGGATTAGATGACTCAGCCGGAATCACGGCCAGAACGGGAGTCGAGAGGCTTGCATCAATATTTTCAATTGCTTGCATGAGATATGTTCCCTCTTTGTCCATAAAGAACGTAATGGGAACAATTCGTGCCGTCAAGCCCCGGCGCACCCGCTATAGTCCCCCCGAATCTGGCACCAGGCGAACGGGATGAGACAGGCGGCATGCAGTTGCGGGCAGCTTCGCGTGGCGTGCGACGGCGAGCCGCTAAAGGTTTCGATCTGCCATTGCGACGCCTGCCGCAAGCGCACCGGCAGCGCCTTCGGTGTCGCGGTGTTCTATCCGCGCGGGAAGATTTCCGCGCAAGGCGAGGAGCGCATGTTCACGCGCCCCGCCGACAGCGGCCGCAACGTGACGTTCCATTTCTGCCCGCATTGCGGATCGAGCGTGTGGTGGGAGCCGGAGCGCATGCCCGACCGCGTGGGCGTGGCGCTGGGCGCCTTCGCCGATCCGAATTTCCCGATGCCCGATCAATCGGTGAGCGATGCGCGGCGTTACCGCTGGATCGAATTTCCGGAAGCGATGCAGAAGCGGGCGTAACGCACCTCATTCTCATCATCGTCATGGCCGGGCGTGTCCCGGCCATCCATTTTCCAGAGACCGATAACTTTCTGCGCCGCTTCTGGAAAATGGATGGCCGCCACGAGGGCGGCCATGACGGATGTGGAGAAGGTGGAAAATCTACTCCAGCGGCTCCACGCCCTTGAACGGTTCGTGCGCGCTGAAAGACGGCTCGGTGAACCAGCGCGGGCCGGACTCCGTCATATAGAAGTGGTCTTCCAGACGGATGCCGAGTTTGCCGGGCACCACGATCATCGGTTCGTTGGAGAAGCACATGCCGGGCGCGAGCGGGGTCATGTCGCCGCGCACGAGGTTGGGCGATTCATGCACATCCATGCCGATGCCGTGGCCGGTGCGATGCGGCAGGCCGGGCATGTTGTAATCGGGGCCGAAACCTTCCGTGCGCATGGAGGCGCGCGCGGCGTCGTCCACGCTGGAGCATGGGCTTCCAAGTTTCGCGGCTTCGAAGGCGGCGGCCTGGGCGCGTTTCTCCGCTTCCCACACGCGCACATATTCGTTCGATGGCGGCGCGCCGAAAACATAAGAGCGCGTGATGTCGGAATTGTAGCCGTCGAAACTGGTGCCGGTGTCGATGAGCACGGCATCGCCTTCCTTCAACACGCGATCGGTTTCGCCGCCATGCGGCAGCGACGTGTCTTCGCCGAAGGAGACGATGCAGAAGATGTTTCCGCTGCCGCCGAGCTTGCGATGTTCGGCGTCGATGAATTTCTCCACCTCGCTGGCGCGCATGCCGGCTTTCAGATGCTTCCACGCGCGGCGCTGCACTTCCAACGTCACGGTTTTCGCGTGCTGCATCAGTGCCAGTTCGGTCTTCGACTTGATGCGGCGGATCGCATTGATCAGCGGGCCGCCGCTGGTCAGGCGTTCATCACCGAACACGCCGCGCAGGCCCAGGAAGGTGAACAGCGCCACCTGATCGTCCACCGCGAGCTTGCCGGCGGGCAGGCGACTCTTGATGAGCGCGTAAGGGCTTTGCTCTTCCTGCCAGACATGGATGTCGCCTTCGATGCCGATGATTTGCGCGACCTTGTCCTTCTCGAATCCGGGCGTGATGTATTCGACGGTGCCGTTCTTATGGATCAGCGCGCCGGTGAATCGCTCCGACGGATGCCAGGAGAAGCCGGTGAAATAGCGGAGCGATGTCGTCGGCCCGATGAGCGTGGCGGCGACGCCCGCCGCCTCCATCTGCGCGCAGAGCTTGGCGATGCGCTCTTTGCGTTCATCTTTGCCGATGGGTGCAGGCATGGTGAGATTTGTCATTTCAAACTCCGATTTCCTCCCCCGTTTACGGGGGCGCATAGCGACAGCGTGTGCGCGCCGAAGCGTAGCGAGGCGGAGGGGGTAAGTGGAGCGGCAAAAAGTCCCCCTCCGTCAGTTGCTGCGCAACTGTCTCCTCCCCCGTAAACGGGGGAGGAAAGTCACCGGCTCATCAATTGATACTCGCCGCCCTTTTCGATGCCGCGCTTGTAGGCAGGGCGGGCCTGCATGGCGGCGCGATAGCGCATGAGGTTCTTGTAGGGCTCCAGCCGCGCGCCGGCGGCTTCCAGCACGAAGAGCAATTGAATGTCCGCGCCGGTGAGCTCGTTGCCGACGAAAAATTCGCGGCTGCCCAGCGCGCCATCCATATAAGAGAGATTGTTCGCGATCTCGCTGTCCACGCGCGGTTTCAGCACCGCGGCGGCATCGCCCAACGTGCCGGTGTAGAGCGCCATCAGCAGCGGCAGCATCGCCGAACCCTCGGCGTAATGCATCCATTCGACATATTTCCAGTAGTCGTCGGTGCCCTGCTTGGGCTTCATCTTGCCCTTGCCATAGGTGTCGATGATGTATTCGACCTCCGCGCCCGATTCGGCGATCACCTTGCCAGCATCTTCCAGCACCGGCGATTTTCCGAGCGGATGCACCTTCTTCAATTCCGGCGGCGCATAAGGCACCGGCGTCATGCGCTGGTACTTCACGATCTCATAGGGCACGCCGAGTTCTTCCAGCAGCCACAGGATGCGCTGCGAGCGCGAATTGTTCAGGTGATGGAGTTTCAGCATGGCGGTCCTCTTTTTCCTCCCCCGTTTACGGGGGAGGTGCCGAGCGTAGCGAGGTGGAGGGGGTTTGTAGAGCGCAAATGCCCCCTCCGGCATCGCTTCGCGATTGCCTCCTCCCCCGTAAACGGGGGAGGAAAATTTCACGCAGGTGTCGTGCCCTCGATGTCCGGTTTTTTCGGGAAGAACACCGCTTCGATCTTGTTGCCGTCGAAATCGAAAATGAACGCGCCGAAATATGTTGTAAACGCCGCCTGGCGCGGGCCGGGATCGCCCGCGCTTTTGCCGCCGCGCGCGATGGCCGCATCGAAGAATTCGCGCACGGCCACTTCGGACGGCGCGCGCAGGCAGATATGGATGCCAGTGGTTTCGGCTTGCGGTTTCAGGCCCTCGCGAGCATTCAGCCAGAACTCCGGATATTTTTTGCCGAAGCCGATCGTGGCGGGCGTGCGGTCCACCAGCTTGGCGAGGCCCAGCGGTGCCAGTACCGCGCCGTAGAAATCGGCGCTCGCGGAAAGATCGGAGACAGCGATGGAGACGTGATCGATCATGGCGCGCGTCTCATCGCGCATCTCTCCACATCGGCCAGACCTTCGGGCCGCCGGGGACCTGGATCTCGCCGGTCACCTTGAAGCCGAAGCTCTGGTAGATCGGAATGTTCGTGTCCTTGCTGGATTCCAGATAGCAGGGCATGTGCGCCGCATCCGCCATCGCGAGCGTGTGGCGCATGATGACGCCGCCATAGCCTTTGCCCTGAAACACCGGATCGGTGCCGATGGCCTGCAGATACCAGTGCGGGGTGTGCGGATGGGTTTTCTCCATCATGTCCATGGTGGAGAGCACGCGGCCGATGCTGCTTCCGAAAGCGGAAAGCAGCGCGGGGCCGTTGGTGATGTAGGCCCAGAAGGGCACGTCCCATTCGTTCGGCGGACGCCACAAGGTGACGGACTCGTAATTCGCGGTGGTGAAGCAGGCGCGATGCGGCAGGCCGAGCTTGAAGAGAACGCCCATCACGGTTTCGAGTTTCTTCAGGCGCCTGGAATCGTCCGGGATGAAATAGGAGAACACCGGATCGGTGAAGAACGCGCGCGCCAGCGATTGGGATAGCAGCGTGTGATCGGCGCGCGTCGCGTCGCGGACGGATGTCTCTGGCATGTCCCACCCCAAATTCTCGTGAGCGGCACTATAGAGCAGCGTATCGGGTTGTCATCCGGCGGCGGAGAGTGCGAGGCTCCGCCCGCTTCGATCTTCAAGGGGGAAAACATGGCTTTGAAAACGATCCGTGCGCTGGCGTTCTGCTCGGCGGCCGTTCTGGCATCGACCGTTGCGGCGGGCGCGGCGCCCGCTGCCGCCACGGCATCTTATCAGGCCATCGTGAAGGATTATTTCGCCGCGCAATGGACGCTGCACCCCACCGCGGCCACCGCGACGGGCCTGCACAATTGGGACAATCAGATCGACGACGTCTCCGCCGCGGCGCACACAAAAGAAGTCGCGCTGCTGAAAGGGTTCAAGAGCAGGCTGCAGGCCGTCGATGGAGCCAAGCTTTCGCTGACGGATCGTGACGACCGCGATGTGCTGGTGGGCGAGATCGACCGCACCTTGCTGGAAGATGAGACGGTGCAGCTATGGCGGCACGATCCGGGCACCTATGTGAACCTGCTCACCTATGCCGCCTTCCAGCTGATGGAACGCGATTTCGCGCCGCTGCCCGAGCGCATGAAGAACACCATCGCGCGCGAAAAGCTGATGCCCGCGATGCTGGCGGAGGGAAAGAAGAACCTCACCAACATGCCGCCGGTGTTCATCGACGTGGCGCTGGACAATCTGGGCGGCGGCATCGATTTCCTGTCCAAGGATGTGCCGGCGGCCTTCAAGGATGTGAAAGACCCGGCGCTGCAAAAGCAGCTTGCCGACTCCACCAAGGCTGCGGTGGATGCGGCCAAGGATTTCAAGGCCTGGCTCATCGCGCAGAAGCCGAACGCGCATGGCTCCTTCGTGATGGGCCGCGACGCATTGCAACGTCTGCTGGCCAGCGATCTGGTGGATGTGCCGGTGGAGAAAGTGCTGGCGGCGGGCGAAGCGCAGCTTGCCAAAGACCGCGCGGATTATCTTGCCACCGAGAAGCTGATCGATCCGAAGAACCCGGACAAGGCGATGGATGAAGTGGAAGCCGATCATCCCGACGCAGCGCATCTGATCTCGGAGGCGCGCAACGGGCTGGTGGGTTTGCAGAGCTTCATCGAGCAGCATCACATTCTCACCTTGCCGTCGAAGATGCTGCCGGAAGTGGCGCCGACGCCGCCTTTCGCCCGCGCCGTGATCTTCGGGCAGACCGATGCGCCCGGCGCGCTCGAAACCCATGCGACCAAGGCCTATTATTTCATCACGCCGCCGGAGCCGACATGGCCCAAGGCACGGCAGGACAAGCTGCTGTCTTATTTCAACCGTTCGTTCCTGCAGAATTTGACGGTGCATGAATCGCTGCCGGGGCACTTCACGCAATATCTCTTCCAGCATGCCAATCCCGGCTGGTCGATGGTGCGCAAGACGGCGGGCTCCTACACGACCACCGAAGGCTGGGCGCATTACAGCGAGCAGATGATGATCGAGCAGGGCCTGAGCAAAGGCGATGCGAAGGTGCGCCTTACGCAAATCAACGACGCCTTGCTGCGCGATTGCCGTCTGATCGGCTCGATCAAGATGCACACCGGCCAGATCACGCTGGCGCAGGACACCGAGATGCTGGAGAAGCAATGCTTCCAGTCGCCGGCCGTTGCGCCGGGCGAAGCCAAACGCGGCACCAACGATCCGGGCTACTACTCCTACACCTTGGGCAAGCTGGAAATCCTGAAGCTGCGCGCCGATGCGATGAAGAAGGAAGGCAAGAATTTCAACCTCACCAAATTCCACGACCAGTTCATGAATTCGGGACTGGTGCCGGTGTCCATCATCCGGCGGGAGATGGGCGTGGAGGGATCGTCATTGTGAGTTTGGCGATCCCAGCGGCGCACAAAGCGCTTTGGGATTTGCGCGCAGCGTGAACCTGCTGCTGTCGGGCCGGATCTTGAGTGCGTCAAAGCGCGTGAAAAAATAAGGATAGTTCGCTTGCCGCCCTGCCAGGAAACCGCGGGCATGCACGAGAAGCTTGGGAAGCTCGCGCCGGTTTTCGGGCTGGTTGGCCGTCGCGAAATCGACGCTGATGGCCACGGCGTTCTCGATTTCGTTGTCATTGATGCGGCGCCAGTTATCGAGGCCCTCATACAGGCTGGCGTAGGTTAAGCGCTCATCCAGTCCGAGAAGCTGTCCCGCCGGAGTCGATTTTGCGCTGTCCCATGCGCTTGTGTGCGTGTTCCACAAGAACGGTATGTAGGCGTGCTGCAGGCGAGCATCCGCCGGGGCGACGGCAAGCCAATGCTCGAGCGCGTCGAGCCGGCGCAATGTGCATACGTCGCCGACGCGGATATTCTCCCAGCGCGCGCGGTCGTCGGCCAGCTCCGCGTGCAGCGCGTCGCGAAGCTGCGCAACGTCGCTTCGTTGATGAATCGTCTCGACGACCTGTCCGGCGCCCAGCGCAATGAGCACGCCCAACACAATGATGCCGACCTCGCCGGCAAACGCACGCCAGCCATGCAGCGGCTTAGGCAGATGAAAACGCATGCGATTGGCCCCGCCGATCGCGCGGAAGGTAGCAGAAGAGCTTATGTGCGCAATGGGCCAACGCCGCTGTAACGACGCCATCGACACGCGCGATTGTCATGGCCCGCCGGAGTGCGGGCCACCCAGGTGACGTCTGCGCAATTTGTGAAGAAGAAAACGCCGGCGTTCTAACCACCGGGAGCAACACAGGATTTCAACTGGGTGGCCCGCACTCCGGCGGGCCATGACAGCGGTGGTGTGTTTGCGCGCGGCGCGAACCTATCTGTTCAATTCCTTCATCGCATTATCCAGTCCCTGTATCGTCAGCGGGAACATGCGGTCGCCCATGATCTGGCCGATCAATCCGATCGAGGGCGTGTAGTCCCAATGCTTCGGCGCCACCGGGTTCAGCCAGACGACGTGTTCGTAGATCTGCGTCACACGGTCGAGCCACACCGCGCCGGCTTCTTCGTTCCAGTGTTCAACAGAACCGCCCGGATAGGTGATCTCATAGGGTGACATGGTGGCATCGCCGACGAAGATGACTTTGTAGTCGTGCGGGAATTTGTGCAGCACGTCCCAGGTGTTGCTCTTCTCGTTGTGACGGCGGCGATTGTCCTTCCACACGCTCTCATAGAGGCAGTTGTGGAAGTAGAAGAATTCCATGTGCTTGAATTCGGTCTTCGCCGCGCTGAACAATTCCTCGCAGAGCTTGATGTAAGCATCCATCGAGCCGCCGATGTCGAAGAAGATCAGCACCTTCACCGTGTTGTGGCGCTCGGCGATCATCTGGATGTCGAGATAGCCCTTGTTCGCCGTGCCCTGAATCGTGCCGGGAAGATCCAGCTCCGTCTCCGCGCCCTGCCGCGCCCATTTGCGCAAGCGGCGCAGCGCCACCTTGATGTTGCGCGTGCCAAGCTCGACGGAATCGTCGAGGTTCTTGTATTCGCGCTTGTCCCACACTTTGACCGCTTTGCCGTGGCGGCCCTTGTCCTGACCGATGCGCACGCCTTCGGGGTTGTAGCCGGAATTGCCGAACGGCGACGTGCCGCCCGAGCCGATCATTTTCGATCCGCCTTCGTGCCGCTTCTTCTGCTCTTCGAGGCGCTCCTTCAGCGTCTCCATGAGCTTGTCCCAGCCGCCCATGGCTTCGATCTGCTTCTTCTCTTCTTCGCTGAGGAATTTCTCGGTGAGCGCCTTCAGCCACTCTTCGGGAATCTGCGCCAGCAAGGTGCCGTCGATATTCTCCAGCCCCTTGAAGACATGGCCGAACACCTGGTCGAACTTGTCGAGATTGCGCTCGTCCTTCACCAGCGTGGCGCGGGCGAGATAATAGAAATCGTCGATCTTCAGATCGATGACGTTCTTGTCCAGCGCATCCATCAGCGCCAGATATTCCTTGAGCGTCACCGGGACGCGGGCGCTGCGCAACTCGTCGAAGAATTGAAAGAACATGAGACAGGCTTTCGGCAATGGCTGTTACGGCCATTGTCCCCCCGAAAACTGCCCTTCGTAAAGCCCAGAACCCCCGTTACGCCGCGTCCGCTATTGCGGGATCGTCGTGCAATAGAGCGGAAAATCGCCCTTGGGGATCGAATGTTCGATCTGCGCCACGCTGCAATCGACGAGATAGCCGCGGCGGGTCGTCGTCACGGTCAGGCGCGAGGCGGCGGTCTTGCGGTCCACGCTGGAGCGCATCAGCATGGGCGGCGCATCGGGCCCGCCATCCATCAGCTTCTTGTCGTTCTCCGCGCGGGAGAGGTCCGAGCCCCAGCCTTCGATATATTTGCGCACGCGGATGGCGCCGGTGCGGCCGCGGCCGTCTTCATAGCGGCAGGTGCCCAATATGTTGGGATTGTCCTTCGAGGGACCGCGCACATCCTCAAGCGTGAAATTCTTGAACTGGACCGGGCACAGCACGCCGCTCGCAGCCTGCTTGTAGGAGCCGTTCAGATTCTGGGTCCAGCCTTCGGGTGTGTTGGTGATCTTGCCGAGGATATTGCTGATGGGCTGGGTCGGCGGCGGGGGAACCTTGTCCTGCGCAAGCGAAGGCAGGACGGAAAACGCCAGAACCGGCAAGGCGGCACAGGCAAGACGAACCAGACGCATGAAAAACCCCAGGAAAACCCGCAGGGCCCACTTTATCGCGGCGCACCGGTTCGCGCCAGCGCGGCGCATCACAACGCCGGCTTAACGATAATGCCGCGTTATTGCGGGGCGGGGGTGATGTCCTTCGCCGCGGCGGCATAAACCGTGTTGAGGAACAGCTTCTCCGCCGCCGCATCGCGCGGGTCGGCATATTCCACTGTCACCTCGACCGACCAGTTTCCGATCTGCGTGCCGGTAAAGAGGATGCGGTACTCCAGCGACTCCGCGTGCGCGGTGCGATAGGCGCGGGAGAAGACGTGCAGCGGCGCGGCCTTGTTGCCGAGCATCATCGTCTTCTCGGCGATCTGCTTGCCGCCGGTTTCTTCCTGCACGATGAATTGGGAGGCCAGCGACGCCTTCGGATCGTAAGGGCCAGCAAGGGGCGTGAGCACGATGGTGCCATAGACGCCATCGAGCGCGGCATAGGAGCAGAGGTCCGATCCGATCTGCACATCGTTCTCGCCCGCCGCGTCGCGCTCGAACGGACCGATGGAGGCGGGGCACACGAAACCGGAGGCGACATGAATCTTCGCGTAGCCGGGACCGTCCTTGAACGTGTCAGGAAGCGACTGCGCGAAGGCAGGGGTGGCAAGAACCAGCAAGAGAAGCGTGGCGATCTTCATGGCACTCATAATGTCACGACGGAAGGATCGAAGCCATGCGCTGAGATGGCAGCGATCTATCGACCGAGAACACGCAAGACGACGGCGCGAACGACCCAGGCTATTGGAATGCAAAACAGCGTTATGATCGCCGCTCCGCCGAGACTCATTTCAGTACCAAAGAAAGTCATCAAGCCCACATTGATGACAGCGCAAAGGAGCATTCCACCAACAATCGCACCGGCCACCTGAGAGAACGCGTAACCGGCGGCGCCCTCAAGATCGGATTCTTTGCTGTTGCCGGTGCTCATAAGCCCTTTTTAATTCCGCGATTCTCTCCGCGCCAGGAACGCGAGGCGTTCGAACAGATGAACGTCCTGCTCGTTTTTGAGCAGCGCGCCGTGCAGCGGCGGGATGAGCTTGGTCGGGTCTTTTTCCTTGAGCGCTTCCGGCGGGATGTCTTCGTTCAACAGCAGCTTCAGCCAGTCCAGCAATTCGGAGGTGGACGGTTTCTTCTTCAGGCCGGGCACGTCGCGGATCTGGTAGAAGACGTTGAGCGCTTCCGAAACAAGCTTCTGCTTGATGTCGGGATAATGCACATCGACGATCTTCTGCATCGTGTCGCGCTCGGGAAACTTGATGTAGTGGAAGAAGCAGCGGCGCAGAAACGCGTCCGGCAATTCCTTCTCGTTGTTCGAGGTGATGAGGATGATCGGGCGCACCTTGGCCTTGATCGTCTCGCCGGTCTCGTAAACGAAGAACTCCATGCGATCGAGTTCGAGCAGAAGATCGTTGGGGAATTCGATGTCGGCCTTGTCGATCTCGTCGATGAGCAGCACCGGGCGCTGGCCGGCTTCGAACGCCTCCCAGAGCTTGCCCTTCTTGATGTAGTTCTTCACGTCCTTCACGCGCTCGTCGCCGAGCTGGCTGTCGCGCAGGCGCGTCACCGCATCATATTCGTAAAGGCCCTGCTGCGCCTTGGTGGTGGATTTCACATGCCAGGTGATGAGCGGCGCCTTCAGCGCATCGGCCACCTGGAAAGCCAGCTCGGTCTTGCCGGTGCCCGGCTCGCCCTTGATCAGGAGCGGGCGCTGCAGCGCGATGGCGGCGTTGACCGCGATGCGCAGATCGTCGGTCGCGACATAGCGATCCGTACCTTCAAAGCGTGTGTTGGCCATGGAAATCTCGGTTTGGGATAGCGTTCTGCGCACGGTAGGGGGCGGTCCCGCGCTTCGCAAGCCACGTCCGGGTGCGCTAGAATGTGTCATGAACCAGATCAGACCCTCCTCGCCCGAAACGCTGCCCGCACGCTTTTATTCCGACCCCGCGCTTTACCAAGCGGAAAGGCGCGAAATCTTCGCGCGAAGCTGGCTGCTCATCGCCCATGAAAGCCAGATCGAAACGCCCAATTCCTATGTGGCGACGAGCGCCGCGGGATTTCCCATCATCGTGGTGCGGGACAAGGACGGCACAATCCGCGCCTTCCACAATGTCTGCCGCCACCGCGCCGGGCCGCTCGCCGATGACGGACAGGGCAAATGCGAAGGCCAGCTTGTGTGCCGCTATCACGGCTGGCGCTACGCGCTGGATGGACGGCTCGCCAGCGCCCGCGATTTCGGCCCGGCGGAAGGGTTCGATCCGCGCGAATATTCGCTGCGCGGCGTGCAGTGCCAGAGCTGGCGCGGCTTTATCTTCATCAACATGGATGAGAAGGCCGGGGCGCTGGAAGACACCATCGCGCCGCTGATCGCAAAGACCGCGCATCTGCCGCTGGAGAAATTCCGCTTCGAGCGCCAGACGACGCATGACATCAACTGCAACTGGAAGACTTACGTCGAGAATTATCTGGAGGGTTATCACATCCCGCTGGTGCATCCCTTCCTGAACTCGGCGGTGGATGCGAGCAAATATGAAGTGGATGTCTCCGCGCCGGTGATCTTCCACCAGGCGCCGCCGCGCGACGGCTCGCCCGTCGGCGGATTGTGGGCATGGTCCTGGCCGTGCCTGGGCGTGAACGTCTATGCCGACGGCATATTGATGGAGCGCATGTGGCCGGTGGGCCATGGCGTCACGCGGCTGGATTATCTCTATCTTTTCCCCGACGGCATCGAACGCGCGGTGATGGAGCGCAACATCTCCGCCAGCGAGATCACAACGGAAGAAGACCGCAAGATCTGCGAGAGCGTGCAACGCAATCTCGACGCGGGCATCTACGAAACCGGCCGCCTCTCGCCCAAGCACGAACAGGGCGTGGCGTGGTTCCAGAAGGAATGGCGCAGCACGCTGTCGCTTTAAAGGGGAGCCGTCATGAGCTGGATGATCATCGCCGCCATCATCGTGGCGGGTATCGTGTCGAGCTTCACCGACTGGTTCTTCATGGGCGTGCTGTTTTCCGACCGCTATCAGAAATATCCCGACACCTGGTGGCCGCGGTCCGGAAAGGCTGCGGAGCGCGGCGCGATCATGACCTCCACCGCGCTGGGCTTCATCACCGCGGCGGCGGTTGTTCTTCTCTGCGAATATGCGGGCGTGACCGGCATCGTGGGCGCACTGATCGTGGCGGGGCTGGCGGCGGCAGCCGGGCCGCTCGTCACCACCATCACCAACGGGATGTGGATCAAGATCGATCCCGCCGTCACCGCGGCGCACACCGTCGGCTATATCGTGCGCTTTCTCATCGCCGGGTTGGCGGCGGGTATCGCGCTTTCCTGATCCCGCGCGCGCCCGGCGATGAAAGCTGTCGGCCTAGCCGCCCTGATCCATGCAACCTTGATAATTGACTTCACATTGGTTCGAGCACGACTGCGCACCGTCGCAACCCGCGAGACATTGCTGCTCGTTTTGCAGGCAAATGTCGGCATGGGTTTGCGCAAGCTTCAAAAACTTCAGAGCGTGTGTGACCGATGCATCATCATTCACCACATTCGCGCCATAACGGGCAGAAGCATGCCCGTCACCGAAACTGGTGTTGCCAAACGTCACGGATGCGGCAGCCAAAGACGCCGCGCCAAAAACAACCGCAGCGATAAGCAATTTTGAAGAAGTCGTTTTCATAACTTTTCTCCCCGATATTTCAAATTGAAATTGGCCAAAATGAAATTTGGATCGACGAAATCAAAACGCCGCCTGACATTGCGGCGGACGACCCAAGAACAGGATAGCACAATCGCGCCTTGAACGCGCCGCGTGCACGTCCGATCCGTAAGCGGTTGACTCCCTGCATGGAATCGCGAACGGGCGCCGTCTCGATTGCGGACCCGCGCGGCCGGTCCGACTGGAATCACGGCAGATATCGCCCTTTCCCGATTCGACAAACTTCGCGACAAACCTCGCGACAAATCCTGACGGTTGCGTGACGCGCGCGTGACGGATGCGCGCGATGCTGCCTCCACGGGGGCGAGCATGACGGTCGCGCATGTCTATACGGTAGCGTTCGAAGGTATCGAGGCGCGCGAGGTGGACGTTCAGGTCCATATTGGCGACGGCACCAACGCCATCTTCAATGTCGTGGGCCTGGGCGACAAGGCGGTGGCCGAAAGCCGCGAGCGGGTGCGCTCGGCCTTGAACGCCATCGGATTGGCGATGCCTTTCAAACGGGTGACGGTGAATCTCGCGCCCGCCGATCTGCCCAAGGAAGGCAGCCATTACGATCTTCCCATCGCGCTGGGATTGCTGGCGGCGATGGGCGTGCTGCCGGCGAGCGAACTTTCCCGCTATGTCGCGATGGGAGAACTCTCGCTCGATGCGCAACTGACGCCGGTGACAGGCGTGTTGCCCGCCGCGATCGCCGCCAGCGAAGCGGGGCGTGGCTTGATTTGCCCCCAAGCGAGTGGGCCGGAAGCGGCGTGGGCGGCAGGCGTGGAGATCATCGCCGCGCCGTCTCTCATCGCCATCGTCAATCACATGAAGGGCGCGCAGGTGCTGACCCCGCCGTCGGCAAAAATCGCCGACGAGAAAAACACCATTCCCGATCTGCGCGATGTGAAGGGACAGGAGACGGCGAAGCGCGCGCTCGAAATCGCCGCCGCCGGTGGCCACAACATGCTGATGATCGGCCCACCCGGCTCCGGCAAGTCGATGCTCGCCGCGCGCCTGCCCGGCCTGCTGCCGCCGCTGGATGCGCGCGAGGCGTTGGAAATCTCCATGGTGCAATCGCTGGCCGGACAACTTCCCGAAGGCGCGATCTCGCGGCGGCGGCCCTTCCGCAATCCGCATCACTCCGCCTCCATGGCGGCGCTGGTCGGTGGCGGGTTGCGCGTGAAGCCGGGCGAAGTCTCGCTCGCGCATCTGGGGGTGCTGTTTCTGGATGAGCTGCCGGAGTTTCAGCGCGGCGTGCTGGATTCGCTCCGCCAGCCCATCGAAACCGGCGAAGCGATCGTGGCGCGCGCCAATGCGCATGTGCGTTTCCCCGCGCGCTTCCAGCTTGTCGGCGCGATGAATCCGTGCCGCTGCGGCTATATGAGCGATCCGTCGCAATCTTGCGGCCGCGCGCCAAAATGCGGCGGCGATTACCAGGCGCGGCTTTCCGGTCCATTGCTCGATCGCATCGACATCCATGTCGAAGTGAACAGCGTCAGCGCCGCCGACCTTGCCTTGCCGCCGCCATCGGAAGGCACCGCCAGCGTGGCCGCCCGCGTGGCCAAGGCGCGCGACATCCAGCGCGCGCGTTTCGAAAACGAAAATGTCCGCACCAATGCCGAAGCCGAAGGCGAATTGCTCGATGCCATCGCGACGCCGGAAAAAAGTGGCTCGCTTCTTCTTGCCGATGCCGCCGAGACGATGAAGCTGACCGCGCGCGGCTATCACCGCGTGTTGCGCGTGGCGCGCACCATCGCCGATCTCGCCGCCAGCGAGACGGTGAAACGCGCGCATGTGGCGGAGGCGCTCTCCTATAGGCGCGTGACGCAACCGCATTGAAGGGAACTTTCCCGAAGGACCGTGCGTTTTGCGCGGGGCGATGATGCCCCTTCGGGAGCATTTCATGGGCAAGACCGCCATTCTGGGCATCGTTCTCATCGTTCTGGGCATCGCCGGACTTCTGTTCAGCCATTTCAGCTACACGGAAACCAAGCCCATTCTCAAAGCGGGGCCGATCCAGGTGAATTCGCAGGAAGAGCACACGATCTCCATTCCCACCATCGGCAGCATCGTGCTCCTGCTGGCGGGCGCCGGCCTTGTGATCGCAGGCCGGAGATCGGCGTGAGTGCTGCGACGTCCAGGGAGGCTGCGCAAAGTGGTGCCGGACTCGGCACCACCCAGCACGCCCGCGATACCGATCAGCTTTCGGTCTTCGCGCGTATCGCCAATGCGACGGCGCATGCGGCGGGCAAGCCGCTCACCTTCGGGTTCTGCTTTCTGATCGTGATCGTGTGGGCGGTATCCGGCCCGATCTTCCACTATTCCGACACTTGGCAACTCGTCATCAACACCGGCACCACGATCATCACCTTTCTGATGGTGTTTCTGATCCAGAACACCCAGAACCGCGACGGCGCCGCGTTGCAGGCCAAACTCGACGAGCTGATCCGCGTCACCAAGGCAGCCCGCAACGATCTTGTCGGCGTCGAGAACAAGTCGGAAGCGGAGCTTGAGCATCTTCGCGAGGACTGCGAAGCCGACGTCGTGGCGGAGAAACAGTCCCGCTGACAGACCGCCTTACGTGATATATGGTGGAATATCACGCTGCCGGAGGGGATCATGGCGAGGTTTCGTTTCGCGCTCGCATTGCTGGCCGCGTCTTTGTTCGTGACGCCGGTTCTCGCGGCGGACATCACCGTCTTCGCCGCCGCCTCGCTCACCGATGCGCTGAACGAAATCGGCAGGGCCTATGAGGCCAGGACCGGCAATCATGTCGTCTTCTCGTTCGCGGCATCGTCGGTGCTGGCGCGGCAGATCGAATCCAGCGCGGGCGCGGACATATTCCTCTCCGCCGATCCGGACTGGATGGACTATCTGGAGAAGAAGGCCCTGCTCGCCCCCGGCACGCGGCACACGCTGCTCGGCAATCATCTGGTTCTGATCGCGCCCGCCGGATGGAAGGTGAATGTGAAGATCGCGCCGCATTTCGATCTCGCCGGTGCGCTGGGCAACAGCCGCCTCGCCCTCGCCGATCCGGCGTCGGTTCCCGCCGGCAAATATGGCAGGACCGCGCTCACCAATCTGGGCGTCTGGGACAGCGTGTCGGACAAGCTGGCGCTGGCGGAGAATGTGCGCGCGGCACTGGCCTTTGTGGCGCGCGGCGAGACGACGCTTGGCATCGTCTACAACACCGACGCGAAGATCGAGCCGCACGTGCATGTCGTGGGCACGTTTCCCGATAGCAGCCATGCGCCGATTCTTTATCCCGTCGCGCTGACCAAAGATGCGAAACCCGGCGCGGCAGACTTCGAGAAATATCTTGAAGGACCGGAGGCGCAGGCCGTGTTCCGGAAAGACGGGTTCATCATCGTCAAGAATTGAAAGGCTATCGCTGTGCTTGCGGATCGCTTGGATGAAACGCCCTCCCCTTGAGGGAGGGCCGATAATTTGTAAGCACGGTGAACAAATTTCGGGGAGGGGTCATGCTCCAGCAGCGGAGACATGACCCCTCCCCGAAACGCTTAGCGTTTCGACCCTCCCTCAAGGGGAGGGTAAAATCACTCATTACGCCGTTCGTCTTCCCAGCCACCACGCGATCGCCGCGCCAGCGACGATGCCGGAGACAATCTCCATGACGATCTGCGCCATCGTGTAGTCGAGCGGGAATCCGTACCAGTTCCAGTAGGACACGTTCGTCGCGATGGAGGTGGCGACATAGATGCCGATCACCGCGCCCCATCGGAGGCCGAAGCCGCCCGCGATCATCGAGACGATCCAGGCCGCAATCGTGGCTTCGACAAACTGCTTCACGAATTCGGTGATGAGCATGCTGGGCGGCATGCCCTCCATGCCTTTGCCGGCCGGGCGATAGAGCAACAGGCCCGACGGATGGATCTTCTCCAGCGCCGCGGATTTCTCCATCATCTTCGGATCGTTCTGATCGACCCACGGGAAGAAGTAGAGGCCCGGATGATCGCCGATGGATTTGTCCATCGTGTCGAGCACGGCGGCTTCGCCCTGCATGTGGCTGAAGCCGGTTGAACCCAGCGGCGTGACCATGTGCGCGACGAAGGTCCAAAGGAACATCGCGATGGCGCCAAGCAGACCTGCAATGAGAATACGCATCAGTAATCCCCGATTGGATGCGGGGAAACTATAACCCGGCTTTATTCGGCGGGCGATTGTGCGCTGCGAAATTGTGCCCAGCGCTGCTTGATGGAATCGCTGGTTTCCCGGCTTCCATCGGGCGACCAGCCCGGCGGGGCGAAGATATAGCCCACAACTTCGCGCAAGCTGCGCGCGCTCTTCAAGTCTTTGGCGATGCCGATGAATTCGTGGAAGGCGACCTTGAAAGGATTGAACGTCGCCAAATTCTTCACGATGCCGTAGCGCGGCTTCTCGTTCTCGTCTTCCGGCACGAAGCTGCCGAACATCTTGTCCCACACGATGAAGACGCCCGCGTAATTCGCATCCAGATAGCGCGCGTTGGTGGCGTGATGCACGCGATGATGCGACGGCGTGTTCATCACCGCCTCGAACCAGCGCGGCATCTTTCCGATGACTTCGGTGTGAATCCAGAACTGATAGACCAGGTTGATGCCGCCGACGAGCGCGAGCATGCCGAGCGGAAAGCCCAGCAGCAGAAGCGGCGCCTTGTAGATGAAGCCGATGGTGAGAAAGCCGCCCCAGGGCTGACGCAGCGCCGTGGAAAGATTGTAGTGCTGGCTGGAATGATGCGTGACGTGTTCGGCCCAAAACCAGCGGATGCGATGCGCGCTGCGATGCCACCAGTAATAAGTGAGATCGTCCAGCACGAAGCAGATCGCGACGGCAGGGATCGACCACGCCACGGTCATCAACCGGTAGGGCATCACCAGATGCGCGAACCAGACGAAGATGAAACCGAACACGGTGCCGAAGATCACGCTTCCGAAGCCCATGATCAGGCTCGTCGCCATGTCGCGCACTTCGTAGCGGCCGCGCCCCGCGAAACGCACGAACAGCATTTCGGCGACGACGAGGAGAATAAAGGCAGGCGTCGCCAGTTGCGTGGGATTGATATGCATCAGGCTTTTCCCATGCGCATTTCCCAATCGCGCGCGACATCCTCATCGTGGAAGGCGATCGCCGCGCCAGGAAAGGTGAAATCGGAGAAGCGCAGATTCAGCAGCGCGCCCTCGCGCGAAGCCGATTTCACATCGCGGCGCGAAAGCCTGCGCGTGACAAAACCGTCGCCGCGCGCGGTGACGAGCCACACCGACCCGTCGCGCGCATCTTCCAGCATGGCCGAGCGCGTATCCGCGGAGAGCGCGCTGTGGCCCAGCCGAAAGCCCGGCACATCAGCGGCAAGCCGCGCCGCGGCGCTGCGCGTGTCCAGCTTCACCACCTCGCGGCCGAACAGGAAGGCGCACAGCCCCACCATCGCGGCCACGCCGGCAAGAGAAATCGCAAGATAGAGAAGCTGGTTCGTCATCGCCCTTCGCCGCTTGGCGGCTTTCGCGTTATGCCGTAATCGTTTGGCAGTGAAAAGCGGCTGGGGAGACGCGGGGATATGGACGGCGGGAAAAAAGGCCGGTTTCGGCTGATCCATCTTCTTCTGATCGTGCCTTTCGTGGCGACCCTGTGGGTGCCGTTCTACAATCGCACGCAGCCGGACCTTGCGGGCATTCCCTTCTTCTATTGGTACCAGCTTCTGTGGGTGGCGCTGACCGCGCTCATCCTCTTCATCGTCTACATCGCCGAAGGGCGGGAGTAAGGCGATGACCCGGCTCGATCCCGTGGCGCTCGGTGTTTTCATCGCGCTCTTCCTGTTCGTCACCGTGCTGGGCTTCTTCGCCTCGCGCTGGCGGCGCGGCGATCTCACCCAGCTTTCCGAATGGGGCCTGGGCGGGCGGCGCTTCGGCTCGCTGGTGACATGGTTCCTGCTCGGCGGCGATCTCTACACCGCCTACACCTTTGTGGCCGTTCCGGCGCTGATGTTCGGCGCGGGCGCGCTCGGTTTCTTCGCCGTGCCTTACGCTGCCGTTGCTTATGTGTTGATGTTCCTCGCCTTCCCGCGCTTCTGGAGCGTGGCCAAAGCAAAGGGTTATGTGACGGGCGCGGATTTCGTGCGCGGCCGTTTCGGCAGCCGCAGCCTTGCGCTCGCCATCGCCATCACCGGCATCGTCGCGACCATGCCGTATATCGCGTTGCAGTTGGTCGGCATGGAAGTGGTGCTGGCGGGGCTGGGGCTGCATGGCGAATGGCCGCTGATCGTCGCCTTCGTCGTGCTCGCCGCCTACACCTATGCCAGCGGGTTGCGCGCCCCGGCAATGATCGCGGTGGTGAAGGACTTCCTCATCTACGCCACGGTGATCGCGGCGATCCTCATCATCCCGCATGAGTTGGGCGGTTACGCGAAGATCTTCTCCGCCGTCGCCAGCGCGAAGCTGACGCTCCCAACCGATGCCTTCTCCAATCCGGGGCAGTTCTCTTACGCGACTTTGGCGCTGGGATCGGCGATGGCGCTGTTTCTCTATCCCCACGCGGCGACGGGCGTGTTGTCGTCTTCCAGCCGCCATGTGGTGAAGCGCAACGCGGTGGCGCTGCCCGCCTATTCCATCGTGCTGGGATTGATCGCCTTGCTCGGCTTCATGGCGTTGGCGGCGGGCGTGCAGGCGATGCCGCGCTATGCCGAAGGCTTCAAGAATTTCGGCAACAATTACGCGGTGCCGGCGCTGTTCCTACAGATGTTTCCCAGCTGGTTCGTGGGCGTGGCGTTCGCGGCCATCGCCATCGGCGCGCTGGTGCCCGCCGCGATCATGTCCATCGCCTGCGCCAATCTGTTCACCCGCAACATCTATCGCGAATTCTTCAAGCCCGATTGCACGCCCAAGCATGAGAGCCAGGTCGCCAAGATCGTGTCGCTGGTGGTGAAGGGGGGCGCGCTGATTTTCATTCTCGAAGGACAGGCCAAGACGGCCATCGAGCTGCAACTGCTGGGCGGCATCTGGATCATCCAGACGCTACCTGCCGTGATGCTGGGGCTTTACACACGCTGGCTGCACCATCGCGCGCTCTTGATCGGATGGATCGTGGGCATCGGCGCGGGCACATGGATGGCGGCGGAGTCCAGCTTCAAGGCGAGCGTCTATGTGCTGCATATCGGCGGGATCGCGTTGCCGTGTTATGCGGCGCTGTCGTCGTTGGTTTTGAACATCGCAGTGAGCGTTGTGCTGAGCCTGGTGTTCAACGCGATGTCGAACACGCGCAACGACACGACGGCTGCAGAAGACTATGCCTAGCCTTTCCTCCCCCGTTTTACGGGGGAGGTGGCGCGCGCGAAGCGCGTGACGGAAGGGGTGGCAAAGAACGAGCAAGGCTTTCGAGGGCGCAGCCACCCCCTCCGCCTCACTGCGTTCGGCACCTCCCCCGTAAAACGGGGGAGGAAAAATTTAGCCGAACCGGCCGGTAATGTAATCTTCCGTGCGCTTGTTGGTAGGTGCGGTGAAAACCTGTTCGGTCAGGCCGAATTCGATCAGTTCCCCCAAAAACATGAACGCCGTGTAGTCGCTCGCGCGCGAGGCCTGCTGCATATTGTGGGTCACGATCACGATCGTGTAGTCGTTCGACAATTCGTCGATGAGCTCTTCGATCTTGGCGGTGGAGATCGGATCGAGCGCCGAGCATGGCTCGTCCAGCAAAATCACTTCCGGCTTCGTCGCCACGGTGCGCGCGATGCACAAGCGCTGCTGCTGGCCGCCGGACAGCGACAGGCCGGACTCTTTCAACTTGTCCTTCACTTCGCCCCACAGCGCGGCACGCGACAGCGCATGTTCGACGCGCCCATCGAGTTCGGATTTGGGCATGCGCTCATAGAGCTTAATGCCGAACGCGATGTTGTCGTAGATCGTCATCGGGAATGGCGTCGGCTTCTGGAACACCATGCCGATCTTCGCGCGCAGTAGGTTGAGATCCTGCCCGTTGGTCAGGATGTTCTCGCCGTCGAGCAGAACTTCGCCCTTGGCATATTGATTGGGATAAAGCTCATAGATGCGGTTCAGCACGCGCAACAACGTGGACTTGCCGCAACCCGAAGGGCCGATGAAGGCCGTGACCTTGCGGTCATAGAGCGGCACCGACACGCCCTTCAGCGCATGCGTTTTGCCGTAGTAGAAATTCAGATCGCGAATGTCGATCCGGATGCCTTGGTCCACGCGGGTCATGTCGTTCATGGCTATCTCTGTCTGGATTCGATGAGCCGGGCGACAATGCTCAGGCTCAGCACGGTAGCGGTGATCAGAAGCGCGCCCGCCCAGGCGAGATGGTGCCAGTCTTCGTAAGCGGAATTGGCAAACTGATAGATCACGATGGGCAGGCTCGCCATCGGCGCGTTCGGATTGGTGGACCAGAACTGGTTGTTGAGCGCTGTGAACAGCAGCGGCGCGGTTTCGCCGGAGATGCGCGCCACCGCGAGCAGCACGCCGGTCACGATGCCCGCGCGCGCGGCGCGCCATGTGATCGCGCGAATGGACACGCTGCGCGGCGCGCCGATGGAGGCGGCAGCTTCACGCATCGTGTTGGGCACCAGCAGCAGCATGTTCTCGGTCGTGCGCACCACGACGGGGATCACGATCACCGCCAGCGCCGCGATGCCGGCCCAGGCGGAGAAGTGATGCATGCGCGCGACCATCAGCTGATAGATGAAGAGGCCGATGATGATCGACGGCGCGCTCAGAAGAATGTCGTTCACAAAGCGGATGACGAAGGCGAGCCAGGAGTGGCGGCCATATTCCGCCAGCCAGGTTCCCGCCAGCATGCCGATGGGCGTGCCCACGATCACGGCGGCGACACTCATGAACACGCTGCCCAAAATCGCATTGGCGAGACCGCCCACCGAACCGGGCGCGGGCGTGTCATGCGTGAACACCGACAGCGAAAGCCCACCGATGCCGTTCTTCAACAGCGCATAGAGAATAAGGACCAGCGCGACGATGCCGATGGCGGCAGCGCCAGTCGAAAGCACCAGAAAGACCGAATTGACCAGACGGCGACGGGCATAGATCGCGCGGTTCATGCGGATTTGCCTCCCGAGCGGCGCTCAAGGCTTTTGAGCATGAGCTGCGCGGCGGCAAGTACGAGAAAGGTGATCGCGAACAGGATCAGGCCCAGCGCGATAAGCGAAGAGACATAGAGGTCGCCCAAGGCTTCGCTGAATTCATTGGCGATGGTGGCGGAGATCGTGGTGCCGGGCGCCAGCAAGGACGGATCGATGCGATGCGCGTTGCCGATCACGAAGGTGACGGCCATCGTCTCGCCGAGCGCCCGGCCCAGGGCCAGCATCGCACCGCCGACGACACCGGCGCGCGAGAACGGCAACACGATGCGCCACATCACTTCCCATGTCGTGCAGCCGACGCCATAGGCCGCTTCCTTCAGCAGCGTCGGCACGGTTTCGAACACATCGCGCGTCACCGCCGAAATGAACGGCAGGATCATGATGGAAAGAATGATCGCGGCGGTGAAAGTGCCGATGCCGTAAGGCGGTCCGGCAAAGAGATCGCGCAGGAATGGCGTGTTGCCGAAGGTGTCGATGATCCACGGCTCGACATTCTGCTGGAAGAACGGCGCGAAGACGAACAAGCCCCAGATGCCATAGATGATCGAGGGCACGCCCGCGAGCAATTCGATGGCGATACCGACAGGCCGCTTTAACGGGCGCGGGCAAAGCTCGGTGAGGAAGATCGCGATGCCGATGCCGAGCGGCACGGCGATGAGCATGGCCAGCGCGGACGACACCAGCGTGCCGTAGATCGCGGCGAAGGCGCCGAATTTTTCGGTGACCGGATTCCAGACGCTGGTCGTCAGGAAGCCCCAGCCGAAAGTATGCAGCGCAAGCCACGCGCCGCCAATCAACGAAAACATGATGCCGATGAAGATCGCCACCACAAGAAGGGCGGCGGAAAGCGTCATCAGCCGGAAACGCGCATCACTGCGGCCGAACCGTTTGAGCGCTGCGCCGCGCGATGGAGCGACGTCGTTGAAAGCTTCGGTCAAGGCGATTTCGACCATTGGTGTGCCGCAGCAGGTTTTAGACGAATTGGGGGGCCGCGATCAGCCCCCCAATCCCGTTGCATTCGGAGCGACTATGGAACCGCCGCGCCGTCGATATTCTTGCGCCAGCTTGCGTCGATCGCCTGGATCGTGGATTCCGGAAGCGGCACATAATCCAGGCTCTTCGCCAGGGCGTCGCCATTCGCATAGGCCCATTTGAAGAAGGTCAGGACCTGCTTGGTCTTCGCCGCATCGCCCGGGTGCTTGTAGACGAGGATGAAGGTCGCGCCCGCGATCGGCCAGGCATTGGCGCCCGGCTGGTTCGTCAGCGTGACATAGAAGCCCGGCGCATGCGCCCAATCGGTCTTCGCCGACGCGGCCTGGAACGCATCCGCCGTCGGATCGACGGCCTTGCCGTCATGGTTGATCATTTTGATGTAGGTGAGCGCGTTCTGCTTGGCATAGGCATATTCGACGTAACCGAGCGCGCCTCGCGTCTGCTTCACATTGCCGGCAACGCCTTCATTGCCTTTCGCGCCGATGCCGCTCGGCCATTCGACCGACGTCGCCGCGCCGACCTGCGATGCCCAGGCCGGGCTCACCTTCGACAGATAATTGGTGAAGATGAAATTCGTGCCCGATCCGTCGGAACGATGCACGCCCAGGATCGCCAGATGCGGAAGATTGACGGACGGGTTCAGCTTCTTGATCGCGGCATCATCCCAATATTTCACGGTGCCGAGGCAGATATTGGCGAGCGTCGGCCCGTCGAGCTTCAACTCGCCCGGCTTGATGCCGGGGACATTGGCGACGGGTACGACGCCGCCGATGACGGTCGGAAACTGTGTGAGGCCGGCCGCATCGAGTTCGCCCGGCGAAAGCGGCTTGTCGGATGCGCCGAAATCGACGGTCTTCGCTTTGATCTGCGCGATGCCGCCGCCCGAACCAATGGCCTGGTAATTCAGGCCGATGCCGGTCGCCTTCTTATAGGCTTCCGCCCATTTGGCATAAATCGGATAGGGAAAGGTCGCGCCCGCGCCGGTCATGTCGGCGGCCGAGGCCGCGCCCGCGGTGCCGAGCAGCAAAGCGCCAAGCGCGATGCCGGCAAGGCGATTGAGAACTGGCTTCATGGAAATTCCTCTCGATGGTTCGTGTCACGGCCGGGGCCGTTCGGCGGCGCCCGCCCCTCGCGCGACGCCAATCGGGGCGGAGTGAGACCCCACGCGGTGTAACGTCCATCACAGTTTTGCGAAGCTTGTGTGACAGCGCCCAAGCCATTGAGAGAAAAGAAAAAACCGCGCGGACGAATCCGCGCGGCTTCCTCATTTGCGGCGTTTCAGTGCCCGGCGGTGAGCGACACGTCGAAGGTCTCGCCCTGATCGTTGGTGACGTTCCAGCTATCGCCGACAGCGTGCTTTTGCAGCGGCGAACAGGAGGGCGCGGAGCCGGGTGTGTCCGGCGGAAGTTTCGGCGCAAGACAGATCGTGCTGCCGCCGTCTTTCAGCGTCCATTGGCCGGTGAAGGAAACGGGCTTGCCGTCCGCGCCGGTGGCATTGGCGGTGTAGGTGCCATCGCTTGCGAACATCAGTTGGCTGCTCGCATTGGTCTTGTGGCTCTTGGTGGTGACGGTGTTGCCATAGGTGTTGGCCATGGGATCGTCCGCATAGGCGGCCGTCGCAAAAAGCGCGCCCGCACAGGCGAGCGCGATGATGGAAATGCGCATGAAAAAATCCTCCCCCGAATAGCTGCCGCTGCAACGGATGATTGTGCGTGCAAGCCCGTGGATATTAACCCTTTCGGGGCGCCTATCCATCGCCGGTTAAGCCTTTCTCAAGCCAGACAAGGCACAAATACGGGGGTTTTTCGGAGGGTTCCGTGCGGTTGGCACGCTTGGCCTTGGTTATTTACGGACTGGGCCTGCTCGCGCTGGGCGGCTTCGCCTATGCCGACATCGCTGTGCATGGAAAGCTGACGCTCTTTCCCGCCGTTCTGCTTCCGGCCGTGGCGGGACTGGGACTTATCATCCTCTTCGGCGGCATCATCGGCGCGCATCGCCGGGCCAGCCAGCTCGAGACGCGCACCGCCGAACTCAACACCCTGACCGACAAGCTCGAAGCCACGCTCGCCACCGTGCGCGCGATGAACGGGCGGCTGCACGAAAGCGAAAACCGGTACAAGGGCCTGGTCGATGCGCAAGGCGACGCCATCTTCCGCCGCGCGCCCGACAGCCGTCTCACCTATGGCAATGAGGCATTCCTCAAGCTGTTCGGACTGACGCCGCAGACCGCGGTCGGCAAACCCTTCGCGCCCGAGCTTCATCCCGACAGCCGCGCGCCGATGTTCGGCTCCTTCGGCGGTTTGGAAAATGGTCAGCCCCGCGTGCGCTACGATCAGCATGTGCGCACGACTTATGGCTGGCGCTGGATCGCGTGGGAAGATTACGCCGTGCGCGACGCAGCCGGCCGGCTTGTTGAGATTCAAAGCGTCGGCCGCGACATCACCGAGCGCAAAGCGCTGGAAGATGCGCTCACCGAAGCGCGCGATAAGGCCGAAGCCGCCAACCGCGCCAAGTCCGGCTTCCTCGCCACGATGAGCCACGAGATCCGCACGCCGATGAACGGGGTGATCGGCATGGCGCGGCTGCTGCTGGAAAGCAATCCGCAGCCGGAACAGCGCACCTATATCGATGCGATCCACCAATCCGGCGAATCGCTGCTGCAACTGATCGAGGAGATCCTCGATTTCTCCAAGATCGAATCCGGCACGGTGACGCTGGAAGAAGACGATGTGGAGCTACGCCCGCTGATCGACGGCGTGGTCGAGCTGCTGGTGATGCGCGCGCACACCAAGGGAATCGAAATCGTTTCCTTCATCGAGCCGGGAACGCCCGATGTGGTGCGCTGCGACGGGCTGCGCCTGCGCCAGATCCTCACCAACCTCGTCGGCAATGCGGTGAAGTTCACCGAGAAAGGCGGCGTGCGCGTCAGCGCCTCCGTCACCGAAAATCAGGGATACAAATTTCTCCGCTTCGAAGTGCGCGATACCGGCGTCGGCGTGCCGGCGGAAAAGCGCGACGAGATATTCAAGGAATTCATGCAGGCCGATTCCAGCCATGCGCGCCGCTTCGGCGGAACGGGCCTGGGGCTTGCCATCACCAAGAAGCTCATCGACGCGATGGATGGCGATGTTGGCGTGGAGGCGGCGCAAGGCGGCGGCAGCCTCTTCTGGTGCAGCGTTCCGCTCATCGCATTGCGCGATGCCGATGCCGGCGAGAAGGCGGCGATCCAAGGCATGCGCGTCGCCATCGTGGCGCGCAATTCGGTGCTGCGCGAAGGCCTGATTGCACAGCTGCGCGCGGGCGGCGGCGAAGTGGTCTCGCTTTCGCCCAATCCGCAGGCGATGGAAGAACCCGAAGCCGATATCCTGCTGATCGATGCGGGCACCGAAAACGCGCCGGAGCTTCCCGCCTATCCCGACGGGCGCACGCGCGCCCTGGTGCTGCTGCCGCCCGGCGCGCGCTCGCATCTGGCCGATCTGAAGGGCATGGGTTTCTCCGGCTATCTGATGAAGCCGATCCGCCAGGGCTCGCTCTATGCGCGCCTGCGCACGCGCGAAGGTATTGCGCCCACGCCCGAACTGCCCGCGCATGGTGAATTCGACAAGGCGATCGCGCAGCCGATGCCGCAGCCCTTCGAGCTGCCGCCGGTTGCGAAGATCACCCCGTCCACCGTGCTGTCGCCGCCCCGCGCGCTGCGGCGGATTCTTCTGATCGAAGACAATCCGATCAACGCCATGCTGAGCCGCGAGCTTCTGCGCCGCCGCGGATTCGACGTGAAGGATGTCGCTTCCGGCGAGGCCGCGCTGGCGACCTTGGCGCAGGAGCGATTCGACGTGGTGCTCACCGATCTGCACATGCCCGGCCTCGACGGGCTGGAGACCACGCGCCGCCTGCGCGATCAGGAGGCGGCGGAATTGCGCGAACGCACGCCCGTGGTGGCGCTCACCGCCGACGCCAATCAAGGCATAAGGGAGGCTTGCCAGGAGGCGGGTATGGATGGTTTCCTCACCAAGCCGATCGATCCCGCCGAGCTTGATTCCGTGCTGCAGAACATCTTCCCCCCTGCCGCGATCCAGGCGGCATGACCGTCGCCACCGCCGGCGCGAAACCGCGCCATTCTTTCGACGCCTATCTGAAACCCAAGACGCTGGTGATGCTGGCCTTGGGATTCTCCAGCGGGCTTCCCTTTCTTCTTGTCGGCAACACCTTCGGCTACTGGCTGCGCGATGAAGGCACGGCGCTGACGGCGATCGGATTCCTGTCCTGGGTGGGCATCGCCTATTCGCTGAAATTTCTCTGGGCGCCGATCATCGACCGCACGCTGGCGCCGGTGGCCGGCAAGCTTGGCCGCCGCCGCGGCTGGATGCTGCTGGCGCAGATCTTTGTCTGCGCCGCGCTGGTCGCGATGGGCATTGCCGGAACGTCTCACGGTCTTGCGCTTCTTGGCGTGCTGGCGCTGGTCGTGGCGTTTTCGTCCTCCACGCAGGACATCGTCATCGATGCCTGGCGCATTGAAATCGCCGATGACGGCGATGAGCTCGGTCTTCTCTCCTCCGCTTATCAGTTGGGCTATCGCGCGGCGCTGCTCGCCACCGACGCGCTGATCCTGATCGCGGCCCAGCATCTGAGCTGGCCGATATCCTATGTGCTCTATGGACTGCTGATGGTGGTGGGCATCGCGGCGACGTTCTTCGCGCGCGAACCGAAGACCGCGGATGCGGTGATGAGCAACAAGGAAACGCTGGCGCCGCTTTGGACGCCGCGCGGATTCCTCGACGCGGTAATCGGCCCCTTCATCGCCTTCTTCAAGGCGCATGGCGTGTTCGCGTTTCTGATGCTGGCGGCGATCAGCCTTTATCGCTTGCCGGATTTCGTGATGGGGCCGATGGCCAATCCGTTTTATCACGACATCGGATTGAGCAAGGACGTGGTCGGCACGATCCGCGCCAGCGTTGGACTCGTTGCGTCGCTCGTTGGCATCGCCGCGGGCGGCTTCGCGGCGCTGCGTTTTGGGTATATGCGCGCGCTGATCGCGGGCGGCTTCCTGCAGGTGATTGCGGTCGCCGCTTATGCGGTGCTCGCCTATGCCGGAAACAATCTGGAAGTCTTCGCGGGCGTGATGGCGCTGGACAGTTTCGCGATGGGCTTCGCGGGCGTGGCGCTCGTCTCTTATATGTCGAGCCTCACCAGCCTCGGCTACACCGCCACGCAATATGCCTTGCTGGCATCGACCTATGCCTGGGCGGGGAAAATCCTGAAGGGTTTCTCCGGCGCGATGGTGGAATGGTTGAGCGCGAGCCACGGCCTCATCAACGCCTACGCCATCTTCTTCGTCGGTGCCGGACTGATCGGCGTTCCGGCGATCCTGCTCTTCGCACTTCTTAATGCCCGCCAGAAAGCCGCGGCGGCCGCGGCGTCGTGACCCGGGAACTTAACGGCCATGAATTCGTCATCGAATCGTGGAAGTTTGCGAGGGTCGATCCCATTTTGTAGGATTGTGACAGTCCGGCCTGCTGGCTCTCCGGGAGGCGGCGCCGGGCGAAGGATTGTCCTTTGGTAAGCGTTCACGATTCCGGCCCCATCGACGACCGCCGCCCGCAATGGCCGGTGCTTGTCGCCACGGACAATTACGAAATCCGCATGGCCGAGACGCAGGCCGAGGTCGAGGCCGCACAGCGCGTGCGCTATCGCGTCTTCTATGAAGAGCTGACCGCGGTGCCGACACCGGCAATGGAAGCGACCGGCCGCGACTTCGACAAATACGATCCGTATTGCGACCACCTGATCGCCATCGACCGGTCCAATGTCGATGAAGACGGCCAGCCCGTCGTGATGGGATGCTACAGGCTCTTACGCAATGAAGGCGCGCTGCGCGCCGGCGGCTTCTACACCAGCGGCGAATTCGACATCTCCAAGCTGCTGCAGAGCGTGCAGAAGGGCACCAGGCTTCTGGAGCTGGGCCGCTCCTGCGTCGCCAAGGAATACCGCACCAAGCCGCTTATCGTGCAGCTGCTGTGGAGCGGCGTGATGGCCTATGTCGCGCGCTACAAGATCGACGTGATGTTCGGCTGCGCCTCGTTCCCCGGCACCGACCCGCAAGCCATCGCGATGCCGCTCGCCTATCTGCATCACTTCCATCCGATGCGCGAAGAGATCAAGGCGCGGGCGCTGCCCAAGCTCTATGTCGACATGGACCTGATGCCGAAGGACCAGATCAATCCGCGCGAGGCGCTGATGGCGCTGCCGCCGCTGATCAAAGGCTATGTTCGCACCGGCGCACAGATCGGCGAAGGCGCGGTGATCGACCACCAGTTCTCGACCACCGACGTGCTGATCTATGTCTCGCTGCTGGAAATGTCGCCGCGCTACCGCAAGCGCTTCGGCCTGCCGGATTTGACGAAGCCTTAAGTCACATCGAACAGCAGGACTTCCGCGGGTTCGCGCGCATGCACGAGGATGCTTTCCTCGTCCATGATGGCGGCGGCGTCGCCGGCGGAGAGTTTTTCGCCGGACACTTCCACAGCGCCCCGCGCCACATGCAGCCAGACCTTGCGGCCCGGCTGGAGCTTGTGGACCGCCTCTTCCTCACCTTCGAAGCGCGCCACCCAGATTTCGGCGTCCTGCACCAGGCGCACCTCGTTGGGCAGCGGCTCTGAAGACGCCACGCGCGCGAATTTGTTGCGCACCGCATCCGCGTCGATCGTCTTCTGCTCGTAGGACGGTTCGAGATTCTTCTCGGACGGCATGATCCAGATCTGGAGGAAATTCACCGGCTCTGTCTTCGATGCGTTGAATTCGGAATGGACGATGCCCGAGCCCGCGCTCATGCGCTGAATCTCGCCGGGCCGGATGATGGAGCCGGTGCCGAGCGAATCCTTATGCGCCAACGCGCCTTCCAGCAGATAGGTGACGATCTCCATGTCGCGATGCGGATGCGGCTGAAAGCCGCCGCCCGCCGCCACCGTGTCGTCGTTGATCACCCGCAGCGGACCGAAACCCATATGCTGCGGATGATAATAATCGCCGAACGAAAAAGTGTGCTTGCTGTCGAGCCAGTCGATCTTGGTCTTGCCGCGCTCATCGGCCTTGCGAAGGGTCAACATGGATTCCATCCGAAAAAAGAATTCTGTTCCCTGCTTAGATAAGCATCCTGTCAAGGGGGCCGGCGGACCCTCAGCCTTTGCGCCGTTTTTCGATGGCATCCCATAGAAGCGCCGCAATGTCGGCGCCGCCAAAGCGCTTCACTTCCCAGATGCCGGTCGGCGAGGTGACGTTGATCTCGGTGAGATAGTCGCCGATCACGTCGATGCCGGTGAAGATCAGCCCGCGCCGCTTCAGCTCCGGTCCGATTGCCGCACAGATGTCCTTTTCGCGCGCCGTCAGCGTGGTCGCTTCCGCCCTGCCGCCGACATGCATGTTGGAGCGCGCTTCGCCTTGCGCCGGCACGCGGTTGATCGCGCCCGCATATTCGCCGTCGACCAGGATGATGCGCTTGTCGCCCTTGCGCACTTCGGGGACATAACGCTGGACGATGACCGGCTCGCGATAAAAGGCGGTGAACATCTCCAGCATCGAACCCAGATTCTCGTCGTCCGGCTTCACGCGGAAGACGCCCGCGCCGCCATTGCCGTAAAGCGGCTTGACGATGATGTCCTTGTGCTCGGCGCGGAAAGCGTTGATCTCCGCCCGGTCCGAGGTGATGAGCGTGGGCGGCATCAGGCCTTTGAATTCGGTAACGAACAATTTCTCCGGCGCGTTGCGCACATGCGCCGGATCGTTCACCACCAAGGTTTTTGGATGGATGCGCTCCAGAAGATGCGTCGCGGTGATGTAGGACATGTCGAAAGGCGGGTCCTGGCGCATCAGCACCACATCGGTGGTCGCAAGATCGACGACGGAGGATTCGCCCAAGGTGAAATGATCGCCGCGCGCGTTGCGCACCGAAAGCGGACGCGCCCGCGCCGTCACCTTGCCATCGCGGAATGTCAGATCGCGCGGGCCGTAATAGAGCAGCGAATGGCCCCGCGCCTGCGCTTCCAGCGCCAGCGCGAACGTGGAATCGCCACCGATATCGATCCGCTCGATCGGGTCCATCTGGATTGCGACGCAGAGTGCCATGAAGAATTCCTAGTTGAGCCGCCGCTTGAGCGCGTTAAGGCCGAGTGCGGCCTCATTATGTAAGCCCTGCCCGCCCGGGACCAAAGACAGGCAGGCCTCATAGGCCTTCTGCGCCGCGCCCAGGGCTCCGGACACTTCGTTCAGCCGCGCCAGATCCATCCACAATTCCGGACGCTTGGGCGCGATCAGCACCATGCGTTTGGAAATCTCCAGCGCCCGCACGCGCTCGCCATTGTTGAGAGCGCGCAGTTTCAGATTGTTGGTCAGGCGCAACAGCACATCGATATCGCTGACCGCTTCGGTGAATTGCGCGCCATCGGGCATATGCGTGCCCATGGCCGGCGGCGCGCCCAGCCTTTCGCGATCCAACGCCGCGCCGCCATTGAACGGATCGATCAACGCTTCATAGCCGCGCAGCGAAACGCTCAAGAGAAAATGACCAGGATAATTAAGGCCCTTCGCTTCGAATCCGGCCGCGCGCGCGGCATGCAGATAAAGAATGCCCAGCGCCACCGGCAAGCCGCGCCGCCGATCGATCACCGCCATGATGTCCGCGTTCTTCGGATCGTCATAAGAGAGGCGATCGCCGTCATAGCCGTAACGCCCGACCATCAGCGCCGCGAGTGCGCGCGCGCCGTCTTCCACCCGCGCGATCAGGCGCGACTCCGTTTTCGCGGCCTGTGCGATCTCGGCGAGATGCGCTTCATAAGGCTCAATCGGACGGCCCGAATGATCCAGCGCCGACAGCATCAGCGCGGCGCGCGCGACGTCGTGCGGCCCTTCGCCCGCTTCACCGAGCTGGCGCAGATGTTCCGCCGGATCATCCTTCATCATGGGATCAGTTTAACCAGCATCGTCGCTCCGCCAAGCGTCACGATGATGACGAGGGAACCGTCCGGGCGCCACCGCGATGATGTCGAAGCGCAGGCCCTTGCGCGCCAGCCCGGGCCGCAACGCCAGATAATGCATGGCCGCGCGGCCGATGCGGGCTTTCTGCCGGTCGCTCAGCGATTGCGCCGCGCTGAGCGCATCCGCGCGTGCCTTCACTTCGATGAAACAGACAAGCCCGGTGGGCGATTTCGCGACGAGATCGATTTCACCCAGGGGCGTGCGCAAGCGCCGCGCCAGGATGCGATAGCCCTTGAGCAGCAACAGCGCGATGGCGGCGAATTCGCTGCGCCGGCCGCGCCGTTCCGCCTTGCGGCGCGAGGCGAGGACCGCGTCAGCCTTCTTCATCTGTCTTCAACGCCAGCGCGCGGGCATAGGTTTCGCGGCGCGGCAGATCGAGCGCTTCGGCGACGAGATCGGCGGCGGCGCGCACCGGCATGAAAGCAAGCGCGTTTTTCAGAAGCTTCTCGGCGTGGCGGTAATCCGGCGCGACATCGCGCGGCGGCCCGACCAGCAGCGTGACTTCGCCTTTGGGTGTTTCGGTTTCGTAGCTTGCCGCCAGCGCCGCAAGATCACCGCGCCGTATCTCCTCATGCAGCTTGGTCAGCTCGCGCGCGACGGCGGCGGGGCGATTGCCCAAAATCTCCGCCATGTCTTTCAGGCTTGCACCCAGCCGCTGCGCGGATTCGAAAAAGATCAGCGTCGCGCGCAACCCGCGCAACTCTTCCAGCGCGCTGCGCCGTTCGCCCTGCTTGCTCGAAAGAAAACCGGCGAAAAAGAAACGATCCGTCGGAAGTCCCGCCAGCGCCAATCCGACGAGCGGCGCACTGGCGCCGGGAAGCGCATGCACGGGCAAGCCTTCCGCGAGCGCCTCACGCACCAGCTTGTAGCCGGGATCGGACACCAGCGGCGTTCCCGCATCGCTGACCAGCACGATGCGCGCGCCGTTCTGAAGCTTCGCGATCAGCCGGGGCCGCTCGCGCGCGGCATTGTGGTCGTTATAGGCCGATAGCGGTTTGGAGATGCCGTGGATCGACAGCAGCCGGGAGGTGACGCGCGTGTCTTCGGCGACGATGATGTCGCAGCCCTTCATCGCATCCAGGGCCCGCAAGGTGATGTCGCGCGCATTGCCGATCGGGGTTGCGGTCACATAAAGGCCAGGCGCGAGGCCGTCTTCCTTTTGCGATTTTTGGGCGTCCGGAATAGGCTGTTCTCCCAATATTCAGCGTTTGTCAGCCGAGAGATTGCATGAAACTGCTTCGCCCAATTTGCGCCATTGCCGCGGCACTTGCGATAGCCGCGCTTGCCGGTTGCCAGACCGCCGCACCGCCGAAGCCCGTCGCGCCGCCGGCGCCCGCGGTGGAGCATCCCGCCGTGCCGCCCGCCACCCATCCGATGCTGTCGGAGGAACCCGGCTTTCTGCGTCTGCCCAACACGCCGCCCGGAAAGAACCCGGTGCGCGTGGGGCTGCTGCTGCCATTCTCCAACGGCTCCAGCCAGACACGGTCTCTCGCGACGTCCATGATGAAGGCGGCGCAGCTTGCTTTGTTCGATGCGGGCAACCCCAACATCATCCTGATTTCCGCCGATGAAGGCTCGACGCCGTCCAGCGCGGCGAATGGCGCGCGCTCGCTTCTGGCGCAAGGCGCCGAGGTGATCGTGGGGCCGCTGTTTTCGGCATCGGTGAGCGCGGTCGCGCCCGTCGCGCATGACCGCGCCGTGCCGGTCATCGCCTTCTCCACCGATGTGAAGGTGGCGGGCAATGGCGTTTATCTCTTGAGCTTCCAGCCGGAAAACGAAGTGCGCCGCACCGTCTCCTATGCCTTCGCGACGGGCCACAAGAATTTCGCGGCGCTGGTGCCGGCAACGCCTTATGGCGATCACATCGCCGACGCGATCCGCGCGAATGTGGAAGCGATGGGCGGAAAGGTGTCCGCCGTCGAGCGCCTCGGCGCCACCGAGCAGGCGACGGCGCTGCACAACATTGCCGCGTCCGGTGCCGATGTGCTGATCGTCGCCGCCGGCGGCAACACCTTGCGCGAGCTTGGCCCCGCGCTGGCCGAGAACGGCATCGACCGCAACAAGATCAAACTGATGGGCACTGGATTGTGGGACGATCCCTCCCTCACCAAGGAAATATCGCTGGAAGGTGGAACCTTCGCCGCGCCCGCGCCGGACATCGATTCCAGCTTCAACACAAAATACAAAGCCGCATTCGGCGCTTCGCCGCCGCAACTGGCGACGCTTGCTTATGACGCGGTGTCGCTGGTGGCCTTGCTTTCGCAAGGTGAGCCCTATCATCGCTTCACCGATGCCGCGCTCACCGATCCCAACGGGTTTGCGGGCGTGGACGGAATCCTGCGTTTCAATCCCGATGGGACATCGGAGCGCGGCCTTGCAATCCTGGCGGTGGAGCCGGATGGATTCCGCGTCGTCGATCCCAGCCCGCGCACCTTCGAGAAGCCCGCCGCGCCGCCGCCGGAGAAATCGACGAGCAGCCTTACGCCGCGATCTCCGCAATCAGGCGGTTGAGGACGAGGCGCCCCTGCGGCGTCGCAATCAGGCGGCCGTTTTCGGTTTTGAGGAATCCCTGTTCGGATAATTCGGCGACACGCACCATGTCCGGCGTCGTGTTCCAGCGCGCTGCATAAGCGGCAAGGTCGATTCCTTCGGCGAGACGCAAGTTCATCAGCAGATGTTCGTGCGCGGCGTCGTCATTGGCGACTTCGCTTTGCTCGACAATGCCATGGCCGCGGCGCGATACCGCTTGTTGCCAGCGTTCCGGCAATTTCTCCGCCATGGTCGCGATGCGCTTGCCGCCGATGTCCAGACGGCCATGCGCGCCGGGGCCGACACCAGCATATTGGCCGTAGCGCCAGTAAAGAAGATTGTGCCGGCTCTCTTCGCCGGGCTTCGCGTGGTTTGAGATTTCATACGCCGGACGGCCCGCCGCTTCCGTCATCTCCTGCGTGATTTCGTAGAGCGTGGCGGCATTGTCGTCATCGAGCGGCGTGAGTGCGCCGGTTCTGGCAAGCGTGGCAAATGGCGTCGCCGGTTCGATGGTGAGCTGGTAGAGCGACAGATGATCGGTGCCGAAGGATAGCGCCTCTTTCAATTCCATGCGCCATTCTTCCGGTGTTTGTTCGGGGCGCGCATAGATCAGATCGAGCGACACACGCTCGAACGTGTCCATCGCCATGCCAAGCGCGGTTTTGGCTTCCGCGACATCGTGCAAACGGCCCAGCATTTTCAGGTCTTTGTCGTTCAACGCCTGCACGCCCAGCGATACTCTGGTGACGCCGCTCGCGCGATAATCGCGGAAGCGTGTCGCATCGGCGCTGGCGGGATTGGATTCCAGCGTGATCTCGACATCGTTCGCCATGCGCCACAGCCGCGCGATCTTGTCGATGGCCGCGCCGACCGCCTTGCCGCTCATCAAGGATGGTGTGCCGCCGCCGAAGAAGATGGTCTCGACGATCGGCTTCTCATCGCCCTGCCATTGCGCGACATGTTCCAGCTCACGCGTGATGGCATCGATCCACGCATCTTCATCGATGCGCGCGCGGACATGGGAATTGAAATCGCAATAGGGACATTTGGCGGCGCAAAACGGCCAGTGGACATAGATGCCGAACCCGCTCATGCGGAAGACAATCGCGATAATCTCCGCGGCTCTGCGTCTCTGCGTGCGCAGTTTTTCTCACGCAGAGACGCAGAGGCACAGAGAAGAGAGGCCATCATTCCAGCGCCTGCTTCAATTTCGCGAAAGCTTTGGCACGATGGCTAATGGAATGTTTGAGATCAGGATCGATTTCGCCGAATGTCTCTTTCATCTCGTCGGCAACGAAAATCGGATCGTAGCCGAAGCCGCGCGTGCCGCGCGGCGGGAAAGTCAGCGTGCCCTGCACTTCGCCCAGGAAAATCTGCTGTTCGCCCTTGGGCATGGCGAGCGCCAGTGCGCAGACGAATTTCGCCGAATAATCCTTCGCGTCCTTCTCTTTCAATTCGCGTTCGATGCGCGCCATCGCGGCGGCAAAGTCTTTGCTCTCGCCTGCCCAGCGCGCGGAGTAGATGCCCGGCGCGCCGTCCAGCGCCGTTACGCACAACCCCGAATCATCCGACAGCGCGGGCAAGCCGCTGGCATCGGCGGCGGCGCGGGCTTTCAGCAGCGCGTTGCCTTCGAAGGTCGGTTCGGTTTCTTCCGGTTCCGGCAGGCCCAATTCGCCCGCGCTCTTCACATTCAGGCCGAAGGGCGCAACAAGCTCGGCGATCTCGCGCAGCTTGCCCTTGTTGTGCGAGGCCAGAACCAGTGACGCGCCGCGCGGCAGCTTCATGCCAGAACCTTCTTCTGCAATTCGATCAATTCGCCGATGCCCTTGCGCGCAAGCTTCATGAGCTGGCCGAATTCGTCATCGCTGAACGGCGCGCCTTCCGCCGTTCCCTGAACCTCGACAAGACCGCCCGAACCGGTGATGACGAAATTCGCATCCGTCTCCGCCGTGGAATCTTCGTCGTAATCGAGGTCGAGAACCGCCACGCCCTGATGGATGCCGCAGGAAACCGCCGCGACATGATCCTTGATCGCGGGCTTGGTGATCATGCCGGTCTTCTGCATGAACTTCACGCATTGCGCCAACGCCACGAACCCGCCGGTGATCGACGCGGTGCGCGTGCCGCCATCGGCCTGCAACACGTCGCAATCGATGGCGATCTGCCGTTCGCCCAGCGCGCTCATATCCACCACGGCGCGCAAGCTGCGCCCGACAAGGCGCTGGATTTCCTGCGTGCGGCCGGACTGCTTGCCCTGTGCCGCCTCGCGGCGCATGCGCTCATGGGTGGAACGCGGCAGCATGCCGTATTCCGCCGTCACCCAGCCCTTGCCGGTGCCCTTCAGAAAGGGCGGCGCCTTTTCTTCCAGCGAGGCCGTCACCAGCACATGGGTGTCGCCGAATTTGACGAGGCAGGAACCTTCGGCATGCTTGGCGACGCCGGGAACCAGCGTCACCGCACGCAATTCATCGAAAGCCCGTTTGCTGGGACGCATATCTGCTACCTTGAAGTTGAGGATGCCGGGCGCTACCTAGCCTCCCCGGACCCCTGCCCGCAATGGCGGCGGGCCGTGCCAAATAGTTTTGAGAGAACAACAGCTTATTATGGGTCAGGGACCGATCGACATTGCGAGCGCCAAGCTCCTGGCCGAAGAGCTGGGCGAGCGGCCGCGCGAGGTGTTTCGCCATCTGGTCGATGCCTTCCTGAACAATGGCGAGCCGGTGGGCTCGCGCACGCTCAGCCAGCGCCTGCCCCATTCGCTCTCGCCCGCCTCGATCCGCAATGTGATGGCGGATTTGGAAAATATGGGCCTGCTCTACGCGCCGCACACCAGCGCCGGCCGTGTGCCGACGGAGAAAGGCCTTCGCCTTTTCGTCGATGGCTTGATGGAGATTGGCGAGTTGGCGCCGGGCGAACGCACCGCCATTGAAGCGCGCATCGCCAATCAGAATCGCGGCATCGAAGATGTGGTGACGCAGGCGACGCTGATGCTCTCCGGCCTGTCGCGCTGCGCCGGCCTTGTCGTCGCGCCGAAACTGGACAGCGCGCTCAAGCACATCGAATTCGTCGGCATCGCACCGGGCAAGGCGCTGGTCGTGATCGTGAGCGAAGACGGCTCGGTCGAAAACCGCGTGCTGGATATCCCGCTTGGATTGCCGGCGTCGGCGTTGAGCGAAGCGACGAATTACCTGAACGCGCGGCTGCGCGGGCGCACGCTGGATTCGGCACATGCCGAAATCGCGGCCGAGTTGGAAAGCGAGCGCGCGGAACTCGACGCGCTGACGGCGAAAGTCGTTGCCGAAGGCCTGGCGACACTGGCGCCATCGGGCGGACAGAACGCGTTGGACGACAAAGTGCTGATCGTACGCGGCGCATCGCATCTGCTGGAAAGCGTGGAAGCGCAGGCCGATATCGAACGCGTACGCACCCTGTTCGACGATATCGACCGCAAGAGCGATCTCATCCGGCTGATGGAACTGGCCAAGGAGGGCGCGGGGGTGCGCATCTTCATCGGCTCGGAGAACCGGCTGTTCAGCCTCTCCGGTTCCTCGCTGGTGGCCGCGCCTTACGCCAATGCGCAAGGCAAGATCGTGGGCGTGATCGGCGTGCTGGGTCCGACGCGGCTGAACTATGCCCGCATCATTCCGATGGTGGATTATACTGCAAAAGTGGTGAGCCGTTTGCTCGCCTGAGACGTTTTGAAAGACATGAGCATGAGCGACAACGACAATAACGATCCGCAGAACGCCAATGGCGCGGAAAACCCGCTTGCCGCGGAACTGGCCGTGCTGGATGCGCTGCGCGCCGAAAACGCGGAGCTGAAAGACCGCGTGCTGCGCGCGCTGGCGGAAACCGAAAACACGCGCCGCATCGCCGCGCGCGAGAAGCAGGATGCCTCGCAATATGCCGTGACCCGGTTCGCGCGCGACATGGTGGCGATTGCCGACAATTTCGCCCGCGCACTGGCGGCGCTTCCCGCCGACAAGATGCAATCGGCCGATCCGGCTGTCCGCGCCGTGATCGAAGGCGTGGAAGCCACCGAGCGGCAACTCATCGCCGCCTTGCAGGCGCATGGCATCAAGGTGATCGACACCACGGACGGCAAGTTCGATCCGAACCTGCATCAGGCCATTGCCGAGGTGCCGGGCAACGGCAAGCCGGGCGGCTCCATCGTGGATGTGGTGCAGACGGGCTATGTCATCGGCGACCGGCTTTTGCGCCCCGCCATGGTGACCGTGGCGCGCAAGGACGGCGCCCCGGAATCTCCGAAAGTCGATACGCAAGCCTGATCTTGGCCTGATCTTGGCCTGATCCCGGCCTAGTCTCTCGGCGTTCTTCGCGGCATGCTCCCCTGCATGAGCGATGCCGTGTCCGTGAAAGCCGCCCTGTCCGATCCGTCGGACCGCGGCGCGTATTTCGAGCAGCGCCTTTTCATACTTTCGCCGCTGGGCACCTTCGCGACCGCGGCAGTGCTGTTCCTGTGCCTGATGGCATGGTTTCTCGCCGCGGCTTTGGGAGAAGGCGTGGCGCTCGTCACGCACGATACCGCAGGAAACATCCAGATCGAATCGGTTCTGCGCATCGCGTTCACGCTCGCGCTCATGTTGTGCGCGGCGCTCTTCATTCAGCGCTACACACGAATCCAGGAACGCAAGGACAAGCCCGCCTTCGCGGAGGTACTGCGGCCCGGCACGCTCGAAAGCCGCTATCTCACCGCGTTGACGCCGCCAGGTGCGCGGCTTCCTGTCTTCACGGCCATCGGCGCCGTGATCGGCATTCTGGTGAGTTGGCCGCTGTTCGGACAGGCAATGCTGACGGCGGAACGTCCGGCTTACGCGACCTTCGTCTGGTTCCTCATCGTCGATACCCTGCTCATCACCTCGTTCACCCGCGGCGTGGAGCTTTCACGCGCCGGATCGTTGAGCATGGCGCGGGCGATCGACAACGATCTCGTCGTCGATCTCCTGCGCATCGACCTTCTGTCGGTGTGGGGGCGCTCGGCGGCACGCTTTGCGCTGATCTGGTTCACGGTGAGCGCCGTGGCATGCCTGTTCTTCATCGGCAATGGACTCAACGCCTTCACCATCGCGATGCTGGCAACCTTCCTGGCACTGGGCGTCTGGATGTTCATCCGGCCCATGGAACGGGTGCACCACAAGATCCGCGAAACCAAGGCGGTCGAACTGGAACGGGTACGCCGCGAGATCGACCAGATACGCACCGCGGCGGTAACCGATGCCAATGCCGCGACGCGCCTTCAGGGGCTGCTGGCCTATGAAACGCGCATTTCCGCCGCGCCCGAATGGCCTTTCGACCAGACGACGCTGTTCCGCGTCTGTGCCTCCGCCCTCATCCTTAGCGTGCCGTGGTTCGGACAGGCGGTAGCGCAATTCGCCATCGAGCATCTCGCGCAGTGAGCGGCAATCGGCGATGATGAACACATGAGCAGGATCAAGATCGTTGTTGCGGGCGCCACGGGGCGCATGGGCCAGACGCTGCTGCGCGCCATCGCGGAGTCGCAGGACTTCATATTGCACGGCGCGCTGGAGCGCGCGGGCCATCCCGACCTCGGTAACGATGCCGGAACGCTGGCAGGGCTGAAGCCGATGAATGTCGCCCTCAGCGACGATCCGCTGATGGCGCTGAAAGACGCGCAGGCGCTGGTGGATTTCACCGCACCGCAATTTTCCGTGGCGCTGGCCGCCCTCGCCGCGCAAGCGCGCATCGTTCACGTGCTGGGCACGACGGGATTGTCCGCGAATGACGACGAGAAAATCCGCGCCGCGGCGCGCCATGCGGTGATCGTCAAATCCGGCAATATGAGTCTGGGCGTGAACCTGCTGGCGGCCTTTGCCAAACAAGCGGCCAAGACCTTGCCGGGCTTCGATATCGAAATCGTGGAGATGCATCACCGCAAGAAAGTGGATGCGCCGTCCGGCACCGCCTTCCTGCTCGGCCGCGCGGCGGCGGAGGGGCGCAACATCTCGCTGGACAACAGCGCCGTGAAGAGCCGCGACGGCCATACTGGCCCCCGCGAAGAGGAAACCATCGGCTTTGCGTCTTTGCGCGGCGGCACGGTGGTCGGCGAGCATGACGTGATCTTCGCCGGGCCCGGTGAGCGCGTGGTGTTGCGCCATGTCGCCGAAGACCGTTCGATCTTCGCCACCGGCGCGCTCACTGCGGCCAAATGGGGACAGGACAAGAAGCCTGGCCTCTATGCGATGGCGGACGTTCTGGGACTTTGACGGTTTTCCGCGCGGGCGGCTTCCATCGCCAGCATCGAGCGTTTGCGCACCAGGCCCCAATGATAGCCATGCAGCGCGCCGTCGCTGCCGAGCACGCGATGGCACGGGATCAGCCACGACACCGGATTGCGGCCCACCGCCGTTCCGACCGCGCGCGACGCTTTCGCATCTCCCAGCCGCGCCGCGAGCGTTCCGTAGGTCGTCATCTTGCCTTCGGGAATGGCGAGCAAGGCTTCCCAGACCTTGATCTGGAATGGCGTGCCCAGCAGGTGCAGACCGATTTCAGTTTTGCCGTCATGTTCGAAGATCCGGCGCGCGATGTCTTCGGCACGTCCGGCGTTTTCGATGAAATCCGCTTTCGGCCAGCGCGATGTCATGTCGGCGAGCATTCTTTCGTCTTCGCCTTCGTCGCCGAAAGCCAGACCGCAGACGCCTTTGGGTGTCGTCATCACCAGCACGCGGCCGAACGGACAATCGGCAAAACCATATTCGATCGAAAGCCCACGCCCGCCCTTGGCGTATTCGCCCGGTGTCATCGCTTCGATCTTCAGCGACAGATCGTGCAGGCGCGACGATCCCGACAGGCCGGACTCGATAGCCGCATCCATGACGCTCGCGCCGCTCGCAAGTTCGCGCTTGGCATGCTCGAGGGTGAGATGGCCGATGAAGCTCTTGGGGCTGACGCCGACATAGCGTGTGAACAGCCGCTGGAAGTGGAACGGCGACAGGCCCACCGCATCGGCGGCATCTTCCAGCCGCGGCTGCTCGGTGTAGCGCGCGGTGAGGAAATGGATGGCGCGTCCGATGCGCCGCCAGTCCCGCGTGGATTCATAGTCTTCGAGGTTGATCAGTTCGCTCATGAGGCAAAGGTAGGTATTCCAACCCCATTATCGACCCGTTTCTTGCGGGCTCAAAAGCGCGGATTTTTCGCGGCGGAAAGTGCGGATTTCAGGGCGTTCGCGAAGCTTTCGCGCACGGCAGGTGCCAGGAACGTGCCCAGCTGCATTTCGCGTCCATGGCTGCGCAGGAACAGGCGGTTGGAGAATTCCGTCGGCCATTGCAAATCTACCCGCACCCAATAGGGATTGAACTCGGCCTGCGTGACCGCGCCCTTTGCCGGATGCTGTTCGATGCGCAGCCGCGACGGCGTCACCGTCACCCGTTCGCTGCGCCGCGCCGCCAGAGTGCTGGCGCGAAACGCCCAGGCCAGCAATGCCACATCCAGACCCAGGAACGGCGCGATAGGCCATGCCCCGCGCAGGACAAAGCTCAAAGCGAAAGCGATGTTGAATGCCAATACGACGCCAAGAATGATCAGCAGCGTCTGCGGCGCCATCGGCGGGCTGGGCCGCAAGGTTTCATCGAGCAGGACAGGTTCGGCTTCCATCGCGAAAACATTGTATTGGAGAACCGGCAGGTCGCAAAAGAGGGCCCGCGCATAGCGGGCCCTCTTCAGATGAATGTCTTAGTGCGGTGGCGGATGACCGCAGCGCTCTTCATAGGCGCGGCGTCCGCCATGATCGCGCCACACCGGATTGCCGAGGTCCAGATCGCACGGATCGGTGGCCGCACCCACAACCGCACCGCCGACAGCGCCGATCGCGGCGCCGGTTGCGACGCTACCTGTGGCCGCCCCGACGAGCGCGCCGGCGCCCGCACCGATCAATGCACCAGATGCCGCGCGGTCGCCCGGATCGGTGCCGCAACCGGCAAGAACCAAAATGGAAGCCGCCGCCGCAACGATGGCGAGTTTTCGAATAAGCATCACTGTCTCCTCCGCGTTGGTGAGGTAACGGCACAGCGTCTTCCGCGTTCCGTTCATCATCATGGCTTTTCCACGGAACTGCGATTATGGAACTTCCATGACGCGCAAATTCACCAAAGCGGAAGCGGAAGAGTTCTTCGCAAGGCTCAAGCGGCACATGCCCGAGCCGCGCACGGAACTGGAATACAGAAATCCATTCACGCTGCTCGTCGCCGTCGCGCTCTCCGCGCAGGCCACCGACAGAAGCGTGAACAAGGCGACGCAATCACTGTTCAAAGTTGCCGACACGCCGGAGAAGATGGTGGCGCTCGGCGTGCGGAAACTCACGCCCTATATCAAGACCATCGGGCTTTATCGCACCAAGGCGAAGAACGTCATCGCGCTGTCAAAAGCCCTGATCGAAAATCACAACAGCAACGTCCCGCAGGATCGCGATGCGCTGGAAGCGTTGCCGGGCGTCGGCCGCAAAACCGCGAATGTGGTGCTGAATGTCGCTTTCGGTGAGCCGACCATCGCGGTGGACACGCACATCTTCCGCGTCGGCAATCGCACCGGATTGGCGCCGGGAAAAAATCCGCGCGAAGTCGAAGACGGGTTGCAGAAGATAGTGCCGGAGCAATACAAGCTGCACGCGCATCACTGGCTGATCCTGCACGGGCGTTACACCTGCATCGCGCGCAAGCCGCTGTGCCCCACTTGCATCGTCAACGATCTGTGCCGCTACAAAGACAAGACGCGCGAGATCACGCCGGACAAGACTCCCGTCAGGAGGTCGCCTTCGCGCCGACGCGCAGCCGGTTGAGGCAGCTCACATCGGCGGAGGCATCCTGCGGACGCGGGATGGTTTCCACATGCTGCACCGACAACGTCGCGCCTTTCGGATAAAGGAAGAAGAAGGCTTTGCAACCTTGCCCGTCATAGCGCCACATCTCGATCCCGGCGCTTTCCTTGCGGGTGAACGCGGGCGTTCCCATGGCGACGCGCAGCTGCGCGGAATCGATCCCGGCATAACCGGCGGGCTCGCCCGTCGGCGGTGCATCGGGAAGCCTGGCCGATCCGCCGGCACAGGCGGTCAGAACGAGTGCGGATGCGATGACGAAAGCTGGTCGGATCATGCCGGGGTTCCCTGAAATGGCGGTACGGCGCGGCGGCATCCTACAGGAGCCCGGGCGCGCTTGCGAAGCTTCGGCGGCTCCTCTATTTCCCCGATGACGCAATTTTCCGGACGATGACAGCAACATGACTTCTTCTTTCGATGTCGTCGGTCTCGGCAACGCGATCGTCGACGTGATCGCCCCGGTGGACGACGCGTTCCTGCTGAAGCACCAGATCGCCAAGGGCGTGATGACCCTGATCGACGATTTCCGCGCGGCGCAGCTTTACGAAGCGCTGGTGAAGCCTTCGGAGATCGGCGGCGGATCGGCGGCCAACACCATGGCGGGCCTTGCCTCGCTTGGCGGCAACGGGCTGTTCGTGGGCAAGGTCAAGCGCGACCGGCTAGGCGAAAGCTTCTCGCGCAGCATGAAGGATATCGGCGTGACCTTCCGTGTGCCCTTCGCCGAAGAAGGCCCGCCGACGGCCTGTTGTATGATCGCGGTGACGCCGGACGGCCAACGCAGCATGAGTACCTATCTGGGCGCCAGCCGCGAGCTGAAGCCCACGGATATCGACAACGCCGAAATCGCCTCGGCGTCCATCGTCTATGTCGAAGGCTATCTGTGGGATTTGCCGGACGCGAAAGCGGCGATCAAGAAGGCCATCGCCGCCGCGAAAAAGGCGGGCCGCAAGATCGCCTTTACCCTGTCCGATCCGTTCTGCGTGTCGCGCTGGCGCGACGAGTTTCGCGAATTGCTGAGATCCGACATCGACATTCTTTTCGCCAATGAAGAAGAGGCGAAGGCTCTGTTCGAAGTGGAAGAGTTCGATTCGGTTCTGCAGGCTTTCCGGCATTGGCATGGCACCGCCGCGCTGACGCGCTCAGCCAAGGGCTGCGTCGTGGCGAAAGGCAGCGAAGTGCATGTCATCGATGCCGCGCCCGTGAAGCATGTCGTCGATACGACAGGCGCGGGCGATCAATATGCCGCCGCATTCCTTTACGGCCTCACCCATGGCAAGCATCTGGCCGATTGCGGACGGCTGGGTTCGCTCGCCGCTGCCGAAGTGATCTCGCATTACGGCGCGCGGCCGGAAGCTTCGCTCAAGACATTGGCGAAAGCGGCCGGGTTGATCTGATCACGCCGCTTTGGGCGTTTTTCGCCAAGCCACGATAAACAGCACGAGCCACATACCGTCCAAAAGGCTGCCGTAGAAAGGGCCGCCCAACGGAAGCTGGCCGTGCCAATACAGCCACAGGCATGGCAGGAAGAAACCGAGCTTCTCCACAAACGTCACCGGCATCAGCGCGCGCCAACGCACGGGATTGCTCGCGATCAGCAGAAAGGCGATCTGCCAGGCCAGCGCCGTACCGTAGAAGCCGTAGTAGAACTCCGGATGATTGAGCGGCGGCGGCGCGACCTGCGAGAGCAGGAAAAATCCCGGCACGAGAATGAGAACGCCGTAGATTCCGGAAACCGCATAGACCCAGCGTGCAAAGCGCATCTCTTCCCCCTCTATTCCCCGATGATATGTAGCACGATCTGCCGCGCATGCGGCGCGTCGCGATGCTCGAACAGATAGAGTCCCTGCCAGGTGCCGAGCAGCCAGCTTCGGGTCTGGACGGGAATCGACAAGGAGGTCTGCGTCAGCGCCGCGCGGATATGCGCCGGCATATCGTCCGGGCCTTCGGTGGTGTGGCGATAGAGCTTGGTATCGCGCGACACGATACGGCGCATGAAATCTTCCAGATCCTTCAGCACATCCGGATCGGCATTTTCCTGAATCAGCAGCGATGCGGAGGTGTGACGCACAAAACAGGTGAGAAGGCCGTTCTCCACGCCCGCCTCGCGAACAAACCGTTGCGCGGCATCGGTCACGTCATAAAGGCCGGGGCCTTTGGTTCTTACGTCCAGCGTATGGAATTTCTGTTTCATCGGCTCTTGCGCAGATAGACGTACAACGCGCCGGCGCCGCCATGGCTGCGATGGGCACTGCGCACATCGGCGACGAGGCCGGCCAGTTCCGGCTCGGCCAGCCAGCGCGGCGTCAGGGTTTTGAGAATGCCGCGGCGGCTGTCCATGGCGAAAGGCTCGTCCGGTTCTGCCGCTTTGGCACCTTTGCCCGTGACGACGATCACCAACCGAAGCCCGCGCGCCCAGGCGCCGCGAATGAAGGTGATCAACGCGCCATGTGCCGCCCGTTCGGTCATGCCGTGCAGATCGAGCCGCGCCTGCGGTTCCACCTCGCCGCGATTGAGACGCTCGGCCGTGCGCCCGTTCAGCCCGCCCGGCGTGACGCGCCTCTTGGCTTCCGGCGAGACCTTCTTCAACAGCGCAGGCGCAAGCGGCGTGGCTTCGCGATAGGCGATCTCAAAAAGCTTGCGCTCTTCCTCGCTGACGGAACGCTTGCGCGTCATGGGATGCGGAAATCCTGCGATGTGCCCAACCGGTCAGCAAGTTGCCTGGGCAGCAGAACATAGAGCTTGCCCGAAGATTTCATTCGTCCGGCGATGGAGGCGGCATCGTCGCCGAAACCCCAAAACACATCGCCCCGCACCGCGCCCTTGATTGCGCCGCCGGAATCCTGCGCCACCATAAGCCGGTCGAAATCATGATCCGCGCGATCGGGATCGGCGTCGGGCCGCGTCGCCGCAACAAACATCGGCGCGCCCAAAGGATGCAGCTTCATGTCGACAGCCAGACTCGCGCCCGCGGTGAGCGGCACGCCTTCGCTGCCGATGGGACCGGTGCTTGCATCTTCAATCGGCTCTTCGCGGAAAAAGATGAAGGACTTGTCCGTTTCCATCACCCGTTGCGCGTCCGCCGGATGATCCTTCAGCCATTTGCGGATCACCTGCATCGACATGCCGTCGCGCGGCACGCCCATCTGGATCAGCGTCTTGCCGATGGCGGTGTAAGGCTGGCCGTTCTGCGCGTCGTAATTCACGCGGGCCGAAGTGCCGTCATCGAAATGCACCCGGCCCGAACCCTGGATATGCAGGAAGAACACGGCGACGGGATCGTCGGCATAGAAAAGGATTTTGGCCTGCTGCAATCCCTTCGCATCGATCTGCGCCCGCTCGGGACATTTCACGAGCCTGTGGCCCTCGACGCAGCCGGTGAAGTGACGGCCGGAAAGATCGTCGAGAAAATCGCCGGCATTGACGGCGACGAGATTGTCCGGCGTGCCATAGACCGGTGTTCGGTACGCGCCATGTTGCACACGGCTGGCGGCGATTTGTGCTTCGTAATAGCCCGTGAACGTCCCGCGTGGATCGTCGCCTTCGCCGATGGAAACGGGCCGCGCCCAGCTTTCAAAAAATTTGCGCGCCTGCGCCGCGCTCATGTTGCGCGCCGGGATTTGGCGGCAGGCCGGCATCCAGTCTCCGACATTGCCCGCATAACCGATGCCGCCCATCGCATCCGTCGGCTGCTTTTTCGCGAGCGCCTGGCAGGAGCGCGCGAAGGCTGCGAGCGCCGCGCGCGGATCGGATATGCGCCAGCCCGGAAGATCGGTGAAGGACACCGGCGTCAACCGCAAAGGCGCCACGAAAAATGACGGCGCCTGCGGCCGCGTCGCCCACCACGCCACGATGGCGGCGACGGAGAGAACGACGAGGATGAGAAGAAGGCGCCCCCGCGCCATCGTCAGGCCGACGGCTCGGCGCCTGACGTGTGCACCAATGTCCAGTTCGGATCGCTGGCGCGGACATTGCGTTCGAAGGCCCAGATGTCGGTCACTTCGCGCACCGACTTCGGATCGCCCTCGATCACAGCATCATTGGCATCCGTCGTGGCGGAGATGAATTGCGCGGTGACCGCCACCGCGATGTCCGCCATCTTTCCGCGCAGCGACGCTTCCACGATTTTCGAATCCTTGAAGCCGACGAAGGTGAAGGCGACTTTCTCCTTGCGCTCTTCGCGGCCGCGCATGGCGGCATCGAAGGCGGTGTAGACCTCATCGCTGAGCAGCGGCTTGAGCGTGACGCGATCGTTGGCGGAGAACGCCGTGAGGATGAGTTCGTAAGCGTGACGCGCGCCGGCGAGGAAATGCTCCTGGTCGAAAGCGCGGTCCGCCAGCTTGATCTCCATCAGGCCGCGCGCGATCGGATCGGCCGGAAGATCCGCGCCGCGCGGCGCGGGCAAGGCGGCAGTGGCGGGCTTGTCCGCGGCCTGCTCCGCAGGTCCGCTTACGCGATAGGGCTTCGGCGGCGGTTCATGCCCGGTGCGGCGGCCCAGAACGGTGTAGAGGCGAAACAGGATCACCCCGGCCACCATCGCCAGGAGCAGGATTTCGATGAGTTGTGAATTCGCCATGATTCCGGTCAGACCTCGTCCCGCGTGCCGTTCGCGGTTAATGGGTAAACTAGCCCCGCGCCCTGTGCCGGTCCAGCGCGCATCGGCGACAGCGCGAACGCAACGTTAATCGCGAAAAGCAAGCGCGGATGCGGCACTTATGCGGCAAAACCGTGGTCAGCTTGTCAGCGCTCGCCAATCCGTGATAGCGCGAGCCGCGATTTTGACGGGCGAGAGCATCATGAGCGGCGAAGGACTTCCCCAGGGCAACAACGGTTCCGGCGAAGGACCCGCCGTGCGCGTTCAGATCCTGGCGCAATATGTGAAGGATCTTTCGTTCGAGAATCCCGGCGCGCCGATGAACCCGGCCGTGCGTCCGGCGATCGACCTGGGCGTCGATCTGCAGGCCCGCCGCATCGAAGGCGACACCTATGAGGTGGACATCCGCCTGCGTGTCTCGGCGAAGAATGAGGAAAAAACGCTTTTCCTCATGGAACTTTCCTATGCCGGCCTTCTGCTGATCCAGAACATTCCCGAAGACGTGCTGCAGCAGGTTCTGCTGATCGACGCGCCGCATTTGCTGTTTCCGTTCGCGCGCCGCGTCGTGGCGGACACCATCCGCGACGGCGGCATGCCGCCTTTGATGATCGAGCCGATCGATTTCATGGCGCTCTACCGCGCCAAGATGGAACAGCAGCAGGGTGAAGCGCCGACCGCTTCGGCCTAACTCCAGCCCCAGACCGGTTCGGATCCCAGCTCTTTGGCGATGAAGGCGTCGTGCGCCGCGCGCTCGTCCGGTGTGATGAGCGATGCGAGAGGCTGCGGCCGGCTGCGCGCCACCTGCACGATACCGTCGCTGCCGATCTCGATGTTGTCGCCCGGCGCCAACACAAGCTTGGTCTGCCGCCCGCCGACCAGTTCCAGATAGACGCGCGCGGTCAGCTCCGCGTCGAGCAATGCGCCGTGCTTGGTGCGGACGGACAGATCGATGCCGAAGCGCCTGCACAATTCGTCCAGCGAATAACGCGCGCCGGGTATCCGGGCCTTCGCGATCTCGATGGTGTCGATGGCGCGCGCATAAGGCAGCGGCGGCTTTCCGCAGCGATGCAATTCGCTGTTCACGAACTTCATGTCGAACGATGCGTTGTGGATCACCAGCGGCGCATCGCCGAGGAATTCCAGCAGATCCTCCACGATATGCGCGAAGAGCGGCTTGTCGGCGAGGAATTCGTCGGTGAGGCCATGCACCTTTTGCGTTTCGATGGGCACGAGGCGCTCAGGATTGAGATAGGCCTGGAAGCTCCTGCCCGTGGGCAGATGATCGACCAGCTCGACGCAGCCGATTTCGACGATGCGGTCGCCCGTCGCCGGATCGAAGCCGGTGGTTTCCGTATCCAGAACGATTTCACGCATCTAATTCTCTGACTTCTTTTCCGCCGCGATCTTCTCGCGCAACCCGGCAACAATCATTTTGACCTGCTCGAAAGCGTGATCGAGGCCCTTGTCCGTCACAACCACATAATCGGCTTTTGCACGCTTTTCTTCGTCGGGCGTCTGACGAGCGAGAATCTGGTCCAGCTTTTCTTCCGTCATGCCGGGGCGTTCGAGAACGCGCGCGCGCTGTATATGGGAAGGCGCGGACACCACCACAACCGCATCGACGCGGGCATGCCCGCCGGTCTCGAACAAGAGCGGAATATCCAGCACCACCATGTCCGCGCCTTGGGCTTCGGCGCGGGCCAGAAAATCCGCCTGCGTTTTGGCGACCAGCGGATGCACGATGGCTTCCAGCTTCTTGAAGCCGCCTGGATCGGCCGCCAACGCCCTGGTCAGCAGGGCGCGATCCACTTTTCCGTCCCGCACGGTTCCGGGGAATGTCTTTTCGATATCGGGCACCGCCGCGCCGCCCGGCTCGTAAAGCGCGTGCACATTGGCATCGGAATCGTTCACCGGGATTCCCAGTTTCGCGAACATTTTCGCGGTTTCGCTTTTGCCCATGCCGATGGAGCCGGTGAGCCCGATCATGAACGGCCTAGCCATGACGCAAGGCTTTCTTGAGTTCCGTACGCAGGGCCGGCGTCACTTGCGGGCGTTCGCCATAGAAGGCTTCGAACGCCGGAACCGCCTGATGCATCAACATCCCAAGACCATCGACAACGCGATTGCCCCGCGCCTGCGCGCGCTGGAGCAGATCGGTCTCCAGCGGGTTGTAGACCAGATCCGTCACCACGGCGTTCACCGGCAAGGGATCGAGCGGAAGATCGAGGGCGCCCTTGCCGGACATGCCCGCCGATGTCGCATTCACCAGCACACCCGCGCCCTCGGCGGCTTTCGACCAGTCTTTCCAATCCATCGCGCGCAACGGCGTTTTCGTGCGCGCGGAAAATTCGCGCACCAGGTTTTCGCCGCGCGCATGATCGCGCGCGACAATGCGAACTTCCCGCACGCCGAGTTCGGCAAGCGCCAGGACGGCAGCACGCGCCGCGCCCCCGGAGCCGAGCAACACCGCATCTTTTCCCGCCAGCGCATTTTTCATCAGCGCCTCGGTGAGGCTTGCGGCAAGACCGCCCGCATCGGTGTTGCGCCCTTCGATACGGCCATTGCGAAAAAGAAGAAGATTGACCGCGCCCGCGGCCAGCGCGGTTTCGTCCAGCACATGCGCGATCGCGAAGGCGGCTTCCTTGTGCGGCACCGTGACATTCACGCCGGCAAAGCCAGAAACGCGCAGGCTTTCGATCACGCGCGCGAAATCCTCGCGCGGCACGGCGAGCGGAACATAGGCGCCATCGACCGCATGCGCGTCGAGCCAGTAGCCATGCAGGCGCGGCGACAGCGAATGGGCGATCGGCCAGCCGATGACTCCCGCGAGTTTTGCCTTGCCGCTGACGATCATTTCGCAATGACACCCTGTTCGCGCAGCGCCGACAAGAGCGGAACGAGCGGCAGGCCCAGGATGGTGGAATGGTCGCCGTTCACGCGCGAAAAAAGCTGTGCGCCGCGGCCTTCCAGCCGATAGCAGCCGACCCCGGACAGCAGCGCCTCGCCTTCCTGCGCCAGATAATCATCCAGGAACGCATCGGAAAAATCGCGCATGGCCAGCGTGGCTTTTTCCACATGCCGCCACACCGGCGCGCCGTTTTTCGCCAACACCATCGCGGAAATCAGATCGTGGGTTTTCCCGCGCAGCCGCAGCAACAAGTTCCGTGCTTCGGCAAGGCTTTCGCATTTGCTGACAAGCGCGCCGTCAAAACTCAGAACCTGATCGGCGCCCAACACCCATTCGCCGGGATGCGAAGCTGAAACACGCAAGGCTTTCAATTCCGCCAGCGCATCGGCGATATCGCGGTGCGATGCCTTTTCCGCCAGAAGCGATTGTTTCAGCGCTTCTTCATCCACACGCGCGGGCGCGACATCGAATGTGACGCCGGCATCTCGCAGGAGCTTCGCGCGCGTCTGGCTGGCCGACGCGAGAATCATTCTTCCGCGTCCTGCCGCGTTTCGGCCAGGAGGTTGAGTACGGCGGCAGCGGTTTCTTCCACCGAGCGGCGCGAGACGTCGATGACCGGCCATTCGTGGGCATCGAACAGCTTTCGTGTTGCCGTCACCTCGGCCCGCACACTGTCCAGATCGACATAGGATGTGTCGCGCACTTCACCCAGGGTGTTGAGGCGGTTGCGCCGCACCTGCACGAGGCGATCCGGCGATGCCCACAAGCCGACGATCAAGGGCTTGGTTGCCATCAATAGCTGGCGCGGCAGCGGCATGCCGGGTACCAGCGGGATGTTCGCCGCCCGTACGCCGCGGATCGCAAGATAGACGCTGGTCGGTGTCTTGGAGGTCCGGCTGGCACCCACAAGCACCACTTCCGCCTCGTCCAGGCGATCCAGAATCTGGCCGTCATCATGGGCAATGGCGAAATTCAGCGCCTCGATGCGCTCATTGTAGCGTTGATCGAGGTCATGCTGCCCGCCCGGGCGATGCGTTTCGGCGGTACCGAGAAATTGCCGCATGGCGCTAATCGGCGCTTCGAGCACATCGTAACTCGGCACGCCCGTCGCCGCGCAGGCGGCCAGCAATTCCTTGCGGAGTTCCGGGTTGACCAGGGTGAAGAATACCAGCCCCGGATCCTCCTGAATATGCTCGATCGCGCGCTGCAGCTGGCGCGAGCTGCGGACCAGCGCATAGAAATGCTCGTTGACCGTCACACCCTCGAATTGCGCCAGCGCGGCACGGGCGATGGCATTCAAGGTTTCCCCCGTCGCATCCGAGACAAGATGGACATGGAATTCACGGTTTTCGGAATTCACAGAACGATGCTCCGGCCCTTCGCTTTCATCCCCATAGGATACACAGATGCGGAACCGCGCACACATCCCACAGCTTCGGCATTTGCGCGCACACCCTCCGGCATGCGCTGTTGGCGAAACCGCGCCGCCGGCCCGTGCAACTCCTCTTGAGTCCCAAGCGCTTGCGGCCTAGAGACAGCCAACCCACGGATTTTTCCACACTTCACAGCCCAATCATCATCGTCATCAGATTCTAGGAGTTCTTATTCTTTGAAGTCTTCTGGGAAAAGATTGGTATCGGTCCTGGATGGACAGGCGGTTTCTCCGCCGCCGGTTTGGCTGATGCGCCAAGCCGGACGCTATCTGCCGGAATATCGCGCGCTGCGCGCCAAGGCCGGTTCGTTCTGGACGATGTGCAACGATCCGGTCATGGCGACGGAGATAACCCTGCAGCCGATCCGGCGTTTCGGATTCGATGCGGCGGTTATCTTCTCCGATATTCTCACGGTGCCGTTCGCGCTGGGACGAACCGTAAAGTTTGAGGAGAATATCGGCCCGACGCTCGATGCGGTGACAAGCGCGGAAGGTTTGGAGCGCGATCCGGCGATCTGGCAGCAGAAGCTTTCTGCGGCCTATGAGACGCTTCGCCGAACACGGGTGGCACTGCCTGCTGAAACATCGCTTTTGGGCTTTGCGGGCGCGCCCTGGACCTTGGCGACCTATATGGCGGCGGGTCGTGGTGGCGACGAGCAGAAAGCGGCGAAGCTTTGGGGCTATCGCGATCCGAAATCTTTCGGCGCGTTGCTCGATGTGTTGGGCGATTGCGTGGCGGCGCATCTGATCGCGCAGATCGACGCCGGTGCGGATGCCGTGCAGATCTTCGACAGCTGGGCGAGCGGATTGCCGGCGGACATGTTCGAACGATGGGTGATCGCACCGACGAAACGCATTGTGAAAATAGTTCGCGCTGCAAAGCCCGATGCGAAGATCATCGGCTTTCCACGCGCGGCGACGTTGCAAGGTTATGAGTTTTACGCGGATGAAACCGGTGTGGACGGAATCTCTGTTGACACATCCGCGCCGCAGGACTGGATGGCCGATCTCGACATGCCGATTCAAGGCAATCTCGATCCTTTGCTGCTTTTGACGGGTGGCTCGGTGATGGAGGACGCTGTGGATACGCTTGTGGATGCCATGCGCGGCAAGCCCTTCATTTTCAATCTGGGTCACGGCGTGTTGAAGGAAACACCGCCTGAACATGTCGCCGCGCTGGTCGCGCGCGTCCGCAAGTGAAGCTGGCGATCGTCCTGTTCAATCTGGGCGGTCCGGATTCTCCGGAGGCGGTGGAGCCTTTCCTGCGAAATCTGTTTTCCGATCCGGCGATCATTTCCTTGCCGGGGATTTTCCGCGCGCCGCTCGGCGCCTTCATTGCGAAGCGCCGCGGGCCGGTTGCGCGCGAGATCTACGCCAAGATCGGCGGGCGTTCGCCAATAGTGGAAGAAACACGCGCGCAGGCCGCGGCGCTCGAGGCGGCGCTGGCAGTGCATGGCCACGATGCGCAGTGCTTCATCGCCATGCGCTATTGGAAACCTTTTGCCCGGGACGCGGCGCGCGCGGTGAAGGCCTGGAATCCGGACCGCATCGTGTTGTTGCCGCTCTATCCGCAGTTCTCCACCACGACCACCGATTCTTCGCTGAAGGATTGGCGTGCGGCGGCGAAGCAGGTCGGCATCGAAGCGCCCACGACGCGCATCTGCTGCTATCCGTGGGAAGAAGGGTTCATCGCCAGCAAGGCAAAGCTGATCGCGGCGGCGCTCGCGAAGAAAAAGCCGGCTGTGGATTATCGCCTGTTGCTATCCGCGCACGGCCTGCCGAAACGGACGGTCTCCAAGGGCGATCCCTATCAATGGCAGGTGGAGAAAACCGCCGCCGCGATTGTGGACAGGCTGGGGATAAATAATCTCGATTGGCAGGTCTGCTATCAGAGCCGCGTCGGGCCGCTGGAATGGATCGGCCCGTCCACCGATTCCGAAATCCGCCGCGCGGGGGATGAGGGCAAAGGCCTGATCGTCGTGCCCATCGCCTTTGTCAGCGAGCATTCCGAAACGCTGGTCGAGCTCGACATCGAATACGGCAAGCTGGCGCGCGAGAGCGGCGTGGCCGATTATATCCGCGTGCCTACGGTGGGTATCGAGCCCGGCTTCATTGCCGCACTCGCCGGGCTGGCGAGTCGCGCGGCCTCGGGTGAAACTGTCGTCACCTGCGGACCGGGCCGCATTTGCCCGAAACAATATTCCCGCTGCGGATTCGAGGACACTGCAAATGGATGACCTGCGCCTGTTCCTGGGAAACTACATCGACTGGATCAAGGCGTTTCACGTCATCGCGGTGATCGCGTGGATGAGCGGCCTTCTCTACCTGCCGCGCCTCTTCGTCTATCACACCGAAACCCAGCCGGGTTCGTCGGAGTCCGAGCGGTTCAAGGTCATGGAGCGCAAGCTGCTGCGCGCGATCATGAATCCGGCGGCGATTGCGGTGTGGATCCTGGGGCCGCTGCTGGCCTGGATCACCGGCGCCTATGAGGATGGCTGGCTGCAGGCCAAGTTCCTGCTGGTGGTGGGGCTCACTGTCGTGCACCACCTTTATGCCCTCTGGCGCAAGGCGTTCGAGCGCGACGCCAACACCCATACCGCCCGTTTTTATCGCATCTGGAACGAGGTTCCGGCGGTGCTGATGGTGCTGATCGTCATTCTGGTAATCGTGCAGCCCTTCTGACGGGTTTTGACAGGCGGGCTTTGCAAGGCCTCCGAAATCGGTCTATATATCCCTTGTTCCCCATTCGCATCGCATCCGTCCCGCGCCCTTGCGCGAAGGCCGGACCCGGGCAGACCGGCGCGGTGCGGCACCTACCCTTCCGTTGAGCGCTCGACCGGTCATTTTCGGCGGCTCTCGCGGCGGGAAAATTCCCAACCTCAATTTCAGGTAAGTACCCAATGACAGTTCAAGACGGCCTGCAAGCGATGAAGCTGCAGGACCTCAAGTCCAAATCCCCCACCGACCTGCTGTCCTTCGCCGAGGAGCTGGAGATCGAGAACGCCTCGTCCATGCGCAAGCAGGACATGCTGTTCGCGATCCTCAAGGAGCTCGCCGAGCGCAATGTGGAAATCACCGGGCAGGGCGTGGTCGAAACCTTGCCGGACGGCTTCGGTTTTCTGCGTTCGCCGGAATCCAATTACCTGCCGGGCCCGGACGACATTTACGTCTCCCCTTCGCAGATCCGCCGCTTCGGCCTTCGCACCGGCGATACCGTCGAAGGCCCGATCCGCGGCCCCAAGGACGGCGAGCGCTACTTCGCACTGCTGAAGGTTTCCACGATCAATTTCGAAGATCCGGAAAACATCAAGCACAAGGTCCATTTCGACAATCTGACGCCGCTTTATCCGACGCGCTGGCTCAACATGGAGCTGAAAGACCCGACGATCAAAGACAAGACGGGCCGCGTCATCGACATCGTCGCGCCGCAGGGCATGGGCCAGCGCTGCCTCATCGTGGCGCCGCCGCGCGTCGGCAAGACGATCATGATGCAGAACATCGCCAAGGCGATCTCGGCCAATCATCCCGAATGCTACCTGATCGTGCTTTTGATCGACGAACGTCCGGAAGAAGTGACGGACATGCAGCGCACGGTGAACGGCGAAGTCATTTCTTCGACCTTCGACGAGCCGGCGACGCGCCATGTGCAAGTCGCCGAAATGGTGATCGAAAAGGCCAAGCGTCTCGTCGAACACAAGCGCGACGTCATCATCCTGCTCGACAACATCACGCGCCTCGGCCGCGCCTACAACACCGTCGTCCCGTCATCGGGCAAGGTGCTGACCGGCGGTGTCGATGCGAATGCCCTGCAGCGCCCCAAGCGCTTCTTCGGCGCGGCGCGCAATATCGAGGAAGGCGGATCGCTCACCATCATCTCCACCGCGCTGATCGATACCGGCAGCCGCATGGACGAAGTCATCTTTGAAGAATTCAAGGGCACGGGTAACTCGGAAATCATCCTGGACCGCAAGGTCGCCGACAAGCGCGTGTTCCCGGCCATCGATATTCTGAAGTCCGGCACCCGCAAGGACGAATTGCTGTTGTCCAAGGCGGTGCTCGCGAAGACTCACGTCCTGCGCCGCATCCTCGCGCCGATGGGCACGACCGATGCGATCGAGTTCCTGCTCGACAAGCTGCGCTCCTCGAAGAACAACGACGATTTCTTCGACAGCATGAACACCTGATGCCATGGCCGGGCCGGTTGTCATTCTGACCGGCCCGCCGGGCGCGGGAAAATCGACGGTGGCGGATGTTCTGGCGCGGCAGAGCGAAATGCCTGCCGTGCATCTGCACAGCGACGATTTCTACGACCGCTATATCAAGAGCGGCTATGTGCTGCCCTGGCTGCCGGAATCACAGAAGCAAAATGAAGTTGTCACCGGCGTAATCGCCGGCGCGGCCTGCGCATATGCCGCCGGCGGTTATTTCACCCTGATCGACGGCATCGTGGGCCCGTGGTTTCTGACGCCCTATCGCCAAGCCGCGGCCGCGAAAAACATTCCGTTGCACTACATCGTGCTGCGTCCGGCGAACGCGGATATCTGCTTTGCGCGCGTGCAACAGCGCGGCACGCACGGACTGAAAGCGGAAGGCCCGGTGCGCGAGCTGTTCCGGCAATTCTCCAGTCTGGACGGACAGGAGAAACACGCGTTCGATCCTGGCGCGATGCGCGCGGAAGAGACGGCCGCCGCGCTGCAGCGGAAAATCCGGGACGGCGAATTTCGCCTTGCCTAGCGGCTATGATGTTCCGGCGCGTCTTCGTGCTCACGGCGGGTTTCGGGCACTTCGCCGCGCTCGGTGATCCAGTCCATCAACGCCAAGAGCACGCCTGACACGATAAAGGTGAGATGGATGGCCACCAGCCAGATGAGATCGCGGTCGCTGTAAGACTTGATCGACATGAAGGCCTTCAGCAATTCGATGGCGGAGATCGCGACGATGGAGGCGATCAGCTTCAGCTTCATGCTGGAGAAATCGATCTTGCCCATCCATGTCGGGCGGTCGGGGTGCGCGGCGCTGACGGCCATGCGGGAGACGAAGTTCTCGTAGCCCGAGAAAATCACCATCAGCAGCAGATTGGCGGCCAGCGACAGGTCGATCAGGGTGAGAATCCACACCACCGCCGAGGCTTCGCTCATCTCGGTGATTCCGGGCAGGACTTCAACGAGGGTTTTAAGGAACTCGACCAGCAAGGCCAGCAGCGCCACGACCAGGCCCAGATAGAACGGGGCCATCAGCCAACGGCTGGCGAACAGGACGGATTCGAACCGTTCTTCCAGCTTCTCGCGCCTGCTCATTTCCTTGAAACCCCCGAAATCGCCGCCCCCAAGGCAGCACAGAGTGCGGCGCGATGCAATTGACCCCGCGCACATCCCGGCGGAGAATTGCACCAGCCTATCGAGGAACCAGCCCATGACCGAACATCCCAGCGACCGCGCGCAATTCAAGGCGATGGCCGAAGGCACCCAGGAGGACTGGACGAAGATCGCGATGGCGTCCGCGGGCTTCAACCGCGATCTGCCGAACCGGGTGATCGCGCATCTGAAGATGCTGGAAGGCGATTGCGGCGGTTTCGCCGTGGACCGCCTCGAACATTCGCTGCAATCGGCGAGCCTGGCCCATCGCGACGGCATGGACGAGGAATATGTCGTCTGCGCGCTGCTGCACGACATGGGCGATATTCTCGCATCATCGAACCATGCCGAACTCGGCGCGACGGTGCTGAAGCCTTTCGTCTCTGAGGAAAACCACTGGATGCTGGATCACCACGGCATCTTCCAGGGCTATTACTTCTTCCACTATCTCGGTCTGGACCGGAACATGCGCGATCAGTTCCGCGGCCATCCGAGCTTCGAGCGCACGGCGATGTTCTGCGCGCGTCACGACCAGAACGCCTTCGATCCGAATTACGACACCATGCCGCTCGAGGCTTTCGTGCCGATGGTCCAGCGGGTGATGGCGCGGCCGAAGCGTTCGATCTATCTGCGCGAAGACAAATCCTCGCCGATCGCAGCCGAATAATCAGGGAATCAGAATTGTCGCGCCCGTGGTTTGGCGGGACTGCAGCGCTTCATGCGCCTTGGCGGCCTCGCTCAGCCTGAAGCGCTGGTTGATCTCGATCTTCACCGCGCCGGATGCGATGACATCAAACAGGTCATTGGCTGTCGTTTGCAATTCCTCGGCATTGCGCGTGTAGCTGCCCAGCGTTGGCCGCGTGACATAGAGCGAGCCTTTGGCCGAAAGAATGCCCGGCGCGAAGGGCGGCACGGCGCCGGAGGAATTTCCGAAGCTCACCATCATGCCGCGCACGGCCAGACAATCGAGCGATCCGTCCCACGTCGCCTTGCCGACGCCGTCATAGACCACGGGTACGCCCTCGCCGCCGGTTAGTTCGCGCACGCGCTTGACCCAATCGTCCTTCGAAAGATCGAGCACATGATCGTAGCCATGGCCTTTCGCCAGCGCGATCTTGTCTTGTGAACCTACCGTTCCGATGACGGTTGCGCCGATATGCTTCGCCCATTGGCCGAAGATCAGGCCGACGCCGCCGGCGGCGGCATGAAACAGGATGGTTTCGCCCGGATTCACCGTATAGGTGCGCGTCAGCAGATATTGCACCGTCATGCCTTTCAGCAGCGCGGCGGCGGCGACATCATCGGAAACATTTGCCGGCAGCTTCACCAGCTTGTCGGCCGGAACAGTGTTCGCCTCCGCATAGGCGCCGATGGCGCCCGCATAAGCGACACGGTCACCTTTCTTCAGCGTTACGACGCCTTCACCCAATTCTTCGACGACGCCGGCCGCTTCGCTGCCAAGCCCCGTGGGCAGCGGCAGCTTGTAGAGACCCGAGCGGTGATAGGTGTCGATGAAGTTCACGCCGACCGCGGTGTGGCGCACGCGCACTTCGCCGCGCGCCGGCGGTGCAAGCTCCACATCTTCATAGCGCAGGACGTCGGGACCGCCGTTCTGATGGATCCGGATCGCTTTCATGCCAACCTCCCGCGCAACGCAACGCTGATGGACATTCCACGCATGGCTTGTGCATATCGCGTCGCGCGACATTAGCCCTTAAGTGAGAACAGCCGATAGATCACAAACGGAACTTTTCCATGTATGGCCGACTGATTGCCGCTTTCCTACTTGCCGCGCCGCTCGCGGCGCAGGCTGCCGATGCCAAGCCGCCTTTCACGCAGGACCACGCGCGCAAGATCATCGGCGATCTGCAAAAGGTGGTTTCGCCCAACGGCATCGATCAGCAGATGGAAATCACCATCGGCGGTATCAAGCAGTGGATCACCATTCGCGGCCGCGACAAGAACAACCCCATTCTTCTGTTTCTGCATGGCGGGCCCGCCGCGCCGGAAATGCCGACGAGCTGGACGTTCCAGAATCCGTGGGAGGACTATTTCACCGTGGTGCAATGGGATCAGCGCGGCTCGGGCAAAACCTACAATGCCAACGATCCGAAAAAGATCGCGCCCACGCTGACCGCCGACCGCATGGAGAAGGACACCGAAGAGCTCGTCCAGTATCTGCGCGCGACCTATCACAAGCCCAAGATATTCGTGCTGGGCCATAGCTGGGGCTCGCTGCTCGGCATCACGCTGGCGCACAACCATCCCGAATGGCTCTACGCCTATATCGGCATGGGCCAGATGATCGACAGCCAGGCGAGCGAAAAAGACATCTACGAAGCGACCCTCGCCGCGGCGCGCGCCGCGCATGACGAGAAGGCCGTAAAGGCGCTGGACGGCATCATGCCCTATCCCACCGCGCCGTTGAATCTCGACAAGATCGGCGTCGAACGCGACTGGTCGATCAAATATGGCGGGTTGAGCTGGAACCGCGATTCCTACGCCTATTACTACCACGCGACGCAGCTTTCGCCGGATTACACCGATGCCGACCTGGACGCCATCGACAAAGGCTCGCTGCTGTCCTTGACGCATCTGCTGCCCGCCTTCAGCACGTTCAACTACAGCAAGGTCACCGACTTCAAATGCCCGATCATCATTTTCAACGGGCGCCATGACGAAACGGTTTCGCAGAACGTCACCGCCAAATGGTTCGAACAGGTTCATGCACCGGTGAAGAAGATGGTCTGGTTCGAGAACTCCGCGCACATGATGCAGATCGAAGAACCCGGCAAGGTTCTGGTGCATCTGGTGGAGGATGTGCGGCCGCTCTCCGGCCTCACTTCAAAGTAACAGGAACCGTTGCCACAGGCTGGGCCGCATTCTCGATGTGAAAGGGAATGCGGCCGATGATGCGCCCATCGGCGTTGCGCACATCGACGCGCCAGTCGCCATCCCATACCTTATGCTGGATGGTATAGTTGCGATAACCGCCGTCGCGTCCGCCATTGATCGTGAACGCCACGGTGCTGATCGTCTGCCATTTGTGGCGGATGCGGTTGTAGTGCCGCCAGCGATGCACGATCGTGGTGGAAAGTTTGATCGGGGCGAACACCGCGCTGTAGACGTAAACCGGCTGGCCCGGCGCGATATGCAGCACCGGCGGCTTGCCGAAGCGCGTAAGCCAGTCCTGCGCTTCGCCCTGCGCCTGATAAACCTCGCCCACGCGCTTCACGAAATGAAACACGCCCTTGTCCACCAGCGCGATGGGCAGAGGCGGCAGCGTGCCGGTGAAATAGAATGCCGTCAGCGTGGCATAGACGAGGAATGCGCCGCCCATGACTTGCAGCCGCGCACTGCGCCATTGCTCCTGCCCCGCCCAGCGCACGATGCGCAGGAAAAAGAGAAAGACGACGAAAGCAAAAAGCCCGCTGACGAGGAAGGTGAAGGGGCCAACCGTGTGGGTGAAGATCGGCACGGTGACGATGAAATAGGAGAATAGCGCGAAGGCGTAGAGGATCGACGTGAAGACGAGCCGCGAATGATATCGGCTGAACACCTCATTGCCGATGAAGATGGCGACGAGCACCAGCAGGAACGGCCAGGATTCCGTCAGAACCGCGCTGCGCGAATAGAAGATGAGAAAGCCGCTCCACAACGCGCCCAGCGTGAACTGCGTTGCCATGGGCAGGATCGAATGCCAGCGCGGCATCGGCTTTCCGGCCGCCGCCCGCGCGGCGAAAAGATGCAGCAGGACGATCGCAACGCCGGCCACCGTGAGATAGCCGATGAACAGCGCCTGCGTATTGGGCAGGTCGATCCGGCGATAGGCGTAATTGTCGAAGGCAAAGCCGCCGATCATCGAGACGGCGCTGAGCGAACGCTCGTGCCGCGAGATCCAGCCGAACAGGGTTTTGCGCAGACGGACGCCGCCGCCGGTGATCTTGTAGCCCGTGGCTTCGCGCGCGGCGTCCACGCGCTCTTCCGCCACCTGTTCGGGCAACGCGGGATCGATGAATTCGGGTTCGATACGCTCGCTCAACGCCATTGCCGCCGGAATGCCCGGCAGCCCTTCAAGCCAAAAACCGTGGTCAAATTAAGGAGCGCGGTCTAACGCCGGCTTAACTCAAATGCTGGCGGAAGAAGGTTGCGGTGCGGCCGTTCGCAAGCTCGGCATTGGCGTGGTCGTAATGCGCGCCGCCCGCGCGGGCGAAGGCATGGTCCATTTCCGGATAGACATGGATGGTGACATGCGCATTGCCCCTCAACCCGTCGATCACCTGCTTCTGCGCTTCGGGGGGCGTGAATTGATCCTTGCCGGCGATGTGCAGCATCAGCGGCTTTTTGATGGCCTTTGCTTCACCGAGGAGGTTTTGCAAATTGACGCCGTAATAGCCGACCGAGGCGTCGATATCGGTGCGCGCGGCGGTGAGATAGGCGAGCTGGCCGCCGAGGCAATAGCCCACCGCGCCGATCTTGCCGGTGCAGCCTTCGGTGTCGCGCAGGGTCTTGATCGTCGCCTGGATATCCTCGACGCCCTTCTTGGAGTCGAACTTGTTCATCAGGTCGAAGGCCTGTTTCCATTCGGCATCGGTCTTGTCGGTGATCTGCACGCCCGGCTGGATGCGCCAGAACAGATCGGGCGCCAGCGCGAAATAGCCGCGCGCGGCGAAACCGTCCGCCAGATCGCGCATCACCTGATTGACGCCGAAAATCTCCTGGATGACCACAAGCCCCGGTCCACGCCCCGCAGCGGGCCTCGCCAGATAGCCGCCCATCGCGCCGTCGGCTGTCTTGATCGTGATGTCTTCGCCTGCCATGCGCGGTCCTTTCCTGCCCGATATCTGCGGCAAGGTTAGCGGCATCGGCGCATCAGCGCCAAGTGTGCATTCGGTCCCGTTTAGTTGGGACGCATATTCGCCGGTTGTTGCGGCATCTGCGGCATGATCTGGCGCGGCGGAAGCTGCAGCGACTGCGACAATGTCACCGGATTGGTGATGGGCTGCTCGCAGGTCATGCGCTGGCAGATATAGGCCGTGGGCACGCCGCCAACCATGGTCTTGCCGTGTGCCGGATGGCCCGCGGGCAATTCCTGCGACGGATCCACCATGATCAGCATGCGATTGGGAAGGCTGCGGCCCACAACCGCGCTGACAAGTTCATGTGTCTTCGGATTGGTGAGCGGCCCCACGATGACGATCTGAAGTCCCGCCGCCACATTCTCCAGGCTGTTGATGAAGGAGCCCATGGAGATATAGGCACGCGCCATGTCGCCGGTGAAGGCGTCGATCATCGCGTTGCAGCGGTCGCGATAGCTGGGATCGAGCGTGATGAGGAAAAGTTTCGACAGCAGCGCCGGCATGATGCCGTTGGCGCAGGGCATCGCCTGATCGTAGACCGAGCGCGGACGCCCAAGCAGCTCGTCGGAATCGTCGGCGGTGGTGAAATAGCCGCCATTCTGCATATCCCAGAAATGTTCGTTCAGCGTATGCACCCACGCCTTGGCGCGCGCCAGGTAACGCGGATCGTTGGTGGATTCCCAAAGCATCAGCGCCGCGCGGGCCATATGCGCATAATCTTCCGCGAAGCCGAATTTGCCGCGCTTGCCGTTGCGCCACGAATGGCTGAGACGATCGCCGTCGCCCAGCGCCTTCTCGACGACTTCGAACGCGCGCACCGCGGCCATCGTCCATTCGGTCTTGCGGAACACCATGCCGGCATTCGCGAGCGCCGCGATCATCATGCCGTTCCAGTCCGCCTGCACCTTGTCGTCGCGCACGGGCGGCGTGCGCTTGGCGCGTTCGGCGAAAAGTATCTGCTTCTGCTTGTTGATCAGCGCCTGATCGGCTTCGGGAAGCGGATAGCTCACATTGGGACCAAGCCGGTTCAGAACGTTCTTGCCTTCATAGTTGCCGTCGCGCGTGACGCTAAAGACTTCCTTGAACTTCTGCGCGAAGGTTCCGGCAAGCGCCGCGTCGATTTCCGCTTCGCTCCACAGATAGAACTTGCCCTCTTCGCCTTCGGAATCCGCGTCGATGCTGGACGCGAAGGCGCCCTCGGTCGTCATTTCGCGCAGCACCCAGCCGACGGTCTCTTCGACGCGGTCGCGATAGAGCTGAAGACGGCTCGACTGCCACACGAGTGTGAGGACGTCGATCATCAGTGCGTTGTCGTAGAGCATCTTTTCGAAATGCGGCACGATCCAGCGTTCGTCGGTGGAGTAGCGCGCGAAGCCGCCGCCGATGTGATCGTAGATGCCGCCCATGCACATGTTGGACAACGTCGTCTGCACCAGCACATGGAACTGCGCGATGCCGCTGCGCAGATAGGCGCGCCACAGCATTTCGATAAGTCCGGTGTTGGGGAATTTCGGCGTGCCGGTCAGTCCGCCGAAGAACATGTCGTATTTCTGGCCAACGCGGGTGGCGGCTTCATCCAGCGGCGCCGCGCCGAGCGGAATGCGATTGTTGCGGCCCCACAGATCCAGAAGCTGCTGACGGTTGGCGGCGCTGGCTTGGGCGACTTCGTCGCCGCGATCCTTGTAAAGGTTCGCGACATCGTTGAGCACGGTCTGGAACGCAGGCTGGCCCGAACGCTCCACCGGCGGGAAATAGGTGCCGGCGAAGAAGGCTTCGCCATTAGGCTGCAGGAAAACGGTGAGCGGCCAGCCGCCCTGTCCGCCCATCAGCGCGATCGCGGCCTGATAAGTCTGGTCGATATCCGGGCGCTCTTCGCGATCGACCTTGATGTTGATGAAATGCTCGTTCATCAGCGCCGCGGTCTCGGGATCGGCGAAGCTTTCGTGATTCATCACATGGCACCAGTGACAGGCGGTGTAGCCGATCGATAGCAGGATGGGCTTGCCCTTCTCCTGCGCTTCCTCCAGCGCTTCGCGGCCCCAGGGGCGCCAATGCACCGGGTTGTCCTTGTGCATGAGCAGATAGGGGCTGGTTTCCTGATCGAGCTGGTTGCGGCTCATGATGTTCCCGGTCCTGAAAAAGCGTGTTGTTGGCGTTGGTCTTGGCGTAGCTTCCTAGCGCGAGGGAAGCGGCGCTTCCAAGCACGAAGGCGGAGCGCGGTAAAGAGATGAAGGTTCACGTCGAGATCGATATGACCCCCGAAGAGGCCCGCAGGCTGATGGGCTTGCCCGATGTCTCCAAACTCCAGGAAAAGATGGTGGCCGAGATGGAGCGCCGGATGCAGGCGGCCATGGACACCTCCGACCCCGAGGCCATGATGAAGGCCTGGATGCCGCTGGGCGGCGAAGCGATGCAGAATTTCCAGCGCTTCCTGTGGGATGCGGCGGCGAAGACGGCCGGGAAAAAAGACGCGCCGAAGCGCTGATCCATGCAGCGCGACACGATCTTCGCGCCATCGACGGCGCCGGGACGCGCGGGCATCGCGGTGTTGCGCGTGTCCGGACCGGCGGCGAAGACGGCCGTAAAAAAATTGTCCGGCGGCGCGCCGCCTTCTCCGAAACATGCTGTTTTAAAGGCTTTCCGCGACGCGCGGGGCGAGATCATCGATCGCGGATTGCTGCTGTGGTTCGAAGGCCCGAACAGTTTTTCCGGCGAGGACACCGCCGAATTCCATGTCCATGGCGGCCGCGCGGTGGTGGACGCGATGCTGGATGCGCTGTCGGCGGTCGATGGCTTGCGCCCCGCCGAAGCCGGGGAGTTCACCCGCCGCGCGGTCGAGAACGGCAAGCTCGATCTCACCCAGGCCGAAGCGCTGGCCGATCTCATCGACGCGCAGACCGATGCCCAACGCAAACAGGCGCTCGGCCAATATGGCGGAGCGCTGACCGCGCTCTATGAAGGTTGGCGGACGCGGCTGACACGGGCCGTAGGGCTGACTGAAGCGGTGTTGGATTTTCCCGACGAGGAAGTGCCGGACGAAATTATGAACACTGTTCGGGAAATTGTCGCCAGCCTGGTTGCGGAAATCCGGGCCCATTTGGACGATCACCGGCGTGGGGAGATACTTCGCGACGGCATAAACTTAACAGTGTTCGGAAAACCGAACAGCGGTAAGAGTTCTCTTCTCAATGCCCTTGCCCAACGCGACGTTGCTATCGTTTCAGAGACCGCTGGAACCACGCGCGACGTGATTGAGGTACGGCTCGACCTCGGTGGTTATCCCGTGATCGTGGCGGATACGGCCGGAATTCGAGAGTCAGACGATCCCATTGAGCAGGAGGGTGTCCGGCGCGCCATCGACCGCGCCAAGGCGGCAGACATTGCGCTGCTGCTCGTGGACGCCAGTGATTCGACGCCCATTGCCGGCCTTCCCGCAAATGTCGGAGAAATTCTGGACCTGGTCGTTTGGAACAAAATGGATATAGGAGAGCCCAGATTGGGCGGGATTCCGATCTCCGCCAAGACCGGCGACGGCATTCCCGAGCTCTTGGCGAAGATCACCGAATTGTCCGGTAAGCTTTTGAAATCGAATGGTAATGAGGCTCCGCTGACCCGTGCGCGCCATCGTGCCCATCTGGAAGAGGGCTTGGCTGCCCTGGAGCGGTCGCAGAAAGTTCCGGACAGGGAACTTTTTGGCGAGGATTTAAGGTTAGCGCTTCGTTCTCTTGGCCGGATTACCGGCCGGGTCGATGTGGAGGATATTCTGGACGTCGTCTTTCGCGAATTCTGCATCGGAAAATGAGGGGTCAGAGAAGGTGATGTTTCACGTGAAACATCTGGCGCTTTTCCACAGCCTGCCCTATTCACCGCCGCCATGAGCTACGACGTCATCGTCATCGGCGGCGGCCATGCGGGCTGCGAGGCTGCGGCGGCTTCCGCCCGCTTTGGGGCGAAGACTCTGCTGCTCACCCACAAAACCGCGACCATCGGAGAGATGTCCTGTAACCCGGCCATAGGCGGCTTGGGCAAGGGTCATCTGGTCCGTGAGATCGATGCGTTGGATGGCGTCATGGGCCGGGTGGCCGACGCCGCCGGCATTCAGTTCCGGCTGCTCAATCGCCGCAAGGGCGCGGCTGTGCGCGGACCGCGCGCGCAGGCCGATCGCAAGCTCTATCGTCAGGCAATGCAGGCCGCGTTGGCGCAGACCGCCAATCTCCACATCAAGGAAGCTGCTGCCGAAGACCTGGTCCTAGAGGATGGTCGGGTCGCGGGTGTGAAGACGGCGACCGGTGAGGTCATTGTCTGTGGGGCTGTTGTGCTCACCACTGGCACCTTCCTCCGTGGTCTGATCCATATCGGTGAAACGAAGATTCCAGCAGGCCGGGTCGGTGAGGAGCCTTCTATTGGCCTATCGAAGACCCTCTACGGACTTGGCCTGAAGATGGGCCGTCTGAAGACCGGCACCCCGCCCCGCCTCGATGGTCGGACGATCCATTGGGATGGGTTGGACGTCCAGCATGGCGACGATCCGCCGGTGCCGTTTTCGGCGCTGACCACGAAAATCACGACGCCCCAGATCCCCTGCCATATCACCCGCACGACCCACGACACGCACGCGATCATCCGCGCCAATCTCGACCGGGCTCCGATGTATTCCGGCCAGATCGAGTCCACAGGCCCGCGCTATTGCCCCTCCATCGAGGACAAGGTGGTCCGCTTCGCCGCCCGCGAAAGCCACCAGATCTTCCTCGAGCCGGAGGGGTTGGACGATCCGACCATCTATCCGAACGGGATCTCCACCTCGCTGCCGGAGGATGTGCAGGACGCCCTCGTCCGCACGATCCCCGGCCTGGAAGACGTGGCAATCATCCGCCCCGGCTATGCCATCGAATACGATTATGTGGACCCGCGCGAATTGACCCCGGCGCTTCAGACCAAGGCCGTCCCGGGTCTCTATCTCGCCGGCCAGATCAACGGCACCACGGGTTATGAAGAGGCCGCCGCTCAGGGCTTGATGGCCGGGCTGAATGCGGCCCGCGCCGTGGCCGGAAACGATTCCGCCATCCTTGACCGATCCTCCGCCTATATCGGCGTGATGATCGATGACCTGGTGACCAAGGGTGTGTCGGAACCCTATCGTATGTTCACCAGCCGCGCCGAATATCGCCTTACCCTCCGAGCCGACAATGCCGACCAGCGTCTGACCCGAATTGGCGAGGCTATGGGGATTGTGGGTCGCGGACGCTCAGAGGTCTTCACGGAAAAGCTGGACCGCCTTACAGCTGCCCGTACCCGCATGGCGGACCTCAACCTCACCCCGAATGACGCGGCCAAGCGCGGCATGGCGATCCGGCAGGATGGCGTCCGCCGCTCCGCCAATGATCTTCTCAGCCTGCCCGATGTGGAGTTCTCCACCCTCGCCGCCATCTGGCCCGAGCTTGGAAGCTTCGCACCGGAGATTGTGGAGCAGCTGGAGATCGATGCCCATTACGCCGGTTACCTCGACCGGCAGGAAGCCGACATCCTGGCCTTCCGCCGGGACGAATCCCGCGCCCTGCCCGCCGATCTGGACTATGCGGCGGTCAACGGACTTTCGATGGAAGCACGCCTCAAGCTGGAAGCCATCCGTCCGGCAACTCTCGGCCAGGCCGGCCGCATTCAGGGCGTGACGCCCGCCGCGCTGACCTTGGTGCTGGCGCATGTTCGTGGACTGGCGCGCGAGAAGAAGCGTGCCTGAGTTCGGTCCGGAGGAATTCGCGAAGGCCGTGGATGTTTCACGTGAAACACTTCTTCGGCTGAAGGCGTATGTCGGGCTGCTGGCCGAATGGAATACGCGGCACAATCTCGTTTCGAAGAATTCCCTCGAGCATGTCTGGCAGCGCCATGTCTGGGACTCGGCACAGCTGATGCGCTTCGTGCCGGAATCGGCAAACAACCTGGTCGACCTTGGCAGCGGTGCCGGATTTCCCGGGCTGGTGCTGGCGGCGATGCTGCGCGAGCGGCCGGGCTTCAAA
>Ga0207657_10000156_pt1 | contig 69892 bp, 77 predicted proteins | sample KBSC33metaG_FD_184316 | JGI IMG/M metagenome (GOLD analysis project Ga0207657, IMG submission 184316) | Corn rhizosphere microbial communities from Kellogg Biological Station, Michigan, USA - KBS C3-3 metaG (SPAdes) (version 2) | ecosystem: Host-associated > Plants > Roots > Rhizosphere > Soil ...
TTCGTCCATGCGGCTGCCGGTATCGATCAGCGCGGTGGCGATGATCGACAGCGAGCCGCCTTCCTCGATGTTGCGCGCGGCGCCGAAGAAGCGCTTCGGCCGCTGCAGCGCGTTGGCGTCGACGCCGCCGGTCAGGACCTTGCCCGAGCTCGGCACGACGGTGTTATAGGCGCGGCCCAGGCGGGTGATCGAATCGAGCAGGATGACGACATCCTTCTTGTGCTCGACCAATCGCTTGGCCTTCTCGATCACCATCTCGGCAACCTGGACATGGCGGCTGGCCGGCTCGTCGAAGGTCGAGGAGATGACCTCGCCGTTGACCGAGCGCTGCATGTCGGTGACTTCCTCGGGCCGCTCGTCGACCAGCAGCACCAGCAGGAACACCTCCGGGTGATTGTCGGTAATCGCCTTGGCGATGTTCTGCATCAGCACCGTCTTGCCGGTGCGCGGCGGGGCGACGATCAGCGCGCGCTGGCCCTTGCCCTGCGGCGCGATGAGATCGATCACCCGGGCGGACTTGTCCTTGACCGTCGGGTCCTTGGTGTCGAGGTTGAGGCGTTCGTCGGGATAGAGCGGGGTCAGGTTGTCGAAGTTCGTGCGGTGGCGCACCGCCTCGGGATCGTCGTAGTTGACGGTGCTGATCTTGGTCAGCGCGAAGTAGCGCTCGCCGTCCTTGGGCGCGCGGATCTCGCCTTCGACCGTGTCGCCGGTCCTGAGGCCCCATTTGCGGACCTGGTTCGGCGAGACGTAGATGTCGTCGGGGCCCGCGAGGTAGTTCGCCTCGGGGCTGCGCAGGAAGCCGAAGCCGTCCTGCAGCACCTCGATCGTGCCCTGGCCGACGATTTCCTCGCCGTCGTCCGCGACTTCCTTGAGGATCGCGAACATCAGGTCCTGCCGGCGCATCGTGCTGGCGCCTTCGATCTCGTACTCCTCGGCCATCTCGACCAGTTCGGCCGGCGCCCTTTTCTTCAGTTCTTTCAAGTGCATGTTATTGGTATTCCGGTATTTGGAGGGAGCCGGCGGGTCGGTATGGGCTTGGAGAAAGCGGACCCGGCCGCTCGGACGGCGGCCTCAGCCGGTGTCATGTGAAATAAGGTGCGGCCCACGGGCCGTCAATTCGCAATCGGCGCGGGCGTGGCACCGCACGGCGCGAAATCAGAACGGCTTCACCACCACCAGCACGACGATGATCGCGACGAGGATGCCGGGCACCTCGTTGAGCATGCGCAGCTTGCGCGTCTCGAGCGGCCGTTCGCCTTTCGCAAGCTTCTTCCCGTAGGCGGAAAGCCAGCCGTGATAGGCCGAGAGCGCCAGCACCAGCACCAGCTTGGCGCTGAGCCAGCCCTCGCTCCACGCGTCCGTCACGCTGGCGAGGGCGATGCCGAATGCCCACACGGCGATGATCGAAGGCAACAGGATGATCTTGAGCAGCCGGCGCTCGCGCTCGACCCACGCCGATGCCTCAGCCGACCCCTCGGCCGTTTCCTGGTGGTAGACGAAGAAGCGCGGCAACATGAACAGGCCGGCGATCCAGAAGATCACGAAGATGATGTGGCCGGCTTTCAGCCAGGGATAGAGCATGGCTAGCGCTTCCATGTTGCGATGGTAGGGAACAGCACTGCTATAGTCACCCCTCCGCGCAAACAACCGCCAGCAGCCGTTCGACGTGACTTATGGGCGTTTCCTTGTCGATCCCGTGGCCGAGGTTGAACACGTGCGGGCGGCTCTCGAACGCCTCGACGATCCAGCGCGCGCGCTGTTCCAGCCCTTCGCCGCCGGCGAGCAGCAGCAGCGGGTCGAGATTGCCCTGCACCGGCATTCCTTCGGGCAAGGCGCGCATCGCCCAGGCGGGATCGATCGTCTCGTCCAGCCCGACGGCATCGACTCCCGTTTCGCGCGCGTATGAGGCAAGCTTGGCGCCCGCGCCTTTGGGAAAGCCGATCACCGGGACCCCCGGATGGCGCAGGTGGATCGCGTCGGCGATCGCCGAGGTCGGACCGACCACCCAGCGCTCGAACTGGTCCGGCGCGAGGCTGCCGGCCCAGCTGTCGAACAACTGCACCGCTTCCGCTCCGGCCTCGATCTGGCCGCCAAGGTATTCGATCGTCACGTCGACGATGGCATCGACGATCGCCTGGAGTGCCGCCGGATCGCGATAGGCCATGACCCGGGCAAGGTGCTGGTCGCGGCTGCCCTCGCCGGCAACCATGTAGGTCGCGACGGTCCACGGGCTCCCGGCAAAGCCCAGCAGCGTCGTTTCAGGGTCGAGCCGATCGCGAACCAGCAACACCGTCCGGTATATCGGCTCAAGTCGCTCGGGGACGGCCTCAAGCTCACCGAGCGCGCGATCGAGAAGCGGTGGCGACAACTGCGGCCCCTCCCCCGCCATGAAGGCCAGGCGCTGCCCCATGGCGTAGGGAACGATCAGGATGTCGGAGAACAGGATCGCGCCGTCGAGGCCGAAGCGGCGCACGGGCTGCAGGGTGATCTCGGCCGCGGCCTCGCTGTCATAGACGAGCTCGAGGAAACCGCCCTTCGCTTCCCGCAACTTCCGGTACTCGGGAAGGTATCTCCCCGCCTGGCGCATCAGCCAGACCGGTCGCCGGGAACCGACCTTGCCACGCAACGTATCGAGCAGGAGACCGGGCATCGAGAAGGTCCAATCCACATAAAGAAATATATTTAAAGAGGATTTTTAGAGTCTGTTGGCCCTGTGGATTGCGGGGATTGGCGCGCCCTGCCCGATTTTTCCCGCCCTGAACAGGGTCCAGACGTGCGCGACTCATGACGTCGCCGCGTCAAGCGCTCCTTCTCCCCGCTATCCCCAACCTGTCGAGAACCGCATCCCCATGTCCGCAACCTTGCGGGTGGCGCGCGAGATAGCGGGGGCGCAATCCCATGCCGAACTTGTTCGCATTCCCCTCCCGTGGTTTATGCCGGACGTTATCCACATGACCCGGCTGCACCTTCATCTCCTATCCGATTCGACCGGCGAGACGCTCGAGATGATTGCCAAGGCGGCGCTCGCGCAGTTCGACCATGCCGAGGTCATCAGGCATTTCTGGCCGATGGTTCGCAGCCAGCATCATCTCGACCGGATCGTCGGCGAGCTCGCGGCGAGTCCCGGCCTCGTGCTGCACACGCTGGTCAACGAGGACATCCGGACCCGCCTCGAGGAGCGCTGCCTCGTGCTTGGCCTGCCGCATGTGCCGGTTCTCGATGCCGTCACCGCGGCCCTGGAAGACCGGCTGGGCGAACAGCCCAAGGGCCGCCCCGGCCGGCAGCACGCGATGGACGAGGCCTATTTCGCGCGCGTCGACGCGATCCAGTTCACGATCGCCCATGACGACGGCGTGGGCGCGGAAGACTGGGAAGAAGCCGACATCGTCCTCGCCGGCGTCTCGCGCACGTCGAAGACGCCGACGAGCATCTATCTCGCCAACCGCGGTTACAAGGTGGCCAACATCCCGCTGGTGGTCGAAAGCCCGCCACCATCGGTCTTGTTCGAATTGCGCCGCCCGTTGGTCGTCGGGCTGACGACCGCGCCCAAGCGCCTGGTCGAGATTCGCCGCAATCGCCTGTTGTCTCTCAACCAGACGACCGAAACGGCCTATGTCGATGAAGAGCGGGTCGAGAAGGAAGTCGCCTTCGCTCGCCGCGTGTTCGCGGACCACGGCTGGCCGGTGATAGACGTGACCCGGCGCTCGATAGAGGAGACCGCGGCCGCGATCATGCGGCTCCTGGGCGAGCGGGAGGAACACGCCGGAGACGTCGTGGCAGGATTGAAACCGATATGATCATCCTCGCTTCCAAGAGCGCGTCCCGCCGCACCATGCTCGGCGCCGCCGGGGTCGAGTTCGAGGTCCGCCCGGCCGCGATCGACGAGCGTGCGGTCGAAGCCGAACTCGGCGAGGCCGATCCGGCAACCGTCGCGCTGTCCCTCGCCGAAGCCAAGGCGCTTTCGGTGAGCGGGGGCGGCCTGCCCGTGCTGGGCAGCGATTCGGTGGTCTCCGTCGCCGGCCAGCGTTTCAACAAGCCGGCCAGCCGGGCGCAGGCGGCCGAACATCTGCGCTACTTTTCGGGCAAGACGATGGAACTTCATTCCGCCGCGGCCATCGCCGTCGGCGGGCACTTGCGCTGGAGCCACCTTGCCCGGGCGGAGCTCAAGGTCCGCGAGCTGACGGACGATTTCATCGAGCGCTATCTCGTCGCCGAATGGCCCGAGGTCGCGCAGTGCGTCGGCGTCTTCCGCATCGAATCGGTCGGCGTCCAGCTGTTCGCGAGCATCGATGGAGACATGTTCACCGTCCTCGGCATGCCGCTGCTTCCGGTCCTCGGTGCCCTGCGCCAGCTCGAGGAACTGCCCGCGTGACGCCATTCGCCGAAGTCATCGGCGACCCGATTGCGCAATCTAAGTCGCCGGCGATCCATACCTACTGGCTCGGCAAGCTCGCTCTCGATGCCGAATACCGCGCCTGCCACGTGACCGCAGAAGGCCTGGCTCGCTACGTTGCCGAGCGCCGCGACGATCCCGCCTGGCGCGGCTGCAATGTCACCATGCCGCACAAGCAGGCGATCGTGCCCCTGCTCGATCGACTGGAAATCGGCGCCGAGCTGATCGGGGCCGTCAACACCGTCACCCGGCGCCGCAACGGCCTGCTGATGGGCAGCAATACCGACGGCTCGGGGTTTCTCGAGCCGCTGCGGCGGGACCTTTCCAAGCCGCATTTCTTTCGCATGGCGCGCGTGCTCGGGACCGGCGGTGCTGCTCGGGCGATCGTGGCGGCGCTCGCCGAACAGGGGATCACCGTCGTGCTCGCAGGCCGCGATCCCGCCAAGGCCCGCGCGTTGCTCGACGAGATCGACCCCGAGGGTGAGCACCACGCGGTCGACCTCGCGCATTTTGCCGAGCCGACCGATTTCGAGTTCGATGACCGTGAGGGCTGTTTCGACCTGATCGTCAATGCCAGCCCGCTGGGCATGGGCGGCCAGCCGCCCCTGCGCTTCGACTTCAGCCACGCCCCGCCCGGCAGCGTGGTGTACGACATCGTCACTCATCCGGTCGAAACCGATTTCCTCAAGGCTGCACGGGCCGCGGGTTTTCGCACGATCGACGGCTTGTCGATGCTGATCGGGCAGGCGGCGGTCGCCTTCGAGAAGTTCTTCGGCACGCCGCCGCCGCGCGAGGACGGCGACGCCGAGCTGCGCCGCATCCTGACGCCATGACGCGTCCCCTCGTCCTCGGCCTCACCGGCTCGATCGGCATGGGCAAGTCGACGGTGGCGGCGATGTTCGAGCGTCTCGGGGTGCCGGTGTTCGACGCCGACCGGGAGGTGCGGCGGATGCAGGGACCCGACGGCTCGCTGGTCCCGGCGATCGAGGCGGCATTTCCGGGAACGACCGATGCGAACGGTGTCGACCGCGCCGGACTTGGCGCACGGGTCTTCGGCGATCCGGCGGCGCTCGCGCGCCTCGAGGGCATCGTCCACCCGGCGGTGCGCGAGGCGCGCGAAGCGTTCCTGCGTGCGCATCGCGCGGCGCCTCTCGTCGTGTTCGACATCCCGCTCCTGTTCGAGAAAGGCGGCGTCGACGAGGTCGACCGGGTGGTCGTCGTGTCCGCTCCCGCGCCCGTCCAGCGCGCCCGCGTGCTCGCCAGAAAAGGCATGAGCGAGCAGCGCCTCGGCGAGATCCTCGCGCTGCAATGGCCCGATGCCGAGAAGCGCGCGCGGGCCGACTACGTGATCGACACGGGCCGGTCCGAAGCGGAGACCGAAGCCGAGGTCAGGCGGCTCGTGGAGAAGCTGGCGACGCCGTGATCGGCCTCTTGCCAGTCGACCTGCTTAGTCCGATAGATGAGGGCGATGCGGGAGATCGTGTTCGATACCGAAACCACCGGCCTCGACCCCAGGGCCGGGGACCGGATGGTGGAGATCGGCTGCATCGAGCTCGTCAACCGGGTGCCGACCGGCCGCACCTTTCATGCCTATTTCAACCCCGACCGCGCGATGCCGCTCGAGGCTGAGCAGGTCCACGGTCTCAGCGACGCGTTCCTCGCCGACAAGCCAAGGTTCCACGAAGGGGTGCTGGAACTCGTCGAGTTTCTCGCCGAATCGCCGCTCGTCGCGCACAACGCCCAGTTCGATTTCGGCTTCCTCAATTTCGAGTTTGCCGCGTGCGGCCATCCAGAGCTCTCGCTCGAGCGGATGATCGATACGCTGGCCATCGCGCGCCGGCGGCATCCCGGCGCCAAGCACTCGCTCGACGCGCTGTGCACCCGCTACGGCATCGATCGCAGCCACCGGGTCAAGCACGGCGCGCTGCTCGATGCCGAGCTGCTGGCCCAGGTCTATGTCGAGTTGACCGGAGGGCGGCAAATCGGCCTGCAGCTGGCCGCCGGGGTGGCCGAGGAGACGATCGAGGTTGTCCGCATCGCCCCTCTCCGCCGCGAATTTCGTCCACCCCGTCCCCATGCCGCCAGCCTCGAGGAGCTGGCCCGGCACAAAGCCTTTGTGGAAACGTTGGATTCTCCGCTCTGGACCAGCTGATCGCAGCCTCTCCGGAGCGAGTGGATCAAGCAGACAGGAGACCCCAGGCAAATGGATATCCGCGTGTCCGGTCACCAGATGGCAACCGGTTCGGCGCTGCAAGCGCACGCCTCCGAACGCCTCAACGACATCGCCGAGAAGTATTTCAGCCGCGCCATGTCCTCGCAGGTCACATTCGGCAAGGCCCCGGCGAGCGCGTTCGCCTGCGACATCGTGATGCATGTCAACAATGGATTAATGCTCAAGTCCCATGCCGAGGCGCATGACGCGCACCAGTCGTTCGAACAGGCGGCGGACAGGATCGAAAAGCAGCTGAGACGCTACAAGCGGCGCCTCAAGGATCGCCATGCGCAAGCCGATTTCGCGGCCCAGCAGGAGGACGCGGCTTACACCGTGTTTGCCGCCGCCGAGCCCGAGACGGATGAGGAAGCCCCGGAGGCATTGCCGATTATCGCCGAAACCCGCACCGACATTCCCGAAGTCAGTGTTTCCGACGCGGTCATGCTGCTCGACCTGAGGCACACGACGGCGCTGTTCTTCAAAAACGCTGGAACTGGCCGCCACAATATGGTTTACCGCCGCGCCGATGGCTCGATCGGCTGGGTTGAGCCATCCTGAAGTGGCCCGATTGGCCGCCATTCACGCCTTAATTTGGACGGTTTTTCCTGCGAAAGGGCGCTCCCGCGCACGTTTCTGTTTGAAAGCCGTTTCAGCGACTTATTCGGATTTTCAATGAACGCACACTTCTTGCTCGATCCTTCGGCCGTAGAAATCGTCGCGGCCAAGTCCAAGCAATCGATCCTCGAACTTCTCGCCAACCGATTCGCCGCCAGCTACGGTCTCGACGCCGGCATGGTGCTCGAACGGCTGCAGGAACGCGAGAATCTCGGCAGCACCGGCTTCGGCCGCGGCGTCGCGATACCCCACGCCCGGGTCGATGGTCTGCGCCGGCCGGTCGCCGCACTGCTCAAGCTGCAGGAGCCGGTCGACTTCGCCGCCGCCGACGGGATGCCGGTGGATCTCGTGTTCGGCCTGGTCTCTCCCGAGACCAGCGGCGTCGGCCATCTCCACGCGCTCGCTGCGATTTCCCGCCTCGTTCGCGACGAGCGGGTCCATGACGCTCTGAGCGAGGCCCCCGACGCCGAGGCGCTCTACGGCCTCCTGGCGAATGCCTCCGACCGCGACGCCGCCTGAGGCGGACGCGAGCGGGGCAGCGCTCCATTTCGCGGCGCTCGAAGCGCTCTACGCCTCCGCGCCGGTCAACGCCCTGTTCGAATCCCAGCTGACGATCACCGGCGAGGGCCGCTCCCGGATCGACTTCACGGTCGACGAGCGCTTCCACCACGCGGCGCAAGCCGCGCACGGCACGATCTACTTCAAGATGCTCGACGATGCGGCGTTCTACGCGGCGAACTCGCTGGTGACCGATCGCTTCCTGCTGACCACGGCGTTCAACCTGCTGTTCACGAAGCCGATCCGGAAGGGGCCGGTCGTTGCCGAGGGACGCTGGATCAGCGGACGCCGGCGCGTATTCGTGGCCGAGGCGCGTCTGATCGACGAGGAGGGTGACGAGATCGGCCGGGGTACGGGCACCTTCATGCGCTCGCGAATCGCCCTCTCGAGCCTGCCCGGGTATCGGGCGGGCTGATGGAAGCGCGGCTTCCGGCGCACCTCGAAGTGAGCGGGTTATTGCGCGCGGTCGCGGCGGCGGGCGGGTTCGCCACGGTCATCGCCAAGGGCGAGCGCGATGCCGGCACTTTGCTGATAACCTGTTGCGAACACGGCAAAAACTACCGCGCCTACGAGCGCATGCCGCGTCCGGAAGGCGGTCGCGCGTGGACCCTCACCAGAACGCAGGATCCGGAAAATCCCGAGGAATTTGTCGCCTATCTCGAGCGCCGCGGGCGCCAGGATAGCGATTTATGGATTGTCGAACTGGATATCCCGGATGCGGAACGGTTCATCGATTCATCGGGAACCCTGAATTGACTCAATGCTGCGGGTGCGAAAAGGAGCTCTCGCTTCCACAAGCGCGGGTGCCCGGACGGCGATAAGGCCGGGGGATCACCGGGCGCCAGACGGGGGGCAGCCGGCAGGCACGGAATCGATCGCGCTAGTTTCCTGGCGATCGCCGACCTGCGCAGGCGCTCACCGCCGAGAGTGACGGGATTGATGCAGTTTTTCAGCTTCCGCGGCGCGATGACCGTCGCCGCGATGATTGTCACGAGCCTCCTGGGCACGGCGCCGAGCGCTGCCTGGGCACACGGTTCCGCCGCCGCAGTCGCCGCCCCGCAGCCGCTCGGGGCCATTCCGGTCAACGCCGTGAGCGCAGGGGCTCAGCCGATGGCAGCCTCGCCGGCCGCCGTCACGCCGGCACCCGCGCCGACGACGGGCAGCGCGTGGATCGCCCAAGGGACGGTGCTCGACCCGAACGCACGGCCTGTCGCGCAGACCGCGCCTGCACCCGGCCCGATCGCCATGGCGCTTGCCACCGGCACCCTTCACGTCGCTTCGCTGTCGGAACTGGTCGGCGACATGCCGGTCGCCGGTGATACGGCCCTCGCTCCCGACATGAAGTGCCTCGCGCAGGCGGTCTACTTCGAAGCACGCGGCGAGCCGATCGAGGGTCAGCTGGCGGTCGCCGAAGTGGTGATCAACCGGGCGAGGTCAGCCCAGTATCCCGACAGCTATTGCGACGTGATCACCCAGCCGGCGCAGTTCTCCTTCGTGCGTCGCGGTCGGATCCCGTCGGCCGATGAGAGCTCCGAGGCCTGGCGGCGCGCCGTCGCCATTGCCGAGATCGCGCAGAACAGCCTGTGGCGCAGCCGTGCCGAGGGGGCGATGTATTTCCACGCGACTTACGTGAACCCGACCTGGGCGCACCAGAAGGTCGAGCTGGCGCAGATCGACACGCACATCTTCTATCGCTGATCCCCGCCTGGCGAGGGAGAGCGGCTAGCCGGCGAGCTCGACCCATACGGGGGCGTGATCGCTGGCTTTCTCGCGCCCGCGGTACTCCTTGTCGACGCCGGCCTTCACGAGGCGGTCGGCGGCTTCGGGCGAGAGCAGCAGGTGATCGATGCGAAAGCCGTGGTCGCGTTGCCAGGCGCCGGCCTGGTAGTCCCAATAGGTCCACACGCCGCCCCTCGGGTTGAGGGCCGCCAGCGCATCGGTCCAGCCGTCGTTGAGAAGGCGGGCGTAGGCGGCGCGCGATTGGGGTTGCATCAGCGCGTCGTTCGCCATCGCCTGCGGCGACCAGACGTCGCGGTCATAGGGGATCACGTTAAAATCGCCGACGACGACCGTCGGCCGCTCGCGCGCCAGCAGCTCGGCCAGGCGCGCGCGCAGCCGCTCCATCCATGCGAGCTTGTAGTCGAACTTCGGCCCCGGCTGCGGGTTGCCGTTGGGCAGGTACAGGTTGACCACGCGCACGCCGCGAATGTCGGCTTCGATGAAGCGCGCCTGTTCGTCCTCGGGGTCGCCCGGCAAACCGTGTACGACTTCCAGCGGGTCCTCGTTGTCGGCGAGAACGGCGACCCCGTTGAACCCCTTCTGCCCGTGCCATGCGGCGCGGTAGCCGATGGCCTCGAAGTCCGCTGCCGGGAAGTCCGCGTCCTGGCACTTGATCTCCTGCAGACAGGCGACCGACGGACGCGTTTCCTGCAGCCACTCGAGCAGGCGCTCGCGTCGCGCCCGGATTCCGTTGATGTTGAAGCTGGCGATCCGCACCTTGTCCGTCCTTTGCGGCGGACTCTAGATGCCGAAGCTGGAACCGCAACCGCATCCGGCGGTGGCGTTGGGGTTCTCCACCTTGAACGCGGCGCCGCCAAGCGATTCCACGAAATCGACCGTGCTGCCGGCAACGAGGTCGAGGCTCACCGGATCGACCACGAGCCGCACGCCGTCGGTTTCGCTGACCGCGTCGTCGCTGTCGGTCGCGTCCGCCAGATCGAACTTGTACTGGAAGCCCGAGCAGCCGCCGCCTTCGACGGTCAGGCGCAGGATGGCCGGCTTGCCCTGGCGCTGGGCAATCCACCCGATGCGCCTGGCCGCGGCGGGCGTGAGAGTGAGCGCGTTGGTCATGCCCCCGATGTAGGGTCGAGGTGCGCCGGCCTCAAGCCGTCTGGATGTACTGCCGCATATGCTCGGCTTCGGCGCTGATCTCGTCGATCCGCGCCTTGACGATGTCGCCGATCGAGATGAACCCCACCATCGCGCCGACGTTCATCACCGGCAGGTGGCGGATCCGGCGTTTCGTCATCAGCGCGAGGGCGTCGAGGAAGCTCGTGTCCGGCGAGATCGTGACCGGCGGCGAGGTCATCACTTCGCCGACCTGCAGGTCGAGACACTGCGCGCCCTCCTTGGCGAGGCGGTAGAGCACGTCGCGTTCGGAAAAGATTCCGGCGACTTGCCCGCCCTGCATGACCGGCAGCGCGCCGATGCGCCTTTCGGCCAGCAGCTGCACCGCCTGGCGCACGGTCGCGCCGGCCGGGCAGGTGACGATTTCGGCAGGGTCGCGGGCGGCGATCAGTCGAGCGATGTCCATGACACTCTCCCACTTTATGCGGCTCATTGTGCCACAAACCGGCCCAAGGCGCGAATCATTGAGCGGCGAGCCGTTGCCAGCATGGCGTCAAATCGCCATCTGGCGCGCATGACAGGTCCACGCCCCTCGCCGCTGGACGAGCCGCGCACCGCCGCCCACGCGTGGCGGCGATACCGGCGCATCCTTAAAGCCATGACCGCTTTTTCCCTGGTGCTGATCGCCGCGGTGTTCGGGGTCCTCTACGCCCTCGGCGCGGTGGTTTCCGTTGACATGCTGGTGGCCGCGGCCATCGGCACTTTCCTTACCGTGATGCTGATGTCGGCGCTCATGGGACTGGTGTTCCTGTCGAGCGGCACGGGACACGACGAATCGATAGCCGACCCGCTCAACGACGACGCCGAAGGTCCTGGCCGCTGGCCCTGAGGCGATGTTGCTCGACGGGCACTCCGCCGATCAGGTGCTCTTGGATGATCCGCTCGAGCACTTGTTCGGTGCAGCCGTGATACCAGACGCCGTCGGGCCAGACGACCGCGATGGGGCCGGCGGCGCAGATCTGCAGGCAATCGGCCTTGGTCCGCTGCACACCACCTGCCCCTGTCAGGGCGAGCTCCTTGATCCGCCTCTTCAAGTATTTCCACGAACGCTCGCCGACCTCGCGTCGGCAGCACTCGCCCTTCTCCGACATGCAGCAAAGGAAGATGTGGCGCCGGATCGTCTCGCCGCCGATGGTGGCCAGCGCGGCTTCGGCCTTGGCCAGCTCGTCGGGCGGCGCGGGAGGAATGGCGGCCGGACCCTTAGCCCTTCTTGCCGGCGATGCGGGCGATCTCGGCCTGGACCATCCGGTCGACGATCTGCGGCAGGTTCGCTTCGAGCCACTGGGCCAGCATCGGCCGGAGCAGATCGCGCACCAGGCCCTCGAGCGACGTCTCGCCCGAGCGGACGATCTGCGGCGGCACGCCCGGCTCGGCCAGCATGGCGAGGGCGGCGAGCGATTCGCGCATGGCTCCGGCGGTCCGCTCGGTGGTGAGGCCGGCCGCGGGCTCGTCCTCGGCGGCCATCTCGGCGGCTCCGTCGAGATCGAGCACTTCGGCCTCGTCGTCGGCGTCCAGCTCTTCGGAAACCGCAAATGTCCGAATGCCGGGGCCTTGCGCCTCGCGGCGGCGGCGCTCCTCGTCAGCGGTCTCGCGATTGTCGCGCGCGATCACTTTCTTGATCGATTCGAGGATTTCCTCGACCGAAGGTTCACCGTCCTGCTTCACTGCCCGGTTCCCACCTGTTGCGGCTGCGGCGGAATTTCCGCGTCTTGCGGGGGGATGTCAACGGTTCGGGTCGATCGGGTGACCGGGTCGGGATCGAACGACCAGTCGTTGAACTTGTTCTTCACGCGGTCGTAATTGACCACCGGATCGTACAGCGGCCCCTCGTCGTCGAGCCCGAGATCGCGCGCTTCCGCGCGGCCCATCGCGGCCAGCAAGGTGAACCCGGCGACGTAGGCATTGCGCCGCGCGGTGACGAGCTGGACCTGGGCCTGGAGCAGCTCCTGCTCGGCGTTGAGAATATCGAGGATCTGGCGCGTGCCGACCGTCTGCTCGGCGCGCGTCCCCTCGAGGCTCAGCGCGGCCGCGGAGACGGCGGTCTGGCTCGAGGTGATGATCGCCTGCGACGCCTGCCAGGCCGAATAGGCGGAACGCACCTGCTGGATCACGCTGCGCTCGGTCGCGACGACCTGCTCGAGGGCTTGCGACGCGCGCTCCTGCGCCTGGCGCTCCTGCGCCGCCGGCCGCCCGCCCTGGTAGAGCGGCATCGTCACCTGAACGCCCGCCTGGGCCGTCGTCTGGAGCTGCTGGACCGGGCCGATCAGGCTCGAGCCGAGCGTTCCGAGGTAGTCGGTCGCGCCGCCGTTGACGAACAGGCTGACCTTGGGCAGCCGCGCGGCTCCCGCCGCCTCGATGTCGAAGCCGGCCGCATCCGCGTTTTCCTGCGCGGCGATGAGATCGGGATTGTTCTTGAGCGCGTCGCCGACCGCGTCGGTGACCGTGGCCGGAAGGCCGGGCAGCGGCGGCGGCGGCTGCAGGTCGGTCGGCGCCTTGCCGACCAGCTGCACGTACCGCTCGCGCGCGGTGACGAGGTTCGCTTGCGCCGTGCGCAGGTCTCCCTCGGCGAGGGCGAGGCGCGATTCGGATTGGGCGACGTCGGTGCGGGTCAGTTGTCCGATCTGGAACTGGTCACGGGTCGACTCGAGGTTGACCTGCAGCACGTGGACGTTGTTGGCATTGAGGCCGACGACCGCCTCTTGCAGGATCACGTCCATGTAGGCGCCGACGACCTGGCTGAACAGCGAGCTTTCGCTGCCGCGCAGGTTGGCTCGTCCGGCGAGGTCGCGCGTTTCGGCCGCGCGGATGCCGTTCCTGGTCGCGCCGCCCTGATAGATCGGCACCGACAGGTTGAGCTGCGCGCCGGCCGAGCGTTCCGGCGATACGAATGAGCTCGAGCTTTGCTTGAGGAATTCGGTGTAGGTCCCGGTGGCGTTCAGCGAAGGCAGCGCGCCGGACTTCTCGATCGGCACGTTCTCGTCGGTTGCGCGCTGCTGCGCCCGCGCCCCTTCGAGCGTGGGATTTGTGCGATACGCGGCGTTGAGCGCATCCTTCAGCGTTTCGGCGTCCGCGCTCGACGCGAGGCACGCGCCGGCCAGCAGGCTGATCCGCAAGCTCCTGGTGAGCATCGTCAGAAGCTCCATTGCTTCTTGGCGGCGAATTCGGGGAGGGCCGGAATGCCGATCTCGGCGAGCGCAAGGAGCGAGACCTCGCCTGCCGCCTTGCGGCCCACGGCGAGACGCGTGAGGCCGTTGCGTACGAGGCCGGTCACGACCCTTGACCCTTCGGCCAGACGCTGGACGAGCGCATCGGGCAGTTGCTCGATGGCGCCATCGATCACCAGCAGCGTGAAGTCGCCGCGCTTGCGCGAGGGCGCCACCGCGTCCAGCGGGGAAAGCACCTCGAGCGAGCCTGTGAGCGGGCGCAACAACTCGGCCATGTAGCCGCTGCCGCCGTCGACCAGCAGCGCCTTGTCGGACTCGGCCGGCCGCGCTTCCTGCAGCATCAGCCCCTGGACCACCGGCGCGGCGAGGTAGCGGCCGTTGCCGAGCGCGATCGCCCGGTCGATGTAAGCGATGCCGCGGGCGTTCTCGGGCACGAAATTCTCGCGCGCGACCGCGCCCATTCGCGCGAGCACGTATTCGGCGTTGACGCCGCTCGTCCGCAGCTGGCTGTCGATCATCGCCTTGCGGGCGGCGGCCTGTGCGCCGGCCTGCTGGCGTTCCTCAACGATGGTCACTTCGGCACGGTCTCTTGTCGGTCTGGTTCGGGGCGCCTTAGGGCCTGAGGCGCCCATGGGCAATGGTGGCCGTTGTCGCAAACGGTTGCTGGGACAACGCTGTTGCGCGCCTGCGGCAAGCTTTGACCATAGCCGCCCGGCGCGCCTATGGGACACTCATTCGACCGGAAGGAGGGCTCGCTCGATGAGCGACATGGTGACGATCCGCGAAAGCGACCTGATCGAAAGCGTGGCCGACGCGCTGCAATTCATCTCCTACTACCACCCGATGGACTATATCCGCGCCCTCGGCGCGGCCTACGAGGCCGAGCAGGGGCCGGCGGCGAAGGATGCGATCGCGCAGATCCTTACCAACAGCCGGATGTGCGCCGAGGGGCACCGGCCGATCTGCCAGGACACCGGCATCGTCAACGTGTTCGTTAAATGGGGGCAGGATTGCCGGCTGCAGTCGTCGCGTTCCTTGCAGGACGCCGTCGATGAGGGCGTCCGGCGCGCCTACAGCTTGCCCGAGAACAAGCTGCGCGCCTCGATCCTCGCCGATCCGGCGTTCACCCGGCGCAACACGAGGGACAACACGCCGTGCGTGCTGTCGGTCGAGATGGTGCCGGGCAGGACGGTGTCGATCGATGTCGCGGCCAAGGGCGGCGGGAGCGAGAACAAGTCGAAGTTCAAGATGATGAACCCGTCAGACAACATCGTCGACTGGGTGCTCGAGATGCTTCCGCAAATGGGCGCCGGCTGGTGCCCGCCGGGCATGCTCGGGATCGGCATCGGCGGCACCGCGGAGCATTGCATGAGGCTCGCCAAGCTTTCGCTGATGGAGCCGATCGACATGGCCCAGCTCAAGGCACGAGGGGCCGCAACGGACATCGAGGCGCTGCGCATCGAGATCTATGACAAGGTCAATGCGCTTGGCATCGGCGCCCAGGGGCTCGGCGGGCTTGCGACCGTTCTCGACGTCAAGATCCTCGACTGGCCGTGCCATGCCGCGGGCAAGCCGGTGGCGATGATCCCCAACTGCGCGGCGACGCGCCACGCGCACTTCACGCTCGACGGCTCGGGGCCAAGCTATCTCGAGGCGCCAAGGCTCGCTGAGTGGCCCGCCGTTGAATGGCAGCCCGATGCGCAGGCGAAGCGGGTGGATCTCGACAAGCTTACGCCCGAGGAAGTCGCGAGCTGGCAAGCCGGCGACCGGCTGCTGCTCAACGGGGCGATGCTGACCGGACGCGATGCGGCGCACAAGCGCATCAAGGACATGCTCGAGAGGGGCGAGGAGCTGCCGGTCAGCTTCAGGGGACGGGCGATCTACTACGTCGGCCCGGTCGATCCGGTGATGGGCGAGGTCGTCGGACCGGCGGGCCCGACCACGGCTACCCGGATGGACAAGTTCACCGACATGATGCTCGAGCTCGGCCTCCTCGCGATGATCGGCAAGGCGGAGCGCGGACAAGGGGCGGTCGGCGAGATCGCGCGACACAAGGTGGCCTATCTCATGGCGGTCGGCGGCGCGGCCTATCTCGTGTCGCGCGCGGTCAAGCAGGCAAGGGTCGTCGCGTTCGAGGATCTCGGCATGGAGGCGATCTACGAATTCACCGTCGAGGACATGCCGGTGACGGTGGCGGTCGACAGCCAGGGCAACAACGTCCACACCCTGGCGCCGGCCGAATGGCGGGGTAGAATCGCACGCGAAAGGCTGCTCGAGGGCGCCTGAGGGCCGCCTGGCCCAATCGACCAAGCGCCGACGGCGCTCGACATCGGCGCTGGCGGTGCGGCGCCCGCTCGGGCTAAAGGCGGGAGCGATGGACAACGAATTTGCCGAGCCGCGACCCGCGCGCGTGCCGTTCCGGACGGTGCTCGTCTCGATCGTCGGCCTGTGGCTGTGCTATTTTCTGCTCGTGACCGTGCGGTCGGAGCTGCTCGATTTCGGCTTCGAGCAGGAGCTGCTGTGGCGCCGGGCGATCGCCAGCCTCGCCGGCGTCCTCATCACGATCGGCCTTTGGCTGTTGCTGCGGCTGTTCGATTCCAAGCCCCTGTGGGCGAAGATCGGCGCCGCGCTGGTGCTTTCCGTTCCGGTCTCGGTGATGCTCGCCCAGGCCAACCAGATGGCTTTCGCTTCGATCGAGGAGCGGGTGCAAAGCCGCAAGGCCGCCGAGGAAGGCCTGATCGTGCGCCGCGACCAGTCGGGCGACCTTTTGGTCGACATGCCCATCCCGGTGCCGAGCGGCAGCGGCGCCACGCGGTCGGTGACGGTGGATCGGCAGAGCGCGTGGGAAAGCCTCGAGGAAGTCGCCTTGCAGCGCTATTTCATCTCGCTCGCCTGGTGCGCGCTGTACCTCGCTTTGCTGGCGGGCGAAAAGGCGCGCGTCGCCGAGCGGCGCGAAGGCGCTTTCCGGCGCGCGGCCAAGGCGGCCGAGCTGAGGTCGCTGCGCTACCAGGTCAATCCGCACTTCCTGTTCAACACGCTCAATTCGCTTTCCGCGCTGGTGCTGACCGGCAAGACCGCCGCCGCCGAGCGGATGATCCAGACGATCTCGACCTTCTATCGCCGCAGCCTCGCCGACGATCCGACGTCGGATGTGCCGTTGCGGGAGGAGTTTGCGCTGCAGCAACTCTATCTCGACATCGAGACGGTGCGCTTTCCCGATCGGATGAGAGCCGAATACGAGTTGCCCGAAACGCTCGCTGCCGCGCTCGTTCCGGGCATGATCCTGCAGCCGCTGGTCGAGAATTCGGTCAAGCACGCGGTTGCCCCCGCCTCGCGCAAAGTGACGATCACGCTTTCGGCGCGGGAAGAGTACGGCCGCCTCGTCGTGACCGTCGCCGACGACGGCAGGCCCGCCGGGCGCGGATCGGACAAGCCGCGCGACGGCTTCGGCATCGGCCTCGGCAACGTGCGCGACCGCCTCGCCGCCCGCTTCGGCGACGAGGCGACGGTCGTCTCCGGCCCGACCTCGACCGGTTATGCCACCGAGATACGGCTGCCGCTGGTCGGTGAAGCGAGGCACGCGGCATGAGCGACACGGCTGCGGCACCGCTGCGCACGCTTATCGTCGACGACGAGCCGCTGGCGGTCGAGCGGATGCAGGTCCTGTGCAGCGAGATCGGCGCCCTCGCGGTGGTCGGGACCGCGAGCGATGGTGCCGGCGCCTTGCGGCTGACCGGAAAGCTCGACCCCGACCTCGTGCTGCTCGACTTGACGATGCCGGGAATGGACGGCCTCGCCGTCGCTCGCGAGCTGGGCCGGTCGGAAGAGCCTCCGGCGGTGATTTTCGTGACCGCGCACGAGGACTTCGCGGTCGAGGCGTTCGACCTCGACGCCATCGATTACGTGCTGAAGCCGGTCGCGCGCGAGCGCCTCGAGCGTGCCGTGGCCCGCGCCACCTCGCGCCGCGGCGCGCGCCAGGCGGGCGGGGGCCACTTTCTCGAGGAATTCTGGGTGCCGCACCGCTCCGAGTTGCTGCGGATCGAGGCCCACCAGGTCGAGCGCATCGACGCCGAGCGCGACTATGTCCGCCTCCATGTCGGCGACCGCAGCTACCTGCTCTTGCAGACGATCGCCGGGCTTGAGGAAAGGCTCGATCCCGAGAAGTTCATCCGCATCCATCGCTCGACGATCCTGCGGCGCGACGGGATCAGCCGTTTGCGCCACGAGGGCCTCGGGGTCTGGTCGGCCGAGCTGGCGAACGGGGAAACGCTGCGCATCGGCCGGACTTACTTGCACAAGGTCAAGGCGATGGCCGGCCGCTGACGCAGGAAAGGGCGCCCCCGCAAAGGAGCGCCCCGCTTTGCTCGGCTTTTGGGATCAGCGCACGGCCAGGCCCGTATCTGCCTTCTTGCTGTCGAAGTCCCGCAGGATATCGGCGACATAGTGCCGGTACTGCTCGCTCGTGTTCCTGTAGCAGTACTTGGTGCTGCCTTTCATCGCCTTGTCCTCGGTCACGCCGCACTTTTCGCGCGCGGCCTGGTCGAATCGCTGCGCCAGCGCGGCGCGTCCGGCCGAGGTGCCGAGGTCGAGGTCGTTGTAGCTCAGCGACGCGGTCCCCTTCTGGTTGTCCGCCGCCATGGCGGGCGCGGCGGCGGCCGAAAGCATCGCGGCGGCAAGAGCGGCGAGGGCGAGAGTGGGGGTCTTCATCGATTATCTCCTCTTTGAAGCGCCACGGTCCGCCGGGACTGCAGGCGAACCGTGGCGCAGGACAGGAGTTACCGAGGGCTACGATTGTAGTCGCGCGCGCTTCGATCAGCCAACTGCTTGTTCCGACGAATGAATCCGGCAGCCGACGAACGGCCGACCGGGACCGGCGAAGCGCCGATTTCACGCCTCAAGGCGAGCGGGCGACGATCGCCGGCCTGGTTTGACGCGTCGATCAGGCAGGTCTGCTGTGGATTGCGGGGCGAGCTGGCACGGGGCCGCGCATGACTTACGCGAGCGTCGCCGGGATCGCCGGGCACGCGTCGTTCGCGAGACTATTCGGCCTTCGCCGGCGTTTCCCCCAGCGGCGCGATCGGGCCGGCGGCCGACCGGCCGCAATGGCCCCCCGCGAGAGGCGCTGGCCGAGCGCCCCTGGTCCGGCGCATGGGTTATGAGCAAGGCGCGGGCGCGATCGCCCGCGCCTTGCCCGCTATGGATCAGCCCTGCTGCGGCTTCTTGCCGAGAAGCCCGGCGAAGCGGGCCTGCAGCTGCTTCAGCGCATCCCGGTAGCACGCGCCGGCACTGTCGGAACGAAGGCGCGATCCAGACGTCATATTGCTCATCCCGCACACCTCGCGCGCCGCCTCGTGGAGGCGCCGATCCAGTTCCTTGGCGCCCGCGGGCGTGGTCAGATCGAGATCGCTGTATTGCACCTCGACGGACTTACCCTGTTCGCCGGCGGCGAAGGCAGGAACGCTGGTGGCGGTAAGGGTCGCGGCGCCGAGCGCGGCGAGAACGAGCTTGCTGGTGGTCATCGGGCATCTCCTCCTATGATGCGTCACGGCCCGAGGGGGACTGACCCCCGAGCCGTCGCGATGCAGGGTAAGCCCGGCCACGCCCGTCGTTGCCCGTCCATCGACCGGGCATCCGCCTGTCCCGATGAATGAATCCGCCGGCCGACGAACGGCCGACCGAGACCGGCGAAGCGCCGATTGGCAAATGCCCCCGGCTACCCCAGATAAGACCGCGATGACGGCGGTATTCTTCACGTTCCTTTTCGGAGTCGCGAATTTCGCGCTGCACAAGGCCGTTCTCGAGAGCCGCCATCCGCTCCTCGGCCGGATGCCGTTCATGAACATGCTCGGGCCGAAAGCCAGCCTGGCGGCCGAGTTCGTCGTCCTGCTGGGGGCAATGTTGCTGGTGGGCAGCGGCAACCTCGCCTGGGCGTGGGCTTACCTCGGCTACACGGTCGTGAACGGCGTCGCGGCCTGGCTGATCCTGACCCGGCGAGTCTGAGCGGAACCTCGCCCCGGGGCGCGCGGTTCTAGACGCCTATGTTGCCGACGAACGGGATCTGGCTGGTGGTCAACGGCGCCAGCGGCGGCCATGACGGACAAGCGCTTGCGGGCGTGAAGTCGAGTTGCCGGGAGGCCGGACTCGCGATCGAGCGGATCGTCGCCTTCCCCGATCAACCGCTGCCGACCGGCGACGCGCTCGATAGCGCGGGCATCTCGACAATCGCCGTGTTTGCCGGAGACGGCACCGTGAACGCGCTGGTCAGCGCGCTCGACGGCTGGGACGGCGCGGTGCTGGTGCTTCCGGGGGGCACGATGAACCTGCTTTATCATCGCCTGCACGCCGAGCGGCCGATCGGCGAAGTCGTCCGTCTCGCCGCCGAGGGCGAGGCGCGGCGCGCGCGTCCGGGCGTGATCCGTTGCAGCGCGGGCACGGCCTTTGCCGACCTGCTCGCGGGACCCGGGACCAGCTGGCACCGGGTTCGCGAGGCGATGCGTGACGCCGATATCGTCGGCGTTGCGGCCCATGCGGCGCAGGCGCTCGGTGCAACGCTTGGTGAGCCGGGAGTCGCCTGCCGCCAGCCCGAGAGCGGCCGAACGAGGGACTACCCGCTCATCATGCTGACCCCGACCGACCGGGGCATCGTGGCAAACGGCTATTGTGCCGAGACCGCGGGTGAATACGTCGAGGGCGGCTGGGCCGTGCTGCGGCGTCGCTTCCGCGAGGGTCCGCACGACGAACTCGGCCTCGCGCCCCACGTGACGTTGGCCAGCACGACGGGCGATTCCATTTCGCTTCTGCTCGACGGGGAACCGGCCGAATGCCCGGCCGAGGAAGTTTTCCGGCTGGTCCCTTGCGGGGTCGACCTGCTAGCGACCGGGCCCGATGGCCGATAAGACGCTCCTGTTCCACATCTCGGACATTCATTTCGGGCTCGAGGACGACCGCTCGCTCGACTGGGTGGTGCAGGAAATCGCCGAGAAGCGGCCGGCCGCGGTCGTCATCACCGGCGACCTCACGATGCGGGCGCGCCCGCGCGAGTTCGACGCCGCGTGCCACTGGATTCGCTCGCTGGATGTTCCGGTCACGGTCGAGGTCGGCAATCACGACCTGCCTTACTTCAATCTGCTCGAGCGGTTCGTGAACCCTTACAAGCGCTTTCACCGCATCCGCCGCGTGGTCGAGTGCCCGATCGACCTGCCCGGCCTCGCCATCGTGCCGCTCAAGACCGTGCGCCGCTGGCAGCCGCGCTGGCCGTGGTCCCACGGCTGGGTCACCGACCGCGCGCTCGACCAGACGCTGACGATCATCGACCGACTGCCGCGCGGTACCGGGGTGCTGGTCGCCTGCCACCATCCGCTGGTCGAGGCGGGTACGCGAGGCAAGGCGTGGACTCGCGGCGGCGACCAGGCCCTGGCGGAGCTCGCCCGGCGAGGCGTGCTCGCGACCCTCAGCGGTCACGTCCACGACGCGTTCGATATCGTGAAGGACACCCCCAACGGGCCGGTGCGGATGATCGGCGCGGGCACCCTGTCGCAGCGCATCCGCTCGACCCCGCAAGGCTTTAACGAGGTGACCTGGGACGGCGCGGCGATCGAGGTTCGCGTCCGCAGCATCGACGACGTGCCGACGAGGGACATGCAGGTGAAGGAAGTCCCCGAGGACGCCCTGCCGCCGCGCCGGCCCGAAGAGCCGGTGGCGCCGGTCAATACCGTGCCGCGGGTCGATCCGCCGGTTCACTGAGCGGACGGGGTCGCTCCCGCCGGCCGGGGCGCGCTAGACCGACCCCATCGTCGTGCTGACCTCGTTGAGCGTGGTCGAGAGCTGGTTGCCGACGCTGGCGAAGGCGGTGACCGCGGCGATGGCTATCAGCGCGGCGATGAGGCCGTATTCGATAGCGGTGGCACCGGTTTCGTTGCGCTTGAGCGCGATAAAGAACTTCATTGTCCCCACTCCGAGCCTGCGCCACGTCGCCCTTCGCGAAGTCTTGCTGCGCAAGGGCAGTCTTTGCCGTTTGCCTTAAGACGGGGCTACCGATCATGGTGAATCGGCGGTGAGTAACGGCGGGGCAAAATGAAAAGGGCGGCCCCACGGGACCGCCCTTTGCTTGTTCCGGTGATGTCGGCCGTTAGCGCTTCGAGAACTGGAAGCTGCGGCGGGCCTTGGCACGGCCGTACTTCTTGCGTTCGACGACGCGCGCGTCGCGGGTGAGGAAGCCCGCCGCCTTGACCGCGCTGCGCAGCGCGGGCTCGAACTTGGCGAGCGCCTGGCTGATACCGTGCTTGACCGCGCCAGCCTGGCCCGAAAGGCCCCCGCCCTTGACGGTCGCGACGACGTCGTACTGGCCCTCGCGCTCGGCGACCTGGAACGGCTGGTTAATGACGAGGCGCAACGTCGGGCGAGCGAAGTAGACTTCCTGCTCGCGGCCGTTGACGACGATCTTGCCGCTGCCGGGCCTGAGCCACACGCGGGCGACGGCGTCCTTGCGGCGGCCGGTGGCGTAGGCGCGGCCCTGCGCGTCGACCTCCTTCTCGCGCAGGGGCGCGGGAGGAGCGGCCGGAATGACGGGCGTCTCGGCGTCGGCATCGGCCGGAGCGGCCGGCGCGCCGCCGGTGATGGTCTGCAGATCGGCGAGATCGGAGACGGTGTTCTGTTCGTCAGCCATTACTGGGCAACCTTGTTCTTGCGATTGAGCGAGGCGACGTCGAGCGTCTCGGGCTGGTTGCCCGCGTGCGGATGCTCGGTGCCGGCGTAGAGGTGCAGCGCGCGCATCTGGGCGCGGCCGAGCGGCCCGCGCGGGATCATCCGCTCGACGGCCTTCTCGAGCACGCGCTCGGGGAACCGGCCTTCCAGGACCTTGTCGGCGGTGACGCTCTTGATGCCGCCGGGGTAACCGGTGTGCTTCCAGTATGTCTGCGTCTTGAGCTTGTTGCCGGTGAAGCGGACCTTGTCGGCGTTGATGACGACGACGTGGTCGCCGCAATCGACGTGCGGGGTGAAGCTCGGCTTGTGCTTGCCGCGCAGGAGGTTGGCGACGATCACCGCGAGGCGGCCGACGACAAGGCCGTCGGCGTCGATCAGGTGCCATTTCTTGTCGACCTCGGCCGGCTTGATCGACCGGGTCTGCTTGCTGAGGGCCTTCATGGCTCTTCCTTCTTGACGAAATTCGTGCGTGCCGTCGATTCGATGCGGGCGGTACGCGGAGCGGCGCATTTGTCCGGCACTGGGCCTCAAGTCAAGGGTTTCCGCGGGTTTGCGGGGAGGTAAAATAATACCTTCGCCCTATTCGAGCCCGGCAAGCCAGGCCGCCGTCGCCGCAGCGGCGGCGTCGGCGCGCCAGCCGGTGATGGCCGGCGTCTCGTAGGGATGGATCTCGGCGAGGCGGGCGACGGCCTTGTCGAGCAATCCCTCGCTGGTCTTGAACAGCGCCCCGCACTCGCGCGCTTCGCCGCGCTCGCCCTGCCACACGTAGAGCGAGCGCACAGGCACGAGATTGGCGCACGCGATCAGGCCTTCGTCGAGCAGGGCCGCGGCGGCTTTCGCGGCGTCGTCCTCGCTCGCAAACGGGCTCCAGATCAGCGCCGCGCTCATGCGCCCCGGCGCCCGAGGACATGGATTCCCCAGGCGGTCGCCGCGGCCACCAGCGCGCCGACCAGCTGGTGGAGCGCGGCGAGCCAGATCGGCACGCTCATCATCACAACGCCGATGCCGAGGATGACCTGCGTCCCGAAGGCGATGTGGATGGCCACCGAGGCGCGCCGCTCGGGCCGGCGGACCTTGCGCGCGAGCCATACGAGCGCGGCCACGGTGACCCACGCCCACCAGCGGTGAATGAAATGGACGATCGCCGGATCGGCGAACAGCGCGCGGCCGAGGCTCTCGCTGGTGAACGTCGGGCCGGGCCAGACGGCGCCGTTCATCAGCGGCCAGTCCTTGGCGACGAGCCCGGCGCGCAAGCCCGCCATCAGCGCGCCGTAGAGAAGCTGTATCGCCACGACGACAGCGACCGCGACGCCTAACCCGGTCAGCCGCGCCGGCCGAGCCGCCGGATCGTCGGCCAGCGCGAGAAGGTCGAGCGCGGTCCAGATGATCGCCGCCATCGTGAACAGGGCGGTGAGAAGATGGGTCGCGAGCCAACCGGGCGCGACCTCGACCATGCCCGGCTGCAGCCCCGAGCGCACCATCAGCCAGCCGAACACGCCCTGCAGGCCGCCGAGCGCGAGCAGCGCGACCAGCCGCCAGTGAAAGCCGCGCGGAATCTGCCGCCTGACCCAGAACCACACCAGCGGCAGGAAGAACACGAGCCCGATCAGCCGGCCCAGCAGCCGATGGGAATATTCCCAGAAGAAGATGCCCTTGAACTGGCCCAGCGTCATCCCGGCATGGATCGCCGCGTACTGGTCGATCTGCCGGTAGTGGTCGAACTCCGCCTGCCATTGCGCGTGGCTCAGCGGCGGGATCACGCCGGTAACCGGGTTCCAGCGGGTGATCGAAAGCCCGGACTCGGTCAGGCGGGTGATGCCGCCCACGACCACCATCAGCACGATCATCGCGGCGACGACGAGCAGCCAGCGGGCGATCGCGCGGGGGCGCATGGCGGCGGCGCGGGATCGACCCGCTGGGGAACGGGCAAGGGTTGCGGACATGACCGCGCTCTGCGCGCGTGTCGCGCGAATCGCAAGCCGAACCGCACCGGGACCGCGACGAACAATTTGCAGCGGGCAAAATAGCGCAAATCCGCCCTTGCGCTACGATACATCGTCACATACATCGCCGCGCATGGGTGCTTCGATCGCATGGATTCGCAACCGGCTCGACCGCGTGGGGCTGACGCTTTCGGTGCTGTGCGCGGTCCATTGCGTAGGCACGCTGCTGCTCGTCACCGTGCTCGGCCTCGGCGGATCGATCCTGCTCGACCCGGCCATCCACCGGGTCGGCCTGGTGCTGGCGATGGTCGTGGTCGGCGTCGCCATCGGCCTGGGCGCGCTGCGCCATCGCCAGCCGGCGCCGTTCGTCATCGCGGTCATGGGCCTCACGTTCATGGGCGTCGCCATGACCGCGCCGCGTGAAAGCGAGGAAGCGGTGCTGACGATCATCGGCGTATCGCTGGTCGCGCTCGCCCACGTGCTCAACGTGCGCCACTTGCACCGCTGCAACTTGCGCCACCCGTAACAGGCGCTATCGCGTAGCGGAAATGACCGCTTCGCTTTCCCTCACCGTCAACGGCGAGCCGCGCCGCAGCTCGGCCGCCACAATCGCCGCGCTGGTCCGCGAGCTCGCCCTCAAGCCGGAGAAGGTCGCGGTCGAGCGCAACGGGATCATCGTCCCGCGCTCGACGCTCGGCGAAGCGCCGCTGGCCGATGGCGACGTCCTCGAGATCGTCACGTTCGTCGGCGGCGGCGATCATTCGGCGAAGGTCGACGAGGACACATGGACCGTCGCCGGCAAGACGTTCCGCAGCCGCCTGATCGTCGGCACGGGCAAGTACAAGGACTTCGCCGAGAACGCCGCCGCGCTCGAGGCGAGCGGGGCGGAGATCGTCACCGTGGCAGTGCGGCGGGTGAACATTTCCGATCCGAGCCAGCCGGTGCTGATGGACTTCATCGATCCCAGGCGCATCACCTATCTTCCCAACACTGCCGGCTGTTTCACCGCCGAGGAGGCGATCCGCACGCTGCGCCTGGCGCGCGAGGCGGGCGGCTGGGAACTGGTCAAGCTCGAGGTGCTCGGCGAGGCGCGCACGCTTTACCCCGACATGCGCGAGACGCTGAAGGCGACCGAAACGCTTGCCGCCGAAGGCTTCAAGCCGATGGTCTACTGCGTCGACGATCCGATCGCGGCGAAGCAGCTGGAAGATGCCGGCGCCGTTGCCATCATGCCGCTCGGCGCCCCGATCGGCAGCGGGCTCGGCATCCAGAACCGCGTGACCATCCGCCTGATCGTCGAGGGCGCCAATGTGCCGGTGCTGGTCGATGCCGGCGTCGGTACGGCGAGCGATGCCGCGGTAGCGATGGAGCTCGGCTGCGACGGCGTGCTGATGAACACCGCCATCGCCGAGGCGAAGGACCCGATCCGCATGGCGCGGGCGATGAAGCTGGCCGTCGAAGCCGGGCGCGAGGCCTATCGCGCGGGGCGCATGGCCACGCGCAAGTATGCCGATCCGTCGAGCCCGCTGGCGGGGCTGATCTGAACCCAACGGCTGCCGCGCGCCCCTAAGCCAGCGGAATGACGATGACTTCGATGAATTCAGCAAGGATTGCCCTCAAGGCAGCCATGGCGGTGGGCCTTGCGCTCGCAGGCGGACAGGCGGCGGCGCACAAGCTTCCGGCGCCGTCGATCGAAGGCCTGTGGCTGACCGACGATCATAGCGGGGCGGTCAGGATTGCGGCGTGCGGATCGAAGTTGTGCGGATACATCGCGCAGGTGCTCGACAAGCGTCCGGGCGTTCCCGGGACCGACATCAACAACCCCGATCCCGACCTTCGGAAGCGCCAGCTGGTCGGCCTTTTGACCTTGTGGGGCTTCTCGCGCCAGGGCGATGAATGGGCCGGAGGCCGCGCTTACGATCCCAAGAGCGGCAAGAGCTACCGCTCGACGCTGGAGCTCGAGCCGGACGGATCGCTGAAAGTGACAGGCTGCGTGTTCGTGATCTGCCAATCGCGGCGCTGGACGCGCAAACGGTAAGCAGGCGGCGCGGCGCCACGGCGGCGCCGCGCCGAAATGCGCTTACGACCGCTTGAGGTCGTATTTCATCGTCGAGCCGTCGCGCTCGTTGTGATTGACGACGTGGATCTTGTCGCCGTCGACCGTCATGTCGGTTGTGCTTATGACTTTGCCGTCTCGCTTGTCGGTCTCGCGATAGGCATTGTCACCCGTCTTGGTGACGGCCGCGGTGGTCTTGCCGATGTCACCCTGGATCGGCACGTCGGGACCGCCGATCTTCGCGTCGTAGCTCTGGCCGGTAGGGGCGCTCATGTGCAGCGTGTCGCCGTCGAGCTTGAACGTGACCGTCGTGCCTTCATCCGACACGTCGGTGTACTTGTCGATCTTCCACGAGCCGGACAGCGCGTGGGCTCCGGCGGGAGCGGTGCCGACACGGGTCTCGTTGAGGCTGCCGGTCACCGTCTTGGATCCCGAATCGTCCTTGAAGTCGATCTTCAGCATCTTGCCGTCGTCGGACACCGAATACTTGGTCTCCGAGGTGACCTTGTCGCCCTTCTTCATCGTCTGGGTAACGTGATGGTCGTCGTCGATCTTGACCGAGCCGCTGTCCGAGTAAGCCCGACCGCTGACCGGGTGGAATGCGCCGTCGGCCGCGATCTCCAGCGGCGGAACGCAGCTCGAGCAGGAGAACTTGCCGTCCTTGAGCATGTACTCGTCAGGCTTGGAATCGAGCTGCACGGTGGCGAGGTCGGCCTTCCAAGTGCCGTCGATCCCGCCGGCGGCGGTCGAGGCCTGGGCCGAAGGGCCGTTGCCGCCCGCGGGCTGCTGGTTGCAGGCCGCCAACGAGATCACGGAGGCAGCCAGAATCGCTGCCGCAATAGTCTTTTTCATGAGCACTCCCCCGAGTTGGTCCGTCATTGGATGATCGGCGACCCCGGCCGGCGCGCGCATCAGGGCTTCGAGCGATGGTGTCTCGTGTCGGCTGTGAGTGAGCTAACATTTTTACATAAATTAGCAACAAGATGTGTGCGCTTCACAAGCCATGGGGCGCCCCGCCCGTGTGAACGGCCAAGCGGATTTCTTGGTCAGCGTTTACCCGTTGCTAACCAAAGTCGGTGACAACTCGGCCCCTACCAAACGGGGGGCATCCCAATGGCCAAGGCCGGGACCGCATCGCTGACCATCGCCGAGCTGCGCGAGTTCGCCAGCTTCTCGGAAGGCGAGCAACGCTTCATCGAACGCAGCCTCGATATCGGGCTCGGACGCGGGGACGCATTCAAGGCCTGGGGCTCGAAGGCCAGGGGCAAGGACGCCGGGATTCGCAGCCAGTACCTCGCCTATCGCGAGCTCAAGGCGCTGCGCGACATGGTGCCGTGCGAGACGACCATGGAAGGCCTCGAGCCGTTCATGGGGCCGCTGATGCGGGTCACCGCGCAGGATCTCGCGATGGACCAGCTCGAAAGCTTTTCCGCCTACCGTTTCCTCTACGAGCGCCTGCTCGGCGCCCGGGCGCGCCCGTGGCTGCCGGCCGCGTTCTGCGCCGCCGCCGCGTTGCCGCAGATCCGTCCGGCGAGGCGCAAGATCCTGCTGCAGAGCTTGAGCGAAGCGGCCGCCACCGCGCCCGGCTGGTCCGACCGCGAGCCGTGCTTCTACCCGGAGAAGGTCGAGGCCGAGGCGGCCTGATCAGTCCCTGTACAGCGCCGCAAGCCTGTCGCCGTACCGTTCGCGGATCGGCCCGCGGCGGATCTTCATGCTCGGCGTCATCATTCCGTTCCCGACGCTGAAGGGCTCGTCGGCGAAAGCGAACTGGCGCACCTTCTCGGTGACCGACAGTTCTTCGTTGACCCGGTCGATCGCCGCGCGGATGGCGCTGCGGAAAGCCGGAAGCTGCTGCAGCTCGGCCATGTCGAAGGGCTCGATATTGGCCTTGGCCCATTCGAACGCCCAGTCGGCGTCGGGCACGATCAGCGCGACGACGTAGGGCCGCTTGTCGCCGCTGACCATCGCCTGAGCGATCTCGGGCTGCAGCGTCAGCATGCCTTCGAGCTTCTGCGGGGCGATGTTGTCGCCCTTGTCGTTGACGATGATGTCCTTCTTGCGGTCGGTGATGACGATGCGGCCGGCCTCGTCGAGGTGACCGATGTCGCCGGTGTGCAGCCAGCCGTCGACGATCGCCTTCGCCGTCGCCTCCTCGTCGTTCCAGTAGCCGAGCATGACGAGCTCGCCGCGCACCAGGATTTCGCCGTCCTCGGCGATCTTGACCTCGACCCCGCGCAAGGGCGGGCCGACGGTGTCGAGCTTGATGCCGGAAGAGGGGAAATTGACGCTCACCACCGGGGCGGTTTCGGTCTGGCCGTAGCCTTGCGCCATGACCAGGCCGAGGGACTGGAAGAACGCGCCGATCTCCGGATTGAGCGGCGCGCCGCCCGAGATCAGCGCCTTGATATGGCCGCCGAAGCGCCGGCGGATCTTCGGCCGCAGGGTCACGTCGAGCAGCCGCTCGATCGGCCAGTCGATCGCGCGGTGCTCGCCCGCGGCCCGGCGTTCGGCGAGCGACAGGGCGCGGTCGAGCAGGAAGTTCGCCAGCCGGCCCTGCTTCTCGACCTGCTTGACGATCCGCGCGCGCAGCATCTCGAACAGCCGCGGAACGACGATCATGAAGGTCGGCCTGCACTCCTCGATATTGGCGGCGAGCTTGTCGAGGCCCTCGGCGTACCAGATGTTCGCGCCGAGCCCGATCGGCAGATAGAGCCCGGCGGTGTGCTCGAGCGCGTGGCTGAGCGGGAGGAACGAGAGGAAGCGCTCTTCGGTCCAGCCGAAGTCCGCCGCGAGCACCTCGCCGGCGCCGGCGACGTTGCGCAGGATCGCGCCGTGGGACAGCAGCACGCCGCGCGGGGCGCCGCTGGTGCCGCTGGTGTAGATGATACATGCCGGGTCCTCGCGGCGGACAGTCGCGATCCGCCGGTCGACGGCTGCGCGCGCGGCGACGGCGTCGCCCTGCAGCAGATCGGACCAAGCGTGCAGCTGGAAGCTTGCCTGGCTGTGCCGCAGCGGCTCGATGGCGATGACGTGCTCGGCGATTCCTGTGCGGATGATCGCCGGCAGCAGCGGCCGCGCGAGCTTGCGGTCGGAGACGATGACCGCCTTCGCGCCCGAATTGGCCAGCACGTGCGCGTGGTCGCTTTCGGTGTTGGTGATGTAGGCCGGCGTCGTGATGCACCCCGCGGCCATGATCGCGAGGTCGGCGAGCGCCCACTCGGGGCGGTTTTCCGAAACCAGCAGGACCCTGTCGCCGTCGGCGAGGCCGAGGCGGCGAAGGGCCTCGGCGAGAAGCGAGACCCGCCCGGCCGCCTCGCGCCAGCTTATCGAGCGCCACTCGCCTTCGCGCTTGGCGGTGAGGAACGGCCTGTCGCCCCGTTCGTCCGCGCGCCTGAGGAACAGCTCGACGAGGCTGCTCGAAGCATCGAAATCGGCGATCTGCACCGGCTGCGCGTTCTCCATCCCCCGGAAGGGAGAAGGCTTAAGGCGCAAGGCCCGTTGCGGCAAGCGGGCCTATTCGGGCGGACGGTTGAGGCCGTCCGTCCGGCGCTCGATCTGCGTCACGTTGCCAGCGGTATCCATCGCCACGCCTTCGCTGCGCGGATCGGCCGCGCCGATCCAGCGGCCGTCCACCCGCTCGATGGCGTTGGCCTTCAGGCCTAGCGGGGCGATGCGCAAGGTCTCGCCGAGCGCCTGCAGCTGCGGCGCCAGCGCCTCGAGCTCGGTCCCCTGCTCGAGCGTCCCGCCTTTCGAGGGGGCGTAGAGCAGGCCCATCGCGATCGCGTCCTGGGCGCTCATGTGCCAGTCGACGATGCCGACGAGCGCCTTGGCCACCTGGGCGATGATCGTCGCCCCGCCGGCCGCGCCGATCGCGGCGCGAACCTCGCCGTCGGGTCCGTAGACGATCGTCGGCGCCATCGAGCTGCGCGGCCGCTTGCCGCCTTGCACGCGATTGACGGTGAGGTAGCCATCCTTGACCGGCACGCGGTCGAAGTCGGGCATCTCGTTGTTGAGGAAATAGCCGTCCACCGATACCCCCGAGCCGAAGTAGCCGTTGATCGTGGTCGTCACCTCGACGACGTTGCCCGCCGCATCGGCCACCGCGAGGTCGGTCGTGCCGCGATCGTTCTGGGGCACCGCTGCGACCTTCGGTGGCGCACCCGCCGGATGGCCGGGCTCGTACGATGCGAGCGTGTGCTGCGGGTCGATCAGCGCCGAGCGCGAGGCGAGGTATTTCTCGTCGAGCAGGCCGGCGACGGGGACGCTGACGAAGCCCGGATCGGCGATGTAGGCGTCGCGGTCGGCGTAGGCGAGGCGTTCGGATTCGGCGAACAGGTGCCAGGCGGTCGGCGAAGCGCGTCCGAGCCTGCCCATGTCGAACCGCTCGAGCTGCTTGAGGATCATCAGCACCGTGATCCCGCCCGAGGACGGCGGGCCCATTCCGCAGATGCGATAGCGGCGGTAGGTGCCGCAGACCGGCGGGCGCTCCTTCGCCTGGTAGCGCTCGACGTCCGCCGCGGTCATGTTCGAGGGACCGACGGCGGCGGTGTCGAGCGCCGCGGCGATCTTGCGCGGGTTGTCGCCCCGGTAGAACGCGTCCGGGCCTTGCCGCGCCAGCTTCTCGAGCGTCGCGGCGAGCAGGGGCAGCCGCAAGGTTTCGCCGATCGCGGGCGGCTGGCCGTTCGGCATGTAGGCGTCCCTCGCCGGTCCGGCGATGCCCCGCCCGAACCTGTCGAGGCCGTTGTGCAGCCGCGCGGTGACCTCGAAACCGCCACGAGCGAGGCGGATCGCCGGCTCGAAAAGCTTGGCCCATGCGAGCTTGCCGTGACGCTTGTGGGCCTCGGCCATCGCCGCGACGGCCCCGGGCACCCCGGCGCTCTTGCCGCCGACGAAACCCTCGCGCCCCGGGAGCGGCTTGCCGTCGGTGCCGAGGAACCAGTCGGGCGTCGCCGCCTGGGGCGCCGTCTCGCGCCCGTCGATCGTCTCGATCCCGCCGCCCTTGCCGTCGTGCCGGACCCAGAACAGCCCACCGCCGATGCCGGAGTTCTGCGGCTCGACCACGTTCAGCGCCAGCATCGCGGCGATGGCCGCGTCGGTCGCGTTGCCGCCCTCGCGGAGGATTTCGACGCCGGCCGCCGCGGCGCGCGGGTCGGCGGCGGAAACGATGCCGGAGGACCCGGCCGCCGACGGTTGCCGGGCGACGGGAGACTGGGCGGGAACGGTCGCGCAAGCCTGCAGGAACAGCAGGGGCGCCAGGACGAACGTCATTTTCCGAAGCGACATTGCGGCCCTGCTATTCGCTGCCGACCGCTTCCGCAACCGAAGCAAAGCCGTCGCGACGCATCAGCTGTTCGAGGCCCCGCACGATGCGGCGGGCGATGCCGGGGCCCTCGTAGACCATGGCGGTGTAAAGCTGCACCAGGCTGGCGCCCGCGCGGATGCGGACCCACGCGTCCTGCGCACTGGCGATCCCGCCGACGCCGACCAGCGGGAGCGCGCCGCCCGTCGCCTTGCGGAAGTCGCGCAGGCGCTGGAGCGCAAGCGGCTTCAGCGGCTCGCCTGACAGTCCTCCGGCCTCCCCGGAGAGGGGCGACCTGAGCGGCGGGCGCGAGATCGTCGTGTTCGAGACGATCAGCGCGCCCAGTCGCTTGTCGATCGCGATGCGCGCGATGGCGTCGACGTCGGCCGGCTCGAGGTCGGGCGCGACCTTGAGAAAGATCGGAGGACCGGCAGGCCGTGGGCCTGCCGCAGTATCCGATCTCGGAGGACCGGCAGGCCGGGGGCCTGCTGCAATGTCCGGGTTGCCCGAGCCTGGTCCAAGCGCCTCGAGGACCGCGTCGAGCAGTCCGACAAGCGCGCCCTCATCCTGCAAGGCACGCAAGCCCGGCGTGTTGGGGCTCGATATGTTGACCGCAAGGTAGCTCGCCAGCGGCGCCATGATCTGTGTCATCGCCGCATAGTCGGCAATGCGGTCGGGCGAATCCTTGTTGGCGCCGATGTTGATGCCGATGAGGCCGCCGCGAGCGCGCCGCGCCGCCAGCCGCCGCGCCGCCGCCTCGGCGCCATGGTTGTTGAAGCCCATTCGGTTGATCACCGCCCGGTCGTCGGCAAGACGGAACAGGCGGGGCCTGGGGTTCCCCGGCTGTGGCCGGGGAGTGATCGAGCCGGCCTCGGCGAACCCGAAACCGAGGCCGAGCAGCGCATCGGGCACTTCGCCGTCCTTGTCGAAGCCGGCGGCCATGCCGAGCGGGTTGGGAAATGCGAGCCCGGCGACGTCGACCGCAAGCGGTCCGGGCTCCGCGGGTCGGCCGGCCGGGGTGAGCTTGAGCGCCGCCAGCGCCAGGCCGTGCGCCCGCTCGGCGTCGAGGGCGAACAACGCGGGGCGAACGAGCCGGTAGAGCATCGGCCCGCCCTATGGCAGCGCGGCGCGGTCCTGTCGATTTCTTCGCACAAGCGGCTGAAAGGCTGAGATTGTTCCATTTCGGCCGCGATTGTCGCTTTTCTACAAGCCCGCGGCCGCGGACTAACCTATTTTGCGTTCGCGACCCGAAGGGCTCGGAGCAGCAATGCATCGAGTTCTCGACTTTCGAAGGGCGGCACCGTCATCGGCGCCGCCCCTTTTTTTGCCTCGCACTGCTCTTGAGCGCTCATCGCGAACGACTCGCAACAGTCGTTTTTCATTGAATCGCAAGGCGTCCTGCCTATTTGAATTGGAGCGAATCACTCCAATTCAAGGAAACCCGGGCCCGATGCGCCTGTCGAGCATGGCCGATTATGCCGTCGTCACGATGAGCGCCGCCGCGCGCCATTGCGGCGGCGCGCGCGTTTCGGCCGCCGACCTCGCGGAGGAGACGGGACTGCCGCTGCCGACGGTGCACAAGGTCACCGCCCTTCTCGGCAAGGCCGGCCTGCTGCGCTCGATCCGCGGCGGTGGCGGCGGGCTACAACTGGCGCGCCCGGCCGCGGCGATCACGCTGGCCGACATCGTCGAGGCGGTCGAAGGGCCGATCGCGCTCACCGCCTGCGTCGAGCACGGCAAGCACGACTGCGCGCTCGAAGGCGCGTGCTGCGTCCAGCCGCATTGGGGTCTTGTCAACGCGGCTATGCGCGGGGCCTTGGCCGGCATTCCGCTCACCCAACTGGCGCAGCGCCAACTCGCGAGGGTGCAATGAGGACCAACCTGGAGCCGCCTCGCGCCCGGCACCCGCATCTTCGCGCCACTGCGCCCTTGCGGGGTCAACCGTTCCTGGGGTCCCGAGCATGAGCGAAGACGTCGAAATCCAGGACCTCGCCGCCCGCGAAGCGGCCGCCAAGGCGGCCGAGTACGAGCACGGCTGGTCGGCAGACATCGAGACCGAGTTCGCGCCAAGGGGCCTTTGCGAGGACACGGTCCGCTTCATCAGCGCGAAGAAGAACGAGCCCGAATGGATGCTCGAATGGCGCCTCAAGGCGTTCCGCCTGTGGCAGGGGATGAGCGCACCCGACTGGGCCAAGCTGTCGATCCCGCCGATCGATTACCAGAACGCCTATTATTACGCCGCGCCCAAGGCCAAGCCGAAGCTCGCCAGCCTCGACGAGCTCGATCCCGAGATTCGCGCGGTCTACGAGAAGCTCGGCATCCCGCTGGAGGAGCAGAAGGTCCTCGCCGGGGTCGAAGGCGCGCGCAAGGTCGCGGTCGACGCGGTGTTCGACAGCGTTTCGGTCGCCACCACCTTCCGCGAGGAGCTGAAGAAGGCCGGGGTCATCTTCCTCTCGATCAGCGAGGCGATCCGCGAACATCCCGAGCTGGTCAGGAAGTGGCTCGGGCGCGTGGTGCCGCAGAACGACAACTTCTTTGCGACGCTCAACAGCGCGGTCTTTTCCGACGGGACCTTCGTCTACATCCCGCAAGGGGTGCGCTGCCCGATGGAGCTGTCGACCTATTTCCGCATCAACGCCGAGAACACCGGCCAGTTCGAGCGCACGCTGATCATCGCCGACAAGGGCGCCTACGTCTCCTACCTCGAAGGCTGCACCGCGCCGCAGCGCGACGAGAACCAGCTCCACGCCGCCGTGGTCGAGCTGGTCGCGCTCGAGGACGCCGAGATCAAGTATTCGACGGTGCAGAACTGGTATCCCGGCGACGCCGAAGGGCGGGGCGGGATCTACAACTTCGTGACCAAGCGCGGCCTCTGCCAGGGCGCTCGCAGCAAGATCAGCTGGACCCAGGTCGAGACCGGCAGCGCGGTCACCTGGAAGTACCCGAGCTGCGTGCTCAACGGCGCGGATTCGGTCGGCGAATTCTACTCGGTCGCGGTGACCAACAATTACCAGCAGGCCGACACCGGCACCAAGATGATCCACAACGGGCGCGGCAGCCGCTCGACGATCATCTCCAAGGGCATCAGCGCCGGAAGGTCGAACAACACTTACCGCGGTCTCGTCCGCGTCGCTGCCAACGCCGACGGGGTGCGCAATTTCACCCAGTGCGATTCGTTGCTGCTTGGCCACGAATGCGGCGCGCACACCGTCCCCTACATCGAGGTCAGGAACCCGACCGCGCAGATCGAGCACGAGGCGACCACCAGCAAGATCAGCGACGACCAGCTGTTCTACGCGATGCAGCGCGGGCTGGGGCAGGAGGAGGCCGTGGCACTGATCGTCAACGGCTTCGCCAAGGAAGTGCTGCAGCAGCTGCCGATGGAGTTCGCCGTCGAGGCGCAGAAGCTGCTTGGGATTTCGCTGGAGGGCTCCGTTGGATAGCCCGTTCTACTTCGAAGCTGTCGACGAAGACGGGTCCGATGGCGATGAGCGAGCGCCCTACGAGTGGTTGTCGCGTGGCGGCTGCCTCGGGGACGCGAAAGGGCGCGGGACCCGCGTCTTGCCGGACGTCGATCCTGCCGCGGTGACGTCGGACGACATCGGCGAACTGAAAGCGGTCTATCGACGGTATGGCGGCGACGAAACGCAGCTCACCTCACTTGAAGAAAGTGCCAATGCTTCGAATTGAAAACCTCCACGCGACTGTCGCCGGGACGCCGATCCTCAACGGCATCTCGCTCGCCGTGAACGCGGGCGAGGTGCACGCGATCATGGGGCCGAACGGGGCGGGCAAGTCGACGCTCGCCTATGTCCTCGGCGGCCGGCCGGGATACGAGGTGACCGAGGGGTCGGTGACTTTCGAGGGTCACGACCTGCTCGCCCTCGAACCCCACGAGCGCGCGGCGGCCGGGCTGTTCCTCGGCTTCCAGTACCCGGTCGAGATCCCCGGCGTCTCCAACGTGCAGTTCCTGCGCGAGGCCTTGAACGCGCAGAGGAAGGCGCGGGGGCAGGAGCCGCTGTCGGGCGGGGAGTTCTTGAAGCTCGCGCGCGAGAAGGCCTCGCTGCTCAGGCTTGACATGGAGATGCTGAAGCGCCCGGTGAACGTCGGCTTCTCGGGCGGCGAGAAGAAGCGCGCCGAGATGGTCCAGATGGGCATCCTCGACCCCGCCTTCGCGGTGCTGGACGAGACCGACTCCGGCCTCGACATCGACGCGCTGCGGGTGGTCGGCGAGGGCATCAACGCGATCATGCGAAAGCCCGGCAAGGGCGTGCTCCTGATCACCCACTACCAGCGGCTGCTCGACTACGTGAGGCCGGACTTCGTCCACGTGCTCTCGAAGGGTCGCATCGTGAAGAGCGGCGGGCCCGAGCTCGCGCTCGCGCTCGAGCGCGAGGGCTATGAGGCGGTGGCGTGATGGTCGAGCGCAGGAAATTGTCTCTCGGGCAGGTCGGCGAGCGGGCCGAAGCGCGCGCTTCCGCCGACGCGGCGCGGGCCTGGAATGTCTCGCCCAAGCGCGCCGAGGAGCTGAAGCAGCAGGCGCGCTTCATGCGCCGCAATCCCAGCAAAGCCCAGCAAGCGCTGTGGGAGCGATTGAAGGACAAGCGATGCGGCTTCACCTTCAACCGCGAGGTGGTGATGGGCAGCGCGATCGTCGATTTCGCGTGCAAGACCCGCTGGCTGGTCGTCGAGACCGGTGGCGATGGCGAGGCCGAAGGCACCATCGCCGCGCTTTCCGACCGCAAGCTGCGCGATGTCGGCGTGCGCGTGCTGCGCTTTTCCGATTCTGAGGTGCTGGAAAATCTCGAAGGCGTCGTCGTGCAGATCAAGGCCGAGCTGCAAAAGCCGTTCGAGCGGCCGCGGATCGAGGCTGGGCGATGAGCGCACTTGCGGTTCTTCCGACGCAACGCGACGAGGATTGGCGCTATGCCGATCCCAAGGCCCTGGCCGCCCTCCGGCCGCTCGATCTCGAGACGTGGCACGAGGTCGAGCTGGCGCCCGGCGAGACGCGCGGCAAGTGCCTGGTGCTCGATGACGAGTTTCCCGGCCTCCACCGCGTGCGCATGACGGTCGGCGAAGGGGCAAGGGCGGAAATCTTCGCGGTCGCCTCGGCCAATGCCTACACGCGGCTCGAAATCGAGGTGCGGCTCGCCAAGGGCGCGCATTTCGAGTTCGGCGGCGTGACCATCGGCGGCGGGGAGGCGACGCGCGAGTTCGTCACTCGCGTCGAGCACGCCGAGCCCGAGACGACCTCGATGCAGGTCGTCCGCGCGGTCCACTGGGGCACGGCGACGGGCAATTTCCTCGGCCGGATCGGGGTTGCGCGCGACGCGCAGAAGACCGACGCGGCGCAGGACTTCAAGGGCCTGCTGCTGGAACGCGGCGCCGCGGCCAACGCCAAGCCCGAGCTCGAGATCTTCGCCGACGACGTGAAGTGCGCTCACGGCGCGGCGATCGGCCAGGTGGACGAGACCGCCCGCTTCTACATGGCCGCGCGCGGGCTTCCGCCCGAAGTCGCGCAGAAGCTGCTGGTCCGCGCCTTCATCGCCGACGCCTTCGCGGCGCTCGTGGATGAGGGCGAGCGCGAAGCGATGCTCGAGGCGGCGCTCAAGGCGCTGGGAGACCGGGGATGAGCACCGCTCCTGCGATAAACCGTGCCACCGACCTCAAGGCCGACTTCCCCGGCCTCCTCACCGCCGAGGGCAAGCCGTGGCATTACCTCGATTCCGCGGCGACGGCGCAGAAGCCGCAGGCGGTGATCGATGCCGTAACCAGGGCGATCGGGCTTGACTACGCGACCGTCCATCGCGGGGTGTACACCCGCTCGGCCGAGATGACGCTCGGCTACGAGGCGGCGCGGCGGCGGGTGGCGCAGTTCATCGGCGGGCGCGAGGACGAGGTGGTGTTCACCCGCGGCGCGACCGAGGCGATCAATCTCGTCGCCTACAGCTACCCGCACAAGGGCCGCGTGCTGCTGTCGACGCTCGAGCACCACTCCAACATCGTGCCGTGGCAGCTGGCGGGCTGGCAGATCGACGTCTGCCCGCTGACGCCTGACGGCAAGATCGATCTCGACGCCGCCGAGCGGATGCTGACGGCGGAACACACGATGGTCGCCTTCGCCCATGTCTCGAACGTGCTCGGCTCGGTGCTCGACGCCCGCCGAGCGGCTGAGCTGGCGCATTCGGTCGGCGCGAGGCTCATGCTCGACGGCTGCCAGGCCGTGCCGCGCATGAAAGTCGATGTCGCCATGCTGGAGTGCGACTTCTATGCCTTCTCCGGCCACAAGCTCTACGGCCCGACCGGGATCGGCGCCTTGTGGGGACGCGCCGAGCTGCTCGACGCCATGCCCCCATGGCAAGGCGGCGGGTCGATGATCGACCGGGTTACCTTCGAGAAGACCACTTACGCCCCGCCGCCGCAGAGGTTCGAGGCCGGCACGCCGGCGATCGTCGAGGCGATCGGGCTCGGGGTCGCGTGCGACTACGTCAGCGCGCTCGGTCTCGAGGCGATCCATGCGCACGAGGCGCGGCTGGTCGCCGCCGCGCGCGAGGCGCTGCGCGGCATGAACGACGTCACGCTGTTCGGTCCCGAAGACAGCGCCGGCATCGTCAGCTTCGCCATTCGCGGGGTGCATCCGCACGACCTTGGCACCATATTGGACGAAGAAGACGTGGCGATCCGCGCCGGGCACCACTGCGCGCAACCGCTGATGGACCATCTCGGCGTCGACGCCACCGCCCGCGCCAGCTTCGGGCTCTACAGCGACGAGGACGACATTGCCGCGCTGCTGCGCGGGATCGAACGAACCAAGAGGATTTTCGGATGAACGAGGAAGCCGACAAGCGCTTCACCGTCGAGGAAGTGGACGGCGTGACGCCGCCTCCGCGCGCGCGCGTCGATGACGCCGCCGAGGAAAGCGCGGGCGAAAAGCTCGAGCGCAAGAAGGATTACCTCGAGGGCTTCCTGGCCCAGCAGCCGTCCGCCGTCGCGCCCGGCGAACCCGGAGGCGATCTGTACGAGCGGGTGATCGAGGCGCTGCGCGAAATCTACGACCCCGAGATACCCGTCAACATCTACGACCTCGGTCTCATCTATGCGGTGGACGTCACGGACGAGGGCGACGTCGCGATCACGATGACGCTGACGACGCCGCACTGCCCGGTCGCCGAATCGATGCCGGGAGAGGTGGAGATGCGCGTCATGGCCGTTCCCGGTGCGCGCGACGCCGAGGTCAACCTCGTGTGGGATCCGCCATGGGGCCCCAACCTGATGAGCGACGAAGCCCGGCTCGAGCTGGGAATGCTGTGATGGCCACCTCGACGCTTCGCCAGCGACCCGCCGCGGTCACCTTGACGCCCGCCGCCGAGGCGCGGGTCGCCCAATTGATGGCCAACGCTCCCGACGGGGCGATCGGCGTGAAGCTTTCGACCCCGCGGCGGGGTTGCTCGGGGCTTGCCTATTCGGTCGATTACGTGAGCGAGGAGAAGCCGTTCGACGAGAAGATCGTCACGCCCGGCGGCACGTTCTACATCGATGGCGCGAGCGTGCTCTATCTCGTCGGCTCGGTGATGGACTGGAAGGAAGACGACTTCGCCGCCGGCTTCGTGTTCGAGAACCCCAACGCCAAGGGTTCCTGCGGCTGTGGCGAGAGCTTCACGGTCTGACGCAAGAGCGACGAGCCGCTCGAGCCCGCTGGCGCCAACGCGTAAGCTACTGACGCGCCGCCAGCGCGGTGATGCAGGCGGCGCGGTCGACGTCGCGCCCGTCGCTTTCCCGCCGCGCATCGACATGGGTCGCCACCGGCTCGGCGCCGGGGCGCAGAGGATAGAGATAGACGTCGAGCACGCAAGGCGGGCCGGCGAACTGCAGCTTGCGCATGTCGCCTTCATGGACGTCGAGCCGCGGCGGGCCGAACTCGCGCGTCAGCGTGGTGGCGTCTTTCTGGATGACGCTGTCGAGCCCGTTGCCGTGCTCGATCTGCGGCGGCCTGAACGGCTGCGGCGGCGGCCGGCTGGGTACCGTCGGCGGCGGTTTCGATCGCGTTCGGGCGTGGGGGCCCGCCGGCGCGGGCGCGCCTTGCGGCGCGGTCGCGCATGCGGCGAGAAACGGCAGCAGCACCAGGCAAACCGAGCGCATGGCGAGAAGCTTGCCGGCGCCTGCTTGCGATATCGTTACACGTCGCATCCTTGGCCTGAACTGCAAGGTGGCGCCCGCCAAGTCAATTCGGCGTCGCGCGAAGCCTTCCAGCACGCTTGGCCGCAGAGCGTTCCGCCGCTAAGCCACGCGCGCCTGCAACCGCCGTGGAGCCAAAATGAACGAAGCCCGATATGACGTGATTGCCATCGGCAATGCCATCGTCGACGTGATAGCCCCGTGCAGCGACGAGTTGATCGAGGAACTGCAGCTCAACAAGGGCGGCATGACCCTGGTGGACACCCGCCGGGCGCATGAGCTCTACGAGGCGATGGGTCCGGCCCGCGAGACTTCGGGCGGGTCGGCGGCGAACACGCTGGCGGGGCTCGCGGCGCTCGGGGCCCAGTGCGCCTTCATCGGCCAGGTCGCGAACGACCAGCTCGGCGAGGTATTCGCGCACGATATCCATGCCGTCGGCATCGACTTCGATACCCCGGCGCGCGAGGGCGAGCCGCCGACCGCCCGCTGCCTGATCTTCGTCACGCCCGACGGCCAGCGGACGATGAACACCTACCTCGGCGCCTCCCAGTTCCTGCCGGCAGCGGCGCTGAGCGAAGAAGCGATCGGCGGCGCGAGCATCCTTTATCTCGAGGGCTACCTGTGGGACCCCGAGGAGCCCCGCAAGGCGATGCGCAAGGCGATCGAGGCGGCGCGCGCCGCCGGGCGCAAGGTTGCCTTCACCTTGTCCGAAGTGTTCGTGATCGAGCGCTACGGCAGCGATTTCCGCGCTCTCATCGAGGACGGGCTGATCGACATCCTGTTCGCCAACGAGCACGAGCTGGCTGCGCTCACGGGCGAAGAGGATTTTCACGCCGGTATCGACCAGCTGGCGGACAAAGTGCCGGTGCTCGTCGTCACCCGCAGCGAGAAGGGCGCCGTCGCCGTCGCCCACGGAGAGCGCGCCGAAGTCGCCGCCGAGCCGGTCGAGGAGGTGGTCGACACGACCGGGGCCGGCGACCAGTTCGCCGCCGGCTTCCTGTTCGGGTATGTCCGCGAACGGCCGCTGCAGGAATGCTTGAGGATGGGCGCGATCTGCGCGGCCGAAGTGATAAGCCATTACGGACCGCGCTGTGAGGCGGACATGCGGGCGCTCATCAGCGAGCGGCTGGGGTAGGCTTTCCGGCCCGTTAAGGTTGGCGCTTTCTTAGGACTTCCGGCCTATCCGGGCACCGGAGGGCCACCAACCTGTATCAGTCACCGATCGAAGCTGAGGGCGAAGGCGCCCGCTGGCCGGAAAGCCGGGCGGCGCTGGCGCACGCCTGGGAACGGCTCGAGCCACGCGCCCTTCTGCCGACCCAGGGCGCCGATTTCGTGGCGGCGCTGGGCGAGACGATGCTAGCCGGCGTTCCGATCAGGCTGTTCGAAGCCGTCGGTCCGGATGGCGTGGAGGCGATCCTGCCGCTGTGCCGTTCCCCGGGGCGCTTCGCCCGCTGGCGCATGCCGGGGTCGCATGAGGTGTTCGAGCCGGGCGACGCCCTGTGCCGGGATGCCGCCGCCGCCGATCGCCTCGCGCGGCATCTCGCCAAGGACGGCCGCCCCGTGGAGCTGTCGCGGATTCCCGCGACCTCGCTTCTCGTTCCGGCGCTGGCCGCGGCGATGAAGCGCCGCGGCCGGATGTCCGTCCGGCGGGCGGTGCCGAGCCCGACGATCGCGCTCGATGCCGGCTGGCGCGAGCCCGAGAGCCGCTTCAATGCACGCCGCCGCTCCGATTTCCGCCGCGCCGCGCGCCGGGCGGCCGAGTTCGGCACGGTGACCTGCGAGGTGCTCGCCCCGGCGCCCGGTGAATTCGATGCGCTGTTCGACGAGGCGATCGCCATCGAGGCCAGGAGCTGGAAGCGCGCGGCCGGCACGGCGATCGTGTGTGATCCGGCCAAGGAAGCGTTCTTCCGCGCCTACCTGCGCTCCGCATGCGAGCGCGGTGAAGGCCGCGTCGCGTTCCTGCGCATCGACGGGCGCGTCGTGGCGATGCAGCTCGCCGTCGAATGGAGCGGGCGCTACTGGCTGTACAAGATCGGCTACGACGAAGCCTACGCGCGCTGCTCGCCGGGGACGCTGCTGATGCTTCATGCGCTGCGCGATGCCGCGCAGCGGGGCCTCACTGGCTTTGAGCTTATGGGCGATGCCGAGGCGTGGATCGCCGACTTGTGGACGCAGCAGGTCCACGAATGCGTGCGCGTGCGCACATATCCCTACAACCTCGCGGGTCTCGTCGCGGCCGTGTCCGACGGTGCCGAATGGGCTCGCGGGCGCCTGTCCAGGCACTCGCTGCGCGCACGGCTGCGCGACTTTCGCTACGCGCTGCCCGGCTGGATCGAGCGCCACTTTGCCGGCGAGGATGCGCCTGCTGCCGCGCGGCGCCTCAAGAAGCTCGGTCGACCGTTGACCGCCGGCTATTTCCAGGCGGCCGGCGCCACGCCCGATAAAATCGCCGCGACCTACCGCGCGCTCGGCCAGCGCCTCGCCGGCGACGACGCGTTGCTGGCGCTCAAGGCCCCGGCGCTCGGCTTCGAGGAGGCGCTCATCCGCGAGATCGCCGCTGCCGGGCCGCCGCTCGTGTTCGATTCGCTGACGGAGCCTCACGCCGCCCGCACGCTCACCCTCGCCGAGGCCCTCTCCGCCGGCGTCGCCCTGCCCGCCCGCTGGCGGCGCAGCGCCGCCGACGCCGGGCGTCTGCGCGACAAGCCCTGCCGCATCCGCCTCGTCAAGGGCGAGTGGGCCGACCCGGCAGGCGACGTTCCCGACGTGGCCGCGGCGTACCTCGAGCTCGTCCGCCTTCTCGCCGGGCGCGAGGCCCCGGTCGGGATCGCCACACACGATCCTGGGCTCGCCGAGACCGCGCTCAGCATCCTGCTCGGTGCCGGAACGCCGTGCGAGCTCGAGCAATTGCGCGGCCTGCCGCGCCGCCGGACAACGGCCGTGGCGAGGAAGCTCGGCGTGCCGGCGCGCCTCTACTACCCGTTCGGCCCGGGTTGGTGGCCTTATGCCGTCGACAAGGCGCTGGCCCGGCCCTACCTGCCGCTTTGGGCGCTGCGCGACATGCTCCAAATCGGCTGAGGGCGTCCTGGCTCCCCCGGGGATTGACGCGCTCGTCCTTCGGTCCGATCCCGGCGATCGGGTCGCAGGTGGGGAGGGGCCATGGCCTCGGCCAGTTTTGCGGCCTGGCACAAGGTGGACCGCGGTTTCGCGCTGACATTCAACCTGGCAGCATGGGCGGCCCGTGTTCATCGGCTTCTATCCCGCGGTGAGCGGGCGCTGGCGCGGCGAAGCGGATTATCCGGCGCCGCTGATCCTGCAGATCCATGTCTTCACATTCGCTGCCTGGCTCTGCCTGCTGACAACCCAGGTGCTCCTCATTCGTGCGCGGCAACCGGCGTCGCACAGGAAGGTCGGCGCCATGAGGGCGGTTCTGATACCAGTTCTGGTCATCACCGGTGTCGGTGCGGAAGCGTAGAGCCAGCGGTTCTACAGCCCGCAATTCCCGGCCAACTTGCGCTTCTTCATATTCCCGCTGGTGACGATGCTTTCGTTCATCGCCGTCGGAATCGCGGCGATATGGTTCCGCGCGGACCCGCGCGCTTTCAAGCGGCTGATGATGGTGGCGACGGCGCTGATCCTCGTCGCCGCGTTCAACCGCTGGTGGGGCGATGCCATCTACGAGGCTCTGGGCGACGCCTATTTCGGGACACTCGTCCGCAACGCTATCGGTCCCGACCTCATGATCGCGGGCCTCGCCGGCTACGATCTCGTCACGCGCGGGCGAATTCATCCGGCCATCATGATTGCGGCGCCGCTCATCGTCATCGGCCAGCTCGCGGCGACCGCCTTGTATCACTCCGAATGGTGGCCCGGGATCGCGTGGGCGTTGGTCGGCCTCTAGCAGAGGTGCTTCGTCGCCTCCCGCCGCGACAGCGGGCTGAGGCGGGCGGCATTGACTGCCACGTAGCGGGCGACTTCGGCCGGATCCGTCCGCGCGTATTGCCGCAACGCCCAGCCGATCGCCTTGCGCAGGAAGAATTCGCGTGAGGCGAGCGAGGGCTCGATGCAATCGTAAAGCAGCGTGAGGTCCGTGCGTTCCTTGGCGGGCAACTGGCAGATGATCGCGCTGCGGCGCAGCCACAGATTGTCGCTACGGGCCCATTCGCGAAGCATCGTCGCCATCGCTTCGCGATCATTCTCGAGAATACGAAACAGCGGGCCGCTAGCCAGCGCATCGACGACGTCCCACCACGCTCCGCCGATGATCATCTCGCGGAGCATGACGACAGCATCGAGTCGCAGGAATTCGCGAGCTGACCGGTGGTTGACGAGCTCGATAGCCGCGTAGCGCTCCTCACGATACTCGGCGCCGCGCCAGATCTCGAGCACCGCGCGCTGCCAGTCTTCGCTGGCCGCAAACGCGATGCCGGCGAAGACATCCCTGCACGCGGCGCGCAAGGGTTTCGCCTGGACGCCGAGACAGGGCATCGCCGACTTCATGTAGGCCTGCATCGCCGCCGCTTTCGCGGGTTCGGCCGCGGCGCGCAGGCGCCGCCGCAGGACGCCGCTCAGCGGGCTCACTCCACCTTCTGTCGCGCGAGCTCGCGCCAGCCGATATCGCGGCGGCAGAACCCGCTCGCAAAATCGATGGCATCGACCGCGGCATAGGCCTTGCGCTGCGCCTCGGCGATATCCTTGCCGCACGCGGTGACATTGAGCACCCGGCCGCCGTTCGCCACCAGCTTGCCGTTCTTGCGCGCGGTGCCGGCGTGGAACACCTTGGCGCCGGTCGCCTCGGCGTCGGCCAGCCCGCCGATCCCGCCGCCCTTCGCCGGTGCGCCGGGATAGCCTTTGGCCGCCATGACCACGGTCAATGCGGTATCGTCGGAGAATTTCGGCGGGCGCAGCGCGCCGAGGCTCTGCGTGGCGCAAGCGTAGAGATATTCCCCGAGGTCGCTCTCGAGCCGCATCATCAGAACCTGGCACTCCGGATCGCCGAAGCGGCAGTTGTACTCGACGAGCTTCGGGCCCTCCTCCGTCAGCATCAGGCCCGCGTAGAGCACGCCGATGTAGGGTGTGCCGGCCTCGGCCAGCGCCTTCACCGTCGGGCCGATGATCCGCTGGATCGCCTCGCCGCGGACTTGCGGGGTGAGGATCGGGGCCGGGCTGTAGGCGCCCATGCCGCCCGTGTTCGGCCCTGTGTCCCCCTCGCCGACCCGCTTGTGGTCCTGCGCCCCGCTGAAGGGCAGGATGATCGCCCCGTCGGTGATGGCGAAGTAGCTCGCTTCCTCGCCTTCCATGAACTCCTCGATGACGACCTCGGCGCCGGCGGCCCCGAACGCGCCGGCGAACATGTCGGCCAGCGATTCCTCCGCCTGCTCGAGCGTATCGGCGATGATCACGCCCTTGCCGGCGGCAAGGCCGTCGGCCTTGAGCACGAACGGCGGCATGAAGCCGCGCAACGCCCCCCGCGCCTCGTCGAGCGACGTCGCGCGAACGTAACCGGCAGTCGGGATGCCGGCGCGGGCGCACAGGTCCTTGGTGAAGCCCTTGCTGCCTTCGAGCTGCGCCGCCGCCTTCGAGGGGCCGAACACGGCGATCCCTTCCTCGCGCAGCGAATCGGCAAGCCCGTCGACCAAAGGCGCTTCCGGGCCGACGACCACGAAATCGACGCCGTTCGCGCCGCAGAACGCGGCCACAGCTCCATGGTCGGTGACGTCGAGCTCGATCAGCTCGGCATGCTCGGCTATGCCCGGATTGCCGGGGCTGGCGTAGAGCGTGCCGCCCTCTTCGGCGATGAAGCGGGATTGCGCGAGCTTCCACGCCAGCGCATGCTCGCGGCCGCCAGACCCCAGCAAGAGGATGTTCATGCCCGGCGATACTCCCAACGACGATTCCCTTGGCGGCAATGGCGGGCTGGTAGCCAAGGGGGTGGCCGGGGACAACGCTGCACCGCTGACCATCACCGAGATTTCGAACCTGCTGAAGCGGACGGTCGAGGACCGCTTCGGCTACGTCAAGCTGCGCGGCGAGCTGTCGGGCGTGAAACGGGCGGCCTCGGGGCATCTTTACTGCTGCCTCAAGGACGAAGGCGCGGTGATCGACGGCGTCATGTGGAGGAGCGGCGTCCAGTCGCTCGGCTTCGTACCGGAGGACGGCATCGAAGTCGTCGCCTCGGGAAAGCTCACGACCTATCCCGGGCGCTCCAAGTACCAGATCGTGATCGAGCGGATGGAGATCGCCGGCGAGGGCGCGCTGCTTGCCCTGCTCGAGAAGACGCGCCGCCGGCTCGAAGCCGAAGGGCTCTTCGCGCTCGACCGGAAGCGGCCGCTGCCGTTCCTTCCCGCCGTCATCGGTGTGGTGACGTCACCGACCGGCGCGGTGATCCGCGACATCCTTCATCGCCTCGCTGACCGGTTCCCCAGCCGGGTGCTGGTGTGGCCGGTGCTGGTCCAGGGCCAGGGCTCAGCCGAGCAGGTGGCCGCGGCGCTGCGCGGCTTTGCCGGGCTCGCGGCGGACGGCACGATCCCGCGACCCGACCTCCTCATCGTCGCCCGCGGGGGCGGCTCGATCGAGGACTTGTGGAGCTTCAACGAGGAGATCGTCGTCCGCGCCATCGCCGGATCGCCGATCCCGGTGATCAGCGCCGTCGGGCACGAGACCGACACCACGCTGGCCGATCATGCCGCCGATCGCCGCGCGCCGACACCTACCGCCGCGGCGGAAATCGCCGTGCCGGTGCTGCGCGAGCTGTCGGCGACTCTCGACGAATACCGCCTGCGCCTCGGCAAGTGCGCGCACCGGCCGCTCACGCTCGGGCGCGAGCGGCTCGATGCGCGGTTGCTCAGGATGCCGCGCCCCGAGACGCTGGTTGCGCAGAAGGCGCAAAAGCTCGACGACGCGGCTGAGCGCCTGCGCCGCGGGCTGGCGGACCGCGCGGCGATGGCAAGACACGTGCTGCAGGACGATCGCCATCGCCTCTCGGCGCCGCTGCTGCAGTCGAGCCTCAGAAACGCGCGACAGCGGCTCGATACGGCCGGGCTCTCCCCGGCGCTCGTGATGCGTCCGATCGCCGAGGCACGCGAGCGGCTGGCGGCGCTCGAGCGGGTGATGCGCTCGCTCGATCCCGATTCGGTGCTGCAGCGCGGCTACGCGCGGGTCACGGACGCTCGAGGCCGGACGCTCACCACGGCCGCCGAAGCGGGCAACGAGCCCGCGCTCACCTTGCGCTTCCGCGACGGCTCGCTCGAGGCTGTTCCGGGCGGCGCTGCGCGCAAACGCCCGACCTCGCCGAAGGCCGGCGGCGAGCAGCCGAAATTGCTTTGATGTTCCACGTCCGGTAGACTGCGCCCATGTTGATGAATTCCGGCGACCGTGCCGCCACGCTGCTTTTCGGGCCCAACAGCTTCCGCGTGATCAAGCCGGGACATTTCGTCCTGTGCGCCGTCACCGGCGAGCCGATTGCGCTCGAGGAGCTGCGCTACTGGTCGGTCGAGCGGCAGGAAGCCTACGCCACGCCGGAGATCGCCGCGAGCCGCCTCACCGGCGGCGCATGACCCGCTGGCGCCTGGGCGTGGCGGGGATTCTCGCGCTGGCCAGTTGCGCGGCGCCTGTCGCGCCGCCACAGGATCGGTCCGGCGCCAAGCCGACCGCCAACACCCCAAAAGGCGCGTTCACCTATTCCGGCGAACTGACGCAGGGCGGCTGGATCCGCGGGCAAGTGCCGACCGGCACCGTCTCGGCGCGCCTGGGGGACCAGACGCTGGTCATCGATCCGGCCGGCCGCTTCTTTGCCGCCTTCGACCGCGACGCGGGCCCCTCGGCGACCCTCGTCGCGCAACTTACGAACGGCCGCGCCGTGACGACGCCGCTGGCAATCGCTCCGCGCGCGTGGGACATCGAGCGCGTCGACGTGCCGCGCACCGAGGGAAAGACGACCGAGGAGTTCCTCGCCATACGCAAGCCCGAGCTCGCGCAAATCGCCGCCGCGCGCGCGGTGCAGTCGCCGTCGAGGGGATGGGAGCAACGTTTCATCTGGCCCGCCAAAGGCCGCATCTCCGGAAAGTTCGGCTCGCAACGAATTTATCGCGGCGGTGAGGCGGGCGCCTACCACTCGGGGATCGATATCGCCGCCGGCGCCGGCGCGGCGATCGTCGCGCCGGCGGACGGTGTGGTGGTGCTTGCCGCCGAGCAGCCGTTCTCGCTCGAAGGGCACCTTTTGATGGTCGACCACGGGGCCGGGCTGAACAGCGCCTTCCTCCATTGTTCGGGCCTCGCCGTGAAGGTCGGCGACACGGTGCGCCAGGGGCAGGTGATCGCCTACGTCGGCATGACCGGCCGGGCCACCGGCCCCCACTTGCACTGGAGCTTGACGTGGCGCGGATCGCGCCTCGACCCGCTGCTTTTTGCGGGCCCCATGCCGCAATAACCGGTGTGCCGGCACAGTTGACGGCGATGATTGAAGCGGCTCAATCGGCAAGGGTGAACGACACTTCGAAACCGTATTTCATCCAGGCGCTCGAGGCGCTTAAACAGGGCGATCGGCGAGGCGCCGCAGCGTTGCTCGGGCGGCAGATTCGCGAGGGCAACACCTCGCTCAAGAACCTGCCGAGTGTGGCGCAACTGGCCGAGCACATCGGCGAGGTGGACCTTGCCATCGAGGCCACGCGGCGGGCGGTCATGCCGGGATCGATCGACTCGCGGCTCCCCTACTGGGCGATGCTCGCCACCTACGGCCGTGCAGACGAGGCTCTGGCGGACATCGAGCGGCAGCCGTCGTCCATCAAGGAGAACCCGTCAGTCCTCCACGTCCGGGGCAACATCGCCACGCAATACGGCCGCCTCGAGGAAGCTCAGGACCTTTTCCGGGCAGCACTCGCCAAGGCACCTGCCGCAATGCCGACGTGGTTTTCACTGGCGATGATCAAGACGTTCGCCCCGGGCGACCCCGACATTGCCGCGATGGAACGGCTCGAGCGGCAACCGGGAGCCCCCGCCGAAGCGCACGCCAGCCTTTGCTACGCCTTGGGCAAGGCGTCGGAGGATTGCGGGGACGCCGACCACGCGTTTGCCTACTACAGCAAGGGTGCCGCGCTGCGCCGCCCGCAGCGTCCCTTCGATGCCGCCCGCTACCGGGTTCTCGCAGACCAAACGATTGCGAGCTTTACACCTGAAAACCTGGCGAGGCTGAGACCATCCGGATTGGACGCCCAGAGGTCGCTTTTCGTCACGGGACTGCCCCGCTCGGGGACCACGCTGACCGAGCAGTTGCTGATTGGTCATTCAGCGGTGGTTGCCGGGGCCGAGCTCAACCTGTTCGCTCCCGCGCTGATTCCCACCCTCGGCGGTAGTTACGATGCGGCAATGTCTTACCAGGAGCGCGCGAATCGTTCAGATCCCTGGGGCGAGATCGGGCGCGATTACAGCCGATTGGTCGACATTCGTTTCCGTTCGCCGGGTCTGGTGGTCGACAAATCGCTTGGGCAGTCGCTGATGATCGGCCTTCTGCTCCACTCGCTTCCGGAGGCGCGGATCGCCTGGTTGAGGCGCTCGCCGGAAGACGTCGCTCTGTCATGTTTCCGGACCTACTTCTCGGCAGGTCTTGCGTGGACTGACTCGCTTGCCGACATCGCCGACGTCATGCGAGCCGAAGACCGCTTGTTCGAGCATTGGCGGACGCTCTATCCCGACAGGATTCTGATGGTTTCGTATGAAGAGCTTGCCCGGTCTCCGGCTACCTGGGCGGAGCGGCTGCAACAACACTTCGGCCTGAGCATCGAAACGAGTCTGGAAGCAGCCGCGCGCGGCGAGCGTGCGATCGGCACGGCGAGTGTCGCTCAGGTGCGCCAGCCGATCTCGCCCTCGCGCATCGGGCGGGCCGCAGCGTTCGAGCGGCACCTGAAGCCGTTTCGCGACCGCTATTACGACTGAAGCCGGCCCGGTTTTCCCGGACAAAAGAAGAGGGCCGCTCCGACGATCGGAGCGGCCCAATTCCTGAGTTCGGATTGGCGGCTGAGCGCCAGTCCGATTGCGCTTAGCCGCGCTCGCCGGTCGGGGCGACCGCCGGAGGCGGCGGAGGCGGCGGAGGTGCGGCCTCGACCGGCGGCGGGGGCGGAGGCGGCGGCGGAGCCGCTTCCACCGGAGCCGGAGCCGCAACCGGCGGCGGCGGCGGCGCGGAGTGGCCACCCCACGACAGGTCGAGACCCACGCGGATCCTGCGCGGGGTCTGGTAGAACAGCGGCGTCAGGTACAGCGTATCCTTGTAGTAAGGTCCGCCAAGCGCGACCTGGTCGGTCTCGTTCTCGCCATAACGCTGCGTGACCGCGTGCGAGTTGAAGACGTTGAACACGTCGACCCGGAAGGTCAGCCTGCGCAGGTCGTTGTCGCCCAGAGGCACGTTGAAACGTGCCGAAAGATCGACTTGCTTCAGCCAATCCGACTTCCAACCCGTACCGCGCGGAGACGGGATGTTGCTGCCGTACTGGCCGGTGGCTGCGTCATAAGTGGCTTCATCGCCGCAGAAGAAGCTGTTGGAGAGATAACCCGCCGCGGCCGGATCGGTCGGGTGGATGCCCTCGCACGAGCCATGCATTGGCGATTGGACGAAGACATTCGCGCCCAGCGTGAACCATTCGTTGAAGTGATAGGCGCCGTATAGCTTGAACTGCCAACGGTGGTCGTTCGGCAGCAGGCCGTACGTATAGTCCGTCAGGCCCAGATAGTCGAAGTCGGTGGTCGAACCCGCGTCGTCCTGGGCGGTGTTGCCCGCATCGGACTTCACCGTTCCTTCGGTGTTGCCCTTCAGCTTCGACCACGTGACCGAGCCGTTCGCCATCCAGTGACCGTCATCGGCCCTGTTGAAGTCGAAGATCAATGCCTTGTAGGTGCGCTTCATCTTCGGGAAGGCGAGACCGGTCAGGGTAATCGGGGTGACCGTACCGTTGATGGCGTCAACCCAGTCGTTCACCGTGATCGTGGACTTTCCAGGGTTCCAGATCATGTAGGTGCTGTTGGCGCTGTAGAAGTCGCAATGCGTGGCATTGTTAGCGACTGCCTGATCCAGGCCGCACCAGTAGCTCTTGAGCTGGGGCGCAAAGTCCGTGTCTTCGGAGCCCTGACCGAGCTTGCGATAGATGCCATGCAGCCCGACCGTCAGTAGCGGTGAGACACGATACTGTGTGCCGAGAACGAACTCGTCTTCGCGAGTTGCCTTGGTCCCGGGCACGATCTTGGCAAGCGCCGGGTTCTGCACGCCTGCGCCATAGACAATGCAGGTCGGGTCGCCCGCGTTCGATACGCCGCCCGGAGCCGATCCCATATCGCTTGCTGGGCAGGGCGTCAGAGTACTTACTTCTCCAGTATCGGGATCGGTGTACGGATAGAATGAGCCGCCCAGAGGTATCGTCGGCAATCCGGTCGTGGGATCGACTGAAGTATTCACGAACTCGTCGGCAGTCATGCCACCCGGATAATTCACGTAGTCGTAGAAATAGAGATCCTTGCCGCGGAAACCAAGGTTCATTGCCGGCGGGATGAAATAGCGACCGTAACTACCGTAGAACTTCCAGTTCTCCATGCTCGGCGGCGTGTAGTTGAAGGCGAACCGCGGCCCCCAGTTGTTCTTGAAATTCATATACTGGTCGCCAGCCAGGTTCGTCTGCTTGAAGATATCGTCGCGGATGCCGAAGTTGAGGGTCAGTCCGTCGATCGGCGTGTCCCACGAATCCTGCGCATAATAAGCCGTGTCTTTGGCCGAGACGCGGCCACCAAGATGCTCGTAACGAAGGCGGGCGTAATCATCGAAATAGTAATAGATGATCGGATAGGCGCCGTTGTTGTCGAGCGTCTTGTTCATGCTCAGGTCTTCGTGGTCGAAGCCGAAGCGGAAGTGATGGTTACCGGCAAACGTTGCATGGATGTCGGCATCTCCGCGATAGAAGCGACGCTTCGTAGCGTCGACCGTCGATTGGGCGAAGGGCTGGTTCTGCGAAATGACGAGCGTACAGCCACCGCACGCGTTGTTGGAACGAATATCTTCAACGAAGTATTCATCTGTGCTCTTGGCGAGGACGTTGTCACGGTCCTTGCTGACACCATAGGCCGCAGACAGCGTGAGCCAGTCGGTAACGCTTCCGGTATAGCGCCCGACCCAGTTCAGACCTCCGGTATAGGTGTATTGGGTTCCCTTTGGACTTCCAATGGTGCCGCCGGTCACGGTGCCGTTCGGGGTAAAGTTGTAACCGGTCGTCGTAGTCAAGTCACGAGTGTCGAATATCGTGAACTCGAAGTGCTGGGTCGGATTGATATAGGCATCGACCTTGCCGCCCCAGAACGGATCGTTGTCCACGTTCTTGTAGAACGTGCCCGAAGCAGCCGAAGCTGAATTGTACGTATAGCGGTTGCCCTGAATCAGGCCGTAAACGAACAGGTGATCCGGAATGATCGCACCGCCGGCCTCGAGCGTCGCCTGCTTCAGTTCGTGATCGGCCAGCTTGCCAACCGAGTCCGGGAAGTCAGGATCGCCGATGTTCGGATGATGGCCCTGCAGGTCCCGAGGCTCCCAATCGAGGTGGAGCGCGATGAAGGGATCGTTTGTGCCGGACTTTGTCGTCGCGTTCAGCACGGCGCCGGTGGCGCGGCCGAATTCGGCGGGATAGCCGGACGTTTGCACGTCGACGTTCTTGTAGAAGTAGAACGGCACGCGCGCCGAACCAACGTAAGTGTCCGGGTTCGTGATGTTCAGGCCATTCACGTAATAGGCGTTCTCCGCGACCGAGGAGCCACCAATCGAGGGAACCGCTTCGCCGCTGGCCGAGGTGAAGCCCGCCACGCCGAGTTGTGCGGTCGGCGCCAGCAGGGCGATGCTCGCGATGTTGTGCGCAAGCGGAGCGTTGGCGTTGACAGCCTGGACGTCGACGTTGAGGCCAGTCGCGCCTTGCGTTGCCACCTGGCGCGTGTGGCCGGTAACGACGATCTCGTTGGTTGCGGTGGTGCTGACAAGGCCGACCGTTACTCGGCTCTGCTGCGCCGCCGTGACCGTAATCGTATCCTCGGTGCGGGCGTAGCCGTTGGCGGTGACGCCAATCGTATACTGGCCCGGTGTCAGGCCGCTGGCAGCAAACGAGCCGCTTGGGCCCGTCGTGAACGTGCGTGTCTGGTTCTGCGCTTGCGAGGTGAGAGTGACGGTCGCGCCCGCGACGGGGGCACCGTTGTTGTCGGTGACCTGGCCGATGATCGCACCCGAGGTGTAGTCCTGGGCGGCGGCCGGCGCAGATGCAAGGCTGGTGACGGCGGCGCCGGCGCCGACGAGTGCCAGCACTTGCAGCGCGCTTCCTGCCTCAAGCAGGCGCTTGCGAAGTTCGTTCGTTTCCATGAGGTTGCAGTCCCTGTGTTTTGGTGTTGTTACGACCGAAATCAGCCAGCACCTGCGCCGAATGCCCTCGGACGCAAGGCTGAACGGTGAGTGCCTGCGTCAACGCCGATATGGTTTCAATGAGAACTATCGCCTCTATCGAACGATCATGAATCAGTGTTGCCCGGCTGCAACATGCCCGTAAAATCACCCGATTTCACAATGTTGCGTGCGTAAGGCGCGGCCTGTTCGTATGTTGCGCAAGGCCACATCCGTAATATCCAGGCGACAAGGCAACATAAGCTCTTTTGGACGCGCCGCCAGGTCGCCTGCTGCTTCTCAAAAACGCCTTGATGTCAGTAGCTTAAAACCATGTCCTGGCTGATCGGGCACATGTGGCAATTTGGTTACAGATGCAAATCAATGTAGGCGAAATGGCGCGCAAGCGCTTTACCCCGCGCGCCCTTTTACATCATTGCGAATCCATCTTTCCCCTGGAGCCGTGCGCCTCACAGATCACGGGTCAGGGCCATGGGGGCCACTGGGGAATTCATCACAGGCAGTGCTGCTGGTCCAGCGGCAGCCACGTTAAACAAGGATGGGGACGTGACGAACAACTATTCGAGCAGGCTCAAGGCCGGCGTGGCGCCGATGGTGCTGGGCCTGGCGCTGTTCAGCGGGCAGGCCTATGCCCAGGGAACCGTCGTCGATTGCAAGACCACGCCGAACGATCCGGCGTGCGCCAACGGTGCGGCCGCGGCGACCAACGCCAATCCTGCGACCGAGGCCCAAGCGGCCCCGGCACCGGCGCTCAACGCCGACAACGCCATCGTCGTGACCGGTTCGCGCATTCGCGCGCCGCAGCTCGAATCCACCGTTCCGGTGACGAACTTCGGTGCCGACCAGATCTATCAGCGCTCGACTCCGAACCTCGGCGAAGCGCTCAACGAGCTGCCTTCGCTGCGCAGCACGTTCTCGCAGTCCAACCCGGGCCTCGGCATCGGCGTGGCCGGCCTCAACCTGCTCGACTTGCGTGGCCTCGGCGTCACCCGCACGCTGGTGCTGGTCGACGGCCGTCGGCACGTGCCGAGCGATCTGCAGAACACGGCTTCGGCGGTGGACATCAACACCATCCCCGAGCAGCTCGTCGAGCGCGTCGACATCGTCACCGGCGGCAACTCCGCGGTGTACGGTTCGGACGCGATCGCCGGCGTCGTCAACTTCATCATGAAGAAGGACTACGACGGCCTCGGCATTCGCGGCGGCATCGGCACTCCCGACTACGCCGCGGGCGACAACGAGTTCATCTCGGTCGTCGCCGGCAAGAACTTCGCCGGTGGCCGCGGCAATATTGCCGCGTCGTTCGATTACACCCGGCAGGCCCGCGTGTTCGCGTCGGACGTTCCGTGGCGCCGGGAGTCGAACGGTTTCCTCACCGTCGACACCGATCCGACGGGACCCGACGGCATTGCGGACGCCGCCTTCTTCCACGACATCCGCAATTCCACCATCAGCCGCACAGGCCTGATCAGCTTCCCGCAGAACACGCCGCAGGCGCGGTGTGGCGGCGCGTCGCTGACCGGTGCTCCGTTCAACTGCGACTACATCTTCACCCCTTCAGGCGACCTCGTTCCGATCACCTTCACCGGCCGGACGGGCACCGCTCCCTACAGCGCCTACATCGGCGGCAACTCCGAAACCGGCAACGAAGGGCGCGAAGTTTCGGTCTATCCGCGCAGCGAACGCTACGTGGCGAACATCATGGGCCACTACGAATTCAGCCCCGCGGCCGAATTCTTCTTCGAGGGCAAGTACGCCCGCGTGCGTTCGGTCGGCTCGAACTCGGGCCCGGCCTTCGACCAAGGGCAGTTCATCACCTTCGTCGATCCGCGCTCGCAGATGCGGCTGGATAACCCGTTCCTCAGCGCCCAGGCCCGGCAAACGATCACCAACCAGCTGCTCGCCTCGGGCAACAACAACGGCCTGATCAATATCTTCGGTCCGCTGACCGCGGGTGACCTCGCGGCTATCGCCGACGGGTCCTATCGCTTCGAGATCGCCAGGGCGTTCGAGGACTTGGGCATCCGCGACGAAGACGCGCTGCGGCAGACCTATCGCTTTGTCGCCGGCCTGCGTGGCGACATCAGCAACAACTGGTCGTACGAAGTCTCGGCGAACTACGGCCGCCAGACCGAGAACATCAAGATCCTCGGCAACGTCAACGTCCAGCGCCTGATGCTCGCGCTCGACTCCGGCATCGATCCGGCGACCGGCAAGATCGCCTGCCGTTCGCAGTTCGATCCGAACGACGCCTATGCCTCGCCCGACGTCAGTGCCACGGGCGGCCCGGCGACGCTCGCGGCGGATATCGCCGCCTGCGTCCCGTACGACCCGTTCGGCCTGCCAAACAACACGGCCGCCAAGAACTACATCGTATCGAACGCCGGCGACCACGGCCATCTCACGCAGATGGACGTCACCGCGTTCATCTCGGGCGACACGACCGGCTTCTTCGAGCTGCCGGGCGGTCCGGTCGGTATCGTCGCGGGCGCCGAATGGCGGCGGGACAATGCCTACTTCAAGGCCGACGACGCCATCAACCAGGGGCTGACGTTCCTCAATACGCTGGCGACGTTCAATCCCACCGCGACCGAGGTCAAGGAAGCGTTCGGCGAGCTTCGCCTGCCGATCCTGAGAGACAAGCCGTTCTTCCACGAGCTGACCTTGAGCGGCGCGGCCCGTGTTTCGGATTACAACAACGCGGCCGGCACGGTGTTCGCCTACAACTTCGGCGGCCGCTGGGCTCCGGTTCGCGACATCACGTTCCGCGGCAACTACGGCCGCGCGATCCGTGCGCCCAACTACACCGAAACGCAGTCGCCATTGAGCCAGAACTTCGCGCCGGGCTTTGCGGATCCGTGCGCGACCGATCGCCTGACACAAGGTCCGCCCAGCCGTCTGGCGAACTGCCAGGCGGATCTCGGGGCGAATCTGACAAACCCCGATTTCCAGACCAAGGTGTCGGGCGTCTATTCGCTCGAGATCCAGAGCGGCGGCAACCCGAACCTGACGGCCGAGCGCTCGAACTCGCTTACCCTCGGTGCGGTGCTGACGCCGCATTGGGTGCCGGGGCTGTCACTGACAGTCGATTTCTTCGATATCGACGTGAAGAACGTGATCGCCTCGCCGAGCGCGCAGCAGATCGTGGACCAGTGCTACGACCAGGCGACCCTCGACAACCAGTTCTGCAAGCTGTTCAGTCGCTTCAAGGGACCGGGCGTGGGGCCGAACGGCGAAGTGCCGGGTGAAATCCTGGTTCAGTCGCTGATCCAGGGGCCGGTCAACTTCGCCCGGCGTCAGCGCCGCGGCATCGACGTCGACATGTCCTACAGCCACCAGATCGCGAACCAGACGTTCCTGAACGCGCGGCTGTATTACACCCACGTCCTGAGGGCGAGCAACTTCACCGACCCGACCAATCCGAAGTTCCAGGATCACATCCTGTCGGAACTGGGCGACCCGATCGACGAGTTCGTGTTCAACACGGACGTCACGTTCCACAACTTCACGGTCGGCTACAAGGCTCACTACATCGGCCCGATGCTGGTCGGACCGTGGGAGGACACCCACCCGCTGAACGGTTTCCCGCCGAACAACCCGGATCACTACAGCATCATGCACTATCCGAGCGTCATGTATCATGACTTGCGGGTGGCCTACCGGTTCGACAACCTGGTCGGCAAGCGGGCTGAGGTCTATGCCGGCGTCGACAACGTCCTCGACAAGCATCCGCCGCTCGGCCTCGACGCGCTGGGCGCTGGCAGCGCGATCTACGACGTGTGGGGCCGCCGCTGGTACGCGGGCTTCAACCTGCAATTCTAATTTCGCGTAGAAAGCGATACTCAAGGGGGGCGAAGGGCAACCTTCGCCCCCTTTTCATTTCGCCGGACGACACATGAACGATGCTCCCTCCCTGGCGCGCAGCATGGCCGAGGCAGGCCAGGCGGCGCAAGCCGTTGCGCTGCTGGAAAAGGAGAGCGCGGAAGGAAACCCCGAAGCCGCCGCCGAACTCGGCCTCTGGCTGCTGCGGGGGGATCGCGTCGAGCGCGACGTGCCGCGGGCGAGGACGTTCCTCGGCCGTGCGGCGAGCCTGGGCTCGGAGCACGCTCTCCTTCTCGAGATCGCGTTCCGCGCAAACGGGAGCGGCGCAAGGCCTGACTGGGCGGAAGCTCTCTCGCTGTTACGGGAGGGAGCGAGGCAGCACGCCTACTTGAGGGACGAGCTCGCGCTGGTCGAGAGCCTCGACCTCGACGCGGGCGGCTATCCGAAGGCCACGCCAGAGGGGTCGATGCTTCATCCGGACGTCAAGATGATCCATTTCCCCTCCTTCCTGTCGCCTGGCGAGTGCCAGCACATCGCCAACGTCGCGGTGAGCACTCTTACCCCCTCGACGGTGTTCGACCCGGCATCCGGCCGCCAGGTTGCCAACCCGGTGAGGACATCGGACGGCACCGTGGTCGGCCCGGCGCAGGAGGATCTCGTGGTGCAGGCCGTCTTGCGGCGGGTCGCCAGCGCAACCCAAACGGACCTCGCGCAGGGGGAATCGCTGTCCGTTTTGCGATACTCGCCGGGCCAGGAGTACCGACCGCATTTCGACGCCCTTGCCCGCACCTCAAACAACCGGATCAAGACCGTCCTCATGTATCTGAACGACAGCTACACGGGCGGCGAGACCGCCTTCCCTGAGCTTGGCCTGGTGTTTGCTGCCAGGGCGGGCGATGCGCTCGCCTTCGACGGTTTGTTCCCGGATGGGTCGGTCAACCTGCTGTCGCGGCACGCGGGGCTGCCCGTCACACGAGGGACGAAATGGGTGGCAACACGCTGGATACGCGAACGCCCGTTCGATCCGTGGACCGCCGCCCGCGAGGAGTGATGTTGCGAGCGCGAGGCGGCCGACAATCGCTGCCGCCTCGGGCCGCGCGCCAGGTCAGCCGGCGGCCGCGGCCTTCTTGAGCTCGCGTTTCACCTTCAGCGCGCGGGCGCTGAGCTTGTCGTCGGAGGTCTTGAGCAGCCAGTTGTCGAGCCCGCCGTTGTGCTCGACCGAGCGCAGCCCTTGGGCCGACACGCGGAACTTGTAGCTCCTGTCGAGCTTCTCGCTCATCAGCGTCACGTTCTGCAGGTTCGGCAGGAAGACGCGCTTGGTCTTGTTGTTGGCGTGGCTCACGTTGTGGCCAACCTGGCGGCTCTTGCCGGTCAATTCGCAGATGCGCGACATGATTCGTCTCGTCTCGTCAATCGGATGGTGTCCGGGAAAGCGGCGCGCATAGCGGCGGAGGGGGATTCGGTCAAGCGCGGGCGCGGCGCCATTGCGACCATTGCCCGGCGAGGGTAGCGCGTCGGCATGACCGTCTGGCCGCTGCCCCCGCCCATGCTCCGTGCGCTGGAACTCGCGCGTGCCGGCGAGGCCAGCGGGGAAGTGCCGATCGGAGCCGTCGTCACCCGCGACGGCGTCGTCGTCGGAGAGGGGTGGAACCGGCCGCGCGAACTCAGTGACCCGACGGCCCATGCCGAGATCCTGGCCATCCGTGCGGCCGCCGAGGCCATCGGTAACGAGCGGCTCGCCGATTGCGACCTGTGGGTCACGCTGGAGCCGTGCGCCATGTGCGCCGGCGCCATCGCCCATGCCCGGATCGCCCGGCTCTACTACGGCGCGCCCGATCCCAAGGGAGGCGCGGTCGAGCACGGCGCGCGCGTGTTCGAGCAGCCGCAGTGCCTGCACCGCCCGCAGGTGTACGCAGGCCTCGGCGAACGCCAAGCGGCCGAGCTGCTGCGGACCTTCTTCGCCGCGCGACGCTAGCGCGTCAGCCAGGAGCGAAATCGAGCCCGATGTCGGCGGCCGGAGCGCTTTGCGTGATCCGGCCGACCGAGACGAAGTCGACCCCGGTCCGGGCGATGGCGCCGATCGTGTCGAGCGTTACTCCGCCGGAGGCCTCGGTCTTGGCTCGGCCAGCGACAATGGCGACGGCCTCGCGCAATGTTTGCGCATCCATGTTGTCGAGCAAGATGTGGGTCGCACCCGCCGCGACAGCCGGCTCGATCTGTTCGAGCCGGTCCACCTCACAAATGACTTGTCCAATTCCCGCCTCGCGGGCCCGCCGCACGGCCTCGGCGACGCCGCCGGCGACGAGCAGGTGGTTGTCCTTGATCATCGCGCCGTCCCACAGGCCCATGCGATGGTTCCGCGCGCCGCCGAGGCGCGTGGCGTATTTCTCGAGCACGCGCAGGCCTGGGAGGGTCTTGCGCGTGTCGAGCAGGACGCAACCGGTGTCTCCCATCGCCCGGACGTAGCGCCGGGTCAGCGTGGCGATCCCGGAGAGGTGCTGGATCGTATTGAGGGCTGAGCGCTCGGCCGTCAGCATGGCCCGAGCGAGGCCGGAGAGCCGCATCAGGTCGGCGCCCGGCTCCGCCTCCGCCCCTTCCTCAACGAGTATTTCGATCGCGACATCCGGGTCGAGGACACGGAAGAAGGCGGCCGCAATCGGCAGGCCGGCGACCACTGTCGCGTCGCGGCTGTCCATGACGCCCGAAAAGCGCGCGGCCGGCGGGATGACGCTTTCGGCGGTGACGTCGTGGCCACCGCCGGCAAGACCCGTTCCGAGATCCTCGTCGAGCGCCGCGCGCACGAAGCGGTCGAGATCGAATCCGGGGAGCGTGAACCGGCCCATGCCGCCCCCTAACCGACACAAGCCGGCGGAGCTAGTGGACGAACCGGGCGACCACGTCGCGATAGGACCGGCTGACCTTCACCTCGGCACCGGAATCGAGCACCAGGAAACATTCGCCGTTGGTGTGCGGGCGCACCTGACGGACCTGGTCGAGGTTGACGATCGTCGAGCGGTGGACGCGCTGGAAGACGCGCGGATCGAGGCGGCGTTCGAGGTCCTTCATCGTCTCGCGCAGGATCAGCGAATTGTCGCCGGTGTAGATGCACATGTAGTCTCCGGCGGCCTCGATGTGCTCGATGGTGTCGACGTCGACACGGAAGATCTGCCCGCGGTCCTTGACGTTGATCAGCTTCTCGTAGCGCCCCGCGGTCTCTTCCTCGATCGGCATCTGCTCCATCGCCTCGGGCGCGACTTCGGCGAGGACGTCCTTGAGCTTTTCGGCTTCTTCCGCCGAGCGCTTTTCGGCGAGCCGCAGGCGCACGCGGTCGATCGTGTCGGCGAGCCTGTCCTCGTCGACCGGCTTCATCAGGTAGTTGACCGCGTTGGCCTCGAACGCGCGAATCGCGTGCTCCTCGTAAGCGGTCACGAAGACGAACAGCGGGGGCTCGATCTCCATCACGCCTTTGACCACCGAGAAGCCGTCGAACCCCGGCATCTGGATGTCGAGGAAGACGAGGTCGGGCTTTTCGGTCTTGATCTTGCGAATCGCCTCGCGTCCATTGGCGCAGGTTTCGATGACTTCGACGTCCGGGAATTTCTCGAGCCGCAGCTGCAGCCCCTGAATGGCGAGCTTCTCGTCATCGACGATGATGGTGCGAATGGTCATGCATCAAGTCCCAAGGGGCGCGCGGCCGGCGCGGGAGTAACGGTTGGAGGGGCGGAGGGTTTCTCGAGCGCCGCCGGAGTCTTTTCCGGGGCGGCCTGACGCTCGTAAGGCACTTCGATCACGACGGTGAAACCGCCTTCGGGCGGCGTGCGGATATCGAACAGGTGATCGTCGCCATAGGCTTGGGCCAGGCGGTCGCGAATGTTGGCGAGGCCGACTCCTGTCGAAACGGTGTTGCCGGCGCCCTTCATCGTTGCCGGCAGCGTTGCCCGCGCCGGCCGGGCGCGCAATCCCGGGCCGGTATCGGATACGGCCAAGCGGATGCGATTGCCGACGAGCTGCGCCGAGAGGCTGATCCTCGCCCCCTCTTCCTGCGGCGAGACCGCGTACTTGATCGCGTTCTCGACCAGCGGCTGCAACAAGAAAGACGGGATCAGGGCATCGGCGGCCGCGGGATCGATGCTGAACACCGTGCGCAGGCGCTCCTCGAAACGCATCCGCTCGATGTCGAGGTACAGCTTCAGGGTCTCGACTTCCTGGGCGATCGTCACCTTGCCGCCGGGCTGGCTGACCAGAGTATGCCGGAGGAACCCGGACAGCCGCGTCAGCATCGCGTTGGCGGGCTCGGTCTGCTTGAGCAACACCAGCGTGCTGATCGAGTTCAGCGTGTTGAACAAGAAGTGCGGATTGAGCTGATAGCGCAGCATCGCCAGTTGCGCGCCGGTGGCCTGCGCCTCGAGCCGTTCGAGGCGGTCCGCCTGCTGCTCCACCTGGAGATAATAGTTGATCGCGTAGTAGAGCGCCGACCACGCGCCCAGCAGGGTCATGTCCATGTAGAAGACGCCGAGCACGAGGCTGGCGAAGCTGCGGTCGCTGTCGCCGCGCCACAGGCTGATCGTCCATCCGTCGATCAGCGCCGCGACCCCCACGGCGACGGCCAGTGCCAGCGCGGTCGCGCTCCAGGTGACGAGCGGTCGCTGGTTGATCAGCTTGCCGTAGATTACCGACAGGATGAGGCTCATCGAGAAGCCGGTGATCGTCGCGATCAGCGTCAGCACCAGGAAGGCGAGCGGCGTCCCGTTGGCGATGTTGGTGATCGACCGCAGCAGCATCGAGCCGCCCCAGCCGATGAACTGCAGGTTCCAGAAAGCGCGGTTCTTGTCGGCAAAGAAAGGGGTCGGCCGGAAGGGCAGCATGGCGATACTGCCGGCCCCGGTCGGATCTACTGTGACGGCCGGGTCTTGCTCCGACGTGGGCCGGAACAAAGAGGCGAGCGCCTTCAGGATCTTCGCGCCTCCTCGATGGCCTGCCCCAGAGCGGCCTGCCCGACGGCGCCGTCGATCACGCGGTCGCCGATCACCCAGCCGGGTGTGCCGCTGATGCCGATCCGTTCGCCGAGCCCGATGTTCGACCTCAGGAATCCGTCGAAAACGCCGCTGGCGATGGCCTTGTTGGCGGCCGCGAGGTCGACGCCTGCCTGCGTCGCCGCCTGCTCGATGGTCTGCTTGGTCGGCGGGCCGAGGACATACATGGCGTCGTGGTAGGCGCTGTACTTGCCCTGCTGGGCGGCCGCGAGGGCCATGCGGGCGGCATCCGCGCTCTCGGGACGGAGGATCGGGTATTCGCGAACGACGACGCGCAAATCGGGGTTGGCGGCGATCAGCCGTTTCACGTCGGCGACGCTCTGGCGGCAATAGGTGCAGGCGTAGTCGCTGAACTCGACCAGCGTGACCTTGCCTTGCGGGTTGCCGAGCACGGCGCCGGGGAACGGCATCTCGAGCTGGGCCCTGACCGGCGCAAGCTGCGCCTGTTGCTGCTGGCTTTGATAGCGGCTCACGACCTCCGGCAGCACGTCGGGGTGCGCCAGAAGGTAGTTGCGGGTGGAATGGCCGCCGAGGCCCGAATAGTCCCACGCAGCGGCCCCGGCGAAACCGCCAAGAAGGGCGAGCACGATTGTCGCAAGCCAGCGCATGGGACAGACTTACTTGCGGTCCTTCTTGCGTTCAAGCTGTGCTCGCGCCTGCATCGAAATGTCCTGCGCCTGGATCCAGTCGGGCGAGTCCTTCGGCAAGCCTGCCTGGGCGGTCATCGCGCTGCGCAGGGCCTGGGCCGGGCTGTCGGTCATGATCTGCTGCTCGGCGCTCGCCAGATTGGCGCGCGCGATGTCGCCCTTGGCGCCATAAACGAGGCCCAGTTCGTACCACGCGAACGGGTTGTCGCGGTCGCGGGCGACGGCCGCGCGAAGCACCGTTTCGGCCTCGTCGAGGTGCGACTTGTCCTCGGTATTGACGAGGGCGAGGCCGAACGTGCTGGCGATAAGCGGGTTGTTCCCGGTCAGCTCGGTCGCCTTGCGCAAGGGCGCGAGCGCCTCGTCGGCCTTGCCCGCTTCCAGCAGCACCTGTCCCTTGATCTCGAGGAAATACGGGTTGTTCGGCTTCTCGGCCAGCAGCGCGTCGGCCTCGTGCAGGGCATCGTCGAGCCGCGATTGCTTGTGGTAGGCGTAGACCCGGGCATAACGGGCCGGCTCCGTCGTCACGTAAGTCGGGTAGTGCCGCAGCGTGTCGGCGGGATCGGCGAGGTATCCGTAGAGCTTGGCCTTGGCCAGCTGGAACCGCTCCTCGAGTTCGGGGTCGGTCCTCGCGCCCCACGCCTTGTCCTTTTCGTAGACCTCCCGAAGGGTGGCGATGCGGTCGCCGGACAGCGGGTGGGTGCTGGCAAAGGCCGCTTCCTCGTCGTGCGGGTAGCCGTAGCGGAACTCGAGGTTCTGCAGCTTCTGGAAGAACTGCAGGCTGCCGCGGCCCGAAATGCCGGCCTTCGACAGGAACGTCGCCCCGGCGGCGTCGGCCGAGGATTCCTGCGCCCGGCTGAAGCCGAGCAGCGACCCGTAGGCGGCTTGCTGTCCCATCGAGATCGCGCCCATCGCCGCATCGCCGGACCCGGCAAGCGCGGCCGCGACGCCGACGAGCAGCGAAAGCAGGGTGATCTTGCCGGCGTTCTTGAAGCCTTCGTCGAAGCGAATGGAGTGCCCGCCGACGATGTGGCCGAGCTCGTGGGCCATCACGCCCTGCACCTGGTTGGCGTTGTCGGCCATGTTGATCAGGCCGGAATTGACGTAGATTACCTGCCCTTGCGAAGTGAAGGCGTTGACCGAGGAATCGTTGACGATCACGACGTCGACCGCGTCCTTGGGCAGGCCCGCGGCCTCGACCAGCGGGTTGACCATGTCCTTGAGGAGCCGCTCGGTTTCGGCATCGCGCAGGATGCTGGCGTCCTGCGCGGCGATCGGCTGCGCAGCGAACGCTAGGGCCGCGAGACATGCGAGCGAGCGGGCGATAAGGCGCATCGGGGTCGCAGCTATGCTCCCAAGGGCTGAACCGCCGCTGAAGGCGAGGGCCCGTCCAGCTCTGTATAGAACGCAACCCCCAACAGCAAATCGAGATGGGCTTGCCGCACGGCGGCGGCCCGTCAGCCGACCAGCTTTTTCGCCGCTTTCTCGATCAGCGCCGCGTCCTCGGGGATCTCGCCGATCAGCGCGATTTCGCCGCTGTCGCTGCGGCGGATCATCACGAGGGCGAACTCGCTGCCGTACGGAGAAATCTCCGAGAGATCGATCGGCCGCATCTCGCGCAGCTTCTCGGCAAGCAGCTCGCGGGTGTCGGCGGCGGGATCGGCCTTGCCGCTTTCGGCGCGGCGCAATTGCCGCTCGGCCTTGACCACGCCCTTGAGCCCGCCTTCCGCGCCGCGCAGGTAGTCGCCGAGCGAGCCGCGGGGCAGCTCGAGCCGGTGCGCATGGCTGAGCGCGGCGGCGTACTCGGTGAGCCGGGTCTTGTCGTAGTCCGCGCCGAAGACGAGCTTCACCACCGGCGTCATCGGCGCGCGGTCCTGCACGCCGAGCCCGGAATCGGCCAGCAGCTCGTCGAAGTCTTGGGGGTTTTCGGCCGCTGCGAGCGAGAAATCGTAGGCCCGGCCGATCGCCTCGTAGAGCGCATTGCGGGTGCGATCCTCGCTGGTGCGGGCCTCGACGGCCATTTCACGCGCCGCCGCGAGCCAGTCGCCGAGCGCCATCTCCGCGGGCTCGAGGTCAGCAAGGGCGATGCCGCTGGCAACGTCTTTGCCGTCGCCTTCGTCATCGTCGGCTTCGAAGCCGTCGAGCGCCATCACGGCGTCATCGGCATATTCGAGCTCGTCTAGCGGAGCGGGCTCCAGCTCTTCGGGCTCAGTCGCAACGTCCGCGGTAACGGGCCCGGCGGTGCCTTCCTCGGCCGCTTCCTTTTCCTCATTGAGGCGGGAAAGCTCGAAGCGCGAAAGGTCAAGATCGAGGTCGTCGCCATCTTCATCGGCAACGGCGCGGCCGCCGCCGATCGACATCAGAGAGCCGAACTTGGGCCGCGGCAAGCCGTCGTCTTCGTCGTCGCCGCTCTCGGTCTCTTCGTCGAGCGGCTCGTCGTCGAGGTAATCCTCGGCGCGGCCGGTAAAGGTCGGCAACCCTTCGACGAAAGGCGCGGGCACATCGTCGTCTTCCGACGCCCCGGCGCCGGCCCCTTCGGCCGGGAGCTCGGACGCCGCCTCGTCGTCGGCGGACAGTTCGAGCTCTTCGGGCTCCTGGGGCGCCGGCTGGACCGGCTCGCTGTCGTCTGCTGCCGACAGCTCGAGCGGTTCGTCGTCCGTGTCGTTTGCCACGCTGGCACCGGGACCGTCGGCCCAGTCGGTGAGCGGCGTATCGTCAACGCGCATGAGCGGGCTCTCCGGCTTTTGCTCCAGGGCCTGGTCGACCTGCAGCAGCAACTCGTCCGAGGTGCGCTGGTCGGCCAGCTCCTTCCAGTTGATCACACCATAAATGAAGTCGATGTTTTCGTCATCGCTCGAGAAGGGAAGCAGGATTCCGCGATAAAGAATCGTCGATCCGCGCTGATTGACGAATTCGGCCTCGAACCCGATCGGCGCCTGGTTGGCGAGGATCTGCATGTAATGATCGGTGATCCGGCTGAGCAGCGACCGCGGCGGCACGTCGGCGAGGGTCTGCAGCTCGTCCACGGCAATGTCGCATTCGGCGGCGAGCTTGTCGCCGAGGTAGGTTACGCCGGGGTTCTCGATGCCCGCGGTGAAATCGAGCAGCACCGAGAACGGACCGAAGTCGGGGAGCTGGTCGGGCTCAAGGTCGTCGATCGAGGGGAAATTGCGGTCCTCGAGCAGGCTCGCCCAGTGATTATAGGCGCGCACCTGCATGCGTCGCTCGTCTTGCCCGATGGCGGCCGGAGGCGCTTCGCGGCCGGCGTCTTCTTCGCCCGACGCCTGGTCGTGCGAACTGTCGAGCCCGTCGAATTTGCCCCTCAACGTGTCCATAGGGCATGCCCCCGGTTGCCAATCACGCGCCGTTCTGGCCCCGCGTGGTAAATTAACCGTTAAACCAACCCGAAAAGGGGATCGAAATACGCCGCTGACGTCACGCCGCCGAATGCCGGTCATTGAAAGTCCGGCGCCGTGCCGCCATCGCTCCCGGCGGTCGCCGCGGACGCCTTGCCGGCGAGGCTAGCCCGCGACGCGGCCCCAGCCGCCGCATTCCGGATCGGCGCCGGTGACCAGACGGCGCAGCCCGGCCCGGGCGAGGCGCTCGATCTCGGCCTTGCGCCGCGCGGCGGCGAGCGGCTGGGTCGGCGCGGGGCGAATGATCTCAGCGTCGTATTCGTCGGCGACGATGACGCCGCAACATTCGGGGCGGAAGGCGGGGCCTTCGAGGCACTTGCGGTCGAGCTCGGGGGGAAGGCCCCAATAGAAGCGATCGCAGAAGTCGAGGTAGTCGGGCCACTTGGCGTCGCCGAGCAGGTCGCCGCGCGCGGTCTTGATCTCGACGATGACGATGTGCCCCCTGGCATCGATGCCCATCAGGTCGGCCCGGCGCCCGTTGCGCAGCGGCATCTCGGTGAGGGCCCAGACGTCGTTGCGCGCGAACATCCGGCAAATCCCCCGCGCGACGGCGTGCGCACGGCGGTCGAATTCGGGGCTGAGGAGCTCGGGCGCGGGTGATTCGGCCATGGCTAGGTGGTTGGAACAGAGCGGGAACCACGTCAAGCCGCGACGCGTCGCTCAGCTGTTCTTAGGCTACCCTGCCGCTCGTTGGCAGCAGCGTGAGCAGAGAGGCGCGCGCCTGCTCGAATTCCTGCCACAGGGCCAGCGCCGCGGCGCGCGGATCGGCGCCCCGCGCATTGACGCCGAGGAGCGCCTCCAGGCCGGGCTCCATCATGGCCGCCATTTCGTCGATCCCGCGCGCCGCCAGCTCCCGTCGCCACGGCTCGGCGACGCCGATGAGGGCGGGGTAATCGCGCACTCGCGATGGGATCGGCTCGGGCTCCAGCCCGGCGAGCGAGGCAACGACATTCGCCGCGGCGTGCAGCGCCGCCCATTTCGCGTCCGAGAGGTCCTCGACCGCCCCGCAGGAGCCGGCAGGCTCACCGGACACGAACGATGGCGGGATGGCGCTCATCCCGCCGATCTAGGCTAAACGCACTTGCCATTTGGTTAGCGGCGCGCGCTGCCGGGCGCTCTACTGGCTCTTGGCGGGAGGGCCCTTGCTGTCGTCGGGCGCCGGCCCGAACGGGTCAGCGCCATTCTCGTCGAGACCGAGATCGAGGTGCGCGCGCCCCTGGGCGTCGGCGGAATCCCGGTCGTTCTCCTCGCAAACGTACTCGCGGATCTGCCAATCCGGCTTCTTGTCGAAAGCCTGGCTGTACGAGTACGGCGCCGCCAGCACACCGGGATCGGTGATGGTGGTGTCGATCACGAGCCGGGTCGGCGAGACTTTGTGGATCCGCTCCTCGATCCTCATCTTGTCGTTGTGCGGCACCCCGTCCGAAATCACGCTCTCCGAGGTGAAGCCGATCGTATCGACGACGAGCGTGTCCCCCTCCCAGTGACCGATCGAGTTGCCGTTGAACAGGTTCTCCGGATTTTTCGGGAACTGGCCGTTGATGTAGATGCGGCGCGCCTGGCTGTAGGATTCGATGAAGATCGTCACCCGCCCCGGCGAATAGATGAACTCGATCGGATAGGGCTGGCGCATGATTTGCGGCATGCCGTTGGGCAAGCAATTGGCCGCGGACGTCTGCTGGTTCTCGCCCTGCTTCTTGCCGGCGTTGTAGGCGTCGAGCTTGGCTTGCGCCTCCGGCGTGAGCTTGGCCGGGCCGGCGCGACCGCCGGGACCGAACAGTTGCGACCAGTCTGGGCTCCAGACGCCGCTGAAGTCCGGCCATTTAGTCACTTCGCTGTAGGCGCTCGCCCGCTGCGGCTTGAAATCCTTGTCCTGCGCCGGCCCCGCCGCCGCCAGCGCCAGCGCGGCGGCGCCCAGGCCAAGGCGGGCGACGCGACGATAAATTTTCATAAATCCCTCCGGGCGATCACTCTCGATTTGGGAGACTGCTGTGTTTGTGCGGACAAAGTCAAGCAGCCATCGATTCATGTTGATTTTGTCCATTTGCATCTGGCAAATAGGTAACCGATGCTCAGGCACGGTTCAGCCGCCTGTGGCCATGGAGAGGTTTATGTCAAAGACCGCGTTGCGAATTGCCCTTGCCGGTGCCGCTGGGCTCGCCGCCCTTGCCGCGCCCGCGCTTGCCCACCACTCGACCGCCATGTTCGACTGGGGCAACGAGAAGAAGATGGATAACGTCACAGTCGAGAAGTGGGTGTGGACCAATCCGCACACCTTCCTCTACGTGCGTGACGCCAGCGGGACCCGCTGGGCGTTCGAGGGCATGAGCCCCAATCACCTGGTTCGCAACGGCTGGGACAAGGACTCGCTGCAGCCGGGCGAGAAGATCAACATCACTTACTATCCGCTGCGCGACACTCGTAAGGGCGGCTTCGACGTGACGGTGACCAAGCCAGGCGGCGAGACGATGCGCCAGCTGCCAGGGCCGCCAAAGCCGTAACAGCGGTCCGACTGGCGGATATCGCCCGCATGCACCGCAGGCGGGCCTGCCGCGCTGGAGGGCGCGGCGATGGGGGAAGGACGGGTTGATGCGCGTTTCGCTGTTGCTTGCCGCCATGGGCGCCGCGGCGTCGCCGCTGCTGGCGCAAGGCACTCCGTTCAACAAGACCGAGATCAAGGCGCCGACGGCGGCTCAATGGGCCTTGCTCGCCAAGCTGCCCGATTGGAGCGGCGTGTGGCAGCCGACCTTCATGCGGCCCGCCAATGGTGCTCGGCCCGGGCCGCCGCCCAAGCCGGTGCTGACGCCCGCCGCGCAAAAGCTCGCAGACGCTTACGAAGAGGGCAAGAAGCATGGCGAGAACCTGCAGAACCAGCTCGCCAACTGCGTGCCACCGGGGATGCCGGGGATCATGTCGATGCCCTATCCGATCGAGTGGCTGTTCACGCCCGGCCGGGTGACGCTGGCGATCGAGACCGAGAGCCAGGTGCGCCGCATTTACATGGACGGCCGCGCGTTGCCGGCCGACCCCGATCCGCAGTTCAACGGCACCTCGGTCGGCCACTGGGAGGGCGATACGCTGGTGATCGATACCGTCGGCTTCACGCCGGAAATAACGTTCACGGGCGGGGTCCATCCGAGCGACAAGATGAAGATCCACGAGACGTACCGGCTCAGGGATCCGAACACGCTCGTCGGCACGATCACCCTGACCGATCCGGAAACGCTTGCGCAACCGTTCACCATCAACGCCGCGTGGACTCGCCACCGCGACTGGACCATGCGCGAATACGTCTGCCAGGAGAACAATCGCGACGCAGCCGACGCGGAAGGCCGCCCGTCGATGAACCTCGGCCTCGATGGTCCGGACGATCCGTTCGGTCCGCCGGCGGACGACGCCAAGAAATCGGGTCAATAACCGTCTTGGCGCTCTTGCGGGTCGCTGCTAGGGCTCGCACCCCATCGGCACCCGTAGCTCAGCTGGATAGAGCGCTGCCCTCCGAAGGCAGAGGTCACAGGTTCGAATCCTGTCGGGTGCGCCATCT
>Ga0207657_10000157_pt1 | contig 69693 bp, 67 predicted proteins | sample KBSC33metaG_FD_184316 | JGI IMG/M metagenome (GOLD analysis project Ga0207657, IMG submission 184316) | Corn rhizosphere microbial communities from Kellogg Biological Station, Michigan, USA - KBS C3-3 metaG (SPAdes) (version 2) | ecosystem: Host-associated > Plants > Roots > Rhizosphere > Soil ...
CGGGCGGGTGGGCCATAAAGGCTGGCGCGCCGTTGTCATATTGAAGGACCGCACGCCCGCATGACCCGCCCGCGCTTCAACCGCATCCTCCTCAAGCTGTCGGGCGAAGCGCTGATGGGCCAGGGGCATTTCGGCATCGATCCGGAAGCGGTCGCCGGCCTCGCGGGCGAGATCGCCGCTGCGAAGGCGCAAGGACATGAGCTCTGTCTGGTGGTGGGCGGCGGGAACATTTTCCGCGGCATGGCCGCCGCAGCCAAGGGGTTCGACCGCGCGACCGCCGACTACATGGGCATGCTCGCGACCGTGATGAACGCGCTGGCGCTCCAGAACGCGCTCGAAAAGCTCGGCGTCGACACGCGGGTTCAGTCGGCCATTCCGATGGCGAGCGTGTCCGAGCCTTACATCCGCCGCCGCGCGCTGCGGCACCTCGAAAAAGGCCGCATCGTCCTGTTCGCCGCCGGAACCGGCAATCCCTATTTCACGACCGACACCGCAGCGGCCCTTCGGGCGGCCGAGATGAGCTGCGACGCCTTGTTCAAGGGCACCAGCGTCGACGGCATCTACACGGCCGACCCCAAGAAGGTCACCGGCGCCACGCGTTACGACACCGTGAGCTTCGGTCGCGTGCTCAGCGACGACCTGAAGGTGATGGACGCGGCCGCGGTCGCGCTGTGCCGCGACAACAATATACCGATCGTTGTTTTCAACCTGCGCCAGCCCGGCAACCTTGCCGAAGTGCTCGCCGGACGCGGGGTCGCGACGGTCGTGCAGGACAGGGAGTAAGCCATGACCACGACGATGAGTACCGCCGATCTTAAGCGCCGCATGCACGGAGCGCTCGACGCGTTGAAGCACGACCTTGCCGGGCTCCGGACCGGCCGCGCCTCGACGGCACTGCTCGATCCGGTGCAGGTCGAAGTATATGGCGCGAACATGCCCCTCAATCAGGTGGCGACCGTATCCACGCCCGAAGCGCGGATGCTCTCGGTTCAGGTCTGGGACCGGTCGAACGTGCAGCCGGTCGAGAAAGCGATCCGGGCCGCCGGGCTTGGGCTCAACCCGATCACGGACGGGCAGGTCATCCGGCTGCCGATCCCGGAGCTGACCGAGGAACGGCGCAAGGAGCTCGCCAAGCTGGTCGGCCAATATGCCGAAAAGGCCCGCGTCGCCGTCCGCAATGTCCGCCGCGACGGCATGGACCAGCTCAAGGCCGACGAGAAGAAGCACGAGATCGGCGAGGACGAGCGCAAGCGGCTCGAGCATGAAGTGCAGAAGCTGACCGACGACACGATCAAGGAGATCGACGAGGCGGCGGCAACCAAGGAAAAGGAAATCCTCGGCAAGTGACCGCCGCACCCGCCCCGAACGAGGGCGCGGCCGGACTCGCGGGCGGCAGGCGCGTCCCGCGTCACGTCGCGATCATCATGGATGGCAACGGCCGTTGGGCGAAGCGGCGGGGCCTGCCGAGGGCCGCGGGCCACCGCGCGGGCGCCGAAGCCGTGCGCCGCGCATTGCAGGCCGCGGCGGATCGCGGTGTCGAAGTTCTCACCATCTACGCTTTCTCGTCGGAGAACTGGCGCCGCAGCGCGGACGAAATCTCCGATCTGACCGCGCTGATGCGCTTCTATCTCGAGCGCGAGCTCAAGACGCTCGAGAAGGAACGCGTGCGCCTGAGGCTGATCGGCGATTATTCAGCGTTCGGCGGCGAATTGGTCGAGCGGCTCGAGCGCGCCGTCGAACGGACAGCCAACAACAACCGGCTGACACTCGTCATCGCGCTCAACTATGGCTCGCGCGCGGAGATCGCGGCCGCCGCGCGAAAGCTCGCTCACAAGGCGACGAACGGCGTGTTCGATCCGGCATCGATCGACGAAGCCGCGATCGCCGCCGAGTTGCAAACCGCGGACTTGCCCGAACTCGATCTCCTCATACGGACGTCCGGCGAGGTGCGACTCTCGAATTTCCTGTTGTGGCAGGCAGCCTATGCCGAGCTGCTGTTCGTCGATACGCTGTGGCCCGACTTCGACGAGAAGCAATTCGCCGACGCGCTGGACACTTTCGCCGCCCGCGAGCGGCGCTTCGGCGGCCGATGAACGAGCTCGCGCTTCGGACCTTCACGGGCCTGGTCCTGATCGCCGCGGCGCTGCTCGCCGCGGTCCAGGGGGGCAACATCTTCGCTCTGCTCGTGGCCGCCATCGCGACTTTGATGTATTATGAATGGACCAGGCTCGTACGTGGCTGGGGTCCTTTCTGGTACGCTGGCGGCTTCATCTATGCGTTGCTGCCGGCATTGGCCCTCTTGTGGATCCGCGAGCGCGACGCGCATGGATTGGCATTGCTCATTTGGGCATTCGTGGTGACCTGGTCGACCGACATCGGCGCCTATTTCGCCGGCCGCAGCTTCGGCAGGCGCAAGCTCGCGCCGACGATCAGCCCCAACAAGACCGTAGAGGGGCTGATCGGCGGAGTTGTGGCCGCGACCGTGCTGGGAGGCGCATGGGTCTTGTCGACCGGCCTTGGCCCCGCGCTGCTGGCGCTGGCACCTCTCTTCGCCGTCGCAGCCCAGGTCGGCGATCTGTTCGAAAGCGGCATGAAGCGGAGGGCAGGGGTGAAGGATTCGGGCACATGGCTGCCGGGCCACGGCGGCGCGCTAGATCGCCTCGACGGGCTTGTTCCGGTCGCCGTGCTGACCGCGGCGGCGCAGTTGGCGGGGCTCGCGTGAAACGGCGGATCGCCGTTCTCGGCGCGACCGGATCGATCGGTAAATCAACGGTCGACCTCATCGAACGCAATCCAGGCCGGTTCGAGGTGACGGCGGTCACCGCCGCGACCAACGTCGAGGCGTTGGCTGAGGTTGTCCGCAAAACCGGGGCGAAGCTGGCCGTGATCGCCGATGAGGACCGCTACGAGAGTCTCGCGGAGTTGCTGGTAGGGACAAATTGCCGCGCGGCGGCTGGCGTGGCCGCGCTGTCGGAAGCCGCTGTCGACGGGAGCGAGTTGGTGATCGCGGCAATTGTCGGCTGTGCCGGACTGAGGCCGACCATGGCCGCGATCGAGGCTGGCCGCGCTGTCGCACTCGCCAACAAGGAAGCACTTGTCACCGCCGGCGCATTGATGACCGACGCCGCCGATGCGAGCGGCGCGACATTGCTTCCCATCGACAGCGAGCATAACGCCATTTTCCAATGCCTTGCCGGCAGCCGTCGCGAAGACGTCGCAAAAATCGTACTGACCGCTAGCGGCGGGCCGTTCCGCACCGCATCGCCAGGCGCGATCGCCGCCGCAACCCCCGCCCAGGCCGTCGCCCACCCGAATTGGTCGATGGGTGCCAAGATCTCGGTCGATTCGGCGACCCTGATCAACAAGGGGCTCGAGCTGATCGAAGCGCATTATCTGTTCGGCCTGCCGTCGCGGCAGCTGGACGTCGTCATTCACCCGCAGTCGGTCGTCCACTCATTGGTCGAGTTCGTCGACGGGTCGGTCTTGGCACAGCTTGGCAGTCCCGACATGCGCATTCCGATTGCTTATGCGCTGGCGTGGCCCGAGCGGATTGCCACGCCGGCGCAGCGGCTCGATCTGGCGAGCATCGCGCGTCTCGACTTCGAGGCTCCTGACCTGGAGCGCTTCCCGGCCTTGCGGCTGGCGCGCGAAGCGCTCGAGGCCGGCGCCGCGGCACCCGTGGTCCTCAATGCCGCCAACGAGGTCGCGGTCGCGAGCTTCCTTGCCGGCCAAATCGGTTTTCCCGAAATTGTAGCTCTCGTTCAGGAGGCGCTAAACGGCTCCAGTTACGATGCGCCGCGTTCCATCGGCGACGTGCTGGAGATTGACCGCGTGACCCGCGAGCGTACCCGCGCCATGATGAAGGCGAGCTGTTCTTAAGCATGTTTCCCCATCCTCCTTTGTGGCTAGTCCTGATCGCGTTCGTTTGCGCATTGGGTCCGCTCGTCTTCTTTCATGAGCTCGGCCATTATCTCGTCGCGCGCCTGTTCCGGATTCCCGCCGAGACATTCTCGATCGGCTTCGGGCGCGAGATCGTCGGTTGGACGGACAAGCAGGGTACGCGGTGGAAGGTCGCCTGGATTCCGCTCGGCGGCTACGTGAAGTTCGTCGGCGACATGAGCCCGGCGAGCGAACCCGGGGACCTCGAGAATATCCCGGCGGGCCAGCGTGACCGCGCTTTCCAGGTTCGCCCGGTCTGGCAGCGCTTCCTCGTCGTGCTCGCCGGTCCCATGGCCAACTTCCTCCTCGCCATTTTGATTTTCTCCGCCTTTTTCTCGTTTGGGGGAACGCCGCGGACGAACGTGGTTGCGGAGCTGGTGCCGCATTCGGCGGCGGCCGCGGCGGGCATTGCGCCCGGCGACCGCATCCTGTCGATCGACGGCCGAGCGACGCCAACCTTTGAGGACATTTCGAGCGTCGTCCTGCTGCGTCCGGACGAGCAGGTTTCTATCAAGATTGAGCGTGGACACGCGGTGCGCCTCCTTAATGCCAAGCTGGGGTCGGCCGAGGTCCCCGATGCGACGGGTCGAAAGATGCGCGCCGGCGTGCTCGGCATTCGCTCGAGCACCGAGATCGGCGAACCGGTGCCTGTCTATCAAGCAATTCCAATGGCGACCGACCAGACGATCCGCATGACGGCGTCGATCGTGGATGGCCTTGTCCAACTGGTCAAAGGCCAGGTCTCGCCAAAGCAACTCGGCGGTCCGATCACGATCGCCCGGGTCGCCGGGCAAGGCGCGGAGCTCGGCCTGTTTCCGTTCATCGGACTGGTTGCGCTGCTCTCAATTAATCTCGGATTCATCAACCTCTTGCCAGTTCCGATGCTGGATGGAGGCCATCTCTTCTTCTATGCCGTCGAGGCAGTTCGGCGCCGTCCGCTCAGCGCCCAGGCGCTCGAATGGGCTTTCCGCGGCGGCCTTGCGGTCATCCTCACGCTCGTGGTGTTCACCACGATCAACGATCTGGGTTCAATCGGCCTCTGGGACCGGCTTCAACGCTTGATTGGCTAGGAGGGTTGGGGCAGGGCGGCACGAATCGGGGGCTTCGCGGCGAAGCGCGCCGCTCGCACCAATTGCACACAAGGCGGGGATGCGTGATTTCAAGTTCGAATCGGTTTAGCCGGCGCGCTGGCGCGCTGCTGATGGTCGGAACGGTGCTCGGCGGCACTGCCGTGCCGGTGCTCGCGCAAGACACTCCAGCTCCGCAGCCGCCGGCATCGACGCCGGCGCCCGTGCCGCAACCTGCGGCTGCCGCGCCGCTTACCCCGCAAGCCCCGGTCGAGCGGACAATCCGGTCGATCGTGGTGAAGGGCAACCAGCGGCTCGAGCCGGAGACCATCCGCGCTTATGCGAACCTCTCGCCCGGCCAGACCTATACGGCCGCGTCGCTCGATCAGGCCCTCAAGGACCTTTACGCGACGCAGCTGTTCGCGGACGTGACAATTACGGGCGCGGAAACCGGCGACCTAGTCATTTCGGTGCGCGAGAACCCGGTGATCAACCGCATCATCCTCGAGGGCAACAAGCGCCTCAAGGACGACAAGATCACCCCGGAGATCAAGCTCGCGCCGCGGCAGATTTTCACGCGCAGCGCGGTTCGCGCCGACGTCGACCGAATTCTCGAACTCTATCGGCGCCAGGGTCGCTTCGCCGCTCGGGTCGATCCCAAGATCGTTCAGCTCGACCAGAACCGTGTCGACGTGGTGTTCGAAATTTACGAGGGCGACCTGGCCAAGGTCCGGGCGATCAACATCCTCGGCAACACGCATTACTCCGACGCGCGGCTGCGCAAGGAGATGTACACGCGCCAGACGGGCGGGTTGCTCGGCTTCCTCAAGTCGAACGATACTTACGATCCGGACCGCCTAGCGGCGGACCAGCAAAAGCTTCGCTCGTTCTACCTGACGGAGGGATACGCCGATTTCCGCGTCGTTCAGGCCCTTGCCGAGCTGACTCCCGACCGGCGCGATTTCATCATCACCTACGTCGTCGACGAAGGTCCCCGGTACAAATTCGGAACCGTCGAGGCGGACAGCGCTCTTCGCGATTTCCCCAACGCCGAAGTCCTCAAGCTCGCCAACATCAAGCCGGGCACCTGGTTCAATGCGAAGCAGGTCGAGGACACCGTCACCAACCTCAACGAGGCCGCAGGCAACCTCGGCTACGCATTCGCGGACATCAATCCGGCCTATAATCGCGATCCTGAGAAGAAGGTCATGAACCTTACCATCAGGGTCGCGCCGACGCCGCGTGTCTATGTCGAACGGATCGACATTACCGGCAACACGACGACGCGCGACAAAGTCATTCGCCGCGAGTTCAGGCTCAACGAAGGTGATGCCTTCAGCGCTCTCAAGGTGAAGCGGAGCCAGGACCGCATCCTGAGTCTCGGCTTCTTCCAGGACAAGTTCGAGATCAAGCAGACGGAAGGATCGGCTCCCGATCGCGTCGTGCTTGGCGCGAACGTCGAGGAAAAGCCAACCGGCCAACTCTCCTTGTCGGGCGGCTATTCGAGCCTCGAGCGCTTCGTTGTCCAGCTGGCGGTCAGCCAGGACAACTTCATGGGCAAGGGCCAGCAGCTCAACGCCTCTGTCAACTGGTCGGTCTATGGCAAGTCGATCGAGGCAGGGTTCGTCGATCCCTATTTCCTCGACAAATCGATCCTGCTTGGCGCGAACCTGTTCCGCCGCGATTACCGCAGCTTCAATTTCATTGGGACCAACCGCAACACGACCTATTCGCAGGTGAGCACGGGTGGCGCGCTCAGGATGGGTTTCCCAATCACCGAATATTGGAGCTTCGGCGGCCGTTATCAGCTGAGCAACGACAAGGTCACGCTCGACAAGGCGACCTTCTACAGTCCGAATGCGCAGGGCGTACTCGAATGCGATCCGATCAAGGCAGGGCGCTATCTTTGCGATGAACTGGGGAAGCGCCTGACGTCGCTGGTCGGTTTTTCGACCATCTACGACGACACTGACGGTATCCACCCGACCCGCGGACAGCGGCTGACCCTCTCGGAGGATTTCGCGGGATTGGGCGGTGATGTGCGTTACGTCCGCTCGCGCATCGACGCGACCAAATATCATGATCTGGGCGGCAACTGGATTCTCTCCATCCACGGAGAGGGCGGGTTCATTGCCCCGCTGCAGAAGGCGCGCAATCCCGATAGCGATGCGATCCGGCTCACCGACCGCTTCTTTGATCCAGGGCTTCGCGGGTTCGACATTCGCGGCATGGGGCCACGGATCGTGCGCGTCCCCTACGTCGACAACAACGGGACGTTGGCGCTGGCGCCGCTCGACATCAACAAGCAGGTCACCGACGCGATCGGGGGTCGCGCTTATTACATGGGGCGGGTCGAACTCGAATTGCCGGTCAGTTCGGGCCTCAAGAGCATGGGCCTGAGGCCCTCTGCCTTCATCGATGTCGGCTCACTGTGGGATGTCAAGCAGCCGTCGCTGCTAGATGTTCCCTTCATCTGCTCTCCGATCGCGACGAACACGACCGGCGCATCGTTCAGCAGCTCGAAGAAAGACTGCAGCGTCAACATCACGAACCCGAAGGTTCCCGTTCCCGTTGCGAATCCGGGGGACTTCACGTCTGTGCCGGGCTTCCAGGAAGTGTTCCTCGGCAACTCGCCGAAGCCGCGCTTGTCGATCGGCATTGGCGTCAACTGGGTTTCGCCCTTCGGTCCGCTGCGCATCGACCTCGCCAAGGCGCTGCTCAAACAAAGGGGCGACGACACCAAACTCTTCAGCTTCAACGTAGGAACCCAATTCTGATGAAAAAGCTTTTCCTTACCGCTTCGCTTGCCGCTTCGATGGTGCTGCCCTCGGTGGCGCACGCCCAGGCCATTCCGGCTGCCGTCGTCGCCGTTGTCGACCTCGACAAGGTGACGAACGAGTGCAACGCCTGCAAAACGGCTGCAGCTGCCCTGCGTAGCCAGGCAACCGCCCTGCAAACTCGCCAGAAGTCGCTCGCCGCTCCGCTCGAGACCGAGCAGAAGTCGATCCAGGCCGCCATCGACGCGCTCAACGGCAAGGAGCCCGACGCGACTCTCCAGAGCCGCGTTCGCGCATTCCAGGCTAAGCAGGCCCAGGCCGAGCAGGAGCTGGTCACCCAGCAGGAGCAGTTGCAGCGCAACAGCCAGTATGTGCGCAAGCAGATCGGCGACAAGCTCGGCCCGATCTACACCCAGGTGATGCAGAAGCGCGGCGCCAACATGCTGGTCGAAATCGGCCAGACGCTCGCCAGCGGCGCGACGCTCGACGTCAGCAACGATGTGCTGACCGCGCTTAACGCGGCGCTCCCGTCGATCGCGACCACCGCTCCGGCGCCAGCTCGCCAGACGCAGCCGCAGGGCCGCTAAACCAGAATGGAAGGCAGCGCCGCCGCTAGTGAGGCGTCAGCCGGCCCGCTGGACATCCGGCGGGTCATGGCGGCGCTGCCCCATCGTTATCCCATGCTGCTCGTTGACCGGGTCGAAAGCCTCGATCCGGACAAAGGTATCGTCGCGATCAAGGCGGTGACCATCAACGAGCCCTTTTTCCAGGGGCATTTCCCCGGCCGTCCGATCATGCCGGGGGTGTTGCAAATCGAGGCCCTCGCACAAGCCGCCGGCGTGCTCGCGGTCGAAAGCCTCGGCCTCGCCGGTTCGGGCAAGCTCGTCTATTTCATGTCGATCGACGGCGTGAAGTTCAGGAAGCCGGTCGAGCCGGGCGTGCTGCTCCGCCTCGAGGTGGAGTTCGTGCAGAAGCGAGCGCGGGTCTGCAAGTTCGCGGGCCGGGCAAGGCTCGACGGCGAAATCGCCACCCAATGCGAATTCACGGCGATGATCGCCGATCCTCCCTCCTGATCTCAGCGACTGCCGAAGCGGACGCCCGCGTAAGCGCCGCGGGGCTCGGTGCGATAGCCGTAGACGTCTTGATAATGCTGATTGAGCGCGTTGGTGACGCGAGCAAACAGCTCAATTCCCGGGCGTAGTGCATAAGCGACCCTGGCTCCGGCGAGCCAATAGGAACCGAGACTGACCCGATCGAACGGGAAGGTGTCGCGCTGGTCAAGATGGCGGCCAACGTAAGCGATCGACGCTCCGTAAGTGACCTTGCCTGACGTGCCGTCGAGCACGATCGAACCGCTGTGCTTGGGGCGACGCAGCTCATGTACCTGAGTCAGCGTCGCTTCGTCCGGCTGGGTTGCATCTAGATAGGCATAGTTTGCCGCCAGGCGCAGGCTTGCCCCGATCCGCCAGCCGAACGTCGCTTCGATTCCCGAGCGGCGGCTGATTGCGGTGCGGTTGGCCGTGCTGAACAGGAAAGTCGCAGGATCGAATACGTCGACGATCTCGTCGTGAAGCCGCTGGCGATAGCCGGTCAGCGAGCCGTCGAGCACGCCCTTGCGGTAGCGGAGGGAGAGTTCAAATCCACGCGAGCTTTCCGGCCTAAGCGACGGATTTCCGAGGAAATTGTTTGGAAAGAAGCCGTACAGATCGAAAAAGGTCGGCTGGGCAATCCCTTCGCCATAGGAGCCCGCGAGCGAGAAACCGCCGCCGAGCCGTGCCAGCAAGGAAGCGCGCACGTTGGTGGTATCCTTGAACCGGTTGAAGCTGTCGTGCCTGACGGCAAGATCGCCGGTCAGGGCTTTGGTCTGCGCTCGCCATTCGAATGTCAGCGCGTGATGATCGCGCGTGCGGTCCTGGTTCGACAGGCCGGCGTAGATGGTGTCGCGGGCATGGAATGTCTCGCGCTCGAGATCGCCGGCGGCAATCAGGCGATGCGCGATCGGCCCAGTCGTGAAACGCCGTTCGAGCTGGATCGAGATGGTGCGGCGCGTGCCGCTCGTGCGGTTCTGCTCGACATTCGCAAGAAGGTTGCGGTTTGACGACCCAAGCAGCGACGCTGCGAGTTGCGCGTGCCATTGCGAAGATCCGCTCCCGATATTCGCCCAGATTCGTCCTGCCCCGAGCTGGTTGCGGCTGCTGTCGAGCGTGTCGGTGTGGGCAAAGGTCACGGGATCGAATCCATCGAACTCGCTCATGCCCGTGAGCGCGAGCCCGGAGACGCCGAGCTCGAGGTTCGTCGCCGGGTGCCAGGTGGCGCGGAGGCGGCCCGAGAGGTTCCGATACCCGTCCTTGTCGCCATGACCGTTGAAGCTGTCGATGCCAGTGGCGCGCTGGAACCCGACGGCGCCGGAGAGGCTGGCAGCCGAGCTCACAACCGAGCCGCTCGCACTCGCTCGCGCAAAGCCGAACGAACCGCCTTCCGCGCTGGCGCTCCTGCCGGGCGCATCATCGATGCCGTTGATCGCAATCACGCCGCCAATCGCCTCCGAGCCCCACAAGGCGGACTGCGGGCCGCGCACTACCTCGACGCGGGAGGCGAGGTCGGCGTTCAAAATCTCAAACCGCGGCGCGTCGCCGGACGCCGGATCGTTGATCTTGATGGCGTCGACGAACAGCAAGGTGTGATTGGCCTCGGCGCCGCGAATGCGCACCTCGGTCAGGGAGCCTGCGGGCCCGGACGTTGCGACTGCGGCCGAAGGCGTCAGGCGGAGCAGGTCCTGGACGAGCGGCTCGCCGAGTCGCTGGATCGTCTGCCGGTCAATAATCGTGACGCTAACCGCGGCATCGGCTTCCTGCTCCGGCGCGCGCGAGGCGGTGATGACGATCTGGTCAGTCGGCGGGGGCAATATTGGCATTTCATCCTCCTGTTGACGAAGCTCGTCGTCACGGAGGGATGCGCTGCCTCTGGACAGCGGTGCCCACGCCCCGCGGCTGGTCCCGGCCGAGGAAACGGACGACCGACCAGGGCAGGTTCCTGACTCCGCCGGAGGATTCCCCGGCTTCACAGTTGCGGGCACAGCGCCGGATTCGCACCGGCTTCCCTTTGAACCGCCCCCGGCCGGCCCTGGCTCCAAAAGAGCAAGAGCCGGTGGGCGGCACCCTGATCGCTCCCGGCTGCTAAATCGCCGTTGCACGGACTGTCAAATCGCCTTTTTTGGCGCTATTCAGCCGCCATGACTTTGAACCGAAGCCGCATCGCCGCCGTCGCTTGCGCGATCCTCGCCGCCGCCGCTCTGCGTCTCGTTCCGCATCCGCCGAATTTCACGCCGATCGGTGCGATGGCGCTGTTCAGCGGCGCCTATCTCGGCCGGCGGGTGCTGGCGTTTGCCGTGCCGCTAGCGGCAATGCTGCTCGCGGATGCGGTGCTCGGATTCTACACCGGCATGTGGATCACGTACGTCGGATTTGCGCTGGTCGTCCTTCTTGGCGCCGTGGCACTGCAGCGCGTGACGGTTCTGCGGCTTGGCGGCGCGGCGCTCGCCAGCTCGGTCCTGTTCTTTGCGGTCAGCAATTTCGGCACGTGGGCGTTCAGCGGCATGTACCCACTCAGCGTCGCGGGCCTCGTCGCCTGCTACATCGCGGCAATTCCATTTTTCCAAAACACGGTTGCTGGCGATCTGTTCTACGTCGCGCTGCTGTTCGGTGGGTTCGCCATTGCCGAGCATCTGCTACCCAAGCTCAGGGCAGGCGCCGTGCAGCCGGCCTAAGCCGTTCGGTTGCAACTTCGCCGCGGTCCCTGTAGAGGCGCCGCTCGACTTGCTGCCGCTGGTCGGAAACCAGCGGCTAACTCAAGGAAATCACAGATGAAGTCAGGTGCTCACCCCGACTACCACATGATCAACGTCGAAATGACCGACGGCACCAAGTTCCAGACTCGTTCGACCTGGGGCAAGGAAGGCGACACGCTGCACCTCGATATCGATCCGAAGGTGCACCCCGCCTGGACCGGGGCCAATACGCGCCTCATGCAGGAAGGTGGGCAGGTCGCGCGTTTCAACAAGCGCTTCGGCGGTCTCACGCTCGGCAAGAAATGACCAGCCCAAGCTGGTCATCCTGAACTTGTTTCAGGATCCAGTCCGATGATCTTCCGCCAGGCGCCGCTCCTCGAAACCGAGCGGCTTCGGCTCCGCCCGTTCCACCCGGACGACCTCGGCGCGCTCGCGACAATGTGGGCGGATGACGAGGTCGTGCGCTATATCGGCAGCAACAAGCTCAGCCGCGAGGACACGTGGCGGCGCTCGCTCGCGGCGTGCGGCCAATGGCCGTACACCGGCTTCGGCTACTGGATCGTCGAGCTGAAGGACAGCGGCGAGCTCGCCGGACAGCTCGGATTCGCCGATTTCAAGCGCGAGATGGAGCCGGGCATCGAAGGTGAGCCCGAGCTCGGCTACGTCTTTTCGCCGGCTGTCCACGGCAAGGGAATCGCGTTCGAAGCCTGCGCCGCCGCGCTAGCCTGGGCGGACGCGAACCTCGGCGCGAATTCGTATCCGGCGATCATCTCCCCTGAGAATGCGGCCTCGATCCGCCTTGCCGAGCGGCTAGGCTTCACCCGCCAGCCGGACGCCGTCTATCGCGGCGAGACTATCGCGCTGTTCCGCCGCCCGCGCGGCTAGAAAGCACTAAGGCCGGTAATCGCACGCCCGAGGATCAGCGCGTGCACGTCGTGCGTCCCCTCGTAGGTATTCACGGTTTCGAGGTTCGCCGCGTGGCGCATCACCTGGAACTCGGCCGAGATGCCGTTGCCGCCGTGCATGTCGCGCGCGGTGCGGGCGATCTCCAGCGCTTTGCCGCAATTGTTGCGCTTGATGAGGCTGATCGTCTCGGGAATGAGCTCGCCGGCTTCGAGCCGCCGGCCGACGCGAAGGGCAGCCTGCAGCCCGAGCGTGATCTCCGTCGCCATGTTGGCGAGCTTCAATTGCACCAGCTGGTTGGAGGCGAGGGGGCGGCCAAACTGCTTGCGGTCGAGCGTATATTGGCGCGCGGCCGCGTAGCAGAACTCCGCCGACCCCATTGATCCCCAGGCGATTCCGTACCGCGCCCTGTTGAGGCAGCCGAACGGACCTTTCAGTCCCTCGACATTCGGCAGCAGCGCGTCCTCGCCGACCTCGACGCCTTCCATCACGATTTCGCCCGTGATCGAGGCGCGCAGGCTCAGCTTCTCCCTGATCTTGGGCGCGCTGAGGCCTGGCGTGCCTTTTTCCAGGACAAATCCGCGAATCTTGCCGCCATGCCCTTCGGACTTGGCCCAGACAACGAAAACGTCGGCGATCGGCGAGTTGGTGATCCACATCTTGGTACCGGTCAGGCGATAGCCGCCTTCGATCTTCTCGGCGCGCGTCCGCATGCTGCCGGGGTCGGACCCAGAATCCGGCTCGGTAAGGCCGAAGCAGCCGACCCACTCGCCGCTCGCGAGCTTGGGCAAATATTTGCGGCGTTGCTCCTCCGAGCCGTACGCATGGATCGGGTACATGACGAGGCTCGACTGCACCGACATCGCCGAGCGATAGCCGCTGTCGACCCGCTCGACGGCGCGCGCGATCAGGCCGTAGCTGACGTAGCCGAGCCCGGCACCGCCATATTCCGGCGGGATGGTCGCACCGAGCAGGCCCAGTTCACCGAACTCGCTCATGATCTCGCGATCGAACCGTTCCTCAAGATAAGCACTGGTGACGCGCGGCTGCAGCTTTTCCTGCGCATAGCCCTCCGCCGTGTCGCGGACGAGCCGCTCCTCGTCGGTCAGTTGATGATTGAGATCGAACGGATCCTGCCAGTCGAACGGCAGGATGGCTGGCTCGGCCACTGCTGGAACCCCGCGATAGAATGAAGCTGCGGGGCTCTTAGCCGCGCCCGCCGGAGCGCGCCACCCTCGCTATTCGCTCTTGGAGGCGATCTTCGTCCCCGCACCGCCGCCGAAGCTCTGCTTCAGCGTAATTCCGACACGGACATGACTGTTGCGGAAGCGGTGGTCGAGCTGGCTGGGCCGGCCCGTGCGGTTCGGGTCGAAAATCAACAGGTCGCGCGCGCCTGCGGTGTTGGAGACATCATCGAAATAGAGCCTGACTGACTGGCTTGCGGTCGGCCGATATTCGACGAAGGCGTAAGTGTACGGGAAGCCGATATTGTAGCGGCTATCGAGCACATCGGTTCGGAACAGGGTGGTCCGGCGATTGTCGCTCATCGTAAAGCCGTAGGCCCACTTGCCGATATCGCGACGCACGTCGATGTCCCACTGCCAGCGCGGGAAGAAGCCGCTGAAATCGCGCGTTTCGCCGGAAATCGGGTCCTTGACCCGTGTCTGCTGGATATTGCCGTGCAGCTTGACGCGAAGGCCCTTCCAAAAGCGGTCAAGCGGCGCGTCCAGCGTCAGGTCGGCGTACATCTGCCGTCCCGTGCCGATATTGCCCGGCGCATCGAAGCCCTCGGGGGTCAGGATCCGATCCTGGAGCAAGCTGATAAGATTATAGCCGAGCTCCAGCCGCGCCTTGCCGCGACCAAACAATGGATGCTCAACCGAAAAGCGTCCTTCCCACGCCCGTTGAGGCTGAAGATTGGCGTTGCCGCCGTTGACCTGGTTGCTGGCAAGGTCGGCGACGCTGATGAAATCGAAGAAGTCGAGCTGCGCCACTGTTCGACGAAGAATGAACTGGGTGTGCCAACCGCCGCCCGGCTCCCAGTCGAGCGTGACACTGGGTTTCAGGAAGTTCAGCCTTCGTTCCGCCGTTGCATCACCGCTGACCTTGAGATCGGACGTCTCATAATTGAGTCCGAGAGTGGTGCTCAGGCTTTTGGCGAGAGCACGGCTTCCATTGATCCAGAATTCCCCGCGGAGCTCGGTCACCCGGGCATTGTCGATGGGCAGGTCGATGCGCGTCTTGTCGCCATTTTCATCGAAGGAAAACAGGTCGAGATGATAGTCGAGCGTGTTCCAGGCGACCTCGCCGCCGGCTTCAAACTGAAAGCCGAGCAGCTTCGACTTGGTCCAGGTGAGACGCCCCAGCGTCTCGTTGCGCTGTGACTTCGACAGTTGCTGGAACCCGCCGACGACCTGGCTGTGGTCGAAGTTGCCGGTGTCATATTCATCGAGCGTGCGGCGGCTTTGACGGCTGGCGAGACCGACAAACTTGATCGCTCCGCCGGCCAGCGGTCTCGTGACATCTCCGCCGACCTCGAACGTCTTGGTCGGATAGTTTTCGTCCAGCGTATCGAAATGCTCCGGTCCGTCGGCTGGGAACACATGGTTGAGCTGATGAAGCATGAAATGGTCGAAGTGATAGCGGACGTTGAGGTGTGCCGAATCGGTCGGTCCCTTGTCGAGCGCCCAGCTGCCCGAGATGAAGGGCGAGTAATTGCGCGTCTGGTTGATCTTGCGCCGGAACTCGATCAGCTGGCCGGTCGCGGGATCAGTCACATGATCCGTGCCCTTTTCGGTCAGGTCGACGTTGGCTGTGTCGCCGGCAATGTTGAACGTCGACGGTCCGCGGCTGAAGCTCACCGAGCCGCTGGCGGTCGGAGTGATCTTGCCGGTGAAATGCCGCTCGGCCGTCATCGTCACATTGCCGGCGACGCCGGCGCTTCCCTCGGCGAGAATCAGATTGGCGACTTGCGATTTGCTCGAATAATCGGCGCCATAGAGGTCTCCCGGACCGACCTCGACGCGCGTCACGCGGCTCGCCGGAATTCGGTTGAGATAGGCGTCGAGCGTTTCTGACTTGGTGCTCGGCCGCTGCCCATTGATGACGACATTCCCCGCGACGCCGGCGAAGCCGCGAATGTCGGTATTGCCGTTGCTGCTGTTGTTGTTCCCGAGATCGACCGTGAAGCCGGGGATGCGCTGAACGATGTCGTAGGCGGTGCGCGGCGCGTACTGGCTGAAGAAAGCCGCGTCATAGGTGGTGGTGCGGCTCCCTTGCGTCGGAGTGGCCGGCGGTTTGTTGCCAGCCGCCGGCGGTGCCGCCAGCGCGGCCGATCCGGCGGCCAATGCCATCACAGCCGTGCCACCAAGAACGATCGCCCGCATGCATCTCCCCTGTATGAGTGATGTAATACGCTAATGTGAAGCCGGGCCGGGCGCCAGCTCGGTTCGACGAACCGACAGACATTTCGGCAACCTGCCGCGCGCGCTGACCAAAGGATGATCAGTGCCTCCGACCAAACATCTTCAGTTCGACGAGCTTGCTGACAGGTGGCATCGGCTGGCCGGCGCCTGCCACGGTGCGAACGAACTCGGGCGTGATGTCGAGCGCCTTCAGTTGCACTAGCTTGTCCACCGGCAGGTCACGATACCCGATCCGCTGAAACCCCTCGATATATTGCGGGGTGATGCCAAGCGCGCGCATCTGGACCAGTCCGTTGCCTGGCAGATTGGCGTAGCCAATCCGGACGAACCCCGCGATCCACTGCGGCGTGATCCCGAGGGCCTTGAACTCGATCAGCGACTGCAGGGTGCGCGGGCGATAGCCGGCGCGCGCCATGTCCGCGATGTAGCGGCCGTCCACGCCCAAAGCGGAGAGTGCCATCAGATTGTCGATGGTGGGAGTGGGATAGCGTGCCGCGGCAACCGCATCGATCAGCTCGCGCCGGGCGTTGACCGCCATCAAGCCGAATGCCTGCTCTTGGGTTGGGTGGCCGATGCCGCGGCTCTCGAGCAGCCGCACAAAGCCTGGGTTTTCGGAAAAGTGGCACGTGCCGGCGGCGAAATTGTTGCCGCCGTTGCCGGCGCAGTCGAGCCGCCCGGCCTCCCGGACTATGGCGAAGTGAAGCGGCCGCGAGCCGGCAGCATGAAAGGAGGACACCTCCAACCCGATCAGGTCCGAGGGCATGAAGCCGCTCGACCAATTGTTGTCGCCGCCATTCTTTCCCTGGTGACGGAAGCTCGCGTGGAGCTTCGCGGAATCGCCGCGCTGCGGCTCGAGCGTGAAGCGGATCCAGTCCGGCGCCTGGGCGATGCAGGCCGATGAGACGGCGGCGAAAGCGAACAGCATGGCGCACAGAAAGGCGAGGGGACGGTTCATGGTCGATCTCCTGCTTGCGGGCAAAGCTCGCCCGTTCACCCCTGAGGGCGGTTCACGTCAGTCAGACTAAGCTTGCTGGTCGGTCGGTCGCGGCGCTCAGCCGCCGTCGTCATTGTCCGCTGGAGGCACCGGCGGTGCGGGCGGTTGAGGTGGTTGGAAGCGGGCGTGCGATCGTACGAGATCGCGGATCCGCTCGCGCGTCACCGGACCGGAGCTGCGCAGCCGAGCAAGCTCGTCAGGCCGTACGCCCATCGCCCGCAACTGGACGAGGTCATCCAAGTTCGTCCGGACCCCGGTCGCGCGAATGCCGCGCATGTAATCGCCGGTGAGGCCGATGGCGCGTGCCTGCGTCAGCTCGTCAGCATTGAGATTTCCGAAACCCGCAGCTGCGATCTCGCGCACATATTCCGGGGTGACGCCGACCGCCTTCAGCTGGATGATGTCGTCCGTGCCGGCATTGCGCAGCGCGGGAGAGGCGGACCGGATCGCGGCCGCATAGTCCGGCGTTACCCCGACAGCCTTCATTTCAATTGCGGCGTCGATGGCGTGGTCGCGGCCCGGGTGCCTGCGAGCGTAGGTGCTGGCATCGGCATAGGTCACCGCAGTGCTGCCGTCGGGAGCCCGCGCAACCATCTTGCGGCGCCCTTGCGCATCCGGCGGATAGACCGTCACCGTCGCTCCGCTCGGACTACGCGAAACCACCGTGCCGTTGGTGCTTTCGACACTCGCGCCACTGCGCGAGACCACGCGATAGTCAGGCTGCACCGCGGCGATTTGCGGCGCGATTGCCGCAGTTGCCGTTGCGACGGACGTGGACACGCCCTTGGCGATGATGCGCGGCAGGTCGGTCGGGACTTCGACCGAGTTCGCGACAAAGCGCGAAGGCTCGCTCGCCGAGATCGCCCGCTTCGGTGCATTCGCCAATTCGGGCGCAGTCGGAGCCAGGGTCAGCGCCGCGAGCGGGGCCGCGACGAGCAGCGCGCCGGCGAACACGCCCAGAGCAAAGGATCGGGCAACGGGGCCGCGTGCCGACTTGCCGTCGAGCACCCGCGCGACGCGGCGCGCTAGCGAGCTCTTCGACGGCGCCACCCCATGCGCTCCGAGCAGCAGGCCAGGGCATTCGTGCCGCGCGACGCCGACCAGCAGCTGTGCATAATCGGTGTCGATAATGTCCGCCGCGAGCACGCTGTCGTCCGCGGCTTCCTCGCGCAGCTGGTGCGCTTCGCGGGCGAGCAGCCAGACCAAGGGGTTGAACCAGAACAATGCCGTCGCGACCCGCGCCAGCAGCAGCTTCGCCCAGTCCATCCGCGCGACATGCGCCAACTCGTGGGCGATGATCGCTTCAGCTTCGCCCGCGGCCTCGACGGCGCGCTTGTTGAGCAGGATGACGGGGCGCATCAGCCCCCAGCTGATTGGCGACGCCAGCTCGTTGCTGGTGAGCAGCGCGGTGCCGTGCTTGAATCCCATCCGCCGCTGGGCGCGGGCGAGCGCGCTCAGCCAGTGGCCATCGACGAGCACGTCCGCGCGCGCACGGAGCGTGATCAGCCGCGCGAGGGCGATGAAGGTGATGAGCAGAAGGATTGCCGCCGGCAGCGCATAAGCCGCGGTCGCCAGCGCCTCCGGGTTCAGGCTCGGCAGGGCCTCGGCGGGTGCCGTCGCAGCCGGGGCCACAGTCGGCGCAATCGCCATTGTTCCTGCCGGTAAAGGTGTCGGGGCCGGCGCTGCCGCCGCCGACTGGCCGAACACGGCAGGGACCTCGACCGTCCAGCTCGGCAGGACCAAGGGCGCGAAGGCCATGATCACCAGTGCCAGCAACCCGATGTGCGCGACCCAAGAGCGCTCGGCGGCCGAGCGTTTCCGCAACAGGTGCAGCAAGCCGAGCGCCAGCGCGGCGACCAGCAGCGACTTGAGAGCAATTCCGATCAGGACGGACATCACTGGCCTCCCTTCGCCTTGCGCGCGCGGGCGATCATCTGCTCGAGCTGCTCGAGCTCATCTTCCTTGAGCTTGTCGGACATGCCGAGCAAGGCACTGGCGGCGCTCGCCGGCGAGCCGTTGAAGAAGACGCGAACGATTTCGCTCAGCGCCGACTTCTTGGCGACGGTATCGGACACGACCGGGCTGTAGAGATAGCCCCGCTCCGATTCGCTGCGCTGGACGAAGCCCTTGTCCTCGAGCCGCTTGAGCATCGCACGGACCGCCGATCCGCTCAGCTGCACGGGAAGCGCGTCGCATACTTCGGCGACGGCGAGCGGCCCTCTTTCGTAGAGAATGTCGACGATCTGGCGTTCGCGCGGCGGCAGCTTGCTCAGCATATTCGGTCCCTTTTTCCGCGACAGACTCGCCGCGCTACATTTGTAGAGTGCTACATTTGTAGCGTGAATGCAAGCTGAATAGTTGACACAGACGCACGGGCGCCGAAACATGCATCACGACGCGGCTCCGCGTCGCACTTGGCCCTTGACCATCAAACCGCGCGCAAAAGGGAATTGCATGAAGCTCTCCCGCTGGCTGCCCCTGCTTTTCGCAAGCAGCGTTCTCACTGCTCCCGTCTCCGCCGCACCCGCGCTGTACGACCAGTCTCAATGGTCGGGGCTCCACTATCGCGAGGTCGGGCCGTGGCGGGGAGGGCGCGTGACCGCCGTCACCGGCGTTCCGTCGCAACCGTTCACCTTCTACATGGGCGGCGTCGGCGGGGGCGTGTGGAAGACGACCGACGCGGGGCATAGCTGGGTCAACACTACCGACGGCCAGATTTCCGTCGGGTCGATCGGCGCGGTCGCGGTCGCGGACGCTGATCCCAACATCGTCTACGCCGGCACCGGATCGTCGAAAATCCGCAGCAACGTTTCGATCGGGCGCGGGATCTACAAGTCGGTCGACGCGGGGAAGACCTGGACGTTCATGGGCCTGCGCGACGTCGGCCAGATCGGGACCATCCGCATCAACCCGGCCAATCCCGACGAAGTGTTCGTCGCTTCCATCGGCAATCCGTTCAGGAACAACGTCGAGCGCGGCGTCTATCGCAGCCGCGACGGCGGCAAGAGCTGGCAGAGGGTCCTATATCTCAACGACCATCTCGGCGCCGCCGACGTCGAGTATCAGCCCGGCAACCCGCGGGTGCTCTACGCCACTTTGTGGCACGGCCTGCGCCAGCCGTGGACGATCATCTCGGGCAGCCAAGACGGCGGCGTGTTCAAGTCGACCGACGGCGGCGACACGTGGACCAAGCTCGGCGGCGGCTTGCCCACCGGCTTGTTCGGCCGCGCTAATATCGGCGTCAGCGCCGCGGCGCCGAACCGGGTCTATGCGCTGATCGAGGCGAAGCCGGGGCAGGGACTCTACCGCTCCGACGATGCCGGCGCGCACTGGACACTCGTCAACGGCGATCCGAAGCTGACGACGCGGCCCTTCTATTACAACACGCTCGGTGTCGACCCGAACAATGCGGACGTGCTGTTCGTCGGTGACGAGGACTGGTTCAAGTCGGTCGACGGCGGCAAGACGTTCAAGACGGAGCGCACCCCTCACGGCGACAATCACGACATCTGGATCAATCCGCGCAATTCCAACTATCTGATCCAGTCGAACGATGGCGGCGCCAATATCTCGCTCGACGGCGGCAAGACGTGGAGCACGCAGGCGAACCAGCCGACCGCCGAGATCTACCAGGTCGCGGTCGACGACCAGTTCCCTTACCGGCTCTATGGCGCACAGCAGGACAATACGACGGTGATCGTCCCGTCGCTGCCGCTCGGCGACGGCCAGGAGTATAAGGTTGGCCCGGGCTGCGAAACCGGCCCGATCATCCCCAAGCTCGGCGATCCGACCTTCGTCTGGGGCGGCTGCAAGGGGCAGTTCTCGCGCCTCGACCTCAAAACCAACCGCAACGAGCAGCAGTATTGGATCGGCAGCGAGAGCCTCTACGGCAACCCGCCGAGCGTGCTCCGTTATCGCTTCCAGCGCGTCGCGCCGATGGAGATCTCACCAACCGAGCCGAACACCGTCTATTACGGATCGCAGTTCGTGCACCGCTCGCGCGACGGCGGAATCAGCTGGGAAGTCATCAGTCCCGATCTCACGGCGCGGCCGCGCGACAAGCAATATGCCTCCGGCGAGCCGATCACGCGCGATGCCACCGGCGAGGAAGTCTATTCGACGCTCTATGCGATCCGCGAAAGCGCGCTGAAGCCCGGCGTCATCTGGGCCGGGTCAAACGACGGTCTGGTGTGGGTGACGCAGGATGACGGCAAGAGCTGGCGGAACGTGACTCCGGCGGGCCTGCCGCCGGGCGGCCGCGTCCAGAACATCGAACCCGGCGTGCGCTCCGCCGGCACAGCCTATGTCGCCATCTACCGCTACCTGCTCGGCGACTTCGCACCCTATCTCTATCGCACCGACGATTACGGGAAGAGCTGGACGAAGCTGACCGATGGCAGGAACGGCATCGCGCCCGACGAGCCGACCCGCGTCATCCGCGAGGACCCGGAGCGGCCGGGCCTGCTCTACGCCGGCACCGAGTTCGGCCTCTACGTCTCGTTCGACAATGGCGAGCGCTGGCGGAGCCTGCAGCTCAACCTGTCGGCTGTCCCCGTGACCGACATCCGGCTCGCGCATGGCGATCTCGTCCTCTCGACGCAGGGCCGCGGCTTCTGGATTCTCGACAATCTCGGCGTCCTTCGACAGCTGCCCCCTCCGGCGGCCGCGAGCCGGTCGAGCCGTCTCTACCGGCCCGCCACGGCGATCCGCATCAACGCCGGGTCGGACAAGGGCCCTAACCCGGGTACCGGGCCCGAATATGTCCTGCCGGGCGCGCAGATCGATTACTTCATCGCGCGCAAGGGCACGCCGGTCACCCTCTCGATCCGCGACAAGTCGGGCCGCCTCGTCCGCCGCTTCACCAGCGGCGGAGCGGTGGCCAGCGGTGAAGGAGGAGGGGACGACGGGCTCGGGACCTACCGTCCGGTCTATCAGACGAGGCTCGACTCCCGGCCCGGCATGCATCGGTTCATCTGGGACCTGCGTTATTCGGGCGAGCCGGAGGGCCTCCCCGCGGCGACCGAGCGCCACGCGACCAGTCCGAAACCGGGCGAAAAGGATCAGTCGGGCGAGCCCCGGCGGCGCTTCCCCGTAGGCCCGGTTGCACCGCCGGGCACCTATAGGATCGAGATGACCATCGGCGGCGTCACGGCCCAGCAGCCGCTGACGATCGTCGAAGATCCGCGCGTCCTCGCGAGCGGCGTCACCGATGCCGACCTGCAAGCGCAGTTCGAGCACAACATGCGCGTGCTGAAGCTCGTCAACGACACCAACCTCGATGTGGCGCGCGTCACCGCCGCCCTCGCGGCGCTCAAGGACCATCCCGATCCCGCAAAAGAGAAGGCGCTGAACGCCATCGCCGACCGGCTCATCACCCCCAAGATCCGCTACAGCCAGCCGGCGCTGCAGACCCACGTCACCTATCTCTACAGCGAGACCAACCAAGCCGATCAGAAGGTCGGCCGCGATGCGATCGAACGCTACCGGCAGCTGCGGCAGGAGGTAGATGCGATCACCGCCGATCTGAACCGGCTACTGGGTCCCGCCACCGCGGCGGAATTGCGCGCCTACGGCCAAACCAGCGCGATGCAGAACGCCGACGATGACAGCGACGAGGACGAGAACCTCTAATCGATGGCCGCGAAATTCAGTGGCGGAGAGGGTGGGATTCGAACCCACGGTGAGCGTGAACCCACGGCGGTTTTCAAGACCGCTGCCTTAAACCACTCGGCCACCTCTCCGTCGTTGAACGAAATAGCCGGAATCCTGAGCAGGAAAACCCTTCGGGTGGTTTTCAAGACCGTTCGGCTTCGTGACCTGCCCCCGGCAGGTCAGCCGCCTCACGCTTAAACCACTCGGCCACCTCTCCGCTGGCGCGCTTTTTCGGGGGCCGCCGCGCGGTTTGCAAGAGTCTCGGCCATGCGCGCTTAATCATCGGGTACATAACATTACCGACAGACCGTGCACGTGGCGGGATGAACAAAGCTGGCCTCGCGCGGGTTTGACCTTAGCCTCGGCTGTAGTGAGGAGGGCGTGTTGGGGATGAACGGGTGGGGGCTTGTGAGCTTGGCGGCGGCATCGCTTGGCGGTGCGGTTCCGCCCGATGCGTCCACGCCCGCGCCGCAGCTTGCGCAGGTTAGTATTCCCTCCACTGCCGCTGCCCAGGCGGCCCCGGCGATGGACCCATGGGACGGCTACAAGCTTCGCCTGGCCATCCTCGCGCGCCAGCAGGGCGTGCGCGACGCGACCATCCAGGGCAATGTCCCCGGCCTCACGATCAACCAGCGCGTCATCGATCTCGAGCGGAGCGAGCCGATCGCGCGCACCAGCGGCGGAGTCGTCGGCGCGCTGGCGCCCTATCTTCGCTCGCATGTCACGCCATCGCTGATCCGCCGCGGCCATGCCAATTATGCGGAGCATTACAGCGAGCTGCGCGGCCTCGAGCAGCGCTACGGCGTCGATCCCGCGGTGCTGATGGCGATCTGGGGGCTGGAGACCAGCTACGGCACCGTCACCGGCAGCACCGACCTGCTGCAGGCGCTCGCCAGCCTCGGTTATTATGGCCGCCGCCGCGCCTTCTTCGAGAACGAGTTCGTCGCCGCCTTGAAGCTGATGGACCAGGGCGTGCCGCGCTGGCGCCTCAAGGGCAGCTGGGCGGGCGCGACCGGCTATCCCCAATTCATGCCCTCGGTCGCGCTCAGGCTGCGGGCCGACGGCGACGGCGACGGTTATGCCGACATCTGGGCGAACGAGCTCGACGGGCTCGCCTCCATCGCCACCTATCTGCGCGACGCCGGCTGGAAGCCGAACGTCGTGTGGGGAATCCCGGTGCGGACGCCCGCGACCCTCAATCGCGCCGCGATCGTCAGCCGGACGACGGCGCCGCGCTGCCCGCAGGTCTATCGGCGCCACAGCCGCTGGCTGACCATGCGCGAATGGCGCGCGCTCGGCGTCACGCCGATCGGGCGAACCTTGCCGGACAATGAAATGGCGAGCCTGATCGAGCCGGACGGGCCGGACGCGACGGCCTACCTGCTGACCACCAATTACCGCGCGATCCTCGATTATAATTGTTCGAATTTCTACGGGATTTCGGTCGGAGTTCTGGCGGACGCGATTGCGCGGCGATAGACAGCCCTTGCCAGCTTTGAATCGGGGAAATCAGTGACATCCATGCCGCGCACGATCCTTCTTGCCACCGCCACCGCGCTGCTCGTTTCGACCGGCGCGCCCGCCGCCGCGCCGCAATTCGATACGCCGGCCAAGACCGCCTATCTGCTCGACGTCAATTCGGGCGCGGTGCTCTACGCCAAGAACCCGGACATGCGCATGCCGCCGGCCTCGATGGCGAAGATGATGACCACGCTGGTCGCGTTCGAGCTGATCGACCAGGGCAAGCTGCCGCTCAGCAAGATGTGCACGGTACGACCCGAGACCTGGCAGAAATGGCACGGGCCGCAGGCCGGCTCGACCATGTTCCTCAGCGCCAACGAGCAGGTCAGCGTCGAGAACCTGTTGAAGGGCATCGTCACTTTGTCGGGCAATGACGCCTCGGTCGTGCTCGCCGAATGCATTGCCGGCACCGAGCAGGCGTTCACCGAGCAGATGAACGCGCTCGCCCAGCATATCGGGCTCACCAACAGCCATTTCGGGACGGCGAACGGCTGGCCCGACAACGGCGTTACCTACGTCACCGCGCGCGATCTCGCGACCATCGCGAAGGCGACGATTGCGAACCACCCCAAGCTCTACAAGCAATTCTATTCGCTCCCCAATTTCACCTGGGGCAAGACCATGGGCGGCCAGGCGATCACGCAGGAGAATCGCGATCCGCTGCTCGGGCGCGTCGCCGGCGCCGACGGCCTCAAGACCGGTCACACCGAGGAAGCGGGCTACGGCTTCACTGGCTCGGCCGAGCAGAACGGGCGCCGCCTGATCGAGGTGCTCGCCGGGCTTCCGAGCTGGAATTCGCGCGTGCAGGAATCGACCCGGCTGATCGAATGGGGCTTCAATGCGTGGCAGGACAAGAAATTGTTCGATGCCGGCGCCAAGGTCGGCGCGGCCCGGGTCCAGCTCGGCAGCGCCAGCGAAGTGCCGCTGGTTGCCCCCAACGATCTCTCGATCAGCGTCCCCGCCGGGCTGTCGCTGACCAACAAGCCGACCACGATGAAGGTCCGCTACAACGGCCCGCTCGTCGCACCGATCAAGAAGGGCGACCATGTCGCCGACCTGCTGGTGTTCACCGGCGATACGAGCGAGCCGCAGGTGACTCCGCTGGTCGCCGGCGAGGACGTCGGCCGCGCCGGCTTCTTCGGCCGCATCTGGATCGGGTTCAAGCAGCTGTTCGGAATGGCGTGAGCGCCGGCAGGTTCATCGCGCTCGAAGGCGGGGAGGGGGTCGGCAAGTCGACCCAGGTCGAGGCGCTCGCGGCGGCCCTGCGCGAGCGCGGGCTCGATGTCGTCGTCACCCGCGAGCCGGGCGGCAGCGAGGGCGCCGAAGCGATCCGTGGCCTGTTGCTTGGCGGGTCCGATGACCGCTGGGGGCCGCAAGCCGAAGCGCTGCTCTTTGCCGCGGCGCGGACCGACCATGTCGACAAGCTGATCCGGCCCGCGCTCGAAGCAGGCAAGTGGGTGCTTTCCGATCGCTTCGTCGACAGCTCGCTCGCCTATCAGGGCGGCGCCGGCGGCCTCGGCGTCGAGGCCGTGCGCGCCATCAACGCCTTCGGGATCGGCGAGAGCTTCCCCGACCGCACGCTCGTCCTGGTCCTGGCCGAAGGCGCCGAACGCGCGCGCGCGCGCGACAGCGAGGGCAGCGACCGCATCGGCGGCCGCTCGCGCACCTATCACGAGCGGGTCGAGACCGCGTTCCGGCTGATCGCCGCCGAAGAGCCGCAGCGCGTGCGGATCGTCGATGCGTCCGGACCGCGGGACGACGTCACCGAGCGCCTGCTCGGCGCCATCGCGGACCTGCTGCCATGATTCTCGGCCAGGACCGCGCCGTCAGCCAGTTCGCGGCCGCCTGGGCGTCGCGCAAGCTGCACCATGCCTGGCTGCTCGCCGGGCCCAAAGGCGTCGGTAAATCGACGTTCGCCCAGGCCGCGGCGCGGCGCGTGCTCGGCGATGCAGCCGGGCCACCAATCGCCCTTGCCGGCATCGACAGCCCGGACGAGCATCCGATCGTCAAGCTGGTCGAGGCGCGCAGCCATCCCGACTTCCGCTGGCTCGAGCGGCTGGTCAATGAGAAGACCGGCAATCTCAACCGGAACATCTCCGTCGACCAGATTCGCGAACTCGGCGAATTCCTGAACCTCAGCGCGGCGCTGTCGTCCTGGCGTGTCGTCGTCATCGACAGTGTCGACGAGCTCGAGACGTCCGGCGCCAACGCGCTTCTCAAGATGCTCGAGGAGCCGCCGCCCAACACCTTGTTCTTCCTCGTCAGCCATGCGCCGGGGCGGCTGCTGCCGACGATCCGCTCGCGCTGCCGCCGGCTCGAATTCGCCAGCCTCGACGATGCCGCCATGACGTCAATTCTGGAGACGAACGCACCCGGTGTGGCTGGTGCCGAACTCCAGCGCATCGTCGCGATGGCTGGCGGCTCGGCGGGAAGAGCGCTCGCCTTTGCCGAGCTTGGGCTGGCCAAGCTCGAAGATTCCGCTCTGGCGATCCTGCGCCACGGAGATCCGACAAACAGCCGACGCTCTGAGCTGTCGCAGGAACTTGGCAGGAAGGGCGCGGCCGAGCGTTACGCGGCATTCCTCGAACTGACGCCGTCGCTCATCGCGCGCGAGGCGCGGCAGCTGCACGGCGGCATGCGCGAGCGGGCGCTCGACGCTTATGCCCAGGCGCGCGAGCTGGCGGCGATCGCGCCGCGGCTGTCGCTCGATCCGGCAGCGACCGTGTTTCAGATGGGCGGCATCCTGGCGTCGATCGCCGAACCGGCTTCCTTGAAGCGCTAGGACGCGGCGGCTAGGGCCGGACGCGAGCCATGTCCGAGCCATATTACATCACGACCGCGATCAGCTACCCCAACGGGCCGCCGCACATCGGCCACGCCTATGAGGCGATCGCCGCCGACGCCATGGCCCGCTTCCAGCGCAGCCAAGGCCGGGATGTCCGCTTCCAGACCGGGACCGACGAACATGGGCTCAAGATGGCCCAGGCGGCGCGCGGGCAGGGGATCGAGCCGCGCGCGTTCGCGGACAAGATGGCGCGTCTTTTCCAAGAGATGTGCGACGCGCTCAACGTCTCGTACGACCGCTTTATCCGGACCTCGGAGGCGGATCATTACCGCGCGAGCCAGGCGCTCTGGACAGCGATGGAGGAGCGGGGCGACCTCTATCTGGATCGCTACGAAGGTTGGTACTCGGTCCGCGACGAGGCTTATTACGAGGAGGACGAGCTCGTCCTCGCGGAGGATGGCACCAAGCTGTCGCCGCAGGGCACGCCGGTCGAGTGGACGGTCGAGGAGAGCTGGTTCTTCCGCCTGTCCAAATACCAGCAGCCGCTGCTCGACCATTATGCGGCCAATCCCGGATTCATCCAGCCCGACAGCCGCCGCAACGAGGTCGTGCGGTTCGTCGAGGGCGGGCTCAAGGACCTCAGCATCTCGCGCACCAGCTTCGACTGGGGCGTGCCGGTGCCGGGCAGCGGCAATCACGTCATGTACGTCTGGCTCGATGCGCTGACGAATTACATCACGGGCCTCGGTTTCCCGGACGATACGGAACTGTGGCGGCGCTACTGGCCCGCCGACGTCCACCTCATCGGCAAGGACGTGGTACGGTTCCACGCCGTTTATTGGCCCGCCTTCCTGATGAGCGCCGGCATCGCGCTGCCGAAGGAAATCTATGGCCACGGTTTCCTGCTGAGCCGCGGCGAGAAAATGTCGAAGAGCGTCGGCAATGTCGTCGACCCGATGGTGCTTTCCGAGCGCTTCGGGGTCGATGCGCTGCGCTATTTCCTGTTGCGCGAAGTCCCGTTCGGGCAGGATGGCAGCTACAGCGCCGAAGCGATCGTCAACCGCGCCAATGCCGAGCTCGCGAACAGCTTCGGCAATCTGGCGCAACGCACATTGTCGATGGTTTTCAAGAATCTCGGCGGTGTTCTTCCGCCATCTGGTGAAGCTCCGGAAGACCTTGAACTGCTCGAGCTGGTTAACCGCGCGTGCGGCAATGACGTGCCCGAAGCCTTTGAGCGATTCGCGTTCTCCGTCGGCATCGACGCCTGGCTGCACGCGGTCTTCGCATGCAACGCTTACGTCGATGCACAGGCACCGTGGGCGTTGCGGAAAACTGATCCCGACCGGATGGCCGCCGTTCTCGGGACTCTCGTTGCGGCGGTGCGCGAGCTCACCCGCGCGATCGCGCCGATCATTCCTGCTTCGGCCGACAAGCTGATGACCCTGATCGATGCGGGCGAGGGGGGCGCGCCAATCCCGCAGCCCACGCCCTTGTTTCCGCGGCTCGAGCTTGAGCAAGAGGAACTGGCGTGAGGCTGATCGACAGCCATTGCCACCTCAATTACGAAGGGCTCGTGGAGCGCCAGGCAGAAGTGCTCGACAACGCCCGCGCGCGCGGCGTCACCGGCTTTCTCAACATCTCGACGCGGCAGCGCGAATGGAGCGACATCATCGCCGTCGCGGAGCGTGAGCCCGACGTTTGGGCGAGCGTCGGCGTGCACCCGCACGAGGCCGACGCGCATCCGGACCTTGGCTCGGCGGCGCTGGCCAAGGCCGCCGACCATCCGCGAGTGATCGCCATCGGCGAGTGCGGCCTCGATTATTATTACGACAAGTCAGACCGCGAGGCGCAACGCGAGCGGTTTCAGGCGCATATCGAGGCGGCGCGTCAAACCGGACTGCCGCTCGTCGTCCACACCCGCGCGGCTGAGGAAGATACCGCGGAAATGCTGAGCGAGGCGGTGCAGGAAGGGGGCGTCAGCGGCGTGCTCCACTGTTTCACCGGCTCCGCGGACCTCGCTCGCAAGGGACTCGACCTCGGCTTCTACGTGTCGCTCTCGGGGATCGTCACCTTCAAGAACGCCGCCGACCTGCAGGCTACCGCCAAGTGGCTGCCGGCGGACCAGATGCTGGTCGAAACGGATTCGCCGTTCCTCGCGCCGGTTCCGCATCGGGGAAAGAAGTGCGAGCCGGCGTTTGTCGCGGACACGGCGAGATTCGTTGCTCAGCTGAGGGGCGAGGACCCTGAAGAGCTCGCGACGATAACCACCGACAACTTCTTTAGATTGTTCAAGAAAGCCGCATGAGAATCCGGATTCTCGGCTGCGGCACGTCGACCGGCGTGCCGAAGATCGGGAACGATTGGGGCGAGTGCGATCCCGAGGAGCCGCGCAATGCGCGCCTCCGAACCTCGATCCTGGTCGAAAGCGCCCGGAAGCGGATGCTGGTCGATTGCGGTCCCGATCTCAGGCAGCAACTGCTCGCGGCTCGCCTTGGCGACCTCGATGGGGTCATCGTCACCCATGCCCATGGCGACCATTGCCACGGCATCGACGAGCTGCGCCCAGTCGCGCAAGCGATTGGCCAACCGGTGCCGCTCCATGCCCGCGCCGCGGTGATCGAGGAGTTGAAGCTGCGCTTCGCTTATGCGTTCGAGCGAACGGAATTCTATCGGCCGATCTGCGAAGGACGGCCGATCGAAGGCGAGGTGAGCTTCGGCGCTGCCTGCGTGCGCTTCGTGGACCAGCCCCACGGCGGTCCGACATCGCTTGGCCTGCGCTTCGATGAAGGCGATTTCTCCGTCGGCTATGCGATAGACTTCAGTCACTTAACTGATGTGATGGCCGCGCTTTATGAAGGCGTCGACGTGTGGATCGCCGACTGTCTGACGCGCAAGCCGCACCCGACGCACATGCATCTTGACGGCATCCTCGCCGCGGCGCGCGACTTGTCGGTTGGCCAGCTATATCTCGTGCACATGGGCAACAGCCTCGATTATCGAACCCTGTGCGCGGAGCTGCCCGACTGGGCGGCTCCGGCCTATGACGGGCTCGAGATCGCCTCATGATGACCAACGACCTGATGCTCGGCGGCGTCTACATCCTGATGGCGATCATGCTCGTGCTCGGCTCGCTCATGGCGCGGCGCGAGCCGGCGGCAAAGCTCATCACCCTGGCGCTCGCCTGGATTGCGATATTTACGGCCGGTTTCGTCCTGTTCACCTTCCGCGACAATTTCGGTTGGGTCGCGCAGCGGCTCAAGGCCGAGGCGGTCGGTACGCCGGTCCAGCAGGGAGTGGAAACACGGATCCCGATGGCAATCGACGGACATTTCTGGGTCAGCGCAAAGCTCAACGGCCGTGACGTCAAGTTCCTGGTCGACAGCGGCGCCACGACGACCACGATCGACGGCGGCACCGCGCGCGCCGCCGGCGTTCGGATTTCGCCGGACCGGGATCATTTCGTCCGCACCGGCAACGGAGTGATCCGCGTTGCCAGCGGCCGCGCCGATGAGCTCAGCGTAGGGTCGATCACGCGGCACGATGTCGCGCTGGAAATCGCCGACAATGACGATCTCAACGTGCTCGGCATGAATTATCTGTCGTCGCTGAGCCGCTGGGGCGTCGAGGGGCGATGGCTGGTGTTGGTGTCCTGATTATGTCGAAACTTTACATAATGCATATTATCATACTTCCAGATGGCAGCCGCGAAAGGGCCCCTCATGCCGCTTGAACGCCTGCGCGAGATCATGCGCCGGCTGCGTGATCCGGTGAGCGGTTGCGAATGGGATACGGTGCAGACGTTTGACACCATCGCGCCCTACACGATCGAGGAAGCCTATGAAGTTGCCGACGCGATCGCGCGCAAGGACATGGTCGCGCTCGCCGATGAACTCGGCGATCTGCAGCTCCAGGTCGTGTTCCACGCGCAAATGGCCGAAGAAGCCGGCCTGTTCACGCTTGAAGACGTGATTGGGCGCATTTGCGACAAGATGGAGCGCCGCCACCCGCATATTTTTGGCGACCTTGAGCATGGCGGCCATCACCTTTGGGAGCAGATCAAGGCCGAAGAACGCGCCGCTGATCCCGACAAAAGCGCGCTCGCCGGCGTCGCACTAGCGCTTCCGGCGCTCGAACGTGCGGCTAAGTTGCAGCGGCGCGCAGCGCGCGTCGGATTCGACTGGCAGGACGTCGATGGACCGCGAGCCAAGATCGACGAGGAATTGGCCGAACTCGACGCCGAGTCCGAGCACGACCGCAGACTGGACGAGCTTGGCGACCTGTTATTCGCCGTGGTGAACCTCGCACGTCATCTCAACGTCGAGCCGGAAGCTGCGCTCCGGGAAGCTAATCGCAAGTTCGAGCAGCGCTTCCGAATGATCGAGCAGCAACCCGGGTTCGAGCAGTTGCCGCTCGAGGAAAAGGAAGCCCTTTGGGTGCAAGCCAAAAAGAGTCAGGCGAGCGCCTGAAAGCGCGCCCAATTGTCGGGCGACAAGCGCACCGACAGCTCGAGCTCGTCATGGTTCAGCGTCTGATCGAGCACTTCGCCGCGCGAATGCAGCCACGCGATCTTGCCGCCGTCGGTCGCGGCGACGCGGATTCGATGCACTTGCTCCCCGCTCCGGAGCTTTTCGGCCATCAGCTGACGCAGTCCGTCGATCCCTTCACCGCTCACCGCCGAGACGAGCACGACGTCATCGCGACGTCCAGCTTCCGCCGCGAGCCGCTCATGCTCCTCGCGTGACACGAGATCGACCTTGTTCCAGGCTTCGATCCGCGGCGGCGCACCCTCTTCCGCCAGGCCGAGCGACTGCAGCACGTCCTCGACGTCCTCCCGCTGGGCGTCATTGTCCGGGTGCGCCATGTTCCGCACGTGGACGATGAGGTCCGCTTCCCGCACCTCCTCCAGCGTCGCGCGGAACGCAGCGATCAGCTCGGTCGGCAGGTCTGATACGAAACCGACGGTGTCGGACAGGATCACCTTGTCGAAACCGGGCAACCGAATGTCCCGCATGGTGGGGTCGAGAGTCGCGAACAGCAAGTTCTCCGCGAACACAGCTTCGCCCGTGAGTCGGTTGAAAAGCGTCGACTTTCCCGCGTTCGTATAGCCGACCAGCGCGATCACCGGCCAAGGCGCGCGCTGCCGCCGATCGCGGTGCAGAGTGCGCGTGCGCTTCACCTGGTCGAGCTCGCGGCGGATCTTGGCCATGCGGTCGCGGATCATCCGCCGGTCGGCTTCGATCTGCGTTTCGCCGGGACCGCCGAGGAATCCGAAGCCGCCGCGCTGGCGCTCGAGGTGGGTCCAGCTTCTGACCAGGCGGCCGGACTGATATTGCAGGTGCGCAAGCTCGACCTGCAGCTGGCCTTCAGCCGTCGCCGCGCGCTCCCCGAAAATCTCGAGGATCAGTCCCGTCCGGTCGATCACCTTGGTCCCGACCTCGTCCTCCAGGTTTTTCTGCTGAATCGGGTTTAGCGGCGCGTCGATGATCAGCAGCCCGGCATCCTGCTCCTTCGCCAGCTCAGCGATCTCCTCGACCTGGCCCTTGCCGAGCAAGGTTGCGGGCCGAACCGTTCGCACGCGGAACGGGCGTCCGCACACGACGTCGATGCCGATCGCTTCGGCGAGCCCCTCGGCTTCTTCGACGCGCGCATCCGCGGACCGCCGCGCCGCCTCGCGCGGCAGCTCGGGAACGGCAATGATCGCGCGTTCGCCGCGCGCGACCTCGATCGCGCCATTGCCATCGAATGATTTCAGGACTCCGACTCCTCGGTCTCCGTCTCGGCGCCGAACGCAAGCGGTTGTGCCGGCTGCAGCGTCGAGATCGCATGTTTGTAGACCAGCTGGATCTGTCCGCCGCGCTCAAGCACCAGGCTGAACTGGTCGAAACCGGCGACCGCGCCCTGAAGCATGACTCCGTTGATCAGGAACAAGGTCATCCGCTCCTGCTCGCGCGCCGCGGCCCGAAGGAAAAGGTCCTGGAGCGTCCCCTTCCCTGGCTCGCCGGCGGGGGTCGTCGCGCTAAAGTCCGGAGGCGCCTCGGCCGGCATGATGGTCGAGATCGAATGTTTGTAGACGAGCTGCGATGCGCCCTCGCGGCGGAGCAGGAGCGAAAAGGCGTCGAACCAGGTCACAACGCCCTGCAGCTTCACGCCTTTCACGAGGAAGATGGTAACGGGGAGCTTCGCGCGCCGGACGCTGTTCAGGAAATGATCCTGCAGGCTCAAGGGTCGCGGGGCCATTTCGCCGCCTCCTACTCCTCGCCCTCCCTCTTTTCGCCGATTCCGAGGGCCTTCAGTTTCCGGTGCAATGCGGAGCGCTCCATGCCGATGAACGATGCGGTGCGCGAGATGTTGCCCGAAAAACGGCGGATCTGAATCTTGAGATATTCGCGCTCGAAGGATTCGCGGGCTTCGCGCAGCGGACTGCCCATGATCGCCATCGCCGAGCTGGTCCCGCTCATCGGGCTCTGGTTTTCGAGGATTTCCTGCGGCAGCAGATCCACCTCGATGCACGATACCCGGTCGCCGGGCGCAAGGATCAGGGTGCGTTCGATGATGTTCCTGAGCTGCCTGACGTTGCCGGGCCAGTCGTGCGCCTGAAGCGCGGCCATCGCTTCCTCGGATATCCCGGGAGCCGGCATCCGGCGCTCCGCCGCGAAGCGCGCCAGGAAATGGCTGACGAGCTCGGGAATGTCTTCACGGCGCTCGCGCAGCGGCGGCAGTTTCACCGGCACCACGTTCAGGCGATAGAACAGGTCTTCGCGGAATCGCCCGGCGGCAATCTCGTCCTGAAGATTGCGCGAGGTCGCCGAAAGCACGCGGACATCCACTTTCACCGGCCGCTGCCCGCCAACTCGGGTGTAGCTCTGGTCGGTGAGCACGCGCAGGATCTTGCCCTGGGTGGTCAAGGGCATGTCGGCGATTTCATCGAGGAACAGAGTGCCGCCGTGCGCATGCTCGAGGAGCCCCGGGCGCATCGCCCCATCCACCTCGCTGCCGAACAATTCCTCCTCGACCCGCTCGGGACTCATCATCGCCGCGGAGAGCACAATGAACGGGGCGCGCGCGCGCGGGCTCCATTGGTGGATCATGCGGGCCGCGATTTCCTTGCCCACACCCGCCGGCCCGGAAATGAGCACCCGGCTTCCAGTCGGGGCGACGCGCTTAAGCGTTGCCCGAACGGTGTTGATCGCAACCGAGCTGCCTTGAAGCTGGTCCTCCTGGCCGACCTGCAGCCGCAGCGTCTCGTTCTCCCGGCGCAGGCGTTCGGTCTCGGTCGCTCGGTCGACGAGATAGATCAGCCGTTCGGCCTCGAACGGCTTCTCAATGAAGTCGACGGCGCCTTCCTTCACGGCCGCAACCGCCGTGTCGAGATTGCCGTGGCCGGAGATCATCAGCACCGGGATCGTCTGGTCGCGGCGCTTGATCTCCTGCAACAGCTGGATGCCGTCCAGCCTCGATCCCTGCAGCCACACATCAAGCAGAACCATCGACGGGCGCCGCTCCTCGACGGCGTCGAGCGTCTGTGTGCTATCCGCCGCGGTGCGGACCGCGTAGCCCTCGTCCTCCAGCACGCCACTCACCAGCTCGCGGATATCCGCTTCGTCGTCGACCACCAGCACTTCAAGCGCCATCAGGCTTCCTCATCCTTCGCTTCATTGTCGTGGGTTGAGCCGGCCTCGCTCGCGAGCGCCGACAGCTTGTGGATGTCGAAGGCAATCCGGACGTGGGTTCCGCCGCCCGGCCGGTCGAGGAAGGCGATCTCGCCCATATGCTCTTCGACGATCTTCTTGACGATCGCGAGACCGAGCCCGGTCCCCCTCACCCGCGTCGTCACATATGGCTCGGTCAAACGCTCGCGGTCCTCGGGCAGGCCGACGCCGGTGTCGAGGACGTCGATGATGAGATGCGTCCCCTCCTTGCGCAATTTCAGCTCGACGCGGTCCCCGGCAATGCTGTGCTCGCCGCGATTGCGCCTTCCTTCAATGGCTTCAACGCCGTTTTTGACGATGTTTGTCAACGCCTGCGCAAGTTGCCGACGATCGCAGACCATGCGGAAATCGCCCGTCGGCGGCTCGAGAACGAAGGTGATGGCGGGATGCGCAACCTCATGCAGGAAGAGGGCCTGCCGGGCGATCTCGTGAACGCCTTCCTCGCGAAACACAGGTTTGGGCATGCGCGCGAAATTGGAGAATTCGTCGACCATCCGCCTCAGATCGCCGACCTGGCGGACGATGGTCGCGGTCAGTCGCTCGAACGTGTCCTTGTCGGATTCGACCTCGTGCCCGAACCGGCGCTGGAGCCGCTCGGCGGCGAGCTGGATCGGCGTTAGTGGGTTCTTGATCTCGTGCGCGATGCGCCGCGCGATGTCGGACCATGCCGCGCGCCGCTGGTCCGACAGCTGGTCGGTGATGTCGTCGAACGTCAGCACCCAGCCGTCGCGATAGCGTGCTCGCGTCACCGCCAGGGTGCGTTGTCCGCCGTCGGCCGTGATGATCACGTTGGCTTCCGATTCGTCGTTGGCGACGAACTCGCCGAGTTCGGGCGACACCGACGCCAGGGCCTGACCCTCGATCTCGCCCTCGCCCTTCTGAAGCAGTCGCTCGGCAGAACGATTGAGCAACTGAATGCGAAGGGCGCCGTCGACCACGATGACCCCGGCGGTCACACTGGACAGCACGGCTTCGATAAAGGCGCGGCGCGTGTCGAGCTGCGAATTGGCGGAGCGCAATGCGTTGGTCTGCTCTTCCAGTCGCCCGGTCATTCGGTTGAACGCCGTGGCGAGCGTCTGCACCTCGTCTTCGGTCTTCATGACCGGTACGCGTGCGGAGAAATCGCCCGATTCGATCCGCCCGGCGGCCGTGACCAGCTCCCCAACCGGCCGAACCAGCCTGTCCGCAAGACGAAGGGCGGTCAGGATCGACAGACCGACAATGACCAGCGCGCCAAGCAGCAGCGCGGCGTTGAACCGCAGCTGGTTGACGCGCGAACGCGCGAGCAGCGTGTGATAATCGCGCAAGACATCATTCGCCTGTCGCATCTGCTGGCGCAGCTGAGGGTCGAAAACCCGAGCTACATATAGATAGGTGTCGGGGCCCCAGTTGATCTTGGTGACGGCTCCCACTCGCTCAGGCGAGTTGATCGAGACGACCGGTTCATGCTTGAGCTTGGCGATCGCGCCTGCCGGAATATCCTTGTCCAGCGGGCGATCGTAGGGGTCGACTAGCGCCAGCGTACGGATTTGCTTGTCCGATCCGTAGGTGAAGATGATCGCTTCCGAGAGGTTGCGGTTGAGCACCTGGAGGCGGGCGAACGCGTCGGCAAAGCGCGGATCGTCGATCGGCACCGCGCGAAGATATTCGGCAAGGTTGCCGCTCGCCGCGCCCGCTTCGGCCGCCACGCGCTCGACTTCTCGATTGTAGCTCGTCCGCGCGATCTGGACGGTGTTCTCCAGCATCGTGCGTGCACGGTTCGAAAACCAGAACTCGAGTCCGCTCTGGAACAGCAGCGAGGCAAAGATCGCGACGAGCACGGTGGGAACCGCCGCGATGACCGAGAACAGCGCGACCAGGCGCACGTGGAGCCGTCCGCTGCCGAGCCCGCCACGGGCGGCGCGCCGCACAGCCACCCGGCGCGAGTAAAGCACCATCAGCGCGATCGCCGGCAGCAGGTTGGCGATCAGCAGAAGCGCAATGAGCGGCGGCGACAACAAAGTCCCGGGATCGCCGCCATTCCGCAGCAGCCAGGCACTGAGCGCCATGATTCCCGCGAGCACCGCCGCGATCACCCACGCGAGACGGTCGTAGAAGCGGCCGCTTGCCCGCTCCCGCTGGAGCCAGCTGTCCTGCTCTGAATTCACCGGCGAGTCGGCCGTAACAGCATCCATTCGCTCACGGCCTAGCATGGCCGTTGCACAAAAAACACAGTCTGATTTGAGCGATTTCGGTCAGGCCGCGGAGCGCGCGAGCCACGGCGCATAGAATTCCTGCAACATGCCGACGACGACTTTTGGATCGTCCTGCTGATTGACCCGGTTGCGCAGCTCGGCCGAGCCGGGCAGCCCCTTGGTATACCAGCCGATATGCTTGCGGGCGAGATTGACCCCGGTCTGCATGCCATAGAGCTGCAGCATCTCGTCATATTGTTCGAGCATCGCCGAAAGCTGCTCGTCGAGGCTGGGATCGGTCCCGCGTCCTCCTCCGCCGAGATCGGCCATGACCTGCGCGAGCAGCCACGGCCGCCCATAGGCGCCGCGGCCGATCATCACGCCGTCGGCGCCCGACTGGCGGAGCGCGTCGCGGCTGTCTTCGACCGAGCAGATGTCGCCGTTGACGATCACCGGGACGCTGACCACCTCCTTGACGCGGCGCACGAAGCTCCAGTCTGCTTCGCCTTTATACATCTGGCAGCGGGTGCGGCCGTGAATGGTGATCATCTTGACGCCGAGATCTTGCGCGATGCGGGCGAGCTCGGGCGCGTTGAGACTGTTGTGGTCCCAACCCATGCGCGTCTTGAGCGTGACCGGCACCTTCACCGCCTTGACTGTCGCCTCGATCAGGCGCGCGGCGAGCGGCAGGTCGCGCATCAGGGCAGAGCCAGCGTCGCCGTTGACTACCTTCTTGACCGGACAACCCATGTTGATGTCGATGATCGCCGCGCCACGCTGCTCATTGAGCTTCGCCGCCTCGGCCATCACGTGCGGCTCGCAGCCCGCGAGCTGCATCGCGACTGGTTCTTCCGACGGGTCCCACATCGCTTTCTGCAGCGACTGGCGGGTTTCGCGGACCATCGCCTGGCTCGCGATCATCTCGGTCACGGTGAGCCCAGCACCATAGCGCTTGACGACCCGCCGGAACGGCAGGTCGGTGACGGCCGTCATCGGCGCCAGGATGACTGGCGACGCGACCTCGACCGGGCCGATCTTGATTGGCTTCAGGGCGTTCATGGGTCCGCGACAGATAAGGGAAGAGGCCTTGGCGGACAAGGCAAGCGGCCGTAGAGCCCGCGCGATGACGACCACCGCGCTCATTGTTGCCGCCGGAAGCGGCTCGCGCGTCGGCGGCGCGCTGCCCAAGCAGTTCCGGTTGCTCGGTCACAAGCCGGTGCTGCGCTGGGCGGTCGGATCCCTGATACGCCACCCGGCGATCAAGGCGGTCCGCGTGGTCGTCGGCCGCGGCCAGGAGGAGCGCGCCGCGTCGGCCCTCGAAGGCCTCGACGTTGGGCCATTGATCGAAGGTGGTGCGGAGCGAGCGGATTCGGTCCGCGCCGGCCTTGCCGCGGTCGCGGGAGATGCCGTGCTCGTTCACGACGCAGCCCGGCCTTTCTGCCCGACCTCAGTCATCGATCGGCTGCTTGCCAGCCTCGAGTTCTTCGAAGGCGCCGCGCCGGTTCTGCCGGTCGGCGACACGCTCGCGTGCGTTGAGCAAACCTTGGGCGATCCCGTCGATCGCACAGGCCTTGCGCGCGTGCAAACGCCGCAGGCATTCCGGCTTGCCGCGCTCCGCTCGGCTTATGAGCAATGGTCAGGCCCCTCGCCCACCGACGAGACCACCGTGGTTCGCGCCGCCGGCATGAAGGTCGCGGCGGTCGAAGGCGACCCCGCGCTCGAAAAGCTGACGCTTCCGGCCGATTTCAACCGAGCCGAGCAATGGCTGGCCGGCAGGCTCGCGCCCCGGACGGGGACCGGCTTCGACGTTCACGCCTTCGCCGGCGCGGGTCCACTCATGCTCGGTGGAATCGAAATCCCCCACGCCCGCGGTCTCGCCGGTCACAGCGACGCCGATGTCGTCCTGCACGCGATCACCGACGCGCTTCTGGGGGCCGCCGGGCTCGGCGATATCGGCGAGCATTTCCCGCCGTCGGACCCGCGCTGGAAAGGCGTTCCGTCGTCGCTGTTCCTGGCGCACGCGGTTGAACTGCTGCGCGACCGCGGCGCACTGATCGATCATGTCGACTGCACGGTGATCGCCGAAGTGCCCAAGATCGGCCCTCATCGTGCAGCGATGCGCGCCCGCATTGCCCAAATCGCCGGCTTGCGCGTTGACCAGGTGAGCGTGAAGGCGACTACCACCGAAGGGCTCGGGTTCACCGGCCGCGGCGAAGGCATCGCGGCCCAGGCGGTCGCCAGCATCCGGATGGGATTGTGAGCCAGTGACAGACAAACTCTTGCCCGACCAGTTGGTGAACAAGGCGCGCGAAGTGGTCGAAGCCAACCGCGCCGCCGGTCGACGCGTCACGGTCGCCGAGAGCTGCACGGGTGGGCTAGTCAGCGCCGCACTAACGGAAATCCCCGGCTCCTCGGAAATGTTCGAAGCCGGCTACGTAACCTATTCGAATGCGGCCAAAGTCGCGGAATTGAAGGTCTCGGAAGAGGTCGTCGAAACGTTTGGTTCGGTCAGCGTCGCCACTGCCTGGGCGATGGCGCGCGGTGCGCTTGCCGCATCCGAAGCGGATGTCGCCGTTGCCATCACCGGGATCGCCGGACCTGGCGGCGGATCGGCCACGAAGCCCGTCGGCACGGTCGTGTTCGCCCGCGCCGAGCGCGACGCCGACCCCGCCAAAATCGTCGCCGACCAGAAGTTCTTCGATGAGACGACCCGCTCGGGCGTACGGCTCCAGGCGGCGCTTTGCGCGCTCGATCTGCTCATGCCGGTTCCGGCGGGCGAGCCCGAGGCGCAGACGGGCTACGACGAGAACTTCGGCGGTTAAGCGCGGCCTTGTGCCGTTGACTTGCTGATCCCGTAGAGCGCCGCGGCACGCTGCTCGAAGGCTGTCGTCATGCGCCGCAGCGCACGGTCGAACATCGCCCCGGCAAGTGTTTCGAACAGCCGCGACTTGAATGCGAAATCGACGGAAAAGCCGAGGTTCGTTCCGCCATCCGGCGCCGGGTCGAATTTCCACTCGTTATGAAGATATTTGAGCGGCCCCTCGACATAATCGACGCATATCCGCGTCGGAGCTTCCTTGTGGACGCGGCTGGTGAAGCGTTCCTTGAAGGCGTTGAATCCGACAACCAGGTCGGCAACGGTCTCCGTCTCGCTCGAAGATCGGATCCGAACCGCAACGACCCAGGGCAGGAACTCGTCATATCGCCCCACGTCCGCGACGAGGGCGAACAATTGCTCGGGAGTATATGGCAGGTGCCTTGTTTCGCTGTGCCGCGGCATCAGCCGTTCGAACGCTCCAGCTGCGCGTTGCGTGCCGCCTGCATTTTCTTGAAATCGTCGCCGGCGTGATAGCTCGACCGCGTCAGCGGCGAGGCCGCGACCAGCAGGAATCCCTTGGCGCGGGCGATCGCCGCATAGGCCTCGAACGCCTTGGGGGTGACGAATTCCTCGACCTTGGCATGACGCGGGGTCGGCTGCAGGTATTGGCCCATTGTCAGAAAGTCGACACCAGCCGAGCGCATGTCGTCCATGACCTGGTGGACTTCGAGGCGCTGCTCGCCGAGGCCGACCATCACGCCCGACTTGGTGAAGATATGCGGCGCCTTGCTCTTGACGCTCTCCAGCAGTCGTAGCGACGCATAGTAGCGTGCGCCCGGGCGGATCGTCGGATAAAGCCGCGGCACCGTTTCGAGATTGTGGTTGTAGACGTCGGGACCCGCAGCAACGATCTCGTCCACCGCGGCTTCGCTCTTGTTGCGGAAATCGGGAGTCAGGATCTCGATCGTGGTCGAGGGCGTCCGCTTGCGCAACGCCTCGATCACCTTGACGAACTGGCGCGCGCCGCCATCGGGCAGGTCGTCGCGGTCCACCGATGTCACGACGATATGCTCGAGGCCGAGCTCGGCTGCGGCGGTCGCGACATGCTCGGGTTCGAGCGGGTCGACCGGGCGCGGCATCCCCGTCTTCACGTTGCAGAAAGCGCAGGCGCGGGTGCAGGTGTCACCCAGGATCATCACCGTGGCGTGCTTCTTGGTCCAGCACTCGCCGATGTTCGGGCAAGCCGCTTCCTCGCATACGGTCGCCAGATTGAGCTCGCGCATCAGCTTGCGCGTCTGGTGGTAATTCTCGCTGACAGGCGCCTTGACGCGGATCCAGTCCGGCTTGCGCTGCTTGGGGGGAAGAGCGGCGGGAGCGTTCATGGCGCGCAGATAGCGACTGGCGCCAAACCTTGCCACCCCTGCCCCACTGCCGCTAGCGGACGATCATGCCGTACATGAAACAGCTGCTCGAAGGGTACCGTCGTTTTCGCGAAAAGGATTGGGCTCACGAACGCGACCGCTGGGCCGAGCTCGCCGAAGGGCAGCATCCGCAAGTGATGATCCTCGCCTGCGCCGACAGCCGCAGCGACCCTGCCCAAATCTTCGACTCGCGCCCCGGCGAGATGTTCGTCGTGCGCAACATCGCCGCGCTTGCGCCGCCCTATGAGACCAGCCCGGGCCTGCACGGCGTCTCGTCAGCGCTTGAGTTCGCGGTCAACCAGCTCAACGTCGGCGAGATCCTCGTAATGGGCCACGGCCGCTGCGGCGGCTGCGCGGCCGCGCTAACGGGCCAATTCGACCACAGCGAGCACGGCGAGGGGCATTTCATCGCGGATTGGGTGCGGATGCTGGACAGCACGCGCGACGAGGTTCGCGCGCGCCATGCCGAGCTCGACCGTAATGCTTTTCTCGACATGGAGCACGAGGCGGTGAAGGTCAGCCTCGCCAATCTGCGGACATTCCCGTGGATTGCGGATCGCGAGCGCAGCGGCGCGCTGAAGCTACACGGCGCCCATTTCTCGATTGCGGAGGGGCGCCTTTACATACTCGACGAGGCGGAAGGTGAGTTCCGCCCCGTCTAGCAGCTCAAGAACGAATGCTAAGCTGTCGGCTTAGCAGCGCGTGTTATAGTCGTAGTGCGGCTGGCCGTACTGGTCGACGTAATAACAATAGCCGCGCGTATCCCGGTAATATTGGTGTCCGTTGACGACGGCGCCGAGCACGCCGCCGAGGATCGCGCCGGCAACAGCGCCGCCGACCGGACTCACGCCTGGAAGGACCGCGCCGGCAACCGCACCCCCAACCGCGCCGACTGCCGCGCCGGTGGCGATCCGCCGACCCTGGCTGTCGTATTGGTAGCCATTGTTGTAGTAGCCGCCGTTATAGTAGCCGTTGTTGTAATAACCCGGACCGCCATAGCCGTAGCCATATTGGTCGGGGTAGGTGGCGCAGCCGGTCACCGCAACACTGGCGGCGGCGAGGGCTGCAGCAAGACCAAGCTTCCTCATCGTCCGTTCCCTTCTCAACTCGCCCCCTTTGCAGGGCTAAAAAGCGCATTAGCGGCCCTTTCGTTCCGCCATTGACGATGTACCGTTGATGTACCGAAACGAGTGTCGCGCCGGGCTGTGGCCATTCCGCGACGCCGCGCGCTAGACAGGTCCCCGAAAGACTCGGCTGAAAGGATGTGGATGCGCGACCGCTTGCCCGAACAAGAAGCCAACATCGCCCTGCTAATCGATGCCGACAACGCATCTCCGGAGCACCTCGACGAGGTCCTGCTGGTGCTCGGTGAACTGGGCACGATCAACATTCGGCGCGCCTACGGAAACTGGGCCAAGGCGAGCCTCAAGGGATGGGGGAATCTCACCGGCGCGCACTCGATCGTCCCGATGCAGCAGTTCGACGTGGTCAAGGGCAAGAGCGCGACCGACATGCGCATGACGATCGACGCGATGGACCTGCTCTACCGCGGCAATGTCGACGGCTTCGGGATCATGTCGTCGGACAGCGACTTTCTCCCGCTCGCCCAGCGCATCCGTGAGGATGGCCTCCCGGTCTATGGCTTCGGCACGGCCAAGACTCCAATCTCCTTCCAGCAGGCTTGTACCCGCTTCTTCGATGTCGGGGCGCTGGCGATGAACGACGAAGAGGAACTCGAGCAGCCGAAGGCGAGCGCGGGCCAACGGCCGGTCGATCCCGAACTGCTCCAGGTCCTGGGAGCGGCGTACAAGGCATCGAAACGCGATGAGGAGGGCTATACTCCCCTGTCCGAGCTCGGTCAGCGCGCCAAGGCGGTATCGAGCTTCGCCGCGCGCAACTATGGCTACACGCGCCTTTCGGACCTGATCAAGGCGGTGCCCAATTTCGAAGTGAAGAGCGGGGCCGACGGACGGCTGCTGGTCAAGCGGCTGCGCTGAGCCAAGCCGCTGTGGATCGATCATCCACAATTATTTCGCGCCGCGTCCGAGTCGGCGACTGTTGTCGGAGCGACACACCTGGCTAGCTTTAGTGGCAACGCGGGAACGGTGCCGCCTCTCGGCGGTTCAGACGCCTGACTCGTTGGGGACTCAATTCAAAGACATGCTTGCTCGGCACGATCCCGAACATCTGCTTGATGCCGCCTTGAACGCCCTCGCCGCCGGACCCGAGTGCCGGCGAGTGCTCGATGAGTTGCCGGTACCGATCTACACGACCGATGCCGACGGGCAGGTCACCTACTGGAACCAGGCGTGCGTCGATTTCGCCGGCCGCGAGCCGCAACTCGGCACCGATCGCTGGTGCGTTACGTGGAAGCTCTACACCATGAACGGCGAGCATATGCCGCACGATCAGTGCCCGATGGCGGATGCCATCAGGGAGCAGCGGATTGTGCGCGATTCGATCGCGATCGCCGAGCGACCGGATGGCAGCCGGGTCGCATTTCGGCCCTACCCCACGCCGCTTTTCGATGCTGACTGCCGGCTGACCGGCGCGGTCAACCTGCTCATCGACATCACCGAAGAACAAAGCGACGCGCTGCACGACCAGGCCGAGCGCTGCCGGCGCCTCGCAGACGCGACTTACGACCGCGCCACTAGCAAGGTGCTCGGCGACATGGCTGCCGAGTTCGACCGGACCGCCGCGGACCTCTCGAGCAAAAGCGCCTAGCGGGCGGAGGTCCGCCGGTTCGAGGGCTCGAGCGTAACGCCTTCCTGCCTCGTCGCCGCAATTACGATATTCGCTTTCTCGAGGCCGGCGATCATCTCGCGAGTCATCTGGTCCTTGATGTGGCGGATGCCGTGGTCGGGCCCGAGGAAGCGAACCGTGAGCTCCATCCAATCTTCCGTGATCCGCCAGAACACCCTTGGGTCGATCTCTCCCGCCTCGATCCCGAACCGTTCCTCGAGTCTCCTGATCTCTTCCTTGCCCAGGCGCTTGGCAGTGCGCGCCTGAGCGTTCGCGGCCTTGAGCATGATCGCCTCCGCCTTGGCGAAGTCCTGATGAAAGGCGATCGGCACGCTGATCTCGTCCCAGATATAGGCGAATTCGTGCGTGTAATTGTACACCGGGCAATCGAATACCTTGTCGTTGGTCACTGTGACGATCCGGCCGGTGAACTGGCGGCTGCGCACCCACGACTTGTCGTCATCCTTTTCGCGCGGTGACTCGCCCATTTCCATGATCCGGGTCTGCATGAAAGTGAGGCCGATCACGTCGCCGCGAACGCCGCCCATCTGGATCCGATCGCCGACGTTGAAGGTCTTGCCGCGGAGGATGACGAAATAGCCGGCGACGGCCGTGATCACCCGCTGCAGCGCAAAGGCGATCCCCGCCCCGATCAGGCCGAGCACGCTCGCAAGCCGCGTCGGGCTGTCGAACCAGATCGACATCACGCCAAGGATGAGGATGGCGGCGACGACCAGGCTGACACCCTGCTTTCCCCAGAATTGGAAGCGCGTACCCGATCGGGTGCCGATGAACAGCTTCAGGGTCTGCCTCAGGACCCAGGCGACGATCCATGCGATCGCCACGAAGGCGATCGTGAGCAGGAGCTTGTGCCAGTTGTGCTGGGTCGCGCCGATCAGCGTCACGCCGAAAATCTTGAGGCCGTGGGCCGAACTGGCCGCGGCCGGCGCCGCGGCCGCCCCATTGGCCAACGCTGTGAGCGGGTCCTGCATCGGGCGGTCAACCGGGCGCTCGCCGCGTTGGTTCCGGGCCGCGCCGGATGATGGAACTGCCCGACTGGCGGCCCGTTCGCTGGTCACAAGGAGAGCGACATGGAAAACCGCCGCACCGAAACCGCGCGCGAGACGGACGACAGCGACATCATCGACCGCGACCGCGCCGAATTCGAACCACGCCAGGGCGGAAGCTCAGGCGGCAACCTCCAGGAGGACGTCGCCACCCAGGCGGAACTTGACCGGGTTCGTGACCCCGAGGCGATGGAAGGTGTCGACAAGCAGGACGACATCAACCACCAGCAGCGCTACGCACCCCGACATCCGGCCGACAAATCGTCCGGCGGCAACCCGTCAGAGTAAGTCGAGCGCGACCGTCACGTCGTCGCCAGCGGCAACGTCGGCCTTGCGGCGAACCTCGGCCTTGACCGGAAGGATGTAGCCGCCGCTTTTCATCGGGAAGACCGAGGTGCGCCAAATGACGTCATGAAGCCGCGCCTCGACCCGCACCGATCCGAAGCCACGCGGGCTGCCGAAGGCATGCGCGCGGATTTCGCCTGACAGCTCGGCCGGGATCGTCACAAAGTGCCACGTCGCGCCGTCCCCCGGCCAAAGCCAAAGCGGCCCCGTGACGGTGATCATGAGGCGCTTATCGCGTCAGCTTGCGGTAGCTCGTCCGGTGCGGCCTCGTGGCTTCCTCGCCGAGACGGCGGAGCTTGTCTTCCTCGTACGCCTGGAAATTTCCCTCGAACCATTCGACGTGGCTGTCACCCTCGAAGGCGAGGATGTGGGTCGCCAGGCGATCGAGGAAGAAGCGGTCGTGGCTAATAACCACCGCGCAACCGGCGAAATTCTCGATCGCTTCCTCAAGCGCGCCCAGCGTCTCGACATCGAGGTCGTTGGTCGGCTCGTCGAGCAGCAGCACGTTGCCGCCGCGCTTCAGCATCTTGGCGATGTTGACACGGTTGCGCTCGCCGCCGGACAGCTTGCCGACGTTCTTCTGCTGGTCCTGGCCCTTGAAGTTGAACGCGCCGACGTAAGCGCGCGTCGACTGATCGTGACCGTTGACCTTCATGTAATCGAGCCCGTCGGAGATCTCCTCCCAGACGTTTTTCGAACCATCGAGGTGATCGCGGCTCTGGTCGACATAGCCGAGGTGCACGGTCGGGCCGATATCGACCTCGCCGGAGTCCGGTTGTTCCTGCCCGGTGATGATCTTGAACAGGGTCGACTTGCCCGCGCCGTTCGGGCCGATCACGCCGACGATGCCGCCCGGCGGCAGGGTGAACGACAGATTTTCGAACAACAGCTTGTCGCCGTAGACCTTGCTGACGCCGTTCACCTCGATGACCTTGCCCCCGAGCCGCTCGGGGACCTGGATCAGGATTTCCGCCTTGCCCGGGACATGCTTTTCCTGGGCGGCGACGAGCTGGTCGAACTTGGCGATGCGAGCCTTCGACTTGGTCTGGCGGCCCTTTGGACCCTGACGGATCCATTCGAGCTCGTCCTTGATCGCCTTCTGGCGCCCGGACTCCTCGCGCTCCTCCTGCTCGAGCCGCTTGGCCTTCTTTTCGAGATACGTCGAGTAATTGCCCTCGTACGGGAAGTATTTCCCGCGATCCAATTCGAGGATCCAGCTGACGACGTTGTCAAGGAAATAGCGGTCGTGGGTGATCATCAGCACCGCGCCCGGATATTCCTTGAGATGGTTTTCGAGCCACTGGACGCTTTCCGCGTCGAGGTGGTTGGTGGGCTCATCAAGGAGCAGGATCGACGGCTTCTGGATCAGCAGCCGGGTGAGCGCGATCCGGCGCTTCTCGCCGCCTGATAGGTTTTCGACCGACCAGTCGGACGGCGGGCAGCGCAGCGCTTCCATCGCGACCTCGAGCTGGTTGTCCAGCGTCCAGCCGTCCACGGCGTCGATCTTGGCCTGGAGATCACCCATTTCCTCCATCAGCGCGTCGAAATCGGTGTCGTCCTTAGGATCGCCCATCTCGGCCGAGATGGCGTTGAAACGGTCGACCATGTCGGCAACCTCGCGCGCCCCGTCCTTGACGTTCTCGAGCACGGTCTTGGTGGGATCGAGCTGCGGCTCCTGCGGCAGATAGCCGACCGTGATGTTCTCGCCCGGCCAGGCCTCGCCCTGGAACTCCTTGTCGATGCCGGCCATGATTTTCATCAGCGTCGACTTGCCGGCGCCGTTCGGACCGACGATGCCGATCTTCGCATCCTGGTAGAATTGCAGGTTGATGTGGTTGAGCACGGGCTTCTGCGCGCCGGGGAAGGACTTGGTCATGTCCTTCATGACAAATGCATATTGGGCGGCCATGGGGTCGCGACGATCCTTCTGGTGAGTGCTGGAGAGTTGAGGGCCAGTTAGTGCGGCGCGGCGACTTTTTCTAGTCGCGGCCGGCCATCGCCCCCGCCGCGGCGAAGCGGTAGTCGCGATATTGCTCGCGCAAATCCTTCTTGCTGAGCTTGCCTGTCGCCGTGTGCGGCAACTCGTCGACGAACTCGACCGCATCGGGAAGCCACCATTTGGCGACCTGGGCCGCGAGATAGCCGCGCACCTCGGCCTCGCAGATCTTGCTGTCCGGATCGCGCACGACCAGCAGCAGCGGCCGCTCGTCCCACTTGGGATGCGGGATGCCGATCGCCGCCGCCTCGGCAACGCCGGGGCAGCCGACGGCGGCATTCTCGAGCTCGATCGAACTGATCCACTCGCCGCCCGACTTGATCACGTCCTTGGCGCGGTCGGTGATCTGGATGGTCCCGTCGGGGTGGATCGCTGCCATGTCGCCGGTATCGAACCATTGTTCCGCATCGACGCAGTCGGTGTCCTGCTTGAAATAGCGCTTCACCACCGCCGGCCCGCGGGTTTGCAACCGCCCCGAGCTTTTGCCGTCGCGCGGAAGCACGTTGCCGCGATCATCCACGCTCCGGAGCTCGACGCCGAACATCGAGCGGCCCGGGCGAGAGCAATAATCGACCTGCTCCTCTTCGCTCATCTCGTCCCAGTTCACCGGCAGCGAGCCGACGGTGCCGATCGGCGACATCTCGGTCATGCCCCACAGGTGATTCACGCGAACGCCGCGGTCGCGGAACCAGCGGATGGTCGCCGGCGGCGCCGACGAGCCGCCGATGACCACCATTTCGAGCTTGCCGAGCGGCGATCCGGTGCGTTCGACATGGTCGATCAGGCCCAGCCAGACGGTCGGCACGCCCGCCGTGTGAGTCACCGCTTCCTCGTTGAAGAGTTTGCAAAGATGCTCGGCCCGGTTGTCGCCACAAAGGACCAGCTTGAACCCGGCAATCGCCGCCGCATAGGGGATGCACCAACTGTTGGCGTGGAACATTGGGACGACCGGCAGCATCACCGATCGCGCCGACACGTCGAAGACGTCGGGGACGATAACCGACATTGCGTGGAGCACGGTCGAGCGATGCTCATAGAGCACGCCTTTGGGATTCCCCGTCGTGCCGCTGGTGTAGCAAAGCCCGCAAGGGTCGCGCTCGTCTCCCTCGACCCAGCAATAGTCGCCGTCTTCGCTCGCGAGCCAGGAATCGAATTCGTTGTCGAACCGGACGTAATGCTCCACGGTCGACAGCCGGGGCTTCAGCTGCGCTACCAACGCCTCGAAGGCGGCATCGTAGAGGATCACCCGGTCTTCGGCATGCCCGATGATGTAGGCGAGCTGGTCATCGAATAGCCGCGGATTCAGGGTGTGCAGCACGCCGCCCATGCCCACCACACCGAACCACGCAGCAAGGTGCCGGTCGTGGTTCATGCCGAGCGTTGCGACGCGGTCGCCTGGCTGAACACCAAGCCGCTCGAGCGCCTGCCCCATGCGCCGCGCCTGCTGAGCAAGCTCACTCCAGTCTGTACGAATGGTCGTGCCCTCGGCTCGCGCCGCGACGATCTCCCGCCGGCCATGCTCGCGTTCGGCATGGTCGAGCAGCCGCATGATACGGAGCGGGAAATCCTGCATTGCGCCGAGCGTGCCCATCAGCGCCTCCCCCAAAAGGTGGCGCATCATGACTCAAAAACGGCGCACCGCAAGCGTGTTAAAAGGGTAGTTTGAATCCCGGCGGCAACGGCAGGCTCGACTGCATCTTCTGCATCTCGGCCGCCGCGGCGGTGTCCGCCTTCGCGCGCGCGTCGCTGATCGCGGCGGCGATCAAGTCTTCGACCATCGTCTTTTCCGACGGCTGCAGCAGGCTTGGATCGATGTCGACGCTTAGAATACGGCCCTTCGCCGTCGCGCGGATCTTGACGAGGCCGCCACCAGCGGCGCCTTCAACCTCGATGTTATCGAGATTCTCCTGCGCCTTCTGCAGCTCCATTTGCGCGTTCTGCGCCATTTGCATGATCGATTCGAAGTCCGGCATTTCGGGCATGTCAGGCGCCTCTGGTTGGGAATGATTCAAGTTCGGCGTCCGGGAACGCATCCATCACCGCCCGGACGTTCGGGTCAGCGAGGATATCGGCGCGAACGCGCTCCTCGGCCATTTTCTCCCGTTCGAGTAGCGACGGCTCGCCTGCTTCATCGGACAGCGATACCTGCCAGCTCGCGCCGGTGGCGGCCTTGAGCGTGGTCGCGAGGTCGCGCGACCAGTCGGCGCCGAGCGGCCGCATCGGCTTGAGGACCAGCTCGGGCGGCGCATAGCGCACCAACCCAACCTGATCGTGAAGCTGCTGCGCAAGGAGGTGTTTGCCGTTCTGCTCGACCGCCTTCACCAGTTCCGGAAAGTCGACGGGAATTCGAGCAGCGGGGCCCGATGGCTTCCCCGACGGCACCGGCGACGCCGCGGCGGCCGCCCCTTCCCCGCTCAGCTTCGCGAGCACCGATGCCGGATCCGGCATGTCGGCGGCATGAATCAGCCGCAGCAACGCCATTTCCGCGGCCTCGCGCGGATCGGGCGCGATCGCGACGTCCTGCAAGCCTTTAAGGAGCATCTGCCACAGGCGATGGATCGTTCCCCATGGCATCGAGCCGGCAAGCTCGGCCGCGCTGTCGCGCTCTTCGGCGCTCTGCAGCGCATCAACACTGGCGCCCGCCTTGGCCCGGGTGACCGCGTGAAGACTCTCCATCAGCCCGCGCAGCAGCTGCGTGGGGTCGATTCCGAGATCGTGCGCTTCGTCGAGCTCGCGCAGCGCCGGCGCCGCGTCGCCTGCGAGGATGAGCTGCAACAGGCGACGGATGCGGCCGCGATCGGCGAGCCCGAGCATGTCGCGCACCTGGCCAGCGCTAACCGCGCCCGCGCCATGGGCGATCGCCTGATCGAGGATCGAGAGGCCGTCACGCGCCGAGCCCTCGGCAGCCCGCGCAATCATCCCGAGCGCTTCTTCCTCGACCTCGACGCCCTCGGCCCTCGAGACTTCGGCAAAATGCGCCGCGAGCTTTTCTGCCGGGATGCGCCGCAGGTCGAAGCGCTGGCACCGCGACAGGACAGTGACGGGAACCTTGTTCACCTCGGTCGTCGCGAAGAGGAATTTCACATGTTCAGGTGGCTCCTCAAGAGTCTTGAGCAACGCATTGAACGCGTTCTTCGAAAGCATGTGAACTTCGTCGATGATGTAGATTTTGTAGCGCGCGCTCACGGACGCATAGCGCACCGCGTCGATGATCTCGCGTATGTCTTCGACGCCGGTGTGCGACGCGGCGTCCATCTCGATGACGTCGATGTGCCGCCCTTCAGAAATCGCCCGGCACGGTTCGCAGAGGTTGCACGGCGTGATCGTCGGACCGCCCTGTCCGTCCGGCCCGATGCAGTTGAGCGCCTTGGCGATCAGCCGGGCGGTCGAGGTCTTGCCGACGCCGCGCACCCCGGTGAGGAGGAAGGCATGCGCAATCCGGCCGCGCTCGATCGCATTGCCGAGCGTCTTCACCATCGCGTCCTGGCCGATTAGCTCGGCGAACGTCTGCGGACGGTATTTTCGCGCGAGTACGCGATACGGAGAGGCGCCGCCTGGCGCGGGTACGTCGGGGAGCTCGAGCCCGAGGCCGGGCGATTCGGGTTCGTCCATGAGACGCGTTTAGGGTCTCGCTGCTGTCATTGCGAGGAGCGTTAGCGACGCGGCAATCCAGAGCAACGCTGGATTGCTTCGCTATGTTCGCAATGACGGATGGGTCTGCCGGCCGTAGCCTCTGCGAAGGCAGGTGGAAGCCGACGACCCGGCACGAAATCGTTGTGGCTGCTTCCTTCCGGATCTGACCAGGTTGGCGACAGCGCCGTCCGCCGACTTCCGCGGGCGCATATGGTGGAACCCGACCGCCGGCGCAAGCTCGCGCTTGGCACGCCCGCTCTTCATCAGCGGTTCACCCGGGTGGGCCGACGAGCCTCACCAGAAGCGAGACCATTCGAATGGCCATTGCAGTTTTCCTGGCGATCCTTGCCGCTGCTCAGCCTGATGCGCCGCCGAGCACGCCGATTACGGTTACCGGGCACCAATGGGCTCCCTTCATTAGCCCGATGGGCGAGCCGTTCCGAGCACGCACGCCGAACGATGACACGCTTGCGGACTGGTTTCGACAGGCTGACGGCAACCACGACGGCGTCCTCACAGCCGACGAGATGGCTGCGGACGCAGAACGATTTTTCGCCACTCTGGACACAGACCACGACGGGCAAATCGACCCCGACGAGCTGGCGCACTACGAATATGAGATCGCGCCCGAGATTCAGGTGATGTCACGCACCAAACGGGCTCCCGGCCAGAGCGCGAGGCCCGTGGAACGCGGCGGACTCCTTGGTGATGACAATGCCCCGATGGACCGGCGGCAGCGGCGGCAACGGGATGCCGAGATCGACAGCAGCCTTGCGATGGGCGGCGCGCTCCAGGGTGCCGGACGTTACGCACTGCTCGACATGCCCGAGCCCGTCGCCGCTGCCGATGCCGACTTCAACCGCGCGATCACATTGCAGGAATTCCGGGACGCCGCACGCGCACGATTTCGCCTGCTCGATCGAGCCAATCAGGGAAGGATTTCCCTGGCGCAGCTCGAATCGCTCCGGCCGGAGCTCCCGGTGGATGGCCGTCGGCGAAAGAGCGATCCCGACGCGCGGGACAGCCGCATCGGCAATCCGCTCCCGCCACACCCCTGAGCGGCAAAGACCGGCAACCTGTCTGTCAATTCACTTGGCACCGAACTCCGGCGGTGCTTCACTCGATCGATGGTCCCTGCTCCATTGCTCCTGTCGATCGCCGCCGCCGCGGCAGCGCAGACTCCGGCAAGCACGACTCCGCCGCCGCCGCCATCAACCGCGCACCGCTTCAACCGCATGTTCATCAGCCCGATGGGCGAGCCATACCGGCCGAGCGGCCGCGACGACGACGGGCTCGCCGACTGGTTCCAGCGGGCCGATGCGAACCATGACGGTCGGCTGACGCTCGAGGAGATGCAGAAAGACGCCGACCGGTTCTTCGCAACTCTCGACGTCAATCATGACGGCGAAATCGATCCGGAAGAGATCACCCGCTACGAAGAGATCGTCGCGCCCGAAATTCAGAGCGGCCATCTCTCGGTTGCAGCGTTTGGCGGCGACGGCGATGATGCAAACTCTCGGCACGCGAGCGGCCGCCACGGCCGCAAAGGCCCGAGCTTCGGCGATAGTCGCGACAATGACCCGCATCAGGGAGCCGGCCGCTACGGATTGCTCGACCTTCCAGAGCCGGTCATTTCCGCCGACACCGACTTCAACCGCGGCGTGTCACGGACAGAGTTTGAGCAGGCGGCCGGACAGCGGTTCCTGGCACTCGATGTCGATCACCGCGGTTATCTGACGCTTGCCGGGCTCGAAGCGACGCGCCCGGCGCCGCCCGCTGCGCCGAAAGCGCCGCCGCGGCCGAAGGAGCCGGACGACGCGCTGCCGGACGACGGTCCCTAACGCCCCATCCAGTTCCGCGCTTCAGGCGGAATTCGCACACTAATCGACGGCATGTCTTCGGTCAGCAGGATCTGGCAGGCGAGCCGCGACGTTCGGGTCGCATGCGCGGCGAGGTCGAGCAGGTCTTCCTCTTCTTCGCTGGCGGCTGGAAGCTTGGCGAAGTCCTCGGCTTCGACGATCACGTGGCAGGTCGAGCAGGCCATCACTCCCTCGCACGCGCCCTCGAGCGGCTCGCGCGCCGACCAAGCGACGTCGAGCAGCCGCTGGCCGGCCGCTGCTTCCACTTCCTTGTCGAGAGTTCCGTCTGCCCGGAAGAACCGCACCACCGTCACGCGTCGAGCTTCTCCTGCTCGACGGCCGCGCGGGCAAGCCGATGACACGCCTCGATGAGCTCGCCCTCCGTCGTATAGCGGCCGAAGCCGAGACGGATCGACGAACGCGCCTGGCGATAATCGAGCCCGAGTGCGCGCAGCACGTGGCTCGGTCGGCCCGACCCGCTCGCACACGCCGAGCCGAGAGAAAAAGCGATGTCCCTCAAATCTGCCAATAATCTCGCTGCATCAACACCTTCACGGCGGATATTGAGATTACCTGGATAGCGATGCGCGGTGCTGCCGTTGATCGTCCAGCCGGGCCCAAGCGCCTGGATCGCGGCTCGCCACAATTTCTCGACATGGTCGTAATCGCGATTGCAGCGATCCTGTGCGAGCTTCGCCGCGGCACCGAAGCCGACGCACAGCGCTGGCGACAGCGTTCCCGACCGCAATCCCTGCTCCTGCCCACCGCCATGGATCAGCGCGGCGGGTTCGTGGCCTTTGCGCATCCACAACGCGCCAATTCCCTTCGGGCCGTGGATCTTGTGCGCCGACATGGCGACCAGGTCCGGGCCCTTGCAGACGTCCATGCGCCCGAACGCCTGCACGGCGTCGCACAGCATCAGTGCGCCGGCGTCATGCGCCATATTGGCGACCCCGGTGATCGGCTGGGTGACGCCGATCTCGTTGTTCACCATCGTTACTGCGACCAGCAGCACACGGTCATCGAGTTCTCGGGCGAGCAGGTCGAGATCGAGACGTCCATCGCGCTGCACCGGCAGCACGGTGAGATCGACGCCCTGCTCGGCGAGCCATTCGCAGGTGTCGAGCACCGCGGCGTGCTCGGTTGCAATGGTGACGATCCGATTGCGCTGCCCGGATCCGCGCGCCCGCGCTTTTTCGACCGTGCCCTTGAGTGCCCAGTTGATCGCTTCGGTCGCGCTGCCCGTGAAAGCGATGCTGCCGCCCTTGAAGCCGAGCGCCTTGTCGACCTGCTTACGCGCGACCTCGACCGCGGCGGCCGCTTCATGCCCCCAGCGCGAGGGCGAATGCGGGTTGGCGAATGCCTCGTCGATCCACGGCCGCATCGCCTTGGCCACCTCGGGCGCAAGCGGCGTCGTCGCCTGATAGTCGAGGTAGATCATGCGGCCTTGGTAGCGGACCGCTCGGCGATCCGGCGCCACTCGCCGAGGAAGGCCTCGACGTCCTGTTCGCTGGTGTTCGGGCCGAAGCTGATCCTCAGGAAGCCGGCCGCGACGCCAGGCGCGACATCCATCGCCGCGAGCACCTTGCTGCCCTTCATCGCTCCCGACGAGCAGGCACTCCCGGCCGAAACGGCGATTCCCGCCAAATCGAATTGCACCAACAGCGACGCGCTCGCCGCGCCTCGAAGCGACAGCGCGCCGATGGTCGGAATGCGCGGGCTGCTTTCGGCGATGACGATACCGCCGGAATCGCGGACTCCGGCCTCGAGCGCCGAACGAAGCCGCGCGAGACGGTCCAAATCGTAGGGGTGTGCTGCAAGCGCCGCGGCGAACGCAAGCGCATTCGGCGCATCCTGCGTCCCGCGCCGATAGCCCTTCTCCTGGCCGCCGACCGGTTCCAAAGTCGCAACATCGCGCACAAGCAGCACGCCGATACCCGGCGGGCCGCCGAGCTTGTGCGCGCAGGCGGCGATAAAGTCCGCGTCGGGCAGCGGCAGCTTACCGGCCGACTGCGCGCAATCGGCGAGCAGCAGGGAACCCGCCTCGCGGATGCGCGGAGCCAAGCGCTCGAGCGGCTGGATGACGCCGGTTTCATTATTGACGTGCTGGATCGCGACCAGCGCCGGCCCCTCGGCGAGAACCGCATCGAGCTCAGCTTCGTCGATCAGGCCGGCTTTATCGACCGGGATAACCCGCGATGCCGGCCCCATGGCGTGCGGCACGATCGCGTGCTCGGTCGCGCCATGCGCCCGACCGGGAATGCGCGCGCGCCTGGCGGCAATCTCGACCGCCTCGCTGGCGCCGCTCGTGAAAATGACGTCATGCCGCCAGCCGAGCACCTCGGCGATGGTCGAACGGGCTTCCTCGAGCAGCGCGCGCGAGGCGCGCCCTTCGGCATGGGGGGAGCTGGGATTCGCCCAGGCATCGAAGCCGCGCTCCAGTGCGGCGCGCGCTTCGGCGAGGACCGGAGTCGTCGCGGCATGGTCGAGATAGACGCGCTTGGTCAAAACCGCCGGATTCCTGCCAATTGCCACACCAATGCTCGCCCCTATATAGGACCCGAGCCCGCTCCGCACCCGCGAAGCGCCACCTTTTTCGCGAGCTTGACGCCACTTCCATGCCCGAAGTCATTTTCCCAGGTCCCGAGGGACGCCTCGAAGGACGTTTTCATCCCGGCACGCGCCCGCGTGCTCCCGTCGCGCTAATCCTGCATTCGCACCCGCAGGCCGGCGGGACGATGAACAACAAGATAGTCCAGCTGCTCTACCAAACGTTCGTCAAGCGGGGATTCGCGACGCTGCGATTCAATTTCCGCGGTGTCGGCAAGAGCCAGGGTGTGTTCGACAACGGCATTGGCGAATTAAGCGACGCAGCGAGCGCGCTCGACTGGGTCCAGTCGATCCACCCCGAGGCCGAAACCACCTGGGTCGCCGGCGTCAGCTTCGGCGCGTGGATTGGGATGCAGCTACTCATGCGGCGCCCGGAAATCCGCGGCTTCATCTCGATCGCGCCGCCCGCCAACATGTACGACTTCAGCTTCCTCGCTCCCTGCCCGTCCTCGGGCATCATCATCCAAGGCGAAGCCGACGAGGTGGTAACCCCGAGCGCGGTGCAGAAGCTGGTCGATAAGCTCCGCACGCAGCGGCACATCACGATCGATCACGACCTGATCCCCGGCGCGAACCATTTCTTCGCGAACGAACTCGATCTGCTGATGAAGTCAGTCGACGACTATCTCGACATGCGGCTCGCGACCGACCCGATCAAGCCGGCTATACCGTCCAGATCATCACGTTCATGACGAGCACGAGGGCCGCGACGATCATCAGGATCCCGCGGCCCCTCGTCTGACGATCAAGCGTAAGCTTCGCGCCCCCGGCGAGCAGGAGGAAACCGGCGATCATCGCCAGCGTCATCGCCAGGTCCGAAATTTTATCCACGTCCGAGGCCTGCTTTCACCAACACTTAACCAGATTCGAGCGACAGGAGGGCATGGGCACGGCCGACCAGCAGAAGCGCCTCGACGAGGCGTTCGAGCGGATCGAGGAAACGATCCTGCCGTGCATCGCCATGATGCTCGACACGCTGATCGACGCGTCCGAATCGGTCGCCGAGAACGAGCGCCGCTTTCTCGCCGCCGAACTCAAGACTCTCGCCGCCGAGCTCGAGGAGCTGACCAAGGCCGTCGAGCGGTCGAGCCCCGCCCACGTGGAACCCGGCGAATACAAGGCGCGCAACGTCGCTTAACCAATGATCCGCGCGTGCAGCGCCGGATCGACATTGCCGCCCGACAGCACGACGACCGTGTCAGGCAGCGGCGGTAGCCTGCCCGACAGCAAGGCAGCCAGCCCGACCGCGCCACCTGGCTCGACCACCAGCCCCAGCTCTTTCCAGGCGAAGCGCACGGCCTCGGCCGTTTCGCCGTCACTGACCGCCAGCGCGCGCGCCTTGCGGTCGCGCAGAATGCCGAAGGTGATAGGACAGACGCGCGCGGTCTGGAGCGCGTCGCAAAACGTGTCCGGCGCATCCGCGTCGACCGGCACGATCTCTCCGTGCTCGAGCGAGCGCGCCATGTCGTCCCAGCCTTGCGGCTCCACGATAATGATTTCGGCCTCGGGCACGGCGAGCGCGATCCCCGACGCCAACCCACCGCCGCCACAGGGAACGACGATGCGCGCCGGCACGCGGCCGAGCTGATCGACGATCTCGAGTCCGGCGGTGCCCTGCCCGGCGACGATCGCCGGATCGTCGAAGCTCGGGACCACCGTCGCGCCGGTCTCTTCGGCGATGCGCGCGGCGATCTCCTCGCGACTTTCGGTTCGCCGGTCATAGAAGACGATCTCGGCCCCCTCGCCGCGGGTGTTGTCGACTTTCACCGCTGGGGCGTCTGCCGGCATGACGATAACGGCGCGGATGCCGAGCCGGCGCGCGGCGATTGCGACGCCGCGGGCGTGATTGCCCGACGAGAAGGCGACGACCCCGCGATCCCGCTCCTCGGGCGCGAGCTGGAGCAGGCGATTCGTCGCGCCGCGCAGCTTGAATGCGCCGCCGGTCTGCAGGCATTCGCATTTGAACCAGGTCCGAGTCCCCGCGACCGCCGCTTCCATCAGCGGGGTGCGCTCGACAAGCCCGTCGATTCGTGTCGCGGCATCGACCACATCGGCGCGCGCCGGCTTCGATACTGTTGCTAAGCGGTTGATATTTCACCCTTTCGATTAGCCGTTGCAGATCAGCGACATACGACGCGGATTTCCCGAAACGGAACTCAAAAAATCTTTACAGGGGGGGACCCCCTCCATATATCGCGCCCCCGCTGCCCCATGGGACTTCCAACCGCAAGGCAGCTCACTGTCGAACGTACCTGTTGGAGGTCCCTTGAGTTGCACAAGCAGCATCGCGCGCTGGGGCTAGCCGCCGCCCCAACCGGCAGTCGGGGGGCTGCCGCTATCGCCAAGCAGCGCCCGGCCGAGCCGGTTACGCTTTTGCGTCCGCACGCCGCGCATCGCGCCGCCCGCTTCTTCGTCGAGAAGTTCCCGGGCCGCTCGCTCTATGCGGTCAAGGCCAATCCGTCGCCGGAACTCCTGCGTGTCCTGTGGGACGCGGGCGTGACGCATTATGACGTCGCGTCGATCGGCGAAGTGCGGCTGGTGCAGCAGACGCTGCCTGGAGCGACTCTCTGTTTCATGCATCCCGTGAAGGCCGAGGAGGCGATTGCCGAAGCCTATTTCGAGCATGGCGTGAGGACGTTCAGCCTCGACACCGTCGAGGAGCTCGACAAGATCGTCCGCGCCACCGCGCGCGACGGCGTTCCGGCGAGCGATCTCAACCTGCTCGTGCGCATTCGCGTCAGCTCCGACCATGCGAAGCTCAGCCTCGCGTCCAAGTTCGGCGCTGATCCGCGCGACGTCAGCACCCTGCTGTTCGCGGCGCGCCAGGCAGCCGACGCGCTCGGCGTCTGCTTCCATGTCGGCAGCCAGGCGATGACTCCGGCGGCCTATGCCGAGGCGATGACCCGCGTCCGTGACGCGATCGTCGAAGCGGCCGTGACGGTCGACATCGTCGATGTCGGCGGCGGCTTCCCGTCGTCCTATCCCGGAATGGAGCCGCCGCCGCTGGAGACCTATTTCGCAGTCATCCACCAGGCGTTCGAAGCGCTGCCGATCAGCTATTCAGCCGAGCTGTGGTGCGAGCCGGGTCGTGCGCTCTGCGCCGAATATGCGAGCGTCCTCGTCCGCGTGGAGAAGCGGCGCGGCGACGAGCTGTACATCAACGACGGCGCCTATGGCGCGCTGTTCGACGCCGCACACATCGGCTGGCGCTATCCGGTCCGGCTGGTGCGCGACGAGGATTCGCACGTCCGTCCGATGGAGTTCAGCTTCTACGGGCCGACCTGCGACGATCTCGACCATATGGCGGGGCCGTTCGAGTTGCCGGCCGACGTCGGCTCCGGCGACTATATCGAGGTCGGCATGCTGGGCGCCTATGGCTGCGCCATGCGCACCCAGTTCAATGGCTTCGGCGTAGTCGATTCGGCGATCGTCGACGACGAGCCGATGGCGAGCCTTTACGGAGCAGTCGGCGAGTCCGCGCGTTCGAACGTGGTGACGCTTTAGGCCGGCGCTGACGTCATCCCCGCGCAAGCGGGGATCCTGCTTCTTTCTTGATGGTCGCGACTGGCGGGATTCCCGCTTTCGCGGGAATGACGAGGACTTTCCGATGAGCACAGACACGCTGATCAAGACCCAGGACCAGAGCCAGATCAACGACACCCGCAAGCAGCAGCTGCTGTCGAGCCCCGTCGAGCATATCGACATCACCAAGTTCGACGCGCGCCCGGTGATCGACGCGATGGGCAAGATGAGCTTCACCAGCCGCGATCTTTCCCGCGCGACCCAGATCTACAACACGATGCTCGAGGACCAGTCCTGCTCAATCATCCTGGTCGTCGCCGGCTCGACCTCGGCCGCGGGATGCATGGACCTCTATGCGGAGCTGGTGAAGTCGAACATGGTCGACGCGATTGTCGCCACCGGCGCGACCATCGTCGACATGGATTTCTTCGAAGCGCTTGGCCACAAGCACTACCAAGCCAATGAAATTCCTGATGATGATACGCTGCGCTCGCTCTACATCGACCGCATCTACGACACCTATATCGACGAAGAGCAGCTGCAGGACTGCGACTTCACGATCAACGCGATCGCCAACGGCCTCGAGCCGCGCGCTTACTCGAGCCGCGCCTTCATCCGCGAAATGGGCAAGTGGCTGAGCGAGGGCAATGCCAAGAAGCCCGGCAGCCTCGTTCAGCTCGCCTACGAGAACGACGTGCCGATCTTCTGCCCGGCGTTCACCGACAGCTCGGCCGGCTTCGGCCTGGTCAAGCACCAGGTCGACGCAATCAAGGCCGGCAAGCCGTACATGACGATCGACAGCATCGCCGACTTCCGCGAGCTGACCGATATCAAGATCAAGGCCGGCACCACGGGCCTGCTGATGATCGGCGGCGGCGTGCCCAAGAACTTCACGCAGGACACGGTCGTCTGCGCCGAGATCCTCGGCCACGAGGACGTCGAAGTGCACAAATATGCGATCCAGATCACGGTCGCCGACGTCCGCGACGGCGCCTGCTCCTCCTCGACGCTGCAGGAAGCAGCGAGCTGGGGCAAGGTGTCGACCGCGATGGAGCAGATGGTCTACGCCGAGGCGACCAGCGTGCTTCCGCTGCTCGCCAGCGACGCCTGGCACCGCGGCGCCTGGCGCAACCGCGACAAGCGCCGCTTCTCGAAGCTGTTCGACTAAAGTCCCGTTCTAGTCTGCAAGCGGGGGAACCTGCCTTGCTGGACAGGAGCAAGCCCGTACAAACGGCGCATCACGCTTTCATGGGATTGCCGATGCGCCGTTTGCTCACCTCGCTTTCGATTGCCGCCGCGCTGGCGTTCAGCGCCGCTCCTGCCTTTGCCGACGACGCCCCCGCCAAGGACGACAAGGCGAAGATCGAGCTGCCGGCGATGTCGCCGGACAAGACCATCGATCAGGTGGTGCGGATCGGCAATCGCGTGCTGCGCTACAAGGCAACCGTTGGACACATCACGCTGCGCGATGCCAAGGGCAAGGCCACCGGCGAGGTCGTCTATACGGCCTACATCGTGCCGGGCGCACCGACAGCGCGGCCGGTCACCTTCGCTTTCAACGGCGGCCCCGGCGCCGCCTCGGTGTTCCTCAACATGGGGGCGATCGGCCCCAAGCGCGTGCCCTTCGGCGCCCGTGGCGACAGCCCGTCCGACGTGCCCGTCCTGCGCGACAATCCCGCGACCTGGCTCGACTTCACCGACCTGGTGTTCATCGATCCGGTCGGAACCGGTTTCTCGCGCAGCCTGGTCGACCCCGATGAGACCAAGAAGCTGTTCTACGGATCCAAGCAGGACATCGAATATCTGAGCCGCGTCGTCTACGACTGGCTGACCAAGAACGGCCGCATGACAAGCCGCAAATATCTCGTCGGCGAGAGCTACGGCGGCTACCGGGTCCCGCGCCTCGCTTATTACCTGCAAAGCCAGATGGGCGTCGGCACCTCGGGTCTGGTGATGGTTTCGCCCTACCTCGACCCTGCCGCGATCGGCAACGAGACGAGCCTGTCGCCGCTGCCGTGGGCGATCAACCTGCCGTCGATGGCCGCCGGCCACTATGAGCGCGAAGGGCGGCCGCTCAACCCGGCGACCATGAGCGACGTCGAAAATTACGTCCGCACCGACTTCGTCACCGATTTCCTCAAGGGAACCAAGGACAAGGAAGCGACCGACCGCCTTTCGGCCAAGGTCGCGAGCTTTACCGGGCTCGACCCCGCGCTGGTGCGCCGCCTCGACGGCCGTGTCGACATCGCGACTTACCTCCGCGAGATCCGCCGCAGCACGGGCCAGATCGGCAGCGTCTACGATTCCAATGTGACCGCCTACGATCCGTTCCCGGGTTCAGCGGACGCGAACTATAACGATCCCCTACTCGACGGGATCATCGCGCCGACGACCAGTGCCGCCGTCGACTTCATCACCAACCAGGTCGGATGGAAGACCGACGGACGCTATGAAACCCTGTCCTATGCGGTGAACCGCGCCTGGGACCGCGACCGCTCGGACGCGCCCGTGAGCGATCTCCGCAAGGCGATCGCCAACGATCCGAAGATGGCCGTGATGATCGCCCACGGCTGGGACGACCTCTCCTGCCCTTATTACGCATCGAAGCTGATCATCGATCAGATGCCGAGCTTCGGACAGGCGCAGCGGGTCAACCTCCATGTCTATCCCGGCGGGCACATGTTCTACGCGCGCACTGACAGCGCCGAGGCGTTCAAGCGCGACGCGATGCAGGTTTACGGCCTCCGCTGATCCTTCGACCGCCGTTGCCAAGACGCTCCAACTGAAGCACCCTGCTCCCGGATAAGAGGGGGGAAGGTCGCTCGATGCCTGTTAGTCCATTGCTCGGACCAGTGGTCGCGCTGGTCGCCTGGTCAATCGTCATGTTGTTCTGGCTGGCGATCGCGCGCGCGCCATTCGTTCGCGGCCGGTTGCCCGACGGCGCGCGCGGGGTCGACGTCGAGCGCGAACACCCGGGCCCGCGCAACTGGCCGGCGCACAATTACCTCCACCTGATGGAGCAGCCGACGATCTTCTACGCGATCGTCTTCGCGCTGATCCTGATGCGCTTCGATGCGCCGATCAACGTCTGGCTGGCGTGGGGCTATGTCGGCCTGCGCGTCGTCCACAGCATCGTTCAGTCGACGGTGAACGTCGTCAGGATCCGCTTCGTGATCTTTCTGCTCGCGACGCTCTGCCTGATCGGGCTCACCACCCACGCGGCGCTGCGGCTCATCCTCGGCCACTGAACGCAGCGGCAAGCTCGACGTGGGTCGACCAGCGAAACTGGCCGACCGGCTGCACCCAGTCGAGCGCGAAGCCTCCGTCGATGAGTATCTTCGCATCGCGTGCGAACGTCGCTGGATTGCAGCTGACATAAGCAACCCGCCGGACCTTTGAGCGGGCGAGTTCCAGCACTTGCTCCTCGGCGCCGGCGCGCGGCGGATCGAGGACAATCCCGCCAAAGCGTTTCAGCTCCTTGGCGTCGAGCGGCCGACGATAGAGGTCGCGATGCTCGACGCTCATTCCCCCGCCGGACCGAAGCAGCGCGGCGGCGGCGTCGCGCGAGGCTTCCGCCGCATAAGCCGCACGGGTCGCCAAGGCGAACGTGCCGAGCCCGGCAAAGAGGTCGGCGATCGACGGGCATCCCGCCAAGGCCTCGAGCGCCGATTCCACCAGCGCCGCTTCGCCGTCCTCTGTCGCCTGGACAAAGCTTCCGTGCGGAAATGCGACGCGCGTCCCTGCCAGGGTTACGGTCGCGGGCTGCGGTTCGAACAGCGTTTCCGGGCCAAGCCCGCGATCGACGCTTAGCCGCGCGAGATCATGGTGGAGCGCGAAGGCCGTCAGCCGCTCGATCTCGTCGAGCCGGCGGGCGTGGATGCCCTTGATCAGCACATCGGCGCCGCCCTCGATCAGCGTCAGCTGGATTTCGACCACCCGCTTGGGCTGCAGCATGCCGGCGAGGAGCTCGCGCAGCGGCGCGACAAGCTCAAACAGCTCGGGCCGAAGCACATGACATTCATGCATGTCGACCACACGATGCGACATTTCGGCATTGAAGCCGATGAGGACCTTGTCGCCGACCGGCAGCGCCTTGAGCGCCGCCCTGCGCCGGCTGCGCGGCGGCGACAGATGCGGTTCGCGGACAGCCGTCGCGAGCCCGTGCTGCGCGAGCGCATTCTCGATCCGCGACACGAGGTAGGATCGATAGGCCTCGTCGTCGGCGTGCTGGAGCTGGCACCCGCCGCACTCGGGGAAATGGCGGCATGGCGGCTCCTGGTGATGCGGGCCGAACGCAAGCGCGCCATCGTCGAGCACCGCGTCGCCGGGAACGCCGAACGGGACATGGCGGCCGCTCGCCGTCACACCGTCGCCGCGCGCGGCAATTCGCACGATCAGTTCGTTCATCGGAGCAGCTCGAGCGCATCGGGAACGGCCGCCGCGAGATCGTCGGCGATCATCTCCGGCCCGGCAATTTCCGCCGTGCGCCCGTGCAGCCACACCGCGGCGCAGGCTGCCTCGAACGCCGGCAGCCCCCGCGCCCGCATCGCCGCGATGATTCCGGACAAGACGTCGCCGGTCCCGGCGCTGGCCAGCCATGCCGGCGCCGGCGGCGCGAAACCGAGCCGCCCGTCGGGCGATGCGACCAGCGTATCCGGCCCCTTGTAGACGACCACCGCGCCCGAAATCCGCGCCGCTTCCAGCGCGCGCTCAGGCTTGGTGCCGGCGATCTCGCCGAACAACTTGCGAAACTCGCCCTCGTGCGGAGTCAGGATTGCATCCTGACCACGCAGCCGCTCGGGCTCGCCGAGATGCGTGATCGCGTCGGCATCGATCACCTTGGGCGCCTTCGATGTCAGCGCCAAAGTCAGTACCTGCGGGATGTCGCCGAGCCCTGGCCCCACGATGATGCAGCCGATGCGCTCGTCGTTCACCGGCGCCGTACCGATCTGCACCACGGCCGACGGCAAGCCGTCGATGGGCTGCGACGTACTGACGCGGACGTAGCCGGCGCCCGCGCGAGCCGCCGCCTTCGCCGCGAGTGCGATCGCACCCGGCATGCTCCCCGCGAGCGCATGGACAAAGCCCCTGTCATATTTGTGACCGGCGGGATCGAGCGGTGGCAACCGAGGCGGGCCGATCTCGTGCGAGGCGGCGCTGGTCTCGATCCCGATCTCGTCAAGGACGAGGCGGCCGCACTTGCGCATCGCCGGAGAGAGCAAATGCGCAGGCTTCAGCACTCCGAACGTGACCGTCATGTCGAACACCGGCACTGGGCTGAGTTCTTGTCCACTGTCGGTCTCGACGCCGCTCGGCAAGTCGCATGCGAGCTTCACGACCGCAGCGGAGCAAAGTCGTGAAAGCTGTTCTGAAACAGTTGGTTCAAGTCCACGCTTGAGGCCCGTCCCGAACAGGGCGTCAATGACGAGCGGCGCCGCTGCCGTACGGTCCGACAACTCCTCTACCTCGCCCGTCCATCGCGCTCGCGCCGCTTTGGCAGCGTCGCTTCGCGGTTCGCCCATCGCGGCAACGCGAACCTCGGCGCCGCGCCGAGCCAGCTGGCGCGCCGCGACATAGCCGTCGCCGCCGTTGTTGCCAGGTCCGCACAGAATCAGCGCAGGCATTGGCCCCGCAAAGCGGAAGGCCGCCTCCGCAAGCGCGGCCCCTGCCCGCTCCATCAGCGTCTCGACGCTGGTGCCGCCGTCGATCGCTGCCTGCTCGGCCGCGCGCATCGCTTCGGAAGTGAGGATCGGGCGTCCGCTCATTGCGCGTCCCCCTAGCGCAGGAATGTCGCGAGACGCCACCACTCGCGCGGCACCGCGTCGGCCGCTTGATCTCGCGCTTGCTCGCTCGCGAATAAGCCGAAGCAGGTCGCGCCGGAGCCGGACATGCGCACGAACTCGGCGCCCGGACGAAGCGCGAGCCAGGAGAGGACCGCCTCGATCTGTGGGACGAGCCGGATTGCCGCCGCTTGCAGGTCATTGCGGCCGATGCGCCAGTCCTCGAGCGGGCCCCGGTCTTCTCCATCCCAACCGGCGAACACTTCCGCGGTAGATAGCGCCACCCGCGGATTCACCAGCAGCACTGGCGTCCCAGAAATGTCGGATAGGTCGATCGGCATCAGGCGATCCCCCGCTCCTTCACCGCGCATCGGCAGGCTGAGCAGGCACGCTGGAACGTCGCTTCCGAGCTTGGGCGCAATTTCGACCGCACAGCTCGGGTCGACCTTCCAAAGTGACGTCAGCAGCCGAAGTGCCGCAGCCGCGTCCGCCGAGCCTCCACCGATGCCCGACGCGACCGGCAGCCGCTTGTCGAGGGTGATCCGTGCGACAGCGGACGTATTCGCGACGGCGCCCAGCGCGCGTGCCGCCTGGAGAACGAGATTGTCCGAATCCGAGAGCTCGGCGCCGAACGGGCCCGTGATCGACAGCGACAGATCATGCGCCGGCTCCGCGCTCAATCGGTCGCCGTCGGTGCAAAAAGCGAAAAGGGTTTCGATATCGTGGCGGCCGTCGCGCCGCTTGCCGCGCACGTGGAGAGCCAGGTTGAGCTTAGCCGGCGCGATCTCGTGCGCGGCTGCGCTCAAGGGGCGGCGTTCGTCGGATTGAGCCCGCTCGCCAGCTTCGCCTTGACCCGCGCCGCAATCTCGTCCTCAGCGGTGACCAGCGCCGCGTTCCATGCGAACCGCGCCTCATAACGCCGGCCCGATTTGTACAATGCATCGCCGAGATGCTCCTGGATCTCGGCCTGATCCGGGTCTTTTTCGGCCGCGCGCTGCAAGGTCGCGATCGCGTCATCGACCTTGCCGCGCTTGAACTCGGCCCAGCCGAGCGAATCGGTGATCGACCCATTGTCGGGATCGAGCTCGCTCGCCTTTCGGATCATCGCTTCCGACGAGTCGAGATTCTCGTTCCGCTCGAGCTGCGCATAGCCGAGGAAGTTGAGTAGCAGCGGCTGGTCCGGCGCGAGCGCAAGGCCTTGCTGAAGCGCGGCGCGCGCTTCGGGCCAACGGTTCGCTTCCTCGAGCGCGCCGGCCCGCAGCAGCAGCAAAGGCCACAGCTCGGTCTTGAGGTTGCGCGCCTGCGCGAGCGCGATCGCACGGCCATAAGCGTCCGCGGCGGCGTCGTTCCGCTTCATCGCCTGCAGCACGTCGCCAAGGCGCGAATAATCGCCGGCTTCAGCGTTCGGAGAAGCCGCCGCGGTCGCCGCGATCCTATATGCCTCGTCGTACCTCTTATCCGCGGTCAGGATCCGCGTCTGCACGTCGCGTACTTCAGAAATCAGCGGATCGGCGGGCTGTACGGAGCGCAGCAGCGCGAGCGCTTCGTCGGTCCGGTCCTGCCGTGCGAGCAGCAGCGCCAGCAGGGCCGTCGTCGCGCTACTGTTCGGGTTCACATAGCGCGCGACCTGGACCAGCCCGACCGGCGGCGCCGAACGCTGCATGCGGGTGAGGTCTGTGGCGAAGGCCGTCAGCACCTCGGCAAAAGCCTCGGGCAGATTGTCGATCAACTGGCCGCTCGATTTGCCGCTATTGATCCGCTGCCGCGCGTCGGCCTCGCCGGCACCCATGCCTTCGATGATCATCAGGGCGCGGGCGCGATCGCCGGCAGCAAGGAATCCATCGGCAAAAGCCAACCGCAGTCGCTCCTCGCGGGCGCCGGCAGCGCCGACCGCCTGGCGCACATAGGGTTCCGCTTCGGCGGTCCGCCGGAATTTCAGCAGGATGAAGCCGCGCTCTTCCGGGACGAGCGACGAGAGCAAGCTTCCGGCGGAGACCTGGTCGAGCGCCGCGAGCGCCTGCGTTACATTGCCGCGATCGGCTGCCGACCAGGCGCTGACTAGAGGCGTCAGGAACGTGAGATCGCCCCCGTCGCCCTTGGTCGCGAGCCACGTCATCGCGCGATCCGACCGGTTGCGCCGCACCTCGTCGCCGGCAAGCAGCAGCCGCGCATCCGTCGGCAGCTTGGCCGCGGGAATCGATCGCGCCAGCCGCAAGGCCAGGTCCATGCTGCCGGCGCCGATCGCTTCACCAAGCGCCTTACGGCTGATCTCCACCTTCGCCGGTTCGGCCTGCGCCAACGAGGCGAGCAGCTGCGCAGCTTTGCCATGTTCCCCGTTCATCGCCGCCGCGCGCGCCTCGACATAGGTCCGCGCCGGGTCCGAGATGGCGACGCGGGTCGAGGCGATAGCCGGCTGGGATCCCAGCGCCACCAGCGCAGCGCCGGTGAGCCACTTACATGTTCGGATAATTGGGACCTCCACCGCCTTCGGGTGTGACCCAGTTGATGTTCTGTGTCGGGTCCTTGATGTCGCAGGTCTTACAGTGGACGCAGTTCTGGGCGTTGATCTGGAGCCTCGGTTCGCCATTCTCGCCATCCACGAATTCATAGACCCCCGCCGGACAATAACGCTGTTCGGGACCGGCATAGACCGGCAGGTTGATGGCCGTCGGTATGTCGCCGTCCTTGAGCGTCAGATGAACCGGCTGGTCCTCCTCGTGATTGGTGTTCGAGATAAACACCGACGACAAGCGGTCGAAGGTCAGCACGCCGTCCGGTTTGGGATAGGCGATCGGGGCTGACTGGTTCTTCTGCCTCAGGCTGGTGTGGTCCGGCCGAAGCTTGAGGGTCCAGGGGAAGCCGATGCCGAGCTGGTGCAGCCACATGTCGATGCCTGCGTAGAGCGTGCCGATGGTGCCGCCCCAATGCGCGACGGCCGGCTGGGCGTTGCGAACCTTATAAAGCTCCTGTGCGACACGGCTCTTGTGCAGTGCGGGCGGGTAAGCCTCGAGAATGTCGCTGGAGCGATCACTGGCGATCGCCTCGAACGCGGCCTCGGCGGCGATCATCGCCGATTTCATTGCGTTATGCGTGCCCTTGATCCGGGGTACGTTCACGAAGCCGGCCGAGCAGCCGATCAGTGCTCCGCCGGGAAATACCAGCTTTGGAATGGCCTGGTATCCGCCCTCGTTGATCACCCTCGCACCATAGGAGACCCGGCGGCCGCCCTCGATTTGGGCGCGGATCGCCGGATGGGTTTTCCACCGCTGGAATTCCTCGAACGGCGAGAGATGCGGGTTCACATAATCGAGCGAGACGATAAAGCCGAGCGCGACCTGACTATTTTCCTGGTGATAGACGAACCCGCCGCCCCACGCCTCATCGAGCGGCCAGCCTTGCGTGTGGATCACTCGGCCGGGCTGATGTTTGTCGGCAGGGACATCCCACAATTCCTTGATTCCAAGGCCGTAAACCTGGGGGCCGCTATCCTCGCGCAACTCGAAAATTTCGGTGAGGCGCTTGGTCAGCGACCCACGCGCGCCTTCCGCGAAGAAGGTGTAGCGCGCGTGAAGCTCCATTCCCGGCTGGTAGTCGGGACGGTGGCTGCCGTCGCGGGCAATGCCCATGTCGCCAGTGGCGACGCCTTTGACGGACCCGTCGTCGTGAAACAGGATCTCGGCAGCCGGGAAACCGGGGAAGATTTCGACCCCCAGCTCCTCCGCCTGCCCGGCAAGCCAGCGGCATAAGTTGCCGAGGCTCAACGTATACATGCCGTCGTTGTGCATGAACGGCGGCATCAGCAGTCCGGGGATCGCGAATTTGCGCTTCTTGGTGAGAACCCAATGATGGTTCTCGCTGACCGGCACGCCCATCGGCGCGCCGCGCTCTTTCCAGTCGGGAATCAGTTCATTGAGCGAGACCGGGTCGACCACCGCGCCCGAGAGGATATGCGCACCGACTTCGCTGCCTTTTTCCAGGATGCAGACCGAAAGATCGCGCCCGGCCTGGTTCGCCAGCTGCTTGAGGCGGATCGAGGCGGAAAGGCCGGCCGGCCCCGCACCGACGATCACCACGTCGTAGGCCATGGATTCCCGCTCGCTCACTAGGTTCCCCTTCATCCCGTCGCGGCCGCGACACAATTCGACTCGATTGCCCTGCCCATTCCTTGACCCCGGCGTCAATGCCGGGCGAGGAAGGATACTGTGGGTGGGGAATGGGATTCGCTCGGCTTTGCCGAAGCGCGCAGCGCATTGGCCTGGTGGCTCGACGCCGGGGTCGACCTTGCCGTGCAGGAAGAGCCGCGCAACTGGCTGAAGCCGACTACTCCCAAAGGCGCCGCGAAGGCGGCCGCTGAAACTCCGCCTCCCAACATCGCCCAACCGACGCACGATACCCTTGCCGACCTTCAGCAATGGCTCGCCAGCAGCACCCACTTGCCGCTCGCCTCGGCCACCGCGCGGCGAATCCTCCCGCAGGGACCCGAAAATGCAGCGATCATGCTCGTCACCGAAGCGCCGACGCTAGAAGATTTCGCTGCTGGACAGCCGATCGGCGGCGAATCCTGGGAACTGGCCAAGCGCATGCTCGCGGCGATCAAGATCCCGGCCGACCAGGCCTACAGCGCGTCGCTGTCCTGCTTTCATCAGCCGGGCGCGCGCATGAACGCGGCCGATCGCGAGGCCTGTGCCGAAATCGCGCGGCAACATATCCGCCTGGCGAAGCCGCAACGCTTGCTGCTGCTCGGCGATGGACCGGCGCAGGCGCTCATCGGTAAGCCGCTGCCGCAGGCCCGGGGCCATGTCCACAAGGTCGAGGGCGTGCGCACGGTTGCTACCTTCCACCCGCGCCAATTGATTCAACAACCGTCAAACAAGTCCTTGGCATGGAAGGACTTGCTGCTTCTCATGGAGGATGAATCTTGAAGTCCGGTTTGCTCGCGTCTGGAGCCCTGATTTGGGCCGCGCCATTGTTCGCGCAGGCTTCGCCGGACCCGCTGGCGCCGCTGCCCGTCCCCTCGCCTGCCGCGCAGCAACAAACGCCGGCAGCGGTGGCGACTTCTAACGAGGCGAAAAGTCCTGCCACTGCGCAACCCCAGGCGCCAATCGTGGTTACCCAGACCGGTCCGCCGAAATCAGTCGTCGTACCCAAGGACTGGCGCGGCGTG
>Ga0207657_10000158_pt1 | contig 69402 bp, 65 predicted proteins | sample KBSC33metaG_FD_184316 | JGI IMG/M metagenome (GOLD analysis project Ga0207657, IMG submission 184316) | Corn rhizosphere microbial communities from Kellogg Biological Station, Michigan, USA - KBS C3-3 metaG (SPAdes) (version 2) | ecosystem: Host-associated > Plants > Roots > Rhizosphere > Soil ...
CGCCGCGCCAAGGATATGGTGGAGGTGCTCGGCCGCCGCAATCCCCGCCTGCACGTGCGCACCGTCGATCCCGACAAGCAGCCGAGCGTGGCCGACACCTACGGGGTGCGCATCTACAACGCGGCGGTGCTCGAGAGCGACGGCCGGCGCATCCAGGTCTTCAGCACCGACGAGAACCAGATCGCGCTGGGCATCCTCCGCGTGCTGCGCGAGCGGGTCACCACCGTCTGCTTCATGGAAGGGCACAACGAGTATCCGGTGGAGAACTTCGAGTTCCACACCCACTTCGAGGGCGTGGCCGGGCACGGACACGGCGAAGGCGCCTCGGCCCTCGTGCAGATGCGCTCCCACGGGGCCGGGCGCCTGCGCCGCGCGCTCGAGTCCTTCGGCTACGACGTCCGCAAGGTGGTGACCGCCGCGCGGCCCGAGATCCCGTCCGACTGCGCGGTGGTGGTGGACGTCAATCCCCGCACCATGTATCTCCCCGCCGAGAGCGACGCGCTCTTCGACTACCTGGCCCGGGGGGGCGCCGCGGTGCTGATGTACGACCTGGGCTTCGTGCTCGAGCCCCGGCTGCGGGCGGGCCTGGCCCGCCTGGGCCTGACCCTCGACCAGGACGTGGTGATCGATCCCCTCGATCACTACTCGACGGATCCCGAGGTGGTCGCGATCCCGGTCTACGAGCCGCACCCGATCACGCGCGGCATCGCCCTCAGCTTCTTCCCCGGCGTCCGCTCCCTGAGCCTGGGGGCGCCCCCGGCGGGCGTGACCGTCAGCCCGCTCTTCTCGAGCAGCCCGCAGAGCTTCACCCAGCCGGTGAAGGTCGTGAGCGATCTCTCCGACGGCGGCGGCGCGTCCCGCACCGTCCCCCCCGCGCCCGGTGGACCGGGCCGGCGTCCCCTCGCGGCCGCCGTCGAGGGCGCGTGGCCCGGACAGCCGGCGGGGCCGCGGCCGTTCCGGCTGGTCGTCGTGGGCGACGGGGATTTCGCGAGCAACTCCTTCCTGCCCTACATGTCCAACGGCGATCTGGGCCTCGCGATGATCCGCTGGGCGGCCCGCGAGGAGCAGACTCCGACCGTCACCACCCGGATGCCGGTGCCGCCTCTCGTGCTCCTGACCAAGTCCCAGATGCAGCGGATCTTCCTCCTGATCGAGCTCCTGCTCCCGCTCTCGGTGGTGGGCGTGGGCGTGGTGGTGTGGTGGAGACGGCGATAGGACGGACCCGCCGCCTGCTCGTCCCGGTGGGGGCGCTCCTCGCCCTGGGCGTCCTCGCGGCCATGGTGGTCTCCGGGCAGCTGCGGGAGGACAAGCAGTTCGTGAAGTTCACGCCCGCGGGCGTCATGACCCAGCCGCCCGCCGAGATCGACGGCGTGGAGGTGCGCACCGCCGCGGGGCGCTGGCGGTTCGTCCGGGCCGCGGACGGCTGGCGCGACGGCGCGCGCGCCCTCCCCTCGGATCTGGCCGCCCACCTCGACGCGTCCATCAAGTTCATGCACGTCTCGGCGCCGGTGCGCGTGATGGAGCCGGCGGAGTGGGCGCCCGTCGGCCTGCGCGAGTTCGGGCTCGATCCCCCCGGATTCGTGGCCACCCTCTATCGCGGCCAGACCCGCGTGCTGGAGGCCGCCTTCGGAGCCGTGAACCCCCAGCAGGTGCTGCAGTACATGAGGCTGACCGGGCACGATCAGGTCTATCTCATGTCTCGCTTCATCGGTGCGGAGTGGGAGCAGCTCATCCGCGACTCCCGCGGATGACCGCCACGGCCCGGCGGCGCGCGCTCGCGGCCCTGCTGCTCCTCGCCGCGCCCGCCGTCGGTCTCGCCCACACCGGAGGCAGCACCGGATACGCGGTGATCACGGTGAGCCGCGGCACCGTCCGGTACGAGGCGACGCTGCCGACCACCGTCTTGCCCTCGGACCTCGCGGAAGCGCTCCGCCTCGCCCAGGGCGGCCACGCGCCGAGCCGCGAGCCGCTCCTCGACGTGGTGCGGAAGCACGTCGTGCTGCGGGCCGACGACGTCCGCTGCGAGCCGGGGCCGGGAGAGGTCTCCCCCGGGGCCTTCCCGGCCCCCACCTTCACCATGCGCGTCGACTTCGCCTGCGGGCGCGCGCCGCGCGAGCTGACCGTCCAGGACGACACCTTCGACGTGCTCGGTCCCGACCACCACACCCTCGCCCGGATCGAGGCCCCGGGGACCACCCAGCAGTTCGCGTTCGCCCCCGAGACGCGCGTCGCGCGCTTCCCCATCGAGACCGCGCCGGCCGCCTCCCACTCGACGGGCAGCTTCGTGCTCCTGGGCATCCACCACATCCTGAGCGGCTACGACCACCTGCTGTTCGTGATCGGGCTGCTGCTGCCCGGAGGCGACCTGCTCTCGCTGGCCAAGATCATCACCGCGTTCACCATCGCTCACAGCGTGACGCTGACCCTCGCCGTCCTGCAGGTGGTCACCCTGCCCGATCGCCTCATCGAGGCGGTGATCGCGCTCTCGATCGCCTACGTCGCGGCCGAGAACCTGTTCGGCCGGCCCGCGGTCTCCCGCCGCTGGCTCGTCAGCTTCTGCTTCGGGCTGGTCCACGGCTTCGGCTTCTCCTCCGCGCTCCGCGAGCTCGGCCTGCCCGCCCACGGCCTGCTCTTCTCCCTCCTCGGCTTCAACGTCGGCGTGGAGCTCGGCCAGGCCCTCGTGGTCGCGATCTGCCTGCCCCTGCTGATCCTGCTCCGCCGCACGCGCTGGTCGCACCCGGCGGTCGTCACGTCGTCGGTCGCGATCCTCGTGGTGGGCCTCGTGCTGTTCGTGGAGCGCGCATTCCTCTGATCCGGGCGTCCGGATCGCCGGCCGCGCGCGCGTTGGGAAATCGACGCCTCCTGTGCCACGCTGAGAAGGTGACCCCCGCGCCCCGAGGCTCGTCTCTCCGGTTCCTGCCGCCGCTCCTGTGGTCGGCGGTGATCGCGTGGTTCTCCCGTGACGCGTGGGGCGCGGGCGCGACCGGCGCGCTGCTCCTGCCCTGGCTGCACGCGCTCCTGCCGTGGGCCGCGCCCGAGCAGCTCGCCGGGCTGCACGGGCTGGTGCGCAAGGGCGGCCACGTGTTCGAGTACGCGGCGCTGGCCCTGCTCTGGCGCCGGGCGCTCGGTCCCGGGAGCTGGCGCGCGCCGCTCGCCCTCGCGATCCTGACCGCCGCGCTCGACGAGGCGCACCAGGCCGCCACCCTCACCCGCGGGGGCCGCGTGGCCGACGTCCTGCTCGACGCGGCCGCGGCGGCGGCCGCCCTCGCGGTGGCCGCGTGGGGACCGCGCGCGAGCGCGGACGGCGCCGCGCGGGGGCTGCTCTGGATCGCCGCCGCGGGAGGCACCGCGCTGCTGGCGATCGACTGGGCCGCCGCGGCCCCGCCCGGCTGGCTGTGGCTCTCGGTGCCGGCGGCGTGGCTCACCCTCTGGGCCTGGCGGTGGAGGCGCCCCCGCGCGTGAGCGATCTGCCCGCGTGGCGGCAGGGCGACCTGCCGCACGCGCCCACCTACAACCCGGTGAACCTCGTGCGGGTGATCGGGCCGGGCGCGATCCTGCTCGGCCTCTCGCTCGGCGCGGGCGACTGGCTGCTGGGCCCCGCGGTCGCGGCCGCCTACGGGCCGAGCCTGCTCTGGGTCTGCACGCTGTCGATCCTCTTCCAGGGCGTGCTCAACACCGAGATGGCCCGCTACACCCTGGCCACCGGCGAGCCGGTGTTCACCGGGTTCATGCGGCAGCGCCCGGGCCCGCGCACGTGGGCGGTGATCTACTCGCTGCTGCACCTCGCCCAGGTGGGCTGGGCCGGCTGGGCCCTCGCCGGCGGCTCCGCCCTCGCCGCGCTGCTGCTCGGCCGGATGCCGCGCGTGGACGACCGCCCCACCGTGGTCGGGCTCGGATATCTGCTCTTCTTCGGCGCGGTGCTGCTCGTGCTCGCGGGCCGCCACCTCCACCGCGCGCTCGAGCGTCTCGAGTGGATCATGATGGGCTGGATGCTGCTGCTCCTGGGCGCGCTGGCCCTGCTGTACGTGCCGGGGCCGGTCTGGAGCGCGCTCGCGGGCGGCTTCGCGGGACGACCCCTCTGGGAGCCCTCGTGGGTGCCCGGGCGCCTCGACCGTCCGCACGACTGGCTGCTCGTGACCGGCTTCGCGGCCTACTCGGGTGCCGGCGGCACCGTGAACGCGATGCTCACCTACTGGCTGCGCGACAAGGGCTTCGGCATGGCGGGCACGGTGGGGGTGCAGCCCACCGCGGTGGGCATGCAAGAGGTCCGGCTGCCCCGCGAAGGCGCGATCTTTCCCCCGAGCGAGGCCAACCTCGGCAAGTGGCGCGAGTGGTGGCGCTACCTCCGCGCCGATCTCTTCACGCTGTGGACGGTGATCTGCCTGATCGGGATGGCCCTGTCGGTGGTACTGGCCCTCGACGCGGTGCCGCGCGACGCGGACATGGGCGGCCTCGCCGCGGGCGCGGTGTTCGGCCGGGCGCTGGCGCGGCACTACGGAGCGATCCTCTGGGTCCCCGCGATCGCCACCGCGCTGTGGATCTTCTTCTCCACCCAGGTGGGGACCGCGGAGGGCTTCGCCCAGCACGTGACCGAGATGCTGTGGACGGCGGGCGTCCGGCCCGGCGCGCTCGGAGCGGGCTGGCTCTTCTATCCGGTGCTGGCCGTCTTCGCCCTGGCCGGCGCCCTCGCGCTGACGGCGGCGCCGCCGCTCACGCTGATCCTGATCGGGGCCAACGTGGCCGCGCTGAACTTCGCGCTGCTGTCCTTCCACACCCTGCGCCTGAACCGGGCGCTGCTCCCGGAGCCGCTCCGACCGCCGCTCTGGCGGGAGATCGTGGTGGCCCTGGGCGGCGTGGCCTGGGCCCTGCTGGCCCTCCGCGTCGCCCTCCAGGTGCTGCTCGGGGTCTAGGTCCGGGCCGGCGCGCCCTCCTCACCCACGATCCACCGTCCGCCCGCCAGCACCAGACGCAGGTCCGCGAGGGCCTGGAGGCGCTCGGCGGGATCGGCCGCCACCGCGACGAGGTCGGCCGCGTAGCCGGGGGCGAAGCGCCCGGTGACGGCCCCCAGGCCCAGGCACTCCGCGGCCACCGTGGTGGCGGAGCGGATCGCCTGCAGCGGGCTCATCCCGTACTTCACCATCAGCTCGAGCTCGGGCAGAAGCGAGCCGTGGGGGTTGAGCGGGGTGCCCGAGTCGGCGCCGGCCGCAATGCGGACCCCGGCGCGGTGCGCGAGCTGGAAGCTCGCCACGTGCGCGGCGAGCACCTCCTCGGACTTGCGCACCATGAACGCGGGGATGCCGGCCGCGAGGCCGCCCGAGGCGATGGCCACCGGCGCGTTCAGGGTCGGCACCAGGTACGTCCCGTCGCGCCGCATGTGGGCCACGATCTCGTCGGTCAGGAACACCCCGTGCTCGATCGAGGTGATGCCCGCCGCGATGGCGTCGCTGATCCCGGTGGCGGCCATCGCGTGGGCCGCGGTGCGCCGACCCGCCTTCCGCGCCTCCTCGATGGCGGCGCGCATCTCGTCCCGGGTGAGCTGGGGCGAGCCCGGCTCCACCCCCGGGGTCATCACCCCGCCGGTGGCGATGAGCTTGATCACGTCCGCGCCCGCCTTGAGCTGCTCGCGCACCGCCTTGCGCGCGTCGTCGGGACCGTCGGCCTCGCGGGCGAGGAAGTGTCCGTGCCCGCCGGTCATGCACACCGGGCGTCCCGCCGCGACGATCCGCGGGCCGGCCACGAGGCCCTCCTGGATCGCCCGCCGCACCGCCATCTCCGCGTAGTCGCGCCCGCCCAGGTCGCGCACGGTGGTGACGCCGGCCTCCGCGGTCAGGCGCGCCCGCAGCAGGGCCTTGACCGCGGTCATGGCGAGCGACTCCTCGCGCATGGGCCGCACCGGGTCGGCCTCTGCCCCGAAGCAGAGGTGGACGTGACAGTTGATGAGGCCGGGGAGCAGGGTGTGACCCGCGAGGTCGATGCCGCGGCCGCGGGGGGCGCGCGCCTCGTCCACCACCGCGGTGATGGTGCCGCCTTCCACCACCACCGCGCGGCCGCGCACCGGCTCCGCGCCGGTACCGTCGATGATGCGGGCCCCGTGGAGCACCAGCGTCTCGTCGCTCATGTCAGACCTTGAGGCGGGGATCCAGGGTGTCGCGGAGACCGTCGCCGAAGAGGTTGATCCCGAGCACGGTGATCAGGATCGCGAGGCCGGGGAAGGTGGCGAGCCACCACGCGGTGGAGAGATAGACGCGGCCGTCGGCCAGCATCCCGCCCCACGTGGGGGTGGGCGGCTGGACGCCCAGGCCGAGGAACGACAGGGCGGACTCGATCACGATCACGCGCGCCATGTCGAGCGTGGCCACCACCAGCCAGGGGGTGAAGGTGTTGGGCAGCACGTGCTGCCACAGCACCCGCCCGTGCTGGCTGCCCAGCGCGATCGCGGCCTGCACGTACTCGCGCTCCCGGATCGAGAGCACCTCGCCGCGCACCACCCGCGCGTAGACCACCCACGAGGACACCCCGATCACGATGATGATGTTGCGCAGGCTCGGTCCGAGCACCCCGATCACCGCGATGGCGAGCAGGATGAACGGGAACGCGAGCTGGATGTCGGCCAGGCGCATCAGGATGTCGTCGACCCGCCCCCCGAAGTAGCCCGCGACCAGCCCGATGACCATCCCGAGCACCCCCGAGATGACCACCGCGGCGAGCCCGACCACCAGGGCGATGCGGGAGCCGAACACGATGCGGGAGAGGATGTCGCGCCCGAGGTGATCGGTGCCGAGCGCGTGCACGCGCCCCTGCGCGTCCTGCCAGCCGGGCTCCTTGAGCCGCTGCCCGATGTCCTGCTCGAGCGGGTCGAAGGGCGACACCAGCGGCGCGAGCGCGGCGGCCAGCATCACCGCCACCACCACCGCGGCCCCGAACAGGGCGGTGCGCCGCCGCACCAGGCGGCGCAGCAGGGTCACCCACTCGCGCTCGCGGGGCGAACGGGGCGCGGGCACCGGCACCGCCTCGGCGACCACGGAGGTGGGCGGGACCCCGTACTGGCTACGGGGGGCCATCAGCGGAAGCGGATGCGAGGGTCGAGGTAGGTGTAGACCACGTCGACCAGGAAGTTCACGATCACGAACGTGCTCGCCAGCAGGAACACCGCCGACTGGACCACCGGATAGTCGCGGTTGAAGATCGCCTGCACCGAGAGCCGGCCCACCCCCGGCCACGCGAAGATGGTCTCGGTGATCACCGAGCCGCCCAGGAGCGTGCCGAGCTCGATGCCCACGATGGTGACGATGGGGATCGCCGCGTTCTTGAGCGCGTGCTTCCACACCACCGGCGGCTCCCCCATCCCCTTGGCGCGCGCGGTGCGGATGTAGTCCTGGCCGAGCACCTCCAGCATGCCGGAGCGGGTGAGGCGGGTGATGCGCGCGGTGGTGAAGAGGCCGAGGGTGATGGCGGGCAGGATCAGGTGCTCGACGTCGCCGCGGCCGGAGGAGGGCAGCCAGTTGAGCCGCACCGAGAAGACCAGGATCAGCATGATCCCGAGCCAGAAGGTGGGCATGGCCTGCCCCAGGAGCGCCACCACGGTGGAGATGTAGTCGATCGAGGTATTGCGCCGCACCGCGGACACGATGCCGGCCGGAATCGCGAGGGCCAGCGCGATCACGAGCCCCGCACCCGCCAGCTCGAAGGTGGCGGGCAGCCGCTCCACCACGAGGCCCATGGCCGGCTCGCCGTGACGGATCGACTGCCCGAAGTCGCCCCTGACCGCCCCCTTGAGGAAGCGCACGTACTGGACCGCCACCGGGTCGTCGAAGCCCATGTCGTGGCGGAACTTGGCGATGTCCTCGGCGGTGGCGTCGGGGGGCAGCATCAGCGCGGCGGGATCGCCGGTGAGGTGGAGGATCAGGAACACCACCACCGAGACCCCGAAGATCACCAGCAGCGACTGCCAGAGCCGGCGCAGCAGGTACGACTTCACGAGGCGACGCGCTCCAGCCGGGCCACCGCCTCGATGTGCGGAGTGTGCGGGAACATGTCGACCGGCTGCACCCACTCCACCCGGTAGCCCCCGCGGGACAGCTCGCCCAGGTCGCGGGCCAGGGTGGTCGGGTTGCACGACACGTAGACGATGCGACGGGCGCCCAGCGTGATCAGGGCGTGAAGGGCCTTGGGGTGGAAGCCGGCGCGGGGCGGATCCGCCACCACCACCTCGGCGGTCACGCCCTTGGCGATGAGCGACGGCAGCACGAAGCGCACCTCGCCGGCCAGGAACGTGCAGTTGGTGATCCCGTTGGCCGCCGCGTTGGCCCCCGCGTCGTCGACCGCGGCCTGGGCCAGCTCCACCCCGTAGACCCAGCGGGCGCGGCGGGCCAGGAGCAGGCTGATGGCCCCGGTGCCCGAGTAGAGATCGATCACGGTCTCGGTGCCGGTGAGGCCGGTGGACTCGACGACCAGATCGAAGAGACGCTCGGCTTGTCGGGTGTTGGTCTGGAAGAACGAGTTGGCCGAGACCCGGAAGGTGAGACCGCCGACCCGCTCGCGGATGTGGTCGCGCCCGCCCAGCAGGTGCTCCTCCACTCCGACCGCCACGCTCGCCTTCTTGGGGTTCACGTTCAGGATCACGCTGGTGGTGCCCGCCTCCCGGGCCTGCAGCCGCGCCACCAGCGGCGCCAGCTCCGACACCGCGGGGGCGGACGTCACCACGTTGGTCATGAGCTCGCCGGTGTGCCGGCCCTCGCGCAGCATCAGGAAGCGGAGCAGGCCCTCGCCGGTGTCCTGCTCGTACACGGTGAGGCCGCGGTCCACGAAGAACGCGCGGGCCTCCGCGAGCAGCGCGTTCATGCGGTCGGACTGCAGCAGGCAGCGGTCGATGTCGAGCACCGCGTCGTAGCGCTCGGTCTCGTGGAGCCCGACCACCAGACCGCCGCGCGCGCTGTCCGCCTCGGTCCCCGCCCCTCGGCGGGGACGCGCCACCGTGAACTCCATCTTGTTGCGGTAGCCGAAGATCTCCTCCGCCCCGATGATGGGGCGGAGCGGCACGTCGCGGAGGCCGCCGAGCCGCTCCAGCGCGTCCGCCACCTGCTTGGTCTTGTAGGCGAGCTGGGCCGGGTAGGCCACGTGCTGGAGGCGACAGCCGCCGCAGCGCCCGAAGTAGGGGCACGGGGCCTCGACCCGCTGGGGGGAGGGCTCGATCACCGCCTCGATCGCGCCGCGCCCGAAGCGCGAGCGGGCCTGCACGAGCCGGACCTGGAGGCGATCGCCCGGCAGCCCGCCGGGCACGAACACCACGTAACCGTCGGCGCGCCCGACGCCCTCGCCGCCGTAGGCCAGGTCGTCGATCGTCAGGGACAGAATCTCCCCGCGCTTGGGTCTGGCCATGGTAGCGACACTATAAATGCCCGTCCCATTGGAGTCAATTTGACCTCCGCGCGTCACGCGTCGTCGCAGAAATCAACGAGTCGAAGGTAGCCACCAGATGCTCGGTCGCGTATCATGGGTACGCGATGCGGAGCGCTTCTCGCTCTCACTCTCCCGTTCGCGTAAGCGACGTCCTGATCGCGGCCCTTCCCGCTCTCGAGGAGCGGCTGCTCGCCGAGCGCATCCGGCTGGGCTGGCGCGCCGCGGTGGGCGCCGAGCTCGCGCGGCGCTCCCGACCGGGCGAGCTGAAGGCGGGCACGCTCACGGTCGCGGTCGACAATTCACCCTGGCTCCAGGAGCTCTCCATGCGATCCGCGGAAGTCCTCGACGCGGTCCGTGCCCGCTTCGGCCCCTCTGTCACCGCGCTACGCCTGAGCCTCGCCGGCCCGGCGCCCGCGGCGGAGCGGTCGGCGCGCCGGCGTGCGACCCGATTCACCGGTTCCCTTCGCCTCGACCCCGACGAGACCGCGCTCGTGGAGAGCGCGCTGGCCCCCGTCGCCGACCGCGAGCTGGCCTCGACGGTGCGGCGCCTCGTCTCCAAGGACCTCGTCGCGCGACGGGCGCGCTCGCTCGCGATCCTCGTCCTGACCGGCGGCGCGCTGGCCGCCACCTTCGCGGGCTGCGCCACCGCCGGCGGCGGCGAGACCGAGTCGACCCCTCCCGCGATCATCGCGGTCACCCCCGCCGCGCGCCGGCCCATCGGGGCCCAGGGCGAAGCCTACGACCACTACGTGATCGCCCAGATGGAGGCGCGGGCCGGCCGCCTGCCCCAGGCCATCGCGCAGCTGAAGGAAGCGATCAAGACCGATCCCGACAGCGGGATCCTCTGGATCCAGCTCTCCCAGTGGCTGGTGCGCCTCAACGACCTCCCGGGCGCGTTCACCGCGGCCCAGAAGGCGATCGCGCTCGAGCCGGGCAACGCGAGCGCCTACATGACGCTGGCCGACCTCTACAAGCGACAGAAGAAGCTGCCGGAGGCGGAGGCCGCGCTGGAGAAGGCGGTCGCGCTGGACCCCAAGACGCCGGACGGCTACCTCGCGCTGGCCCAGCTCCACTTCGAGCAGAAGAACTACGACAAGGCGCGGGCGGTGCTGGGGCGGCTGGTGGCCGCGCGACCGAACCTCTCGCAGGGCTACTACCTGCTCGGGCGCATCGGCATCGAGAACGAGCAGTGGGACGAGGCGATCAAGAACCTCCGGCGCGCGGTGGACCTCGATCCCGATCACGACGGGGCGTGGTCCGCCCTGGGCTTCGTCTACGAGGCGCAGAACAAGCTGGAGGAGGCGGTCGCGGTCTACAAGGAGGCGCTCAAGGCCAACCCGGAGAACGCGGCCTTCGTGGAGCGCCTGGGCGACCTGCTGGTCAAGCTCGGCCGCTACGGCGAGGCCCAGAGCGAGATGGAGACGCTGGTGGAGTCCCTCCCGCGCGACCCGCGGGTGTGGCTCAAGCTCGGCGCCGTCCACTACGAGCAGAAGCAGTACGACCGGGCGGTGGCGGCCTTCCGCCAGGCGGTGGCGCTGGAGCCCGGCAACATGCGCACGCGCTACTACCTGGCCACCGCGCTCATGGACGCGGGCAAGGACGACGAGGCGCGCGCCGAGCTGGAGAAGATCCTCCAGGCCGATCCCCGCTCGGTCGACGCGCGGGTGCAGCTCGGCTTCCTCTACGGCCGGGCCAAGAAGTACGACCAGGCGGTGGCGGCCCTGCAGGAAGCGGTGAACATCGAGCCGAAGCGGCCCGAGCTATTCCTCTACCTCGGCACCGCGCTCCAGCGCGCCAACCAGTACGACCGCGCCGCCAACGTGCTCCGCGAGGGGCTGTCGGTGGACGACAAGAACAAGGACCTCCACTTCCAGCTCGGGGTGGTCGAGGAGAAGCAGCAGCGCTTCGACGACGCGATCCGGTCGTTCCGGCGCGTGCTCGCCCTCGATTCCAAGCACGCCGAGTCCTACAACTACATCGGCTACATGTACGCCGAGCGGGGCACGAACCTCAGCGAGGCGATCCAGCTCATCCAGCAGGCCCTGGCGCTCGAGCCCGAGAACGGCTACTTCATCGACAGCCTGGGCTGGGCGTACTACCAGCAGGGCCGCTATCCCGAGGCCCTGCGCGAGCTGAAGCGCGCGGTGAGCCTCGCCAAGGAAGATCCCGTCCTCTACGAGCACCTGGGCGACGCCTACCTCAAGAACAACCTGACCAACGAGGCGATCGAGGCGTGGGAGAAGTCGCTCAAGACGGATCCCGACGGCCCCACCGCCGGCCAGGTCCGCACCAAGATCAAGGAGACGCGGGAGAACCAGACCCGGGCCAAGGGTGCGCCCAAGGCCCAGCAGAAGTAGCCGCCTCGCGGCGCTGATCCTGGCCGGCGTCGTGGGGGGCTGCGCCACCGCGGCTCCGCCCCCGGCGCCCATGCCGGTCTCCGAGGAGGCGCGCGCCGCGCTGGCGCGCATCGAGCAGCACCGGCGGTCGCTGCAGGACCTTCGCTCGCTGACCGACATCACGATCCGCCGCAGCAACCGGAGTCAGCGGCTCTCCGGCGTGCTGCTGCTCCTGGGCGACCCCGCGTCCCTCCGCTTCGAGGCGCTGTCCCCGTTCGGCACCCCGGTGCTGATCGTGGCCGGCGACCCGAAGAGCGTCACGCTCTGGGAAGTGCTCGACAACCGGGCCTACATCGCCCCCGCCTCGCCCGAGGCCAACCGCCGATGGCTGGGTCTGGCCCTGGGGGGCGAGGACCTGGTGGCGCTGCTCGCGGGCCGGGTGCGACCGATGCCGGACCCGGCCGCCGTCGAGCTGCTGGCCGCCGACTCGATCGGCCCCTCGCTCCGCCTCGCGGGCGCCACCGGCGAGCAGCGCATCTGGTTCGATCCCGACAGCGGCCAGGCCCGACAGGTGGAGTGGACCGGCAAGAACCCGGCGCGGGTGACGTTCGCGCCGACCGCACCCGACGGACCGCCGGCCGGGCTCCAGCTGGAGACGCCGGACGGCGCGCTGCAGGTGCGCGTGGCCTACCGCAACCCCCAGATGAACTCCGGCCTCGATCCCTCCCTGCTGACGCTGACTGTACCGGAACACGTTAGAATTCAAGACTTCCGTTGACACTCAGCGGCGGCACATGGTAGCGTGTGCTGCCTTGTCGAAGCGGTTACGGGGTAGCCAGGGGCTTGTCCTCCGCACCTCGGCCAAAGTGAACTTGGCCCTCGAGGTGCTGGGGAAGCGGGGCGACGGCTACCATGAGATCGCGACGGTGCTGCAAGCGGTGGACCTCTTCGATCGCCTGACCGTGGACCCGGACGAGACCCTGTCGCTGCACACCGATGACCCGGAGCTGCCCACCGATGACGGCAATCTCGTGATGCGGGCCGCGCGCCTGCTCCAGAAGGCCGCCGGCGTCGATCGGGGAGCACGGCTGCGGCTGCACAAGCGCATCCCGGTGGCGGCGGGTCTGGGCGGCGGCTCGAGCGACGCGGCGGCCGCGCTCACCGGGCTCAACCGGCTCTGGGGGCTCAGGTGGCCCCGGCCCCGGCTGCAGGAGCTGGCGGTCGAGCTCGGCATGGACGTGCCCTTCTTCCTGGGCACCGGCCGGGCGGTGGCCCGGGGACGGGGCGAGCAGCTCGCGACCCTGCCCGGTGGCGGAGGCTACGCCCTGGTGCTGGTGAACCCGCGCGCGCCGCTCTCGACCAAGGAGGTGTATGGCCGGGTGCCGGTGGGCTGGCACGCGGAGCCGACCGGCACCGAGCGCGTGATCGAGGCCCTGCGACGCCGCAACGTGGGCGTGCTGGCCGCCGCGCTGACCAACAACCTGGAGCGGGTGGTCGAGCCGGTGCTCCCGGTCATCGGCCGCATGAAGGCGGCCCTCTTGGCAGCGGGAGCGCTCGGGGCGATCATGTCGGGCAGCGGCCCGACGGTGTTCGGGCTCGCGCGGTCCCTCGACCACGCGCGTCAGATCCGCTCGCGGATCAGCCGGGCCGGCTGGGCGTGCTGGGCGGTCAGGACCAATTCGGGACCGGCGATCCGGGTGAGCCGATGACGGCACTGGGGCGTCGTTCAGTGGTAGGACTCGGGGCTTTGGACCCCGCAATGGAGGTTCGATTCCTCCCGCCCCAGCCACTTTGGTATCCGCTCGGCTCGCCTTCGGCTGCACCTCGCCAAGCAACTGCGGCGCTGCGTGAAAGGGAAGCAAGGGTGGCACGAGCAAACCGGATAGCCGCAATGGCCTTACGGGAGACACCATGGCCTACGAGCTGAAGCTGTTCTCGGGCAACGCGAACCGGCCCCTGGCCGAGGAGATCGCCAAGACCCTCCAGCTCCCCCTGGGTGACGCGGACGTCTCGCGGTTCTCGGACGGCGAGATCTACGTGCAGATCAACGAGAACGTCCGCGGCGAGGACGTGTTCGTGGTCCAGCCCACCTGCCCGCCGGTGAACGATCACCTGATGGAGCTGCTGGTGATGATCGACGCCTTCAAGCGGGCCTCGGCGCGTCGCATCACCGCGGTGCTCCCCTACTACGGCTACGGCCGGCAGGACCGCAAGGTGCAGCCGCGGGTTCCGATCACGGCCAAGCTGGTGGCCGACCTGCTCACCGCGGCGGGCGCGCACCGGCTGCTCGCGGTGGACCTGCACGCGGGCCAGATCCAGGGCTTCTTCAACATCCCGGTGGACCACCTGTTCGCGCTGCCGCCGATCATCGTCGACCACCTGGTCAAGATGGACCTGCACGATCCGGTGCTGGTCTCCCCCGACGCGGGCGGCGTGGAGCGGGCCCGCGCGGTGGCCAAGCGCCTCAAGGCGGGCCTGGCCATCATCGACAAGCGGCGCGACGGCAATAACGTCGCGGTCTTCATGCACCTGATCGGCGACGTCAAGGGCCGGGACGCGGTGATCATCGACGACATGATCGACACCGCGGGCACCCTGGTCCAGGCGGTCGACGCGCTCAAGCGCGAGGGAGCCCGCCGCATCGTGGCGTGTGCGGTGCACGGCGTGCTGTCGGGCCCCGCGATCGCCCGCATCGAGGAGTCGGCGCTCGAGGAGGTCATCATCACCAACTCCATCGCGCTGACCCCCGAGCACCAGGTGCCGAAGATCCGCGTCCTCTCGGTCGCCCCCCTGCTGGCGGAGGCGATCCGTCGCATCCACGACGAGGAGTCGGTGTCGACCCTCTTCGTGTAGAGACCATTCACCAAGGAGCAACGAGTCATGGACATGCGTGAGCTGACCATCACGAAGCGCGAGGGCGTCGGCAAGGGCCCGGCCAAGCGGCTGCGCCGCGACGGCCGCGTCCCGGCGATTCTCTACGGCGGCGCCACCCCGATGAACATCGCGGTGGCCCCCAAGGACATCCTGCGTCTCATCCACGGCCACGAGGGCAGCACCCAGCTCTTCCGGATCGCCTTCGACGGCGGCACCGACGCCCGGATGGCCATCATCCGCGACCTCCAGTTCGATCCGGTCACCGAGAACCTGATCCACGTCGACCTGCAGGAAGTGGCGATGGACCGGGCCATCCAGGTCTCGGTGGCCATCCACCACGTGGGCGAGTCGATCGGGGTGAAAGACTCGGCGGGCATCCTCGAGATGGTGCTGCGCGAGGTGCGGGTCTCCTGCCTGCCCGGCAACATCCCCGAGTACCTCGAGGCCGACGTCACCAACCTGAACATCCACGACGTGTTCACCGTGAAGGACCTCAAGGTCCCCGAGGGCGTGCGCGTCCTGAACGATCCCAACCAGGCGGTGGTGACGGTGGCCCCGCCGGCCGCGGAGGAAGTCGCGGCGGTGGCGGCGGTGCCGACCGAGGCCACGGCGGCGGAGCCCGAGGTGCTCACCGAGCGCAAGCCGAAGGAAGAGGCGGGCGAGGCGGACAAGGCCGGAGGCGAGAAGAAGAAGTAGGTGGCCCAGGCCGTCGTCGGACTGGGGAACCCGGGGCCGGAGTATCGCAACACCAGACACAACGTGGGCCAGCGTGTGGTGGACGCGCTGGCCCACCGTATTCATGCGCGCTTCGAGCGGGACGGCGGCCACGCCGTCGCGACGGGGCGCTGGCAAGGCGAGACGCTGTACCTCATCAAGCCGGGCAGCTTCATGAACGTGACCGGGCCGCCGGTGGCGCGCCTCGCCCGGAAGCTACACCTCGGTCCCGCCGACCTGGTGATCGTCTTCGACGACATCGATCTCCCCCTCGGCAAGGTCCGCGTGCGCCCGCAGGGCAGCGCGGGCGGCCACAACGGGGTGCGCTCGTTGATCGCGGCCTTCGGCACCGACGCCCTCCGGCGGGTCAAGATCGGCGTCGGCCGGCCCGGCCGCCCCGGCGAGGACCGCGAGCGGGTGGCCGACCACGTGCTCTCCGCCTTCACTCCGGACGAGACGGAGGCGATCGCGAGGGCGTGCGAGGAAGCCGCGGAGCAGGCCATGAAGCTCGTGGAGAGCCGCTGACGGCGGCGCGGGCATGAGCACGCCGACGGACGCGATCCGGCTCTCCACCGGGAGCGGCGGGCTCGAGTGGCCCGAGGTGCTAGACCTGCTGGCCCGCGAGGCCCGCACCCCGATGGGGCGCGAGCGGGCGCGGGCGGCCGCGCCGCGGACCGACCTGGGCCGCATCCGCGCGGCGCTCGCCGAGACCGGCCAGGCGCGCGCCGCCCTCGGCCAGACCGGCGCGCCGCCCTGGGACGGAGTGATCGACGTGCGCCCCACGCTGGAGGCCGCGCGCGTCCCCGGCTCGGTGGCGGAGGCCGCGGACCTGGCCGCGCTGATCCCGCTGCTGGAGGCGGCGGGGCGCCTCCGCGCCTACGGGCGCGCCATCGCCCCGGTGGCGCCCGCGCTGGCGGAGTCCCTGGCCGGGTTCCCGGCGCAGAAGGAGCTCGCCGAGCTGCTCACCCGCTCGATCGACGCCGACGGCCAGGTGCGCGACGAGGCCTCCCCCGCCCTGCGCCGCGGGCGCGGCCGCATCCGGGACCTGCGGCGCGAGCTCGTGAAGCGGCTCGAGGCCTACTTCGGCGCACCCGGCGCGGAGGCCACCTTCCAGGAGCGCTACGTCACGATCCGCCACGGCCGCTACGTGTTGCCGATCCGCGCCGAGGCCAAGAGCCGGCTGCGCGGCATCGTCCACGACCGCTCCCAGAGCGGGGCGACCCTCTTCGTCGAGCCGGAGGCGATGGTGGAGGGCAACAACGAGCTGGTGCAGGCGGTGCGCGAGGAGGAGATCGAGATCGTCCGCATCCTCGCCGCCCTCACCGACGCGGTGCGAGAGGCGCTGCCCGAGCTGGACGCGCTGGTGGCCGGCATCGGCGACGTCGACCTCGTCTTCGCCCGCGGCGCCCTCGCCGAGCGCATGGAGGCGGTCGAGCCCACGGTCGACGAGGCGCGCGAGGTCTTCCTCCCCGGCGCCCGCAACCCCTTGCTGCTAGCCCAGTCGTGGAGAGCCGCCAGGCCCGCCGAGGGAAGACCGCCCGAAGCCCGCTTGTCTGGCGCAGTTGCTAGGCGAGGTGCAGCCGAAGGCGAGCCGAGCGCATTCGACAGATCAGCCGAAGGCGAGCCGAGCGCATTCGACAGATCAGCCGAAGGCGAGCCGAGCGCATTCGACAGATCAGCCGAAGGCGAGCCGAGCGGATCGGTCATCCCCATGGACCTCGAGATCCACGCCGAGCGTCCCCTGCTCGTCATCACCGGCCCCAACGCGGGCGGCAAGACGGTGGCGCTCAAGACCCTGGGCCTGCTCGCGCTGATGGCCCAGGCGGGCTGCCACGTCCCGGCCCGCGCGGGCGCGCGCCTGCCGGTGTTCTCGCAGTGCTTCGCGATCGTGGGCGACGACCAGAGCGTGGCCGAGAACCTCTCGACCTTCTCCGCGTTCGTCAAGCAGCTGCGCCTGGTGCTGGAGCGCGTCGACGACCGCTCGCTGGTGCTGCTCGACGAGCTGGGCGCGGGCACCGATCCCGACGACGGCGCCGCGCTGGCCCAGGCGGTGCTCGAGGACCTGGGCGAGCGGGGCGCGGTGGTGGCGGCCTCCACCCACCTCGAGCCGCTCAAGGGCTTCGCCTCGACGCACCCGCGCGCGCGCAACGCCTCGGTGGAGTTCGACGCCGAGCGCCTCGCCCCCACGTTCCGCCTCGTCTACGACCGGCCGGGGCAGAGCTACGCGCTCTCCATCGGCGCGCGCCTCGGCCTGCCGCCGGCCCTGATCGCGCGCGCCCACGCCCACCGCTCCACCCAGCAGCGGCAGCTGCAGGAGCTGCTCGCGCGCCTCGACGATCGGGACCGGCGCGACGCGGAGCGCGCGGCCGAGCTCGAGCGGCGCGAGGCGGAGAGCGCGGGCCTGCTGGCCCGGGCCCAGGCCGAGCTGGAGGCGGCGCGGGCCACCGCGCGCGAGGCGGTGGCGCGCGCCCGCGCGGAGGCCCAGCGCCTCGTGACCGAGGTGCGCCGCTCGGTGAACGACGAGTGGGATCGACTCAAGCGCGCCGAGAAGACCCGCCCCGAGCTCGAGCGCGCGCGCAAGCGCCTGGTCGAGACCGCGCAGCACGTGGAGCGGGCCGCGGGTCCCGCCGCCGCGCCCGGGCCGGACGCGGGGGGCCCCGCCGCGGCGGGCGACCGCGTCGAGGTCCCGCACCTCGGGCTCCGGGGCCAGGTGCTGGCCGTCGACGGCGAGACCGCGACCGTGCAGGCGGGCGCGGTCACCGTGAAGGTGCCGCTGCAGGCGCTCGCGGTGGTCGCCCGGGGCGACGCCGCGCGCGGCGATGTGGCGCGCGGCGAGGGAGTCCTGTATTCTCGCCCCCGGATGGGGACGGGAGCGGGCGCGAAGGCCGGGGATCGACAGGGTAATCGGGGGACGGTGGCGGTGCCCGGCAAGAGCGGGGTGCCGGGCGAGCTGCATCTCATCGGGCGCACCACCGACGAGGCGCGGGATCTCCTCGAGAAGTACCTCGACGACGCGTTCCTGGCCGGCCTCTCCACCGTCCGCATCGTCCACGGCAAGGGCACCGGCGCCCTGCGCCGCGCGGTCGAGGACCTCCTCGACGGCCATCCCCTGATCGCCGAGCACCGTCCGGGCGCGCCCTCCGAGGGCGGTGCCGGCGCGACGGTGGCCACGCTCACCCAGAGCTAGAGACAGGACCTCCATGCCCGGCGGCTTCACCCAGCAGCATCTCGACGAGATCCGGTCCCGGGTCGACATCGTCGAGATCGTCGGCCAGGTGGTGAAGCTCAAGCGGGCGGGCGAGAACTGGAAGGGCCTCTGTCCCTTCCACACCGAGAAGACCGCGTCGTTCACCGTGAACCCGAAGCGGAACATCTACCACTGCTTCGGCTGCGGCGCGGGAGGCGACGCCTTCAGCTTCCTGATGCGCCAGGAGCGCGTCGCCTTCCCGGAGGCGGTGCGCAGCCTCGCCGAGCGCGCGGGCGTCACGCTGCCCGAAGCCGGCGGGCGGAGCCCCGAGACCGACAACAAGCTCGAGGCCCTGCGCCGGGTGATGGCGCTGGCCGCCGAGTTCTACGTGGGCGCGCTCTGGGAGCGCGGCGGCGAGAAGGGCCGCACCTACCTCGAGCAGCGCGGGGTCGACCCGGAGATGGCGCGCCGCTTCGGGCTGGGCTACGCCCCCGAGGGCTGGAACAGCCTGCTCTCGGCGATGGCGCGCCAGGGGATCGGCGAGGACCTCGTGGTGCAGGCCGGCCTCGCGCTGCCGCGGCAGAACCAGCCCGGCTTCTACGACCGCTTCCGGGGACGCCTGCTGTTCTCGATCCGCGACGTGCAGGGCCGGGTGGTGGCCTTCGGCGGGCGCGCGCTCGCGGGCGAGGAGCCGAAGTACCTCAACTCGCCGGAGACCGCGCTCTACGTCAAGGGCCAGATGCTCTACGCGCTCGACGTGGCCCGCACCGGCATGCGCGAGCGCGGGCGGGCCATCCTCGTGGAGGGCTATCTCGACTGCCTGATGGCGCACCAGCACGGCTTCGGCGAGACGGTCGCCGCCCTCGGCACCGCGTTCACCCCCGCCCAGCTGGGGCTGCTGCGTCGATACGCTGACGAGGTGATCGCGCTGTTCGACGCCGACGCGGCGGGGCAGAAGGCCTCGACCCGGCTCGAGGAGATGATGAACGACGTGATGGACGTGCAGAACCTGGGCTGGTCCGTCGCCCGCACCGGGGACTTCGAGAAGCTCGGCCACCTGCCCATCCGGGTCGCCCTCCTGCCCGCCGGCCACGATCCCGACAGCCTGCTCCGCGCCGAGGGGGCGGCGGCCCTCACCGCCCGGCTCGAGGCGGCCCGTCCCCTGCTGTCCTTCGTGCTCGAGAAGGCGCTCGGCGACGAGGACCTGACCACCGCCCGCGGCCGCGCCAACGCGCACGCGCGGGTGGCCCTGATCCTCTCCAAGGTGGCGGGCGCCGAGGAGGCCACCGCCCTGGCCCGCGAGGCGTCCCGGAAGCTGGGCGTGGACTCGACCCAGCTCTGGATCGAGGCCCAGCAGCTCCAGGGCGCGCGGGCCCGGAGCCATCGGCCCCACACGCCCTCACCGGCCGCCTCTACGGACGATCCCGCGGGAGCGGCCTGGCCGCAGCCGGTGTCCTTCGAGCGCGATCTTGTGGCCCTCCTCTTGCAAGTTGACGAGGCTCGTGCGGATCTTCTTTCCGTCCTCGAAGAGGAGGACGTGGTCCACCCCGGTCTCCGGCAGATCCTGGCCGCACTGCGGCGAGCCCCCGGCGGCGCCCCCGAGGCCCTCATGGCGGAGATGACCGGCGACCGGGAGCGTGGTCTGCTGGCGGCCCTCCTCGTCGAGGAGCGCAAGTGGGTCGATACACATAGTCACGTGGCAGAGCTGAAGAGGCGGTACCATATCCGCCATCGTAAACTTCGGGTGAGCCAGGTGACTCGGGCGATCATCGACGCCCAGGCCAGCGGTGACCCGGCGCTGCCCGCGCTCGAGGACGAGCTCAGAGCGCTGCAGCGGGACTTGCAGAGGGAGGCGGAGGCCGTCAGGGAGCTGGCCCTGGCGCGCCCGGGGTTTCCGGGCCACGGTCCGGAGGACTCCCCGCGCCAGACAGGGACACCCTAACCCCCACCCAGGAGAGCGGCACAGCATGGCGAACGAGTCGAAGATGGCGGACGAACCGAAGATCGAGGAGCTGGACAAGCTCATCGCGAAGGGCAAGCAGAAGGGCTTCCTCACCTATGACGAGGTGAACGACGCCCTGCCCTCCGATCTCGTCACCCTCGATCAGCTCGACGACATCATGATGATGTTCGGCTCGATGGACATCGAGCTCGTCGACTCCACCAAGGCCGCGCGCCTGCCGTCGGAGATGGCCTCCCAGGCCGCCGACCCCGAGCCCGACGACGAGGAGCCGGAGCCGCGCCGCATCGACCTGACCCCGGGCCCGGTCGGCCGCACCGAGGATCCGGTCCGCCTCTACCTGCGCGAGATGGGCAAGGTCGCCCTGCTCACCCGCGAGGGCGAGATCACGCTCGCCAAGCGCATCGAGGAGGGCAAGGACGAGGCGACCGCGGCCATCCTCTCCACCAGCCTCGCGGTCGAGAAGATCCGCGCGCTCCGCGAGGAGCTGCGCCGCGACGAGGCCCCGATCAAGGACGTGGTCGACTTCCCGGAGGAGGAGTCCACCGAGGAGAAGGAGGAGGCGCTCCGCCGCTCGGTGATCCGCGAGCTCGGCAACGTGGACCGCCTCCTGCGGGAGCGCGAGCGCCTCACGCACCAGTGGCGACGGCTCAAGGCCAAGGCGGGCGGCCGCAAGCGCGGCAAGGCCGAGCCGGCCTGGAAGCGCGTCGAGACCCAGGCCGAAGCCAAGAAGGGCAAGGTCCTCTCGATCCTCCGCGGGCTCAACCTCCAGCAGTCCCTCCTCGACATGTGGGGCGCCGATCTCAAGAAGCTGGTCGAGAAGATCCACCGGGCCGAGCGTGAGATCGCGCTCTGGTCCGACGGCAAGCGCCCGGCCCCCACCGCGGTGGATGCGTTCCTCTCCTCGCTGGCCGACGACGACCGCGACGAGGGCGACCGCGACCTCTACCAGAAGGCGGCCGCCAAGTACCCCTCGATCAAGGACCGGCTGGTGTGGGTGGCCCAGCAGAAGATCAAGCGGGCCGAGGAGCTGGCCGACGCGCGGGCGGAAGAGCTGAAGAACATCGTCAAGGTCATCAAGCAGGGCGAGGCCAAGGCCGCGCGGGCCAAGAAGGAGATGGTGGAGGCCAACCTCCGGCTCGTCATCTCGATCGCCAAGAAGTACACCAACCGCGGGCTGCAGTTCCTCGACCTGATCCAGGAAGGCAACATCGGCCTGATGAAGGCGGTCGACAAGTTCGAGTACCGCCGGGGCTACAAGTTCTCGACCTACGCCACCTGGTGGATCCGGCAGGCGATCACGCGCGCCATCGCGGACCAGGCCCGCACCATCCGGATCCCGGTGCACATGATCGAGACCATCAACAAGCTCATCCGGACCTCCAGGCAGCTGGTCCAGGAGCTGGGGCGCGAGCCCACCCCGGAGGAGATCGCGGTGAAGATGGAGGTCCCGGTCGACAAGGTCCGCAAGGTCCTCAAGATCGCGCAGGAGCCCATCTCGCTCGAGACCCCGATCGGCGAGGAAGAGGACAGCCACCTGGGGGACTTCATCGAGGACAAGCAGGTGGGCTCGCCGGTGGAGAGCATGATCGGGCTCTCGCTGCGGGAGCAGACCAACAAGGTCCTGAACTCCCTCACCCCGCGAGAGGAGAAGGTGCTGCGCCTGCGCTTCGGCCTCTCCGACGGCTGCGAGCACACGCTGGAGGAGGTCGGCCAGGACTTCGCGGTCACCCGCGAGCGCATCCGGCAGATCGAGGCCAAGGCCCTGCGCAAGCTGCGCCATCCCTCGCGCTCCAAGAAGCTGCGGAGCTTCCTGGAGTCGTGATTCCCGGTGGTATCATGAGCGGCGGGCCCATAGCTCAATTGGCAGAGCCCCCGGCTCATAACCGGTCCGGTCTTGGTTCGAGTCCAAGTGGGCCCACCAATATGCACCCTCTCCCATCCGGGGAGGGGGCGGACGAGCGGCGACCGAGACATTGATCGAGAGAGGGTAAGTGGACGTCCAGCTCCAGACGCTGATCAATCTGCAGGCGATCGACACGCGGATCGCCGGTCTCGAGGCCGACGCCGCTCGGCTCCCCCGGGAGATCGCCGCCATCCACGCCGCGGTCGAGGCCGCCAAGAAGGACGCCGAGCAGGCCAAGGCCCGCCTCGACGCCGCCAAGAAAGACCAGCGGGCCAAGGAGAAGGACCTCGAGGTCGTCCAGGGCAAGCGGGCCAAGAACGAGGCACGCCTCTACGAGGTGAAGACCAACAAGGAGTACTCCGCGGTCCTCATCGAGATCGAGGAGATCAAGCAGGAGAAGGCCCGGATGGAGGAGGAGGTCCTGGTGCTGATGGAAGCCCAGGAGCGCCTCACGAGCGACATCCGCGAGGCCGAGGCGCGATTCAAGCAGCGCGAGAGCGAGGGCCGGAGCCAGGAGGCCACGCTCACGGAGCAGCTGCGCGGGATCGAGGCCGATCTGGCCGGCGTGCGCACCGAGCGCAAGGAGCTGGCCAGCAAGCTCCCCCGCAACATCCTCGCCGACTACGACCGCATCCTCCGCGCCCGCGCCGGGCTGGCCCTGGTCCCGGTGACCAAGCCCAACTTCTGCGGCGCCTGCCGGATGACGATCACGCCCCAGCGGCTGCAGGAGCTCCGCGCGCAGTCCTCGCTGATCCCCTGCGAGTCCTGCGGCCGCTACCTCTACTGGCCCTCCTGACCGCCGGCTCTCCGGAGGTCTCCCTCTCCCCGCAGGGGAGAGGGCAGGGTGAGGGGCGCTGATGCCCCCAACTACCCCCGTCGCCATGTACACGGACGGCGCCTGCTCGGGCAACCCCGGGCCCGGCGGCTGGGGAGTCCTCATCGTCCACGACGGCCGCGAGACGGAGCTCTCCGGCGCCGAGAACCCCACCACGAACCAGCGCATGGAGCTGACGGCTCCGATCCAGGGCCTTCGCTCCCTCGGTGCCCGGCGGCGCCGGGTCGACATCTACAGCGACAGCGCCTACGTCATCAACTGCTTCCGCGACAAGTGGTACGAGCGCTGGCGGAAGAACGGCTGGGTCAACTCCCAGAAGAAGCCCGTCGAGAACCGTGACCTCTGGGAGGCCCTGATCGACCTGGTGGAGTACCACGACGTGACCTGGCACAAGGTCGCCGGCCACAGCGGCCACATCGAGAACGACCGCGTCGACGCCCTCGCCCGCGCCGCCATCCGCCGCTGATGGGGTCAGGTCTTACATTCCGACATTTTCCCCGCGCGCGGCGATGTCACGCCGGGCGACGAAAATGTCGGAATGTAAGACCTGACCCCTTATCCGATGTGGAGGCCGCCGTTGGGGGAGAGCCACTGGCCGGTGAAGTAGGCGCCGTCGTCGGAGGCGAGGAAGAGCGCGGTGGAGGCGACCTCCTCCGGCTCGCCCCAGCGGCCGAGCGGCGTGCGGGCCAGCAGGACCTTCTGCATCACGGGTGAGATCGGCCGGGTCATCGGGGTGTCGATGTAGCCCGGGCAGATCGCGTTGACCCGGATCCCGCGCGAGGCCACCTCGCGCGACAGCGCCCGGGTGAAGGCCAGGATGCCGCCCTTGGCCGCGCTGTAGTGCGGCGCGGCCTCGAGCCCCATCAGGGCGGCCACGCTCGACATGTTGATGATGACCCCGCGGTTGCGCCGGGCCATCAGCCGCAGGGCCTCGCGGGTGCAGAAGAACGTCCCGTTCAGGTGCACCCCGATCATCCGGTGCCACGCCTCGTCGGACATCTCCTGGGTGAGGTCCCAGTGGGTGGTGACGGGCCCGCCCCCCATCAGCTCGGCGAGCCGCGCCTCCCCGGTGACCCGGATCCGCTCCCGGTCTCCCGCCGCTCCCTCCGCGATGCCCGCGTTGTTGACCAGGATGTCGAGCGCGCCGAGCTCCCGGTCGACCTCCTCGAACATGCGGCGGACCTGCCCCGAATCCGAGACGTCGGCGACCACCGCGCGGCCGCGCGGCGCCTCGCTGCCCGCCGCGATCGCGTCCACGGTGGCCTGCGCGGCCTCCGCCTTCACGTCGTTGACGACGACGCGGGCGCCTTCCTGGGCGAAGCGGAGGGCGATGGCCCGGCCGATGCCGGAGCCGGCCCCGGTGACGAGCGCGATGCGGTCGGCGAGTCGCATGGGGGGCACGCTACGTCGAGCGTCGGCCTCCGTCAAGCGCGGCCCGCCCGTGCACTGCCGCGCGGCGTCACCGTCTTTATTCCTGCCGGAGCACGAAAGACCCCGTGCTAAGACGGACGTATGTTGAACGAAAACGACCGCCCAAGCCGGATGGACAACGATCTCCGCTACCCCGCGCACGCGCACGACGCGCCCGACCACATCGAGCACGACGACGCGCCCGTCGCGACCGAGACGCCGAAGCCGTTTGCCGTCCTCGAGGAGCCCACGTGGCTCGACGCGGAGGACGACGAGGAGCTGGAGGAGCCGCGCGATTCCGCGTTCCGCGGCATCTGGATCGGCATCGCGGCCGCCGCGGTCACGTTCGTGCTGGTCTTCGCGGTCCCGCACTGGCTCGGCTGGTACGACATCGGGCCGTCGGCCCCGAAGGCGAAGCGGGAGCTGAATCCCGATTCGGTGATCGCCAGCGTGACCGGAAAGTCGGCCGAGTCGCCGGCGGCCGAGCCCACGGCGCCCGCCGCGCCGACCCCCCCGGCCACCGCGCCCGCCGTGACACCGCCGGCGCCGACCGCCGCCGCCACGCCGCCCGCCGCCGCGCCCCCGGCCCCCACGCGGCCGCCCGCCGCCGTCGAGCACAGGGCCCCGGCACCGCCGCGCGAGGCCCGGCCCGCCCCCCGCGAGGTCAAGCCCGCCCCGGCACCCCGCGAGGTGAAGGCCGCGGCCAGCCACGAGCGGAAGCCGGCCAAGGGGAAGACGTTCGCGGTGCAGATCGCCGCGTTCAAGAACGCGCGCCAGGCCGGCAAGGCCGCGGAGAACGCCAAGCGCGCGGGCTATTCGGCGGACGTGCTGCGGGTCGACTCCTCGTCGGTGCCCTGGGTGGTCCGGATCGGCGGCTACTCGACGCGCGAGCAGGCCGAGTCGGCCCGCGACGCGCTCGCCAAGAAGGGCTTCCGCGGCGGCTTCATCCTGTAGCCCCGGCGGGCGCGCCGGGCGGGCCGCTCAGGGCAGGAGCGGCCACCGGCTCTCGACGGTGAGGCCGGCCCGGCGCACCTGCTCGCGCGCCAGCTCCTCCACCCGCTCGTAGATCGCGCGCTCGTCCACGGTGGTGAGGCGCCCGTCGTCGAGCACCAGGCGGCCGTCGATCATCACGCTCCGCACGCTCGAGCCGCTCGCGGCGTAGACCAGGTTGTTCAACGGGTTGAGGAGCGGGCGCCACTCGGGCTGATCGCGGTCGAAGCACACCAGGTCCGCGCGCTTGCCCGGCTCGAGCGAGCCGATCTCCCGCTCCATCAGGAGGGCCTCCGCCCCGCGAATCGTCGCCATCTCCAGCACGGTCTCGGGCGGCATCACCCGCACGTCGAGCCGCGCGTCCTTGTAGATGTTGGCCACGAGGTACATCATCCGCAGCATGTCGAAGTGATTCGACCCGTTGCCGCTGTCGCCGCCCAGCGACACGCACACCCCCTCGCGGATCATCTCCGGCACCCGCGCATGCGCGGCCAGCCCCTTGGTGTGCTTGAGCCCCGCGGTCGGGCAGTGGCTGATCTTCACCCCGCGCCGCACCAGCCGCCCGATGTCCGCGTCGTCGAGATAGACCATGTGGGAGAGCTTGGCGTTGGGCGCCAGCACCCCCCAGCCGTCCAGCGTGGCCAGCGGCATCCGGTCGCGGGTGCGCCGCGAGGGGTGCGAGGCCAGGTGCATCATCCCCCACCCCACCCCGTGCCGGTCGGCCAGCGCCTTGGCCCCGCGGATCAGCGCCTCGGAGCAGGTGCCGAAGCCCAGCAGGAGCGGCCAGCCGCGCACGAGCCCGCGGCGGCCGTTCAGCTCGGCCAGCATCGCCTCGTTGGCGGCGAGGGCCTCCGCGGTGGTCTGCCGCATGCGGTCCGGCCCCGACTCGAGGTCCCACGTCCAGCGCCCGAGGACGGCCCGCATGCCGAGCCGCTCCACCGCCTCCGCCACCGCGGTGGTGTCGAAGAGGGTGCCGGCCTCGCAGAAGGTGGTGGTGCCGGTGCGGATCATCTCGATGCCGGCCAGCAGCGCGGCGTGCTGCTCGTCCTCCGCGGTCATCACCGCGTAGAGGGGAATCAGCCAGTCGGGCAGGTACCGGTCGACCGGGATGTCGTCGAGCAGGAGCCCGCGGTTGAGATGCTCGGAGAGGTGGACGTGGGTGTCGACGAAGCCCGGGGTCACCACGAGCCGCCGGCCGTCGATGACCCGGTCCGGCGTGCGCGGAGGACGTACCTCGGCGGCGGGCCCGACCTGGAGGATGCGATCGCCGTCGGTCAGGACGGAGCCGTCGGCGTAGATCCGACGCTCGGCGTCCACCGTGACGACGGTGGCGTGCTCGACGAGGATCACGCGCGGCGCTGGATCACCCGGTGCCGCTGCTGACCGAGCCCGTCGATCCCCTGCTCCACCGTATCGCCGGGCTCGAGGTAGCGCGGCGGGCGCGCCCCGTGGCCCACGCCGGCGGGGGTGCCGGTCGAGAGGAGGTCGCCGGGCAGGAGCGCCATGAAGCGGCTCACGTACGCGATGAGATGAGCCACCGAGAACACCATGTCCCTGGTGTGGCCCTGCTGCCGCCGCTCCCGGTTGACAGTGGTCCAGAGCCCGAGGCCCTGCGGGTCCGCGATCTCGTCCGCGGTGACCAGCCACGGGCCGATCGGCGCGAAGGTGTCCGCGCTCTTGCCCTTGGTGGTGCCGCCGCCGTGCTCCATCTGGAACTCGCGCTCCGAGACGTCGTTGAGCAGGCAGTAGGCGGTCACGTGGCCGAGGGCGCGCGCCTCGTCCACCGAGCGCGCGGCGCGGCCGATCACCGCGGCCAGCTCCACCTCGTAGTCGAGCTTGACCGCCCGGGGGGGCCGCGCGATCGGGTCGTCGGGGCCGCTGATCGCGCTGTTGGCCTTGATGAAGAGGGTCGGCTCCTTCGGCAGCGGGAGCGAGACCTCCTCGGCGTGATCGGTGTAGTTGAGGCCGATGCAGACGATCTTGCCGATGCCGGCCAGCGGGCAGCCGAGGCGGGGCCGGCCCTTCACCGGCGGCAGCCGCTCCGGCTTCACGCCCCGCAGCCGCTTGAGGCCGGCCGGCGTCACCACCTCCGGCGTGATGTCCTCGACCACCTTCGAGAGATCGCGGAGCTGGCCCGCCGCGTCGACGAGCCCCGGGCGCTCCGCGCCGGCCCGCCCGTATCGCACCAGCTTCATGGGAGACCGCTCAGTGGGCGGCCAGGCCGGGCACCGACATCACGAGGTGGAGATAGCCGCCCAGCTCGTTGATCCGCCGCATGTCGTGATTGACGAACGCGGCGCGCTCCGCCTCGGTGAGATCGACGCTCGCGAGCGCGGCCGCCGCGTCGGCCTGGAAGCGGGCCCGGAACTCGGGGTCCTTCTTCAGCCGATAGAGGGTGCTGTTGACCGCGTAGCGGCTCACGGCAGGCTCCACTCGACCGCGGCCAGGTTGATCCGCCGCAGCTCGCCGAAGTACCGCACCTGGGCCCGCGCGGGGGACACCGCGCCGATCAGCACCATCCAGTTGAGGAACTCGTGCTCGCCGGTCTTGTGCAGCTCGCCCACCGTCAGCTCACGCAGGGGCTCGTGCTCGCCCCGCTCCATCCAGTGGATCAGCTTGCGGTCGAAGACGGTGTCGGTCTCGCCCACCCGCGGCAGCGACAGCTCCGGGAAGTGCGAGAGACCGCCGGTGGCGATGATCCCCACGTTCCAGGGCGACGCGGCCACCACCCGGGCGATGTGGCGGCCGAAGTCGAAGCAGCGCTTCGGAGTCGGCTGGGGGGCCACGAACGCGTTCACCCAGATCGGCACCAGCGGCGGGACCGGCCGGGTGCCGTGCATGGTGTTCACCGGGCTCAGGAACGCGTGATCGACCGGCGCTTCCCAGGACATCGCGAGGTCGAAGCCCGAGTCGAGCCCCTGCTCGAGAATCGCGTTGGCGAGGTCCTCGTGGAGCGGGTAGTCGTCGGCCATGTGGTCGAGCACCGCGTCGAAGGCCTCCGCGTGGTCCTGCTTCATGCGCGGCACGCTCCGGCCGATGCGCACGCAGAGGGCCGGCACCGCGTTGAAGGAGAACGCGTTGAGGTGGTCGTCGGCCACCACGATCAGCGCGTCGGCCCGGGTGGCCGAGAAGCGCTCGCCCATGCGGGCGATCTCGGTCATGCAGTCGGTGACCATCCGCCGGCCCTCGTCACCGCAGGCACGCTGGTAGTAGTCGGGGTCGAGGACGTGCGACATCGCACCCGCGAAGACGATCTTGCCCATGGGGAAACCTCCCTGCCCGCCTCGCGGTTGCCGAGGATCCGGGCGCAGCGCGGATCGTAGCGGATGGGCGCCACCGGCGCAAGGCGGGCCGCGCGCCTTGCAGCCCCGGAGGGGACCGACTAGACTGACATCTCCGGGAGGCATACCCACATGGCCCAGACCACTCCGTCCCTCGACGAGATGCTCCGCACTCACGTGGCCCGCTTCACCGAGCGGCGCGGCGACTGGGACGCCTTCGCCGACGCCCGCGTGGAAGGCTTCCGGCGCGCCCAGCACCGCTTCATCGGCTCCGGCGCCTCCGGCAAGACCGACGCCAGCGTGATCCCGGCCCAGCACTTCACGCTCTCGGTCATGTTCGTTCCCCCCGGACAGGGCAACGCCTCCCACACCCACGAGGTGGAGGAGGTCTTCTTCATCCTCCAGGGCAAGGTGCTCGTGTTCATCGAGGACGAGGCCGGCCACCGCGCCGAGACGGTGCTGGGACCGTGGGACTGCGTCTCCTGCCCCGCCAACGTGATCCACGGCTTCACCAACGTGGGGCTCGAGCCCGCCTACCTCCAGGTGATGCTGGGCAAGGCGCGTCCCGAGCTCATGACCTACACCGACGGTGATCTCCAGGCCCGGCGCGACGAGCACCTGCGCGCGGCGGGCGCCCGCGGCTAGGTCGCTCGCGCCGGTTCCCGCCCCGTGCTGGTCGGCGCCTCGCCGAAGCGGAAGGAGGACGGCCGCTTCGTCGCCGGCCACGGCCGCTTTCTCGACGACGTGCGGGTGCCGGGCCTGCTGCACCTCGTGGTGGTGCGCAGCCTGCACGCGCACGCGCGCATCCGGTCCGTGGACGCCGCGGCCGCCCGCGCCACCGCGGGCGTGGTCGCGGTCCTGACCCTCGCGGACCTGCCCGAGCTGGCCGCCGCCACCGTGCCCCCGCTCGTGCCCGAGCCGAAGAGCCGGCCCCACGTGCACCCGGTGATGGCGGGGACGCGGGTGCGGCACGTGGGCGAGGCGATCGCGGTGGTGGTGGCCGCCGATCCCTACGCGGCCGCCGACGGCGCGGAGCGGGTCGCCGTCGACTACGAGCCCCTACCCGCCGCGACCACGCCCGGCGCCGCGGACGCGCCCGGGGCCCCGCGGGTCAACGACGGCTGGCCCGACAACCTGGTCTCGATCACCACGAGCGCCAAGGGCCGGCCCGTCGAGGCGCTGGCCGCGGCCCCGGTGACGGTGACCGCGCGGCTCGCCTACCCGCGCGTGGCCGGCATGCCGCTCGAGACGCGCGGGGTCCTGGCCGCGCCCGATCCCATCGGCAACGGGCTCACGGTGTGGACCTCCACCCAGGTGCCCTTCGCGGTGCGGAGCGCGATCGCCCCGGTGGTGCGGCTGGCCGAGGAGCGCATCCGGGTGCTGGTGCCGGACGTGGGCGGCGGCTTCGGGGTGAAGGGCCACGTCTACCCGGAGGAGATCCTGGTTCCGGCGGTGGCCCGCCGGCTCGGCCGGGCCGTGAAGTGGGTGGAGACGCGCAGCGAGCACTGCCTCACCGCGGCGGGCGACCGCGACCAGGTCCACGAGGCGCGCATCGGGCTCGAGCGAGACGGGCGCATCGCGGCCATCGAGACCGCGTTCACCCGCGACCACGGGGCCTCACCCACCCTCGGCGAGGCCATCACGCTCAACACCATCAACCACCTGCCCGGGCCCTACCGGGTCCCGCACTACCGCGGCACCGGCCGCAACGTCCTCACCCACAAGACGTTCGCGGCCGCCTATCGCGGCGCGGGCCGGCCCGAGGCCGCGTTCGTGCTGGACCGCCTGCTCGACCGCGCGGCGCGGAAGATCGGCATGGACCCCGCGGAGCTGCGACGGATCAACCTGATCCGCGCCGACGAGATGCCGGTGCCCACCGGGCTCACCTACCGCGACGGCGCCCCCATCACCTACGACCCGGCCGACTATCCGGCCGCCTTCGACCGATTGATCGAGACCCTCGACTACGCGGGCTGGCGCAAGCGCCAGGCGGAGCGGCGCGGCGGCCCGCGCCCCATCGGCATCGGGCTGTGCGCATACGTGGAGGGCACCGGCATCGGCCCCTTCGAGGGCGCCGACATCCGCATCGATCCCGACGGCACCGTGTTCGTGCATCTGGGCGTGTGCGCGCAGGGGCAGGGCCACGAGACCACGCTGGCCCAGATCGCGGCCGACGAGCTGGGGGTGCCGCTCGAGACGGTGGCGGTGGTGGGCGGCGACACCAGCCTGGTCGGCTACGGCATGGGCACGATCGCCAGCCGCGTGGCCGCGGTGAGCGGGCCCGCGGTGCAGCGCTCGGCGGCCCAGGTGGCGCACAAGGCGCGGCTCGTGGGCGCCGAGCTCTTCGAGTGCGCGCCGGAGGACGTGGTGCTCACCGAAGGCCGCGTGGCGGTGCGCGGGGTGCCGGGCAAGAGCGTGAGCCTCGGCCAGGTCGCGAAGGCCGCGGTGCGAAGCCGCGCGGTGGCGGAAGCCGGCGGGCCCGGGTTGAGCGCGTGCGCGTTCTTCTATCCCGACACCGTGACCTGGGCCTTCGGGATGCAGGGCGTCGTGGTGGAGGTGGACCTGGAGAGCTGCGCGCTGACCGTCCTGCAGCTGGCCGCCATGCACGACTGCGGGCGGCCCATCAACCCGGTCATCGTGGAGGGCCAGCTCCACGGCGGCATCGCGCAGGGGCTGGGCAGCGCCCTCGGCGAGCACCTGGTCTACGACGAGGCGGGCCAGCTCCTCACCGGCACCCTCATGGACTATCCGATGCCGCGCGCGGATGAAATGCCACCTCTTCGCGTAGTCCACCTCGACTTTCCGTCCGCGATCAACCCCCTCGGCATCAAGGGCGTGGGGGAGAGCGGGGTGATCTCGCCCGCCGCCGCGGTGGCCAACGCAGTGGAGGACGCGCTCGCCGACTACGGAGTGGAGATCGACCGGCCGCCGGTGACGGCGGCCCGCGTGTTCGAGCTGCTGCGCGCGAGCGGGCGCTGGCCCGCCCGGACGTAGCGCGGCGCAAGCACCGGAGGAGCCAATGATCGAGCGTCGACCGTTCGGACGCACCGGGCATCAGTCCACCGTCACCCTGTTCGGGGCCGCGGCCCTGGCGCGCGCGAGCCAGGACGAGGCGGACCGCGCGCTGGAGGTGCTGCTCCGCCACGGGGTGAACCACATCGACACCGCCGCGCGCTACGGCGACTCCGAGCTGCGCATCGGACCGTGGATGGCGCGGCACCGGAAGGACTTCTTCCTCGCCACCAAGACCGGCTCGCGGGGGGCCCGCGAGGCGCGCGAGGACCTGCACCGCTCGCTGGAGCGGCTCCGGGTGGACTCGGTGGACCTGATCCAGATGCACTCGCTCGGGCATCCCGACGACTGGGACCGGGCGATGGGCCCGGGCGGCGCGCTGGAGGCCCTGGTGGAGGCGAAGGCCCAGGGCCTGGTGCGGGCCATCGGAGTCACCGGCCACGGCTGGACCATCGCGGCGATGCACCGGCGGAGCCTCGCCCGGTTCGAGTTCGACTCGATCCTGCTGCCCTACAACTTCTTCATGATGCAGAACGAGCGCTACCGCGAGGCCTTCGAGGAGGTCACCGCGATCTGCCGCGAGCGCAGCGTGGCGGTGCAGACCATCAAGGGGATCGCGCGCGGCCCGTGGGCCGCCGCCGACCGGAGCCACGCCACCTGGTATCAGCCGCTCGAGCGCCCGGAGGACATCGACCGCGCGGTGCACTGGGTGCTGGGCCGCCCGGGGATCTTCCTCAACACCGCGGGCGACCTCGGCCTGCTGCCCGGAGTGCTCGACGCGGCGAGCCGGTTCACCCGGCGGCCCTCCGACGAGGAGATGGCCACGATGCTCGACGCCACCCGGACGTCGTCGCTGTTCGGATTGCCGACCTGATCCCAGAGGAGACCGAGCCCTCATGCGCAAGATCGCCTTCGGTTTCGCATTGCTCGTCCTGTGCGCGCCCGCCGTGGCGCTCGCCCAGACCACCAAGCTGCGCGTCGCGATCTGCGCCCGGACGATCAGCATGGGCGTCGGCTCCCCGTTCGCGGTGGCCATGAAGATGGGCTGGTTCAAGCAGGAGGGGCTCGACGTCGAGATCGTGCCCCTGCCCGGCTCCACCGACTGCGTGAAGGCGGTGGCCACCGGGGAGGTGCCCATCTCCCTGCCGAGCGTGGAGCCGCTCGCCAACGGGCGGCCGCAGGGGGTGAAGGCCAAGATCTACTACACCGCGTACCAGACCAACGGCTACGGCATCGCGGTGCCGGCGGACAGCGCGATCCAGAGCCCGGCCGAGCTGCGCGGCAAGTCCATCGGGGTCACCAGCCTCGCCTCCGCCGGGGTGGTGGTGGCGCGGGCCCAGGTGGCGGCGGCCGGCCTCGATCCCGCCAAGGACGTCCAGATCGTGGTGGCGGGCGAGGGCGCCCAGACCGCGGCGATGGTGCGCAACAAGCAGGTGGAGGCCCTCAGCCAGTTCGACACCCAGTACGCGATGGTGGAGAACTCGGGCGTGAAGATGCGCTACCTCGACCGGCGCGACATCGAGAAGTTCCCCGGCAACGGCTTCCTCGCCTCCGAGGAGACTCTACGGACACGGCGAAAGGAGCTGGTGGGCATGGCGCGCGCCTACGCCAAGGGCACCGTCACCATCGCCAACCCGGAGGCGGCGGTGCGCATCGTCTACGAGCTGTTCCCCCAGACCAAGCCCACCGGCAAGGACGAGGCCACCGCGGTGCGCGAGGACATCAAGGTGCTCGAGGCCCGCATGCCCCACTACAAGCTGGAGCCCGCGGGGGTGAAGCGCTGGGGCGAGAACTCGGAGGTCAACTACCGCGACTACATCGACTTCCTCGTGAAGTGGGGTGTGATCACCCAGAAGGTGCCGACCGCCGACGTGATCACCAACGACCTGATCGACGACATCAACCGGATGGACGCGGGCAAGATCGCGGCGGAGGCGGCGGCCTACCGCTACCGGCCGTAGAGGAGCGCCGGGCGCGCCGAGTGGAGAGCTGGGAGCGCAACGTCTGGGCGCTGGCCCTCGTCGTCTTCATCGCCTTCGTCGGCTTCGCGTTCTTCTCCCCGTTCCTCCCGCTCTACGTGATCGAGCTGGGAGTCACCGATCGCACCCAGGTGGCGCTCTGGTCCGGGGTGCTGACCGCGGTGACCCCCGCCGTCTCCGGCCTGCTCGGCCCGCTCTGGGGCAGCTTCGCGGACCGGGTCGGCCGCAAGATGATGATGGTCCGCTCCCTGGTGGGCTTCGTGATCATCGTGGCCGCCATGGGGCTCGTCACCTCGGTCACCCAGCTCCTGATCCTGCGCCTCCTCCAGGGGGTCATCGCGGGCTTCTCCGTCTTCGCGATGGCGCTGGCCAGCGTCTCCTGCCCCAAGGAGCGCGTGCCGGTGGCGATCGGCCGCGTGCAGGGCGCGCAGCTCCTGAGCGTGGCGATCGGGCCCGCCGCCGGCGGCTACGTGGCCTCCCACTTCGGCCTCCGCTACGCGTTCTTCGTCACCGCCGGCATGTGCGCGCTGTCGCTCGTCGGCCTGCTGGTGCTGTTCACCGAGACGCGCCCGGCCGCCGAGCCGAGCCCCGCCGGTCCCGCCGCCGCGCCCGAGGCCGGCTTCACCCTCCGCCAGGTGTGGACCACGCGGGGCTTCCCCCTCGTGCTCCTGCTGCTCTTTGCCGGACAGTTCATCGATCGCGGCCTCTCGCTGCTGATCCCGCTCAAGGTGGCGGTGCTCCCCGACGTGAGCCGCATCGCGGCCACCTCCGGCGAGATCATCTCGCTGGCCGCCGTCTGCGCCACCGGCTCGGCCCTCCTGGCCGGGCGCCTGGCCCAGCGCTGGCCCGCCGAGCGCCTGCTCCTGATCGGGCTGCTCGCCGGCGGCGTGCCGTGCGCGCTGATGGCGGCGGCGGGCGGCTGGCAGAGCCTGATGCTCTCCCGCTGCCTGACCGGCCTCTTCCTGGGCGGGGCCCTGACGCTCGCCTATTCCATCGGCGGCTCCCTCGTCACCGGTGAGCGGCGCGGCGCCGCCTTCGGCTGGCTCGCGCTGTCGGTGCAGATCGGAACCGCGGCGAGCCCGCTGGTGAGCGGCGGCCTGGCCGCGATCAGCCTCCCGGGCGCGTTCGTGCTGGACGGCGTGCTGGCGTGGGTGGCCGCGGGCCTGCTGCTGCTCCTGGGCGCGCGGCACTTCCGCCGTGGCGCGGTGGCCTGAGCCGGCCCCTTGACGGCGGCCGCGCGAGCCTCTAGTGTCGCGGGCACCAGCTTCGTACCCAGGAGGCGCCCCATGCCGCTCGATCCTCAAGCCCAGAAGGTCGTCGACGCCCTCGCCGCGCTCAACCTGAAGCCGTTCCGGGACTCCTCGCCCGCGGAGGCCCGCGAGTCCATGCGCTCGCGCACCGCCGCGCTCGGACCGTTCGAGGAGGTGCCGGCGGTGGCCGACCACCGGGTGCCGGTGACCGGCGGCGAGATCACGGTGCGCGTCTACAAGCCGGCGGGCATGGGCCCGCAGCCGGTGCTGGTCTTCTATCACGGCGGCGGCTGGGTGATCGGGGACCTGTACACGCACGACGGCATCTGCCGCTCGATCGTCAACGCGGCGGGCTGCGCGGTGGCGTCGGTGGACTACCGGCTCGCGCCCGAGTTCAAGTATCCGGTGCCGGTCGAGGACTCCTACGCGGGCCTCCTGTGGGTGGTGGCCAACGCCACGCGGCTCGGCCTCGACTCGGCGCGCATCGCGGTGGGCGGCGACAGCGCGGGCGGCAACCTCGCCGCGGTCATGGCCCTGCTGGCGCGCGATCGGCGCGGTCCGCGCCTGCTGCTGCAGATCCTGGTCTACCCGGTCACCAACCACGATTTTGGCACCGCGTCGTACCGCGAGAACGGCACCGGCTTCGTGCTGACCACGGATGACATGCGCTGGTTCTGGCGGCACTACCTCTCGCGCGAGGAGCAGGGGCGGGAGATGACGGCCTCTCCGATCCGGGCCAAGAGCCTGGCCGATCTGCCACCCGCGCTGGTGATCACCGCCGGGTGCGACCCGCTGCGCGACGAGGGCGACGCCTACGCGGCGCGCCTGCGCGACGCGGGGGTGGCGGTCACCCTCACCCCGTACCCGGGGATGTTCCACGGCTTCCTGCGCATGACGCGGATCCTCGACCAGTCTCGCGTGCTGCTCGACGAGATCGCGGGCGCCCTGAAGAAGGCCCTCGCCTAGCCCTTCCCACCCCTCACCCTCTCCCTCCCGGGGGAGAGGGTGAGGGGTGGCCGACCGGGCCGAGGGCGCTACAGCACCAGCACCACCCCCGCGCGCTCCACCACCCCGCGGAGCTGCTCCATCAGGTCGTCCGGAACCGGGACGCCCTGCTCGAGCCGCTCCGCCCGGATCAGCCGCTCCGGATCGCCCGCCACCAGCACCGGCTGCTCCGGATCCGCCCGCTTCGCCCCGTGCAGCACGTCGATCACGTCGTCGAGGTCCGCCTCGAACTCTCCGTCGTCGCGGAACGCGCCCGGGTCGATGGCCATGAAGAAGTGGCCGATGTTGTGCGGATCGGAGTCGCGCTGGGTGCGGTTGCGCAGCGGCGAGAAGGACGCGCCCGCGAGCGTGCCCCCCAGGATGTGCACCATCACCGCCAGGCCGTAGCCCTTGTGACCGCCCAGCTCGCGGGTGCCGCCGAGCGGGGTGATGCCGCCCTCCGGGCGCTCGAACACGTGGCCGAAGGCCTGGCTCTCGTCGGTCACCGCGCGGCCGTCGCCGTCCACCACCCAGCCCGCCGGCACCGGCTTGTGGTTGAGCTTGTAGACCTTGACCTTGCCCGCGGCCACCGTGGTGGTGGCCATGTCGAGCTGGAAGGGCGCGTTGCGCCGCGCGGGGGCCGCGAACGCGAGCGGGTTGGTGCCCATGATCGGCTCCGCGGCGAACGTCGGCACCAGCGTGACTCCGCGGGTGGCGGAGGTGACCATGCCGATCACCCCGCGGTCGGCCGCGATCTTGGCGTAGCAGCCGGCGGCCCCGAAGTGGTGCGAGTTGAACACCGCGACCACCCCCACCCCGGTGGCCAGGCACTTGTCGACCGCGAGGTTCATCGCGTGCACGGAGACCGGATGGCCCAGCGACCGGTCCGCGTCGATGCGCGCCATCGACGGCCGGTCGCGCACCGTCTTCCACTGCGGGCGCATGTTGAGCCGCCCGGCGCGGAACTCCTTGTCGTAGGTCGGCAGCATCGAGATCCCGTGCGAGTCGACGCCCCGCAGGTCCGTCTCGACCATCATCTCCGCGGTCACCGCCGCGTGCTCCCCCGACATGCCCCACGCCATGAGCACCGCCTCCAGCTGCTCCCGGATCTTCTCCGCCGCCACTCGCATAGTCCCCTCTGGGGTCAGGTCTTACATTCCGACATTTCGCGGGCGCGGCCCGTCTACGCCGCCCCCACGCGCCGCCGCACCTCGGGCAGCACCTGCCGGCCCAGCAGCTCGATGCCGGCCAGCACGTCGGCCTGCGCCATGCCCGGCCAGCTCACGTGCATCGTCAGGTGCGTGGCGCCCGCCGCGTGCTCGACCACCAGCGCCTCGGCGACCTGGGCCGGCGAGCCGATCGCGAAGCGGTTGGCCGCGAGGCCGCGCAGCTGGGCCTCGGGCGGCGCCTGGGGATCGATCGACACGCCCTCGAGCCCCCACGAGAAGTACGCCGCGTACTTGTCGAGCAGGTAGGGCGCCGCGCGCCGGATCGCGGTCTCCTCGTCGGGCGCGCACACCACCTCCAGCAGCCGGCAGATGTGCGGGCTCGGCGGCAGGCCCTCCGCGGCGCGGGCGGCGGCGAAGGCGCGCGCCTGGGCCGCGAAGTCGTCGACGCGAGGGAGCGGCACCACCAGCCAGCCGTCGGCGATGCGCGCGGCGCGCGCGATGCCGGCCGGCACCTGCGAGCCGACCAGGATCGGCGGCCGGGGCGACCGGATCGGGCGCGGGCGGATCGTCACGCCCTCGAGCGTCCAGCGCCGGCCGCGGTGGGTGACCTTGTCCTCCGTCCACAGACGCCGGATGATCTCGATCGCCTCCGTGAGGCGGCTCACCCGCTCCGCCATCGGCACCCCGAAGATCGCGAACTCCTCCGGACGGTAGCCGAGCCCGACCCCGAGCAGGAAGCGCCCGCCGGTGATCACGTCGAGGAAGGCGCCGACCTCCGCGATCTCCACCGGGTTGTGCAGCGGCAGCAGCACCAGGTTGGTGCCGATCTCGAGGCCGGGCACCTCCGCGGCCAGACGCTGCAGCATCGGCAGCAGCGGAAAATAGTGGAACCCGGGCGTCGCATGGTGCTCGCCGCCCCAGATCGAGTCGAAGCCGAGCGAGCGGATGAGCCGCGCCTGCTCGACCGTCTCCGCGAAGCGCCGCGCCGGGTCGTCGGCCTGCGGATGCTGCGCGTTCAGGTAGATCCCGAGCTTCATGACGAGAGGGGGGTCAGGTCTTACATTCCGACAATGTCGGAATGTAAGACCTGACCCCAGACCTTCTAGCCGGGGGCGGCGCCCTGGGTGGCGGTGTAGACCGCGTAGAGCGACTGGCTCGCGACCATGAACAGGCGGTTGCGCTTGGGGCCGCCGAAGCAGACGTTGCCGCAGACCTCGGGCAGCCGGATGCGGCCGATCATCTGGCCCTGCGGGGTCCACACCGTCACCCCGCTGTAGCCCACCGCCCGGCCCGCGTTGCTCGCCACCCACAGGTTGCCGTCGACGTCGGCCCGCACCCCGTCGGGCCCGCACTTGACGCCGTCGACCATGAAGCTGCTGAAGAGCTTGCCGTTCGACAGCTTGTTGTCCGAGCCCACGTCGAAGACGTACATGTCGCCCTTGCCGCCCGCGTGGGTGTCGCCCGGCCCCTTGCCGGTGCTGATGATGTAGCACTTCTTGTAGTCGGGCGAGAAGCAGATGCCGTTCGGATCGGGGACCGTGTCCTCACCCGCCACCTGGGTCATGGTGCCGCTCTTGTCCACGCGGTACACCGCGGTGGGCAGCTCGCGCTTGTAGGAGCCGAGCTCGAGCGGCTGCCCGAGCTTCGGGTTGAGGCGGCCGCCGGTGTTGGCGGGACCGCCCGCCGCGTCCACCGTCCCCTCGTAGAGCTGGGCCCCGTAGGGGGGATCGGTGAACCAGTAGCTGCCGTCCGGATGCGGCACCACGTCGTTGGGCGAGTTGAGCCGCTTGCCGTTGAACTGCCCCGCGATGAGGCTCACCGAGCCGTCCAGCTCGTAGCGCACCACCCGGCGCGTCACGTGCTCGCAGGAGACCTGCCGCCCCTGGAAGTCGAACGTGTTGCCGTTGCTGTTGTTCGACGGGATGCGGAACACGCTGACGTAGCCGTTGTCCTCGATCCAGCGGAGCTGGCGGTTGTTGGGAATGTCGCTCCACACCAGGTAGCGGCCCTGCGCGTTCCACGCCGGGCCCTCGGACCAGAGCGCCCCGGTCCACAGCCGGATAATCGCCGCGTTGGGCTGCCGCAGCCCGTTGAACGCGGGCTCCACCGTGAGCACGTCGGGATCGGTGAAGTAGGTGGTGGGCGCGCCGCGCGGGCCGAAGTCACGCGGGGGCTGGGTGATGGTGGTGGGCGGGCCCACCGGGCTCGGCGGCGTCTGCGCGCCCACGAGGCGCGGAGCCAGGACCGCGGCGCCGACCGCGGCGCCCACGCTGCGCAGCATCCCGCGGCGCGACATGCGGCCGCCTGCTGTCGAATCGTACGCTTCTTGCGCCATTGCGACCTCCCTGACGGCGTCGTGCGAGAGGAATGTGAGAAGCGATTCGCGCGGCAACCGTAGCAGACCCCTTCCGGGGCGTCAAATCGCCGAGGCCGCGATCGAGATCGCGCGGGGAGCAGCCGCGACGGGCGGGATGCTACGGGTGAAGCGTGCGGCGAAGGAAGGCGGCCACGTCCTCGGGCGCGCGCCGCCGCGCCTCCGCATCGCCGCCCACGGTGGCCCCGCGTCCGAGGCACTCCCGGGCGTACTTGCCGGCGGTCGCGGTGATGTCCTCGCCGGTGGAGCGCAGCTTCACGACGCCGTGATCGAGGTCGACCACCATCTGGCAGCCCCGGCCGGTCACGAGGGTGCGCACCACGTGAGGCGGCTGGAAGGCGTCGAAGTCGTGGTAGGAGTCGGCGTAGGTGATCACCGAGGTGTCCGCCCCCGCGGAGCGGAACCACTCCGCGTAGCCGCGGCACGGCTCGGCCGGCGTGTAGTCGTCGCGGCCGCCCAGGAGCAGGAGCATCGGCGCGCCGTCGATCCTCTCCGCCTGGTACCAGTCGTTGCAGTACGGGTAGAGCGCCACGTGCGCCGCGAAGTGGCGGTCGTCGTCGACGACCGCGCGGCGGAAGGGCTCCAGCGCGGTGTAGAGCGCGACCTGCCCGCCCTTGGAGAAGCCGATCACCCCGATGCGCTCCGGATCGATCCGGGGGTGCGTGGCGAGCAGGCGCAGGGCGGCCAGCGCGTCGGCCACGTTGGCCGCGGTCGGCACCCGGGTCTGGTCGCTCGCGGTCTCCCGGACCCCCCGCGGGGTGAAGCTGTCCACCACGAAGGTGGCCAGGCCCAGGGCGTTGAGGCGGTCGGCCCAGGCGCCCTCGCGCGTCTCCACGCCGGCGCTGCCGTGGGCGATCACCATGGCGGGGACGCGGGCTGCCGCGTTCCGGGGCAGCCGCAGCGTACCCACCACGACGACGCGCGGGGCCGCCTCGCGGCGAGCCAGGGCCCCGTAGCCGGCGGGGGTCCGGCTCTCGAAGCGGATCTGCCCCACCCGGCCGTCGGCCAGATCGGGCACCGGCGCCTGCGCGGCCACACGCCCCGGGAGCCCGCCGCCCAGGGCGAGGCCGACGATCAGCGACGGCCACACGAGCCCGATCCGTGAGACCATGCGACCGATTCGTACCACACCGATCCAGGGTCGCATCGTTTTTCGAGGAGGTGGATCATGGCCAAGCGCAAGAGCAGGCCGACGCGAGCCACGAAGCGAGGCGGGCCCAAGCGAGCCGCGAAGCGGGCCACCGCCAAGCGGGCCACCCGCGGGAGAGCGGGCGCCCGGCGAGCCGGCACCAGGGCGACCGCGAAGAAGTCGCGGAAGGCCGCCGGCGGCAGGACGAAGAAGCCGGTCCGGGCCGCCGCCGGCCGGAAGCCGGCGCGGGGGACGAAGCGCGCGGGCGCCCGCCGGCGGGAGATCGACGGCGCCGACGATCGCGGCCAGACCGTGTCCCTGCTCCGCGACGTGACCGAGCATCACGAGACGGGGCCGGCCGCGAGCGCCGGCGACATCGACGCGGACTGGCAGCGCGCGCAGAGCTCCGGCGAGGAGGCGGTGGGCGGCAGCGTGTCCACCCCCGACCAGGACCGGGTGGACGAGATCGGTCACGCCCTCGGTGTCGAGCAGCCGGCGGAGGCCCCGCTGCGTCCGACCGAGGAGATCCTGGAGGAGCGCGACCGGCGCTACTGGGACCTCGAGCGACGGGCCGAGAAGCGAGCGGATCGGCGTCGGGAGCCCTGACCGCACCGGCCGGACGCGATCGGCGGCGCCCGTGATCCGCGCGTGATCCGTCAGCGCTGGCGCGACCTGCTGTTCGTCCACTGGCCGCTGCCCGCGGAGCGGGTGCGCCAGCGGGTGCCGGCCGCACTCGCGCTCGACCGCCACGAAGGGCGCGTCTGGGTCACGCTCATCCCCTTCCTGATCGCGGAGTCGCGCCCGGCCTGGATGCCCCCGGCGCTCGCCAGCGCCTTCCTGGAGACCAACCTGCGCACCTACGTGCGCGGGCCCGACGACGAGCCGGGGATCTACTTCTTCTCGCTGGAGGCCGCGTCCGCGATCGCAGTGGCGGGCGCGCGGCTCGGATTCGGGCTGCCCTATTTTCTGGCGTCGATGAGCCGGCGCGTCGTGGACGACCGCATCGTCTACGCGTCGCGCCGGCGCCACGGCGCGCCCGCGGAGCTGGCGGTGACCTGGCGCGTGGGCGAGCCGACGGGCGCCGCGGCGCCCGGCAGTCTCGAGCACTTCCTGATCGAGCGCTACACCCTCTACGTGGAGCGGCGGGCGAGTCTCTTCCGCGGGCGCGTCCGTCACGCGCCCTACCCGCTGCGGCGCGCCACGATCGAGACGCTCTCCGAGACCCTGCTGGCTGCTTCCGGCCTGCCCGCCCCCGACGGCCCGCCGCTCTGCCAGCACTCCCCCGGGGTGGACGTGGAGATCTTCGCGCTCGAGCGCGCGCCGCACCACACCCGCTAGGCCGCGCGCCGCTACGCTATACTGGCTCGCAGCGATCCACGCTCTTTGAACGCGCCAGAGAAGGCTGGATGATCGCCGGTGCGGGCAACCGCACGGGAGGAAAGTCCGGGCTCCACAGGGCAGGGTGCTGGCTAACGGCCAGGGGGGGCGACCCCACGGACCAGTGCCACAGAAAACAGACCGCCGCCTTCACGGGCGGTAAGGGTGAAACGGTGAGGTAAGAGCTCACCAGCGACCCGGGCGACCGGGCCGGCTCGGTAAACCCCACCCGGAGCAAGGCCAAATAGGAGAGCGATCCTGCTCGCGAGAGCAGGTGAAGCGCGGCCCGCGTGGGGCTCTCGGGTATGGCCGCTTGAGGCGCCGGGCAACCGGCGTCCTAGAGAAATGATCATCTCGCCGCCGGGGGAAACCTCGGCGGTCAGACAGAACCCGGCTTAGAGGCCTTCTCTGGCGTGTTTTCCCCTTCCCTCTTCAATTCCTCATAGCCGTCACCGGGGCGGTCACCTCCTGCTCCGTGGTCCGCAGGGCCCGCAGGAGCCAGTCCGGACCGCAGAAGGCGAAGTTCTTCAGGTTCGCGACCACCGGGCCGTGATTCCAGAGAGACCGCATGCTGGCCCAGCAACACGCCGCCGGCCAGCCGTGCTTTCGGTACGTGTAGGCCAGGTCGTACAGCTTCTGTCCCAGGATGCGAGCCAACCGCTGCTGGATGTGGGGCGCGAAGAGCGGCGAGTCCTTCTGCCGCTCGAAGATCGACGCGATGATCTCGCCCGCGATCGGGTGCGCCTCCAGATCGCTCAGGTTGTGACCCTCGCGGTAGACATCGTTCAGGCGGCGCGTGGTGGCCACCACCGGGGTCACCGCCGCGAGCCGGACCCACATGTCGTGGTCCTCGCAGAACCACAACCCCTCGTCGAAGCGGCCCGCCCGCTCGAACGCCGATTTCGTGAACATCACGCCCGACGTACTGATGAACCGGCCCGGCAGGAGCCGCTCCAGGGCGTCCGGCACGAGGCCGTCGGTGACGCCCTCCCCGGGATCCAGCGGAAACTCGACCGCCGGCCGGCCGTGGGTGGTCATGTTGGAGACGCAGAACTCTGCGACGGAACAGCTCAAGAGGAGATCGAGCTGGTACTCGGTCTTCTCCGGGATCCAGGTATCGTCCGAGTCGAGCGGCGCGATCCACTCCCCGGCCGCCGCCGCGATCGCCCGGTTCCGTGCCGCGCCCGGTCCACGGTTCACCTGCCGTATCAGCGTCAGGGGAACCGGGAACGACTGCGAGAGCGACAGCGGGGGCTCCGATCCGTCGTCGACGACGATCACCTCGTCCGGCCGGACGGTCTGGTCGGCGATCGAGGACAACGCGCGCTCCAGGAGACGGGGTCGATCCTTGCACGGGATGATCGCCGACACGCTCGGTCGCATTCAGCACTCCGCCGCGGGGCGCGGCGCCGGGCCGGGTTCGATGCAGGAGCAGATGCCGAAGAGCGCCCCACGCTACGTTCGGCGTCCCCGGAGTGTCAAGGACGCGAGCGGTCCGGTGACGACTTTTCCGCTGTGGATGGATGTGGATATGTGGACAGCCGCTTCCCGGCGGGGGACCTATCCTTACAGAGTGCTCCGGCCGACCGGATGCGCCGACGAGCACTTGCGACGTGCGCCCTGCAATCGTGGAGCGCGCCCGATCGCGCCGGGCGCGTCCACCGATCTAGCCGGGGAACCTCCGCACCGCCCCGACCGCCAGCCACAGGAACAGCGCGAGGACCGCGAGCTGCACGAGCTGGAAGGGCAGCTCGGACTGCGTGGGGGCAAGGGCGGCCAGGAACGCGACCTTCTGGAACGCCTGCACCACCAGCACGAACACGTTCAGGTAGAGCGCGATCACGCAGCCGAGCGGGTAGATCCAGCGCCACGGGCCGCTCAGGCCGGTCCCGTAGCGGCCCAGGAGCACGACGGCGAGGACCACCAGCGACACGACACCCACCTGGTGCGACGGCAGGAGATGATCGAAGGGGAACAGGAAGCCGGTCACGCTGGTGAGGACCGTGGTCAGCAGGAACAGCCCGGTCCAGCCGGCGGTGCGCTGCCCGCGCGCCATGCCGGATACGGTCAGCAGGCCGGATACGACGGCGATGAGGCTGATGATCACGTGCACGCGGGTGAAGGCCGAGAGCGTCATCCCCAGCACCATGCGCAGCCCTCCTGTCCGGCCGCCGCATCCGCACCGCGGCGTGGCCCGCGTCATCGTAGCCGACGCCCGCGGCGTCTGCCAATCCTCGCGCGGGACCCGGTGCTATCATTCGGGCAGCGTCATCGTCCCGTGAGACTTCCTTCCCTCGCCCTCGCGGTGGTCCTGGTCGCGGCGGCTCCCGCGGCGACGCCGGCCCAGACCCCGATCGAGACGGCACGCGGACTGCTGAAGCAGTACCAGGAGGATCCGACCCGCATCGACCGCGCCCGCGACCTCCTGGAGGCCGCGGTGGCCAAGGGCGGGGCCAACGACCTCCCCACCCTCCTGACCCTGACCCGCGCCTGGTTCCTCTATGGGGAGGAGCGCGCCCAGACCCCGGAGACCCGCATCGCGGCCTACGAGCGGGCGCGCGACCTGGCCAAGCGCGCCACCGAGCTCGCGCCCAAGGACGCCGACGCTCACCTCTGGTACGCGATCACCCTCGGCAGCTGGTCGCACGCCAAGGGCCTGCTCCACTCCGCGCTCGCCCTGCGGAACCTCCGGCGCGAGGTCGACGTGGTGCTCCAGCTCGACCCCAAGAACATCGAGGCCCACATCATGGCCGGCAGCATCGCCCGCGAGCTCCCGGTGCTGCTGGGCGGCGATCGCCAGGAGTCCGAGGAGCACTTCAAGACCGCGCAGCGCCTGGATCCGCGCCTCACCGGGGTGCGCATCGAGCTGGCCCAGCTCTACGTCAACATGGGCCGCTACGCGGAGGCGCGCCAGCAGCTCCAGTCCGTCCTGAACGAGAAGGCCCCCACCGACCGGCCGCGCTGGACCCTCAAGGAGGTCCCGCGCGCCAGGCAGATGCTCGAGTCGATCCGCGACAAGAGCTGACCCGACCCCGCCAAGGAGCCGACATGCGCTTCTCCATCTGCGTGATGGCCGACGTCGACGAGATCGGCTTCTTCAGCCACGCCGAATCCCTGGGCTACGACTCGGTGTGGGTGACCGACAGCCAGATGCTGTTCTCCGACTGCTACGCGGTGCTGGCGCTGGCCGCGCAGCAGACTCGCCGCATCCGCCTGGGGCCCGGGGTCGCGATCTGCGGCACCCGCATCCCGCCGGTGCACGTGGCCGCGATGGCCACCCTCAACCGGCTCGCCCCCGGCCGCGTGCACCTGGGCGTCGGCACCGGCAACACCGCCACCCGCAGCATGGGCCAGTCCCCGATGCGCATCGCGGAGTACGCCGAGCACCTGCGGGTGCTGCGCGGTCTGCTGCGGGGCGAGGCGGTGGACTACGGGGCGTCCGGCGCCGCGCGCCCGATCAAGATGCTCATCCGCGAGAAGAAGTACATGAGCCTCGAGCCGCGCATCCCGCTCTACGTCTCGGCCTTCGGCCCGCGGGCGATGGAGCTCGCGGGCGAGTTCGGCGACGGGGTGGTGTTCGCCATCCCGCCCCGCGGTATCGCCCCGCCCGAGGCCCTCGCCCGGTGCCGCGCCGGCGCGGCGCGCGCCGGCCGGACGCTGGGAGACGACTTCCACGCCGCGGCCCTCACCAACGTGGTGCTCCTGGATCCCGGGGAGCCGGCCGACTCCGAGCGGGTCATCCGCACGGTGGGCCCCAACGTGATGGCGAGCGTCTACTACTTCTACGATGCGGTGCACGAGCGCGGCATCGACCCGCCGCCGTTCCTGCAGCGGATCTGGCGCCGCTACTGCGCGCTGGTGGAGGCCACTCCCGCCGCCCACCGCCACTTTCGCACCCACGAGGGCCACTACACCTACCTCCACCCCGGCGAGGCGGAGCTGATCGACGCGGAGCTGGTGCGGGCCACCTGCCTGGTGGGCGAGGCCGACGAGCTGATCGAGCGCATCCGCGAGCTCGAGCGCGGCGGGCTGCGAGAGCTGATGTTCGCCACCGGCGTCGACGAGAAGTGGCGCTTCAGCCAGGAGTTCGCGCGCCGGGTGATGGAGCGGTACTAGGCAGGGCGGCCGTCATGGGATAGACTCGGCGCGCGCAAGTCGGGCGCCGGCCGCCGACCCGCCATGGGCGCGAGCCGTCCGGGTCGCACTCACAGTTCTTCAAGGAGGAGCACGCATGCGGATTCTCCGCGTCATCGTCGCCGTCGCGGTGCTGTTCTTCGTCGCGGTGCAGCTCGGTCCCGGGGCCCGCGCCGCCGGACCGGTCAGCGAGGTGCTGATCGGCGAGCTCCTGCCGCTCACCGGGAACTTCGCGAGCCTCGGCCAGCAGTACCTCTGGGCCGGGCAGACCGTGGAGGACATCGTCAACAACGACTACCCGGATCTGAAGGTGCCCCTCGGCCCCGGCAAGGGCTTCCCCGGCCTCGGCGGCGCCAAGATGACCCTCGTGGTGCGCGACGACCAGAGCCGCGGCGATCAGGCCCGCACCCTGGCCGAGCAGCTCATCACCGTCAACAAGGTGCACTGGCTGAACGGCGAGGGCACCAGCGGAAACACCTCGATCATCCAGCCGCTGGTGGAGAGCTACGGCATCCCGATGACCTGCCACGCCTGCGCCTCGCCCACCCTGACCGAGAAGGGCTTCAAGTGGTTCTATCGCACCGGACCCAACGACGGCACGATGGTGGCGAGCGTGTTCCAGTTCCTCAAGGAGTGGCCGGATCACGGCGGCCCCAAGGACCTCAAGACCATCGCCCTGTTCACCTGCGACAATCTCTTCTGCCAGGACAACCGGAAGATCGCCCTCGACCTCTCCGAGAAGGCCGGCTACAAGATCGTGGCCGATCTCACCACCAAGACCGGCGCCACCACCCTGGCCTCCGAGGTGCAGCGCCTGCAGTCCGCCAACCCGGACGTCCTCTTCTCGGTGCAGTACCCGGCCGAGACCACGATCTTCCAGGCCGACATGAAGCGCGCCAACTACATGCCCAAGGTGCTCGCCACCAGCAACGGGGCCTACTCGGACCAGACGTGGCTGAACGCGCAGAAGGCCACCAACGGGGCGGCGGCGTGGCTCGGACGTGACCCGACCGCGATCGACCTCGCGAGCAAGAAGCCGTCGTGGAAGCAGGTGAACGAGATCTACAAGAAGTACAGTCGCGGCCAGGACATGGGGGAGCTGGCCATGCGCGAGATCACCGGCATGCTGTGGATGGCCGACACCATCAACCGCGCCAAGTCGGTGGAGCCGGCCGCGCTGGCCAAAGCGGCCAACGAGACCGACATGAAGCCGGACATGATGATCATCGATTACAAGGGCATCAAGTTCGACAAGAACCGCCAGAACGAGCTCGCCACCGGCGTGGTCACCCAGATCGGCTGGGACAACGACAAGCACACCATCTGGCCGTGGGATCTGGCCGCGCAGGCCGGCTTCAAGACGATGTACCCGGCCCCGAGCTGGCCGGAGCGGGAGAGCCACAAGAAGTAGCCGGTGACCCTCTTTCTCCAGGCGGTCGCCGACGGGCTCCAGATGGGGCTGCTCTACGCGCTGGTCGCGGTGGGGCTGGCCATCATCTGGGGCCTGATGGAGATGATCAACTTCGCCCACGGCGAGTTCATGATGCTGGGCATGTTCGGGGCGTGGGGGCTCAGCGCGTGGCTCGGCTGGGATCCGCTGATCACGATGGTGCCGCTCGCGGTGGTGATGTACGGGGCGGGCGTGCTCGTCTACCGCGTCCTCATGCAGAAGGTCCAGCGCGGGGAGATGTTCACCCAGATCTTCGCCACCGTCGGCCTCTTCTTCTTCATCCAGAACGGGGTGGTCGCGCTCTTCACCAGCGACTACCGGTTCATCAACGCGAGCCTGCTCACCCGCCTCTCCGGCGCCAACCTCACGGTGGGCGGCGTGCGCATCGGGGTGCCGCTGCTGGTGGGCGGGCTCATCGCGCTCGCGCTGTTCCTGATCCTCTACCTGCTGATCGACCGCACCGACTTCGGCCTCGCGCTCCAGGCCACCGCGGAGGACCGCGACGCGGCGATGCTGGTGGGCATCCGCCCCCAGCGCATGTACGCGGTGGCGTGGGGCCTCGGCACCGCGCTGGTCGCCATCGCGGGCGTGATCCTGGCCAACTTCTTCTCGGTCTACCCGCAGGCCGGACTCTCCTTCACGGTGCTGGCCTACGCCATCGTGGCCCTGGGCGGCTTCGGCTCCATCCTCGGCACCCTCATGGCCGCGCTCCTGGTGGGCGTGGTGCAGAGCGTGACCGCGGCGTACCTGCCCCCCGCGTTCAAGGACGCGTTCGTCTTCGCCTCCTACATCCTGATCGGCCTGTTCCGGCCCCAGGGGCTGTTTGGCCGCTTCTAGCTCCCCGCGCCGCACCGGTCGCGGGCAACAGGTCGCCTGGGTGCTCGGCGCCCTCGTGGCCCTGCTCTACCCGATCCCGTTCGAGCGGAGCGGCCAGATCTACTACGAGACGGTGGGCTTCCTGGTGCTGCTCAACGCGATGCTCGGCATCGGCTGGAACATCATCGGGGGGTGGGCCGGCCAGTTCGACTTCGGTCCCAGCATCTTCTTCGCCATCGGCGCCTACACCGCCGCGCTGCTCACCATCAATCTCGGCTGGAACGCGTGGCTGGCCCTCCTGGGGGCGATGGTCGTCTCGGCGGCCATCTGCGCGGCGGTCACCTACCCGGTCACCAAGCTGCGTGGCCACTACTTCGCGATCGCCACCGTGGCGATGTGGATGATCGCCCAGCCCATCGGGGCCACCTGGCCGCTCATCAACGGCAGCCAGGGCCTCTTCATCCCGGTCGCGACGGGCGGCGGCTTCGTGCACGGCGTGCTCACGATGGAGTTCCCCGGGCGCGGCAAGGGGCTCGGCTTCTACTACCTGTCGCTAGCGCTCTTCACGATCACCCTGCTCGCGGCCCGGGCGATCGAGCGCTCGAAGTGGGGCTTCTACTTCCGCGCGGTGCGCGACGACCAGGACGGGGCGGAGGCCATCGGCATCGACAGCCGCCTCTACAAGGTCATCGCCCGCTGTCTCATGGCCGTCGTGTTCGCGGCCGGCGGCACCCTCTACGGCTTCTGGGCCCTCGCGGTGTTCCCGGACCAGGTGCTCGAGGTGAACTGGAACATCCTGCCCATGATGGCCGCGGTGGTGGGCGGCCTGGGCCGCCTGTGGGGCCCGGTCCTGGGCGCGGTGGTGCTGATCCCGATCTCGCAGCTCATGGCCACCACCCTCGGAACCGGTCCGCTCGCGGGCCGCGGCATCGACCTCATCATCTACGGGGCGATCATCATGGTGATCGCGGGCTGGCGGCCCAACGGGCTGCTGTCGCTGCCGTGGAGCGAGTGGGCCGCGCGCCTCCGCGGCCACGCCTCCGCCTCCGGAAAGGCCTGAGCGCGATGGCCCCGCTGCTGCAGGTCGAGCGGTCCACCAAGCGCTTCGGAGGCCTGATCGCCAACCGCGACGTCTCCCTCGCGATCGAGCCGGGCGAGATCGTGGGCCTGATCGGCCCCAACGGCGCGGGCAAGACCACGCTCTTCAACTGCATCAGCGGCGCGCTCCATCCCGACGAGGGGCGCATCGTGCTGGACGGGGCCGACATCACCCACGCGCGCCCGGAGCGCGTGTGCCGGCTCGGCATCGCGCGCACCTGGCAGGTGGTGCGGAGCTTCGGGCGCATGACGGTGCTGGAAAACGTGATCTGCGGCGCCTTCCGGCGCACCAGCCGGGTCGCGGCGGCGCGGGCGCGCGCGCTCGAGCTGCTGGCCTTCACCGGCCTCGCGGGCAAGGAGCACGTGGTGGCGGCCGCCCTCACCCTGGCCGACAAGAAGCGGCTCGAGATCACCCGCGCGCTCGCCACCTCCCCCCGGCTCCTGCTGCTCGACGAGGCCATGTCGGGCCTCACCCCGTTCGAGACCACCGCCGCGGTCGAGCTCGTGCGCCGCATCCACGGGGAGCTGCGCCTCGCCATCTGCGTGGTCGAGCACGTCATGGAGGTGGTGATGCCGCTCTCGCACCGGGTGGTGGTGCTGGACCACGGCGAGAAGCTCACCGAGGGCCCGCCCGCCGAGGTGGCGCGCGACGAGCGCGTGATCACCGCCTACCTGGGAGATCGCTACCGTGGCCGCGCCTGACCCGGCGCCGGCGGCGGGCCGCGCGCCGGCGGGGACGCCCCTGCTCTCGGTCCGCGACGCGGAGGTCGCCTACGGCGGTGGCGTGGTGGCCCTCCACGGAGTGTCGCTCGAGGTGCGGGCCGGCGAGGCGGTGGCGCTGGTCGGGGCCAACGGCGCGGGCAAGACCACGCTGCTGAAGACCATCGCGGGGCTGCTCACCCCGCGGCGCGGAGAGATCTGGTTCGACGGCAAGCGCGTCGACGACGTGGAGGCCCCCGACCGGGTGGAGCTCGGCATCGCCCTGGTGCCGGAGGGCCGCCGGCTCTTCAGCCGCCTCTCGGTGGCCGAGAATCTCCGGCTCGGGACGTTTCGCGACCGGGATCCGAGACGGCGGCAGGAGATGCTGGAGCGCGTCTTCGGCCTCTTCCCGGTCCTGCGCCAGCGCGCGGCCCAGCGGGCGGGCACCCTCTCGGGGGGCGAGGGCCAGATGCTCTCGATCGGCCGGGCCCTGATGTCGCGCCCGCGCTTCCTCATGCTCGACGAGCCGAGCCTCGGCATCATGCCGCGCATCGTGGACTCGATCCTCGACGTGCTGAAGATGCTCCACCGGCAGGAGGGCCTCACCGTGCTGCTGGTGGAGCAGAACGTGCCCGCCGCGCTGGCCGCGGCCGAGCGGGGCTACGTGCTCCAGACCGGCCGCATCGTGGCCGAGGGCGCGAGCCAGACCCTGCTCGAGAGCGACCTGGTCCGCCGCGCCTATCTGGGGATGTAGCGCCGGCGACCGCCGCTCCCCTAGATCAGCTCGATCCCGAAGTAGCGCTTGAAGCGCGCGTTGTACTCCGCGTCCTCGAGCCCGGCGCCCATCGCCACCCAGTCCTCGTCGCTGATGCGCGCGCGCCCCGCGGCGAGGCCTTCCGCGTCGGCGCCCACCAGCCAGCGCAGCCGCGGCCGGTCGGTGGTCACCGCTTCCCAGATCACCTCCGCGACGGTCTCGGCGCGCCCCGGGTTGCGGAAGCCGGCCGCGAAGAGCTTGCCGTTGCGGCGCATGATCTGCCGGTAGGGCGAATTCTTGTCGTAGCGGGTGGCGCCGGCCGAGTTCTCGAAGATCGCGGTCTGGATCACGCCCGGCTCGATGATGGCCACGCGGACTGCGAAGGCGGCCACCTCGTGGGCCAGGGCCTCGCTCGCCGCGCCGAGGGCGTGCTTGGAGGCGGAGTACGCGATCTGGTTCGGAGTGGCCACCCGCCCCGCGATCGAGGTCACGTTGACGATGGAGCCCGCCCGCCGCTCGCGCATCGACGGCAGCACGGCCCGGATCATGCGGATCGGCCCCCAGTAGTTCGCCTCGAACATCGCGCGGTGCTCGTCCTCGGGAGTCAGCTCGAGCGGGGTGGCGCCGCCGACGCCCGCGTTGTTGACCAGCACGTCGATGGGGCCCTCGGCGGCCACCGTGTCCGCGACCGCACGCTCGATCGACTCGGGGCGGGTCACGTCCAGCTCGCGGATCACCAGCGGCAGCGCCTGCTCTCGCGCGGCGGTCTCGAGCGGACCCGCCTTGGCCAGGTTGCGCATGGTGGCGACCACCGTGTGGCCGCGGCGGGCGAAGTGGAGCGCGGTGGCGTAGCCGATGCCGGTGCTGGTGCCGGTGACGAGGGTGACGGGCATGAGGTGGGCTCCTCCGGCCGGCATGCTGCGCCCGGAGGAGCCCGGCGTCAAGAGCGAGCGAACGTCAGGCCGCGACCTCAGCCGGCCGCCGTCGCGCGGAGCACCAGGTTGCCGTGCTCGTCGACGACCGCGCTCCAGCCCGGGTGCACGAGCGTGCTCGCGTCCGGCTCCTCCACGATCGCCGGCCCCTCGATCACGTTGCCGCGTAAAAGCTTGCCGCGGTCGAGCACCTGGGTCGGGCGGAAGCCGCCGACTTCCGCGAACCAGACGTCCCGATGGCCTTTCAGCGCGGGGGCGGCGGACGGGCCGCCCTCGGGCAGCGGCGCGCGCCGCGGCTTGGGCGTGACCCCGATCGCGGCCAGGCGCACGTTCACCAGCTCGACCGCATCCTCCGGCGCCGCGTAGCCGTAGGCGCGCTCGTGCTGAGCGTGGAACTCCGCCCGCAGCCGCTCCACGTCCGCGGCCGCGAGCGGACCCGGCGGCACCGTCACCGGAAGCTCGAAGGACTGCCCGTGATAGCGCAGGTCCGCGCTGCGGAGCGTGCGCCGCTCCGAGGGCGGCACCCCGTCGCGCTCGAGGCGCGCCTGCCCCTCCCGCGCGAAGTCGGCGAAGAGGGCCTCCAGGGCCTCGGGCGTGAGGCCGTCGAGCCGGACCCGCCGGGTGGCCACGAACTCGTGACGCACGTCGGTGGCGAGCATCCCGATGGCGGAGGCGATGCCGGGGCTCGGCGGCACCAGCACGGTGGGGATGCCCAGCTCGCGGGCCAGCGCGTTGGCGTGCAGCGGCCCCGCCCCGCCGAAGGCCACCAGCACGAAGTCCCTCGGGTCGTACCCGCGCTGCACCGAGACCAGGCGCATCGCGCCGATCATGTGGGCGTTGGCGATCTCCACGATGCCGCTCGCCGCCGCGAGGGGATCGAGGCCGAGCGGGGTGGCCACCTTCGCCGCGATCGCGCGGCGGGCCGCGTCGACGTCGAGCGCCATCTCGCCGCCCAGGAAGAAGCCGGGGTCGAGGCGGCCCAGGGCCAGGTTCGCGTCGGTGATGGTCGGCGTGGTGCCGCCCTGCCCGTAGCAGGCCGGCCCCGGACGCGCGCCCGCGCTGCGCGGGCCCACCCGCAGCGCGCCGCCCGCGTCGATCCAGGCCTCGCTGCCCCCGCCCGCGCCCACCTCCACCAGGTCGATCACCGGGGTGCGCACCGGATAGCCGCCGCCGCGCCCCTCGCCGAGCGGGGTCACCGCCTGCGCGCCCACCTCCATCTCGGTGGAGAGCCGCAGCCGCCCGTCCTGGATGAGCCCGACCTTCGCGGTGGTGCCGCCCATGTCGAACGAGAGCACGTTGGCGTAGCGATACGGCGCCGCCACCGCGCCCGCCGCGATGACTCCCGCCGCCGGCCCCGACTCCACCATGTAGACCGGCCGCTCCTTGGCCGAGGCCGAGGTCATGACCCCGCCGCTCGATTGCATGACGTAGAACGGCGCGGTGGCCCCCAGGGCGGCGAGGCGCGACTCCAGGGCGTCGACGTAGCGCGACACGATCGGCATCACCGCCGCGTTGACCGCCGCGGTGCTCCCGCGCAGGTACTCGCGGAACTCGGGGCAGACCTCGGAGGAGACGGAGAGCCAGGTCTGCGGCATCTCCGCGCGCACGATGGCGGCGGCCGCGCGCTCGTGGGCCGGGTTCAGGTAGGAGTGGAGGAAGCAGATCACCACCGCCTCGACCTTCTCGTCCCGCAGGCGGCGTACCGCCTCCCGCACCGCGCCCTCGTCGAGCGGCTCCAGCACCGCGCCGTCGGCGTCGAGCCGCTCCGGGATCTCGAGGCTCCACCGCCGGGGCACCAGCGGCGCCGGCTTCTGCAGGTGCACGTCGTAGAGCCGCGAGCGGATCTGCCGCCCGATCTCCAGGATGTCGCGGAAGCCGCGGGTCACCAGCATGCCGACTCGCGCGGTCTTGCCCTCGATGATGGCGTTGGTGGCCACCGTGGTGGCGTGCACCACCGCGGCCACGTCGGGCCCGCCCGCTCCGCACTCCCCGAGCCCGCGCTCCAGCGCGGCCATGAAGCCGCGCGCGGGATCCTCGGGGGTGGTCAGCACCTTCACCACCCGGGCCTGGCCGGTACGTCCGTCCACCAGCGCCGCGTCGGTGAACGTGCCTCCGATGTCGATGCCGACGCGCCACACCGGCGTGGCCCCGCCCACGGCCCCGCCGCTCATGGCCGCACTCATGGCAACGTCTCCGAGCGGGCCGCGGTGGTGGCGGGCTCGTCGAGGGCGTGGCTGACCGGGTCCACCACCACCCCGTAGACCGACAGGGCCCGCTCGGCCGAGATCTTGCCCTGCCCCACGTCGGCGGCCACCCGGGCCGGGTCGCGCTCGAGCGCCTCCTCGGTGCCGCCGCCGCCGGGGGTCTGCACGCTCACCACGTCGCCCGGCGCCATCTGGAACGTGATCTTCGAGGGCAGCTCGCGCGCGCCCGCGGTGTCCGGGTTCAGCACGTAGCGGGCCGGGCGAGCCTCCGCGCCGCCGAAGAGCCCCCACGGAGCGTGGAGGGCCTTGTCGGAGAGGATCGAGAAGCTCGGGGCGTGGCCGGGGAAGGCGTAGTCGCGCCGCACCCCGAGCCCGCCGCGATGCCGGCCCCCGCCCTCCGAGTTCTCGATGAGGGCGTAGCGCAGGATGCGCACCGGATAGTTGGCCTCCGTCTCCTCGATCGGCGCGTTCTCGGTGTTCTGGAAGTGGGCCTGCACCGCGTCCATCCCGTCGGTGGTGAGCGTGGCCCCGTACCCGCCCGCGATCGTCTCGTAGTAGGTGAAGTACTCGCCGGTGGCCGGGTTGATCCCGCCGAAGGCGATGTTGCACACGCAGCCCTTGGTGCCCGCCACCACCCGGTCCGGCAGCGCGGGGGCGAGCGCCTTGAACATGAGATCGCAGAGCTGCATCGCGATCTCCCAGCCCGCGGCCACCGCGGCGGGATGCTGCGCGTGGACCACCGAGCCGGGCCGGCTCCGGATGTCGATCAGGCGATAGAAGCCGTCGTTGACCGGGATGTCGGGATCGATCAGGCACTTCAGCACGTAGACCACGCCGGAGTAGGTCTGCGACGAGGTCGCGTTGGTGGGCGACTTGCGCTGGTCGTCGCAGCCGGTGAGGTCGACGGCGAGACGGCCGCTCTCCACGGTGACCACCGCGGCCAGGCGCACCGGCTCGTCGGTGACCCCGTCGCCGTCCATCAGCATGTCGGCCTCGAAGCGCCCGTCGGGGAACTCGGCGAAGGCGGCGCGCGTGCGGCGCTCGGTGTAGCGCAGGAGCTCCTCGAGGTAGTGGGCGAGCGGGTCCGCGCCGTACTGGGCCGCGAGGGCCTCGATGCGCTGGGCCCCGAGCCGGTTGGCCGCGGTCTGGGCCCGGAAGTCGCCCGAGATCTCGCGGGTGCCGCGGAAGTTCGAGCGGATCATCGCGAAGAGGTCGCGGTCGATCTGCCCGCCCTTCACGAAGCGCACCGGCGGGATCACCAGCCCCTCCTGGTAGATCTCGCTCGACACCCCGATGCTGCCCGGCGCTCCGCCGCCCACGTCCACGTGATGCGCGATGTTGGCCACGTAGCCGAAGAGCGCGCCGCCGTGGAACACGGGGGTGATCAGCGTGATGTCGTTGAGATGCACGCCGCCCAGGTACGGGTCGTTGATCAGGATGCCGTCGCCCGCCTCCAGGCGCTCTGCGCCGTAGGATCGAACGGCCCGCGGCACGATGTGGGCCAGCGAGCCCAGGTGCGAGGGCTGCGCGAACGCCTGGGCGATCGTGCGCAGATCGCGGTCGAAGAAGGCGCACGAGAAGTCGCCGCGGGTCTTGATGTTGGTGGAGTAGGCGGCGCGCCGCAGCGTCGCCCCCATCTCCTCGGTGATGGCCAGCAGGGCGTTGCGGATGACCTCGAAGCGAACGGGGTCGATGTCGGATGCCAGGGCGCGGGTCGGGGCGTCGGGGGTCATGACGGGAGAGGGGCCTCGTTCTTGGTGGAGACGTGAGCGGCGATCACCTTCCAGCCCTCGGTGGGGAAGCGCACCCACGTCTGGCTCTGCCGGCCGATCAGGTCGCGGCCGCGCACCTTGAACTCGAGGTTCACGGTGGCGAGATCGCGGCCGAGGGTGAGGATCTCGAGCCGGATGCGGCGCTCCTTGATCCCCGGCCCCGGCGCCCGCGCCACCCGGTGGGCGTGGATGGCGTCGAAGCCGTAGCCGTGCTCGCCGAAGGCGTAGCGGATGGTGTGGGGGCTGTTCCAGAAGGTCGCGTCGAGGACGTCGACGTCTCGGTCGACGAGGGCCTGCTCGTAGCGCTCGAAGAGCGCGCTCACCTCGGCCACCACCTCCGGGAGGTTGACCGCGAGCGCGCTCACCGCGCGCCGTCCAGGGCGCGGGCCACCGCCACCAGCGTGGCGTCGGCGCCCCGGGCGGCGAGGATCGAGAGGCCCACCGGCAGGCCGTTCACCTCCGCCCCCGGCACGCTCACCTGCGGCACGCCGGTGAGGCCGCCGTGCGCGGCCAGGCACGTGATGCGCGCGCGGAGCGGCTCCAGCACGCCGAGGGGCAGGCCCTTGCGGGGGGCCGGGAACGGGGTGGTGGGCAGGCAGAGGATCGTGCCGGGCGGGAGGAGCCACGCCAGCCGCGCGCGGGCCTCCGCGCGGGTGAGCGCGGCCCACTGCCGCTCCGGCTCGGAGATCGTGGCGGCCAGGGCAAGGTTGCGGGCCACGCTCCAGGCCATGCGCGGGTTCTCGCGATCGATCCAGCCCTTGAAGGTGCCCCACGCCTCCGAGGACTGGAGCGTCCGCTGCGCCCGCGCCCACACCGAGAGGCCGGCGGGAGCCAGCGGCTCCTCCCGCACCTCCCGCACCAGCGCGCGCAGGCGGCACATCACCGGCTCGAGGGCCGCCGCGGTCTCGTCGTCGGCGAGCCCGAAGGCGTCCACCGCGATCACGAGGCGGCTCGGCAGCTGGGTCGGCGTCGGCTCGCCCAGCAGCGTCTCGGAGACGCGCGCGAACGTCTCCGCGTCGCGCGCGAACCAGCCGGTGGTATCCGAGCCCGGCGCCTGCCGCATCATGCCCGAGAGATCGAGCCGTCCGTGGGTGGGACGGATCCCGTAGAGCCCGCAGAAGCTGGCCGGCACCCGCACCGAGCCGCCGGTGTCGGTGCCGAGCGCGGTGTCGCAGAGGCCCTGGGCCACCGCGGAGGCCGAGCCGGAGGACGAGCCGCCGGGCACGCGGTCCGGAGCGCGCGGGTTGAGCGGCGTGCCGTTGAACGGGTTCTCCCCGAGGATGCCGAGCGAGACCTCGTCGGTGATCGTCTTGCCGATCAGGGTCGCGCCCGCGTCGAGGAGCCGCTGCACCGCCCAGGCGTGCCGGTCCGGCACCGGATGCGTGCGCCCCCAGTCCGGGTTGCCGCCGCCCGTCGGATGCCCGGCGACGTCGAAGAGATCCTTGGCCGCGAAGGTGAGGCCGGCGAGCGGACCGTCCGGGGCTCCCGCGATGTGCAGCTGCGAGCCGGGCACGAACGGGCTGGTCATGGCGAGGGTCACGCGACCCGTCCAATCTGCGCTCGCGGGGGGCGCGGCGTCAAGAGCCCTGCCCCCGCTCCACGATCTCCCGCGTGACGCGGCACGGCGGATAGCCCCACGACGGGCAGTACGCGTGCTGGGGGATCGGCAGATCCGCCCCCGCCACGACGAGCGTGATGTCGTCGGGCTCGCGCACCGCGGGGATCGCGCCCTGCTCGGCCGCCTCCACCGCCCAGTCCGGCCAGTCGGTGGCGCGCACCGCGGTACGGATCCACGAGCGACGCCACGTCTCCGCATCGAGGCGGCCGCGCGCGAACAGGGCCTCGCGCGCCGTCGCGCGCGTCCAGCCGTCGGCGTGGAGCCGTCGAGCGGTGAGCGGCGAGAGGATCACCCCGGGCTTGCCGCTGTGGAGGATGCCGAAGAGGGAGGCGGCCGAGCCCATCACGCTGGCCACCTCGTCGAGGCCGCCGGTGACGTTGATCACCGTCTCCGCCCGCAGCACCGTCACCGTGCTCTGCGCGGGCCGGTAGCCCAGCTCCACGTGGAGCGGCGGCCAGGGCGAGTCGTCGCGCTCGGCGAGGCAGAGCGTGTAGCGGCCGGGCTGGCCGAGGCCCGCGAACGAGACCGCGCCCGGCCACCCGCCGCCCAGGTTGTGCATCACGAGGTGCACCGCGCGGCCGATGGCCGCGTTGGCGGGCCAGCCGGGGCCGAGCGCGCCCCAGCCCGCATTCACCCCGAGCCGCTTCGCCACCGGCCCGTTGACCACGAGCAGCGGGGCCACGTTCTCGTCGGTGGTCTGGACTCCGCGGAGGTTGAACGCGGGGTCCAGGATCGCCTCGACCGCGGCCAGCACCACGGGGAAGTGGGCGGGCTCGCAGCCCGCCATCACCGCGTTGGCCGCGACCTTCTCCACGGTGGCGAGCCCGGCCAGCGGCGCGACCTCGCCGAGGGCCACGTGGCGCTCGCGCCCGCCCGCGGCCACCGTCTCGTCCACGCGGCCGAGGGTGGGCGGGACGATCGGCAGCCCGTCGGTCCAGCCGCGCTCCTGATAGAGCCGGTTCACCGCCGCCACCGGATCCGCGCCGCGCACCAGCTCCACGCGCTGGCGCGGGAACTCCCCCGCCCGCGGGCTCCGGCCGAGCAAGCCCTTCTCCGCCGCGCGGGCGCGGAGCGTGTCGTCGATCCATTCCCCGGACGCCCGCTGGCCGGCGGGCACCAGCACCCAGAGGGCGTCCACCGTCGCGCGCCTAGCGGGCGCGGGCTTCGCGCAGCAGGCGCGCCCAGTCCGCGGGCAGGCGGACCGCCTTGGTGGTCGGATAGCCCAGGATGCCGTTGTGGGCGAAGGCGTACGCGTTGGTACGCAGCGGGTCGCCGCTCACCGCCACCATCAGGTCCTCCGCGCGGCACACCAGCGGCACCGGGCGCTGCGGATCGTCGGACTCCGCGAAGACGGCCGGGATGTGGCCCGCCTTCACCAGATCCGTCAGCTTCGGCCGGCCCGGCACGAAGTTGGTCCACTCGCCCACGTACTTCTCGAGCTTGGCGGCGGGGATGCGCGCCAGCTCGAAGAGCCGGCGCTTGAGCGCGACCTTGTCGACGCCCCCCTTGGCCAGGGTCTCGGCCAGGATCGGGCTCAGGATCAGGAGCGGCCGCTGGCTGCCCACCCCCATGCCCACCGTGAACAGGAGCTCCCAGCCCACCTTGCCGACGATGGCATCGGCCAGATAGGGCAGCATCTGGACCGGCGTGTTGCCGAAGACGGACGCGATGACCCCGCCCCCGGTGTAGCGCGAGATCGTGACCGCGTTGCCGCCCGAAACCCCCTCGTCGTCCGCGATGGTCGGCCACCCGATGCGGCGCAGCACGTCCTCGTTCTCGGCCAGCACCACCCGCCAGGTGTTACCGAACGTGCCCTTGTCGGTGCGGTGGTGGAGGAAGCCCGCGACGTTCCGGAGGTAGAGCCGCCAGAAGCGGCCGATGCTGGTGTTGGCCTGGATGCCGTCGCGGAGCGCGCCCTGCTCGTAGTTGAAGCCGAGCTCCTTGATCAGGGGCCCGTTCAGGATGATCAGCGTCTCCGCGCCGGGGGTGTTGCCGCTGTGCTCCACGCCGTAGCGCGGATCGGCCATGGCCTCGACCAGCGCGACCAGGATCGGCATGTACTCGGGACGGCAGCCCGCCATCACCCCGTTCACCGCCACGTTCCCGACGGTGGCCCGGCGCTTGTCGGGCAGCAGCACGCCCAGCTCGGTCTGCGGCGGCCGGTCGCAGAAGCGCAGGAACTCGGCCACCCGGTCCGGAGTGGGCGGGACGATCGGCAGGCCGTCGCTCCAGTCGTTCTCGTAGTAGTAGCGGTTGACCTCGTCGAAGGTGCCCTCGAAGACGATGTCGTTCGGCCCCGGCTCCACCACCGCGCCGCCCACCGCCGCGGGCGCCTCGGTCAGGTTGCGGATCACCGCGTCGACCGTCACCGCGGCCACGTTGCGCCGCAGCTCGTCCGGGCTCTGCACGTCCACGTGCCCGGGCACCAGCGCGGTGGCCAGGCCCGGCAGCCCGAGCCCGGTGGACGTGGTGGCGGCCTGTCCGATGAATCCCTCGCAGACCAGGGACGCGGTCGGGACCCCGGCCCGCTCGGCCACTGCGCTGGCCCGCAACACGGCGGGCGTGCAGCTGCCTCAGCAGGCCATGCCCGAGATGACCGCGTCGACCTGGTGGCGACGCAGCATCTCGGGCAGCTCCGCGAGCACCTTGCCTTCGTGGCGGCCGTGGGTCGAGCCGAAGGTGTCGTAGCGGACGAAGCGAACGCCGGGGAAGCGACGGCCCAGCTCCTCCTCCAGGATCGGGAAGATCTCGTCGCCGCGGAAGAGATCGTCCCAGAGCTGGCCGATGGTCTTGCCCTCGAGGGTGGAGAGCCGCGGCGCCACGTTGCTCGCCTGCACCGTGCGCGCTCCGCGCGGCCACACCACCCGATAGATCTCGCGTCCGTCCGATCCGCTCATGCGTCCACCTCCGGTCACCTGCGTTGAGATGCCGAAAGCATAGCACCGCGCGGCGTCTCACTCTCGACACGTTGACCGGTCACCGCGGCGGCGATATCGTCCGGGCATGAGCGAGGCCCTGCCGCTCCGACGATGGACGCGCTCCGAGTACGATCGCCTGGTCGAGTACGGGGTCTTCTCGACCGGCGAGCGGGTCGAGCTACTGGATGGGCTCCTGGTGGTGCGCGAGCCGCAGGGAGGCCGCCACGCGATGGCGGTGCGCATGGTCGAGGAGGCGCTGCGAGGGGTCTTCCGGGCGGGCTGGGACGTGAGGAGCCAGCTGCCGATCGCGCTCGATCCCGACTCGGAGCCGGAGCCCGACGTGAGCGTGGTGCCGGGCAGCTTCCGCGACTACCCGACCGGGCATCCGACGAGCCCGGTGCTGGTCGTCGAGATCGCCGACACCTCGCTGGCGCTCGATCGCGGCGAGAAGGCGGGCCTCTACGCGCACGCCGGCATCCAGGAGTACTGGATCGTCGACCTGGTGGGCGCGCGGCTGGAAGTGCGCCGCGATCCAACGCCCGGAGCTTCGGCCGGCGGCAACTACGAGACGGTGCTGGTGCTGCCGCGGACCGCGACGATCGCCCCCCTCGCCGCCCCGCATGCCATCGTGGCGGTCGCGGACCTGGTGCCCTGAGTGATCCGCTGAGCTAATTAGCGGAAGCGCTCCGCCCCGGTGCCGCGGTAGAGGATCTCGCCGGAGCGCCGCATGATCGCGGCGTGGCGCTCGCGCGCGGCGGGATCCAGGTCGGCGGCGGGCGGCTCCTCCAGGTCGAAGTGGCCGTACTCGTCCACCCCGCGCACCAGGGTCGCGCTGTCCCGCACCGGAGAGATCTGCCGCACGTACGTCGGCACGTAGCGGATCGCGTAGCCGATGCGGCGGTCGGCGGAGCGGTTCGGCGGCGAGCCGTGGAACATCCGCACGTGGTGGAGCGACATCTGACCCGGGTGGAGCACGATGTCGACCGCGCGCGACTCGTCCACCTCCACCGCGATCTCCTGCCCGCGCGAGAGCAGGTTGTCGCGCGCGAACGTGTCGCGGTGGGCCACCTGCTCGGTGTGGGTACCCGGGACCATGCGCATCGCCCCGCTCTCCACCGAGCTCTCGGTGAAGGCGACCCACGCGGTCAGCACGTCGGGCTCACTGAGGCCCCAGTAGGTCGAGTCCTGGTGCCAGGATACGAAGGCGGAATCGCCCGCGTCCTTGACGAAGAAGCTCGAGCTCCAGCAGAGGAGGTTGGGACCGAGCACGTCCTCCACCGGGTCGAGGATGCGCGGATCGCGGATCAGGCGATCGAGCCAGGTGAAGAGCAGGTGCACCTTCTGCCGCAGCTCGCCCCCGAGCCGCCCGCCGTGGGCGCGCTCGACGTCCTCGAGCCGGGCGCGGTACTCGCCGGCCTCCGCGGCGGAGAGCGCGGGGATGGGGAAGTAGAAGCCGTCGCGTCGGTATCGCGCCACCGCCTCGGGCGAGAGCCTGCTCACGAGCCCCAGATGTATGCGGCGCGCCCGCGGTTGTCAAGGCGGGCCGCGCTCGCCTTGACAACTTCGCGCGGGGCTTCCATGATCGCCGGGCCACAGATCGAGCCATCATTGAGGAGGACGCCATGAGTCTCTTCGACGCGATCAACCAGGCGCTCGGCGCCAACGAGACACACGCCGGGTTGGTCAGCGGCGCCATGGAAGCGCTCGGCGGCGGCCAGGGACTGAACGGGCTCGCGGAGGCGTTCCAGGCCAAGGGCCTGGGTGACGTCGTGTCCTCCTGGATCGGCACCGGCCAGAATTTGCCGGTGAGCGCCGAGCAGATCCAGAGCGTGCTCGGCAGCGGCGTGGTCCAGCGGCTCGCGGCCCGCGTCGGGCTCTCGCCCGAGGCCGCGACCGCCCTGCTGGCTCAGGTCCTGCCGCAGGCGGTCGACCGCCTGACCCCGGACGGCACGGTCCCCACCGGCGGGCTCCTGGGCCAGGCCGCCGGCATCCTGCGCGGCCTGCGCTGAGCCGTCCACGCCCATGAGCCGGTCGGCCCGCTCCGGCGCGACGCCCGCGCGCTCGCGCGCGACGTCCCTCGTCGCCCTGCTGCTCGTGGTGACCTTCGCGGGCTGCGCCACGCTCGGGATGATGGAGAGCATCGACTCCCTGCTCGCCCAGGGCAAGGAGCTCTTCCAGTCCGGCAAGTACGCCGAGGCCCTCGCCAAGTTCCAGGCCGTCATCTCCCGCGATCCCAAGCAGTGGGAGGCCTATCTCTTCACCGCGCGCACCTACATCGCGCAGAAGTCCTGGGGCCCCGCCATCGACAACGCGCGCAAGGCGCTCGGTCTCGCGCCCAGCCAGGGCGACGTGGTGCCGGTGCTGGGCCAGGCCCTGCTCGAAGGCGGGCGCGACTCGCTGACGCGCGGTCAGTACGCGGAGGCCGCCTCGCGGCTCAAGGACTACCTCGGACTGAGCCCGACCGACGCGCGGGCCTACGTCGATCTGGCCCGCGCGCACCTGGGCGCGGGCTCGTGGGCGGACGCGCTCGGCGCCATCCAGCGAGGGCTCGGTCAGGCCGGTGACGCGGGGACCCGCCAGGATCTCGTCAACGCGCTGCGCGACGGGGGCCGACAGGCGCTCGCCTCCGGCGACCTGAAGGGCGCCATCGGCCTCCTGGAGGAATACGTCAAGCGCGATCCCGGCCAGGTGCAGCCGCTCGTCGATCTCGGCAAGGCGTACTGGCAGAGCGGGCAGCAGGGCGAGGCCCTCACCACCTTCCGCCGCGTGCTCGAGCTGAGCCCGGGCCAGACCGACGCGCTCCGCTACCTGCTGAATCCGCCCGCCCGCTGAGCCCGCGCCATGACCACCGAGCGGATCCCCGGCTTCTGCGCGCTCTGCCGCTCGCGCTGCGGCTGCATCTCGGTGGTGGAGGACGGCCGGCTCGTCGCGGTGGAGCCGGACCCCGCGCATCCCACCGGCCAGCACCTCTGCGTGAAGGGCCGCGCCGCGCCGGAGCTGGTCTACGCGCCGGACCGGCTGCTCTACCCGATGCGCCGCACCCGGCCGCGCACCGATCCCGATCCGGGCTGGGTGCGCATCGGCTGGGACGAGGCGCTCGACTGGACCGCGGACCGCATGCGCGCGCTGGCCGAGCGCGAGGGGCCGGAGTCGGTGGCCTTCACCGTCACCACCCCCGCCGGCACCGCGATCTCGGACGGCTTCCCGTGGATCAACCGGCTCATCCGCTCCTTCGGCAGCCCCAACATGGTGTGGGGCGAGGAGGTGTGCGCGTGGCATCGCGACTACGCCACCGCGTTCACCTTCGGGACCGACATCGGCACGCCGGACTTCGAGCGCACCGGGTGCCTGCTGCTGTGGGGCCACAACCCGTCCACGACCTATCTGGCCCAGGCCACCGCGGTGGCGGAGGCGGTGGGACGTGGGGCGGCGCTGGTGGTGGTGGACCCGCGCCGCGCCGGCGCCGCCGCGCGCGCCGACCAGTGGCTGCGGGTGCGGCCGGGCACCGACGGCGCGCTCGCGCTGGGCCTGGCCGGCGTGATGATCGAGCGCGGCTGGTACGACCGCGAGTTCGTGCGCGACTGGACCAACGGCGCGCTGCTGGTCCGCGAGGACACCGGCCGCCTGCTCGCCGCGTCCGATCTCTCGCCGGACGGCCACCCGGCCCACCACGTGGCGTGGGACCGGGCGGCGGGTCGCCCGGTGGCCTACGATCCGGTCGCCGGACGCTTCGTGGAGCGGCTCGTCGATCCCGTGCTCGCGGGTCCCGTCACCTGCCGCGCGGGCGCCGAGACCATCGCCTGCGTGCCCGCCTTCGAGGCCTACAACGCGCTCTGCCGGCGCTTCCCGCCCGCGCGCGTGGAGGCCATCAGCGGGGTGCCCGCCGCCCAGATCGTGGAGACCGCGCGCCTGCTGTGGGAGCGCCGCCCGGTCGCGTACTTCCACTGGACCGGGCTCGAGCAGCACACCAACGCGAGCCAGACCGTGCGCGCGCTCTCGCTGCTCTACGCGCTGACCGGCTGCTGGGACGCGCCCGGCGGCAACGTGCGGCCCGCCCGTCCACCTCTCAACGATCTGGGCCCGCTCTCGCTTCTGACCGACCGACAGCGCGCGCGGGCCATCGGTCTCGACGAGCGGCCGCTCGGCCCCGCCCGCCAGGGCTGGGTCACCGGACCCGATCTCTATCGCGCGATCCTGCACGGGACGCCCTACCCGGTGCGCGGGGTGATCGGCTTCGGCGCCAACCTGCTGCTCTCGCAGCCGGGCGGGGCCACGGCGCGCGCGGCGCTGGAGCGCCTCGAGCTCCTGGTCTACGCCGATCTCTTCCTGACTCCGACGGCGGCCCTCGCCGACGTGGTGCTGCCGGTCTCCACCGCGTGGGAGCGCGAGGGGCTGCGGGTGGGCTTCGGGCCCACCCAGGCCGGCGAGAGCTTCGCCCAGCTGCGGCGCGCCGCGATCGCGCCCATCGGGGAGGCGCGCTCCGACACCTGGATCGCCTGCGAGCTGGCCCGCCGGCTCGGGCTCGGCAAGGAGCTCTTCGATGGCGATCAGGACGCGGGGCACCGCTTCGCGCTGGAGCCGACGGGGGTGACGCTCGAGCGGCTCCGCGCCGAGCCGGGCGGCGTGCGGGTGCCGATCGAGCCGCAGTTCAAGCGCTACACCGCGCCCGGCCCGGACGGCCGCTCCACCGGCTTCGCGACGCCGAGCCGGCGCGTGGAGATCTACTCGGCCCAGCTCGGCGCGCTCGGCCAGAGCCCGCTGCCCGACTACGTGGAGCCGGCGGGGAGCCCGGTCAGCCGTCCCGACCTGGGCGCGCGCTTCCCGCTCCGCCTCACCTCCGCCAAGGTCGTCCAGTTCTGCCACAGCCAGCACCGCAACCTCGGTCGTCTGCGGCGGCACAGCCCGGACCCGCTCGCGGAGATCCATCCCGACGCCGCGAAGGCGCGCGGCATCGCGGACGACGACTGGCTGGTGATCGAGACGCCGCACGGCACCATGCGCGCGCGGGCCGCGCTGAACGGCAGCCTGGACCCGGAGGTGGTCTCCGCGCAGTTCGGCTGGTGGCAGCCGTGCGAGCCGCTGGGGCTGCCCGGCTACGACGCGGTCGGCGCCGGCGCCGCCAACTACAACGCCCTCATCGACCCGGAGGCGGTCGACCCCATCAGCGGGACGGTCGCGCTCCGCTCGTACCTCTGCGAGGTACGCCGAGGAGACCCGTGAGCACCGAGCAAGCGATCGACGCGTTCTGGCAGAGCGCCCGCGGGCGGACCGCCCCCGGCCCGGAGTGGATGAAGCGCCTGAGCCGCGAGGAGGCCTACCGCGTGCAGCAGGGCGTGCTCGCCCGGTACGTGCAGGCCGGCGAGCGGCAGTCGGGCTGGAAGGTCGGGCTCACCTCGAAGGCGATGCAGGCCCAGCAGAACGTGCACGAGCCGGTGCTGGGCTTTCTGCTCCGGAGCGGCGAGCAGCCGAGCGGCACCCGCTTCCGCTACGCGGACCTGATCCGCCCCGGCTTCGAGAACGAGCTGTGCCTCACCGTCGGCACCACGCTCCGCGGCCCCGGGGTGACCGAGGCGCGCGCCGCCGCCGCGCTCTCCGCGATGGCGCCCGCCTTCGAGATCATCGAGCGGCGCGGCGACTTTGCGGCCGATCTGAACGTGAGCCTCGCCGACAACGCCCAGCAGCGGGCCTACGTGACCGGCCCCGCGGTGCCGGTGCCGGCCGGGCTCGACCTGGCCACCGTCGCGCTCACCCTCACCGTCAACGGGGCGGAGGCCGAGCGCGCGACCGGCCGCGAGGTGCTCGGCACCCCCGCGGCCTCCATCGCCTGGCTCGCCAACAAGCTCGCCGAGATGGGCCTGGCCCTCGAGGCGGGCATGAAGGTGATGTCGGGCTCCTTCACCCGCCAGTACCTCCTGAGCGCGGGCGACCGGATCGAGGCGCGCTTCGACCCCGTCGGTACGGTGCGCGCGGAGTTCGTCTAGGCCGTCGCATCCGTGTAAGCTGTCGCGGCCTTTTCAGCGGCCTACGGAATCAGCACCACCTTGCCGTGGTGGCCCGCCTCCATGACCGCCTCGTGGCTGCGGGCGGCCTGGGCCAGCGGCAGCTCCTGGGCGATGACCGGGCGCAGCGACCCGTTGCGCAGGCCCTCCACCAGCGCCGCGTGGATGCCCGCGTGCTGGGTCGGCGTGGCGTGGTTCAGCGCCATGCCCATGATGTTGCAGTCCTTGTTCATGGCCAGGCGCGCGTTGATCTCCACCATGCCGCGGTTGCCGATCACCACGATGCGGCCCCGGGTGGCGATGATGCCCAGGTCCTTCTGGAGGTTCACGTTGGCCAGCATCTCCAGGATGACGTCGGGCCCGCGCCCCCCGGTGAGGCGCACGCACTCCTCGAGATAGCCGGCCGCGGTGTGGTCGAGCGCGTGGTGCGCGCCCTGCTCCAGCACCATCCGCCGGCCCTTCTCGGTGCTCGCGGTGCCGATCACGGTGAGCCCGCGGGCTCGCGCGAGCTGCACCGCGCCGATGCCGACGCCGCCGCTGGCGCCGTGCACCAGCACCGTCTCCCCGGACTCGCCGCGCGCACGGTTGAAGAGCGCGTGGTACGCGGTGGCGTACGGGACGTTCATGGCCGCGCCCTGCGCGTAGCTCGCGTTGGCGGGCAGCGGGTGCACCTGCCCCGGCTCGCACAGCGCCAGCTCCGCGTACGCGCCGGTGACGGTGCCGCCCACGTAGACGCGGTCGCCCGGCTTCACGGCCGTGACGCCAGAGCCCACCGCCTCCACCACCCCGCCCGCGTCGCCGCCCGGCGTGTAGGGCAGCTTGGGCCCGCGGTTGTCGGTGTTCGACCTGAGATAGGTGTCGACCGGATTGATGCCGACCGCGTGGTTGCGCACGAGGATCTGGCCCGGCCCCGGCTGGGGCGTGGGGATCTCCTCGAGCTTGAGCACCGACGGGCCACCGTACTCCGACACGCGGATCGCCTTCATGCCGACCTCCTCGAAGTGTAGAGTCGCGCGCGGCCGGGAGCGCCAACGCCCCCGCCGCGGCAGCGCCGACCTTACCGCCGTTCCGCCGACGGGACAAGGCGCTACCGGTCGCCCGTCGCCACCGACCGTGACGGCGTCCGAGCGGGAGGACGTCACGAGCACTCGACTCGCGAACAGGCGCGCTCGTCACCGCCGGCAGCCGAGGCATCGGCGCCGCGATCGTCAATCGGCTCGCTCACGAGGGCGCGCACGTGGCCCTCCCCTACGTCGGGCGCGCCGACCAGGCCGCCGCGATCGACCGGTCCCGCCTGGAGGACTTCGACCGGACGGTGGCGGTGAACCTTCGGGCGGTCTTCGTGGCCACGCAGGCCGCGGTCCGGCACATGCCGGCCGGCGGGCGGATCATCAACATCGGCAGCTGCAACGCGGAGCGGATACCGTTCGCGGGTGGTGCGGTCTACGCGATGAGCAAGGTCGCGCTGGTGGGGCGGGCATGGTGGCCTACCTGGCCGGGCCCGAGGCCGGCTTCGTCACCGGGGCGAGCCTCTCCATCGACGGCGGCTTCACCGCCTGAGCCGGCCGGGTCTCACGACGCGGGCGGATCTGCCGTGCCCATCCAGAACGGCGACGTCTTGCCGATCGACTCCAGGTACGCCCGGCGCTCCGCCGCCCGCCGCGGGTACCACGCGGACAGGTAGTCGGCGTCCAGCATGTGGCGGCGGCTCTCGGTGCCGAAGAAGCCGGCCAGGTCGGGCAGGGTGATGAAGCCCTCCTCGGATCGCGGCGTGAACTGGCTCCAGCGGCGCGCGTGCTCTTCCGACCGGAAGAGGTTCATGCCCGTTCAGAGATAGTACGAGCGGCCGCGCGAGGCGCCGAAGCCGAAGGCGAGGTGGCCGACCACCCCGGGCGGGTCCGCCCAGGTGATCCGCCCGTCGCGCATCTCCACCGTCACCGGGTCGCCGCAGTCGAGGCACGGCGCGTCCACCCGCACCGTCTGCCCGGCGAAGAGCCAGGTCGCGGAGGTGGCCTCGAACCCGCACTGGGCGAACCAGCGCTGCTCGCCGCCCACCGTGATCCGGTACTGGGTGGGCAGGTTGTTGAGCGGCGGGAACGACGCGATGTAGTCGGTCTCGGGGTGGAGCCAGCCGATCGGGTAGGCGGCCATGACGTCGCGGAGCAGCGGCGCGCCCTGCTCGGCGGGCAGGCCCAGGGCCCGCGCCAGCTCCGCGTGGTGCGGGGCGCGGCCGGTGTCGACGAGGATGCGCATGATGCGCTGGAACGCGCGATCCATCAGCTGCGGGTCGGCCATGGTTGTCCTCCGTGCGAGGCCGGTCAGGCCTTGTCGGGCAGCACCGCCACCGCGGAGATCTCGATCAGGGCTCCCTCGCGCAGGAGCCCGGCCACGATCACGCCGGTGGCGGTGGGAAAGCGGTCGCCGAAGAACTCCCGGCGAACCGCGGCGGTGCGGGCGTAGTTCTCGGTGGTGGTGACGTAGTCGGTGGTCTCCACGATGTGCTCGAAGCCGCCGCCGGCGGCGCGCAGCAGGCGGCCGAACTTCTGGAAGATGTAGCGGGTCTGGGCCACGATGTCGCCCGGCCCCACGAGCTGCCCCCGCTCGTCGCCCGCGGTCGTGCCCGAGATGAAGAGGAGGTTGCCGGCCCGCACCGCCGGCGAGAACGTGTAGCGGCTCGGCCACGGCGACCCGCCGGTGATCACCTCGTACGCGGCCATCGTCTCCTCCTGGACGCCGCGGGCGGCCTAGCGGCCCCGCAGCAGGAACCGCTGGATCTTGCCGGTCTCGGTCTTGGGCAGCCGGTCGAGGAACTCGACTTCACGAGGGTACTGGTGGCGGCCCA
>Ga0207657_10000159_pt1 | contig 69260 bp, 68 predicted proteins | sample KBSC33metaG_FD_184316 | JGI IMG/M metagenome (GOLD analysis project Ga0207657, IMG submission 184316) | Corn rhizosphere microbial communities from Kellogg Biological Station, Michigan, USA - KBS C3-3 metaG (SPAdes) (version 2) | ecosystem: Host-associated > Plants > Roots > Rhizosphere > Soil ...
TGCGACGCTGTCTTCTCTTCGCCATCGCTCACCTCACCTCGCCCAAGGTAAAGTGTTGCGCCGATCAACTGACACCACCGTGGAAAGCGGACATTCCCCGATGCGAATGGGAACGCGCCGATTTCGCAGATCGTTGGCTCAGAGCTAACCGAAGGAGAAGAGCCGTGTCCGCAACCTCCGCAGCAACACTGCGTCAGTTACTTGAGGCCATCGACGGGACAGCGTCATCGATCAGGGTCACGGGCTCGATTGCCTGCCCGCACGATCTCCTCCTTCCGCCAGGAGCTGAGATCGTCGGCGAAGGTCCCGATGCAGGCATCTACTTCACGGAGAGTGGCGGCATCGGACTGACAAAAGATAATTCAGTGCGGTCGCTGCGTCTCGTTACCGCGCCTGATGCCCGCTCCATCTTCCTCCGCGCGAGCACGCCGGACCTCGGGACAATTAGACTCGACGATTTAACTACGGTGGGACAAATCGGTCTTGTCGCACGCGTCGGAACGGAGAAAGGGCGCGTCGAAGCGCGCAATGTTCACGTCGGTTTCGCCGACGCGAGGCGCTTCCTTGAACAGCCGCAAAAGTATGGCGTCAATGTTCTCCAAGGGGCATTCACGCTGTTCAATCAAAATGGATCGACGTCGAGCAAGCTGACCGCGACGCTGGAGAATATCTCGGCGGGCTCGGCTTCCGCGCCGGTGATGGGAAGCGGCATTTTCGTAGGCGGCTTCGGTGATACTGGCGGCACCTTGGATATTGATCGTCTGACCACTGGCGAAGTGCATTCAACAGGTATGCTGCCGTTTGGCGTCGCGGACTTCATCACCGGCGGGGTGTTCGTTCTGTTCGGCTGCACTGTGGATCGGCTGATCAACGAGGGCCCTGTGAGAACCTACGGTGTGAACGACATGGTTCTGGATAATTGGGGGCATGTTCGAAACTGGGTCGCGAAGGACGTCATCGAGAGCTTCGGACCATCGGGCATCGGCTTTGTGAATTTCGGCACTGTAGACCAGTTTCGCGCGGAAGCTCCGATCATCACGCATGGGCTCGGCGCGCGGGGCTTCAACCAATACGATGGCACGGTCGAAAACCTCCAACTCCGCTCGATCGAAACTTTCGGGGACGGGTCGATTGGCGCGCAAATTTCAAAGCCCGTCGGCACCATTCGTGTGGACGAACACATCCGAACCCACGGCGGCGTTGGACCTTCCTTGATCAAAGGTGTGATCACGGATCTCGCTGCTGAAGCCTTCAGCGTGAAACCCGCTGGCCAGGTTCGTAACTTGATCGTGGGTGGCGACATCTCGACGGACGGGGAGAAGGTCGACGCCTTTACCGTCGACGGTGGGAGCATCGACAAGATGTCGATGGCCGGGAGGATAACTGCCAACGGCAAAGGAAGTCAGCCGACGAGAGTTGAAAATGGTGGTCGCGCGCCGATTGAAGAACGACAACGGCTGCCTGCATAGCGCGTCGAAAGGATCGATGCGTGAATGTTTCCTACACGCGTGAAGTGGACGCCAGGTCGCACGGCCGCGCGTGCACGCTTTCGGGTGCTGGGGCCAGATCCGCTGAGGACAGGGAGCGCGCAGTGGAGTCAGCCCCAATGTCCGCAACGGGTCGAAAGCGGACATTGCAGTTCCCATATCGTCGCTAGCTTCCTTCCCGCCGCCACCCTGCTAAATCCCATCCCTTCATGCCTGACGTATCCACGCCCCCCGCGAGCCCGCACCTCTATCTGGTCGACGGGTCGAGCTACATCTTCCGCGCCTATCACCGGCTGCCGCCGCTCACCAACCGGCACGGCCAGCCGGCCGGCGCGGTCTATGGCTATACGACGATGCTGTGGAAGCTCGCCGACGGGCTCAACAAGGCCGACGGGCCGACCCACATGGCGGTCATCCTCGACGCGTCGGAGCACACGTTCCGCAATGAAATGTACGACCAGTACAAGGCGCACCGGCCGCCGCCGCCCGAGGATCTGGTCCCGCAATTCCCGCTGATCCGGGTCGCCACCCGCGCTTTCTCGATTCCGTGCATCGAGGAAGCGGGGCTGGAGGCGGACGACATCATCGCCTGCTACGTCCACGAGGCGAAGCGGGCGGGGTGGAAGGTGACCATCGTCAGCTCCGACAAGGATCTGATGCAGCTAGTCGAGGACGGCCAGGTCGACATGCTCGACACGATGAACGACCGCCGGATCGACAGCGCCTATGTGCGCGAGAAGTTCGGGGTCGGCCCCACCGAGCTTGGCGACGTGCTGGCGCTGATGGGCGACAAGGTTGACAATATCCCGGGGGTGCCCGGCATCGGCCCCAAGACGGCGTCGCAGCTGATCGCCGAGTTCGGATCGCTGGAGGCGGTGCTCGCCAACGCCGGGACCATCGCCAAGCCCAAGCTCAAGCAGTCGCTGATTGACCATGCCGACGCAGCGCGGCTGTCGCGCAAGCTGGTCGAGCTGGTGTGCGACGCGAAGTTGCCGCAGCCGCTCGACGAGCTGGCGCTCAAGGGCATTCCCAAGGAGCCGTTGCAGGAGTTCCTGGAGGAGCAGGGGTTCAAGTCGCTTCTCAACCGGCTGACCGGCGGCGTCGGGCCGACTTCGGGGCGAAGCAGCAGCGGCGGCGGGCTCGACCTGGCGGCGGCGACGATCGCTTCGGCCCCGGCGGGGCAAGCGGAGCCGGAGGCGATCAGCGTCGATCGGTCGAAATACGAGACGGTGACCGAGGTCGAATCGCTCGACCGCTGGATCGCGGAAGCGACGGCGCTCGGAGTCGTGGCGGTCGATACCGAAACCGATTGCATCGACTGCATCGTCGCCCGGCTCGCCGGGGTCAGCCTCGCGACCGGGCCGAACCGGGCCTGCTACATCCCCGTCGGGCATAGCGGGGCGGACCTGTATTCGGACGCCCCCAGCCAGTTGCCGATGGCGCTGGTGCTGGAGAAACTGAAGCCGCTGATGGAGGACCCGGCCGTCCTCAAGATCGGGCACAATTTCAAGTACGACTGGGTGATGTTCGACAAGGCGGGGATCGACACCGCGCCGGTCGACGACACGATGGTGATGAGCTTCGATCTCGACGCGGGACGCACCCTCGGCGGGCACGGGCTCGACGAGCTGGCGAAGCAATATTTCGACCACGAGTGCATCACCTTCAAGCAAGTGTGCGGGACCGGCAGGAGCCAGACCACCTTCGACAAGGTGCCGCTGAAGCAAGCGACCGAATATGCGGCCGAGGACGCCGATATCACGCTTCGGCTGTGGCAGCGGCTGAAGCCGCGGCTGGCAGCCGACTTGGTCACCCGGGTTTACGAGCGGGTCGACCGGCCGCTGGTTCCAGTGATTGGCCGGATGGAGCGGCGCGGAATCAAGGTCGACCGCGACTATCTCGCCAAATTGAGCCGCGATTTCGCCGAGGAGATCGTCAAGCTTGAGGAGCGGATCTACGAGGCGGCGTGCGGGCCGTTTACCATCGGATCGCCGCAGCAGCTCGGCGAGGTGCTGTATGGCCGGCTTGGCCTCAAGGGCGGGCGAAAGGGCAAGAGCGGCCAATATTCGACCGACGTCAACGAGCTCGAGCGGCTGGCGGGCGAAGGCGTGGAGTGCGCTCGGCTGGTGCTCGACTGGAGGCAGCTGAGCAAGCTCAAGAGCACGTACACCGACGCCTTGCAGGCGCAGATCAACCCGGAGACGGGGCGGGTGCACACCAGCTTCAGCCTTGCGGGCGCGCAGACCGGGCGGCTGGCGTCGAACGACCCCAATTTGCAGAACATCCCGATCCGCACCGAAATCGGTCGCAAGATCCGCGATGCCTTCGTCGCCGAGCCGGGCAATGTGCTGATGAGCGCCGACTACAGCCAGATCGAGCTGCGGCTGGCGGCGCACATGGCCGATGTTCCACAATTGAAGGCGGCTTTCCGCGAGGGCGCGGACATCCACAGCCTGACCGCCGAGGAATTGTTCGGATCGGCCGACCGCGACAATCGCAACAAGGCGAAGACGGTCAATTTCGCGATCCTCTACGGGATTTCGTCCTGGGGCCTGGCCGGGCGGCTCGGCATTTCCAAGGACGAGGGCAAAGCGATCATCGACCGCTATTTCGAACGCTTCCCCGGAATCCGCACCTATATCGAGCAGACTCTCCAGTTCGTCCGCGAGAATGGCTTCACCCGCACCCTGTTCGGACGGAAGACCCATTTCCCCAACATCCGCGCCGGTAATCCGTCGATCCGCGGCGGCGCCGAGCGGGCGGCGATCAACGCGCCGATCCAGGGCACGAGCGCCGACCTCATCAAGCGCGCGATGGCGCGGATGGACGAGGCACTCGCGGCGGCCGGCCTGGAAGGCGTGAAGATGCTTCTCCAGGTCCACGACGAACTGGTGTTCGAGGTGCCCGAAGGCCGCGAGGAAGAGGCGGCGGCCGTCGTCCGCCGGATCATGTCATCCGCCGCCGAGCCGTCGCTCGAGCTTGACGTCCCGCTCGATGTGGAGGTGGGATGGGGCGAGCATTGGGGCGCCGCGCATTGACCGAACCGGACCGCGCGGCCGCGACGAGCGACCCGGGGCGGGATGCGGAGATGGCGTCGCTTGCTCGCGGAGGTCGGCTGAACGCCTTCGGTTTCGTGCTTCGTCTCGCGGGAATGGTCCCGTTCCTGTTTATCGGCGGCCGAATCTATGGAGCGGCCGCGCTCGGCCGCTTCGCGTACGCGGTGCTGGCGGTCGAGTTTGCCGCGCAGATTGCGGCGCTCGGCCTTCGGCGCGGTCTCGCGCAGCTCCTCGCCAACGGCAAGAAGCCGCAATCGTGGATCGTCGCCGACGCCATGCTGGTCGCGGCGATTGCGTCGGCGGTGGGCACGGCCATCCTCCTGCTGTTTCCCAAGGCCATGTATCCGACGACCCAAGTGCACGGGCTCGACCGGCTTCTTGCAATCACCGTCCTGGCGATCAGCTGGACGGACATTGCGCTCGCCGCCCTCGCCTATCGCGACGACGTCGCCTCGACCGTCCGTGCGCGCTCGATCGTCCAGCCCTGGACGATCACCATTGTCGCCCTCGGCTGGTCATTCATCTCGCTCACTGACGGGCTGATCATCGCCTACGTGCTTTCGATGGTGGCGGCCCTGATCGCCACCCTGATCCCGCTGATTCGCTCCTTCGGGCTTCCGCACGACTGGAAGCCCGATCTCCGCACTTCGTGGGCGACCGCGTGGCGCAACGTGCCGCTGGCAGCCGCGGACGCGGTCGAATGGGCGTCGCGGCGGATTGACCTTGCGGTGCTCGGCGCCTTCATGCCGGCGAGCTTCGTCGGAATTTATTATGCCGCGCAGCAGGTCGCGACGCTTCCGGCCAAGCTGAAGACGAGTTTCGAGCCAGTGCTCGGGCCGGCGATCGTCCGTCGGATCGTCGCCGGCGATCTCGCCTCCGTCGCCAAGCAGGTGCGCCAGGTCACCTACTGGATTATCGCCGCGCAGCTGGGAATCGCACTCGCCCTCGGGATCCCCGGCCGGGCAGTCATGGGGCTGGTCGGCTCGGACTTCACCGGCGGCACGGCGATGCTCCGATTCCTGCTCGCGGCCGAGGTGATCGCCGCCGCCGCCTTCGTCAGCGAGGCGGCGCTGATCTATCTCGCGCGCACCCGGAACATGATCCTGAGCCTATTCATGCTCGCGCTCGAGGCCGGATTGGCGGCGGGGCTGATCCTGATCATGAAGGGGGAGGGGTTCCCGCAATCCTATCAGGCGACGGGACCGGCCATTGGCCTGTGCGTCGCCCTCGCCTGCGCTTCGGTGAGCAAGTCATGGCTGCTTCGACGCAAGGTTCATGCTCCTGTCTCAGGCTGGCGCTGGGACCTTGCGTGGGCGACGGCGGCGGGCGTTGCCGTCGGCGGGACAGCTCACTTCCTTTTGCCCGAGGCGCTGCAGCTGATCCTCGGAGTGCCGGCGATCATGCTGGCTTTCTTCGCCGTGCTGTGGACCAAGGGCTTCGGCCCCGAAGACCGCGAGCTGTTCCGCTTGCGCAAACATGAAGTCAGCGACCTGCGTGCAGCCGAAGCCGCGCAAACGGGAAGCGCGGCCGGAGACGATATCGTTTAGCTTGGCCGCCCAGGTGATGCTCGCCTCTGCCCCCGGCAGAGGCTGCGCGTCACCTAGTGGCGAAAGTGCCTCGTTCCGGTGAACAGCATCGCCAGGCCGGCCTCGTCGGCGGCGGCGATGACCTCCTCGTCGCGGATCGAGCCGCCGGGCTGGATGACCGCTCTCGCTCCCGCCTCGGCCGCCGACAGAAGCCCGTCGGCGAAGGGGAAGAAGGCGTCGGAGGCGACCGCCGAGCCGACGGTTCGCGGCTCGCTCCAACCATTCGCTTCGGCCGCCTCGTGGGCGCGGATGGCGGCGATCCGGGCGCTGTCGCGGCGGTTCATCTGGCCGGCGCCGACACCGGCGGTGACCCCGTCGCGGGCATAAACGATCGCATTGGACTTCACGTGCTTGGCCACCGTCCAGGCGAACAGGCAGTCGCTGAGCTCCTGTTCGGACGGCTGGCGCTTCGTCACGCATTTGAGCTGATCACGCGTGATCCGGCCATTGTCGCGGTCCTGCACCAGCAGGCCGCCGGTAATTACCGCCAGATTCTGCCCCGGGCGCGCCGGGTCGGGAAGCTCGCCGGTCAGGAGCAGGCGGAGGTTCTTCTTCCTCGCGAAGATGGCCTTCGCCTCCTCGTCGGCATCGGGCGCGACGACGACCTCGGTGAAGATTCCGGCGATTGCTTCGGCGGTCGCGGCATCGAGCGTGCGGTTGGCGGCGACGATCCCGCCGAAGGCCGAGACGCTGTCGCAGGCGAGCGCCTCGGTCCAGGCGTCGAGCAGCGAACCGCGAGTGGCGACACCGCAGGGATTGGCGTGCTTGACGATGACGATCGTCGGCTCGCCGTCCCGGAACTCGGAAACCAGCTCGAGCGCCGCATTGGCGTCATTGAGATTGTTGTAGCTGAGCTCCTTGCCCTGCACCTGGCTCGCCTGGGCGATTCCGCGCGTGTGCGGACCGGCGGGAATGTAGAGCGCTGCCTGCTGGTGCGGGTTCTCGCCATAGCGAAGCGGCATCTTGAGATTGGCCGACAAGGTCCAGCTGTGCGGCCATCGCAGCCCCTGGTCCGAATAAGCGAACCATTGCGAAATCATCGAATCGTAGGCGGCTGTCCGGGCGAAGGCTTTTGCCGCCATGCGCTTGCGGAAGTCGAGCAACGTCGCGCCGCCATTGGAATCGAGCTCGGCGATCAGCTCTTCGTAGTCGGCGGGATCGGTGACGATGGTGACGAAGGCATGGTTCTTGGCCGCCGAGCGAACCATCGACGGGCCGCCGATGTCGATGTTCTCGATGATTTCGTCGCGGCTCGCGCCGCGCATCACGGTCGCTTCGAACGGATATAGATTGACCACGACGAGGTCGATGGGCGGGATCCCATGCTCCTTCATCGCCGCCGAATGCTCGGCATTGTCGCGCACGCCGAGGAGGCCACCGTGCACCTTCGGATGCAGGGTCTTGACCCGCCCGTCCATCATCTCCGGGAAGCCGGTAAGGTCACTGATGTCCCGCACTTGGGCGCCAGTTTCGCGAAGCCTTGCCGCGGTTCCACCGGTAGAGACCAGCTCGATTCCGTGCTTGGCGAGCGCCCTTGCAAGCTCATCGAGCTTTGCCTTGTCGGAAAGCGAAATCAGCGCCCGCCGAACGGGCACGAGGTCAGTCACATGTCTCTCCTTTTCAGCTCGACCGGCGGAACTGCCAGTGCACTTCGGCGCCGGATGCCGCCGCCTCGACATTGATCACCAACTGCATCGTCCGGCGGGGGATGCCCTGCCCGTCGACCATCAGGCTCTCCTCGACCCCGATTGCGGCCCCGCGCGAGCGGAAGTTCCACGGCGGCGCCGCGGGCGAGCGAAGGATCGCCCCCATTCCGTCGGCCGTTATCGTCGGCTCGATTCCGTGGGCAAGGTGAAAGCGGATCGCGAACGGCGTTCCGTCCTTCGACCGGCGCCTGCTTTTTGGAGCGAGCTCATCCGTTCCGCGCAATTCCTTGCCGTCATTGCCGAGCGTCAGCACCCGGCGATGGGTAAGGCCGAACGCGCGCGCATAGCCGTCGTGGCTGGCGTCGATCCGGCTGGAATCATTGTCCTCCGAGCGCTCGACCATCACGTCGCCGACGCCCTTGCCGAGGGAGCCGTCGGGAAGGATCGCCGTCGAGTTGGTATCGGCGACCGTGACCGTGCTGTGGGCGGCGGTGGTGCGCAGCGCATTCGCCAGATCGGCGGGCATGTCCGAAGGAAAGGGCGCGGGGCCGCCGCAATTGACGACGATCCGCTGGCGTCCGTCGGAGATTTCGAATGCGAGAGTCGACGCGCAGCCCGACCGGGCAGCTTTCGGCGGCGGGGGCGGAGCCGCGTCCATGACGACGACCGTCCCCAGCGCCGACAGCCGGTGGAAGCCCCATCCGCGTGGCTGTCGCAGAGCGCGGGCCCGAAGCCCGCAGCCTTCGATGATCGCGGTCAGCCGCGCCGAGTCTTCGCTATTGCCGCCCTGCCAGCTCGACAGGCCGCCGTCGCCAAGGATGACTCCATGAAGCGCCGACAGCGCTGCAGCGGCAGCGGTCTCAAGGCTCTCGGGCGGATTGTGCTTGGCGGCGAAATAGGCCGAGCGCAGGAGGCCCAGGCGATCGACCAGCCGCACCTGCTCGTAGGGTGTCCGGCTGATGAGGCCGCCGTCGTCCGACTGGGCCGAGCCGAGCGCTCGGCCGAGGCCGGATTCGCCGCGGGCGACCCGGGCGACCCCACCCTGGATGACGAGCGCCGCCGCGACTACTCCGGCCCAGGCGGTGACCCGCTTCAGTCCGGCCGGCGCCTTGTCGGCATTGGCTTCGAGATGGCGCGCACCGCGGGCGAGCGTGTTCAGGAGCGCCGATCGATAGCCGTTGTCGGTGCTCGACAGGATGTAGGGCGCGTAGGCCGTCCAGAAGAGGATTCGTTCGCCCCACAGCTCCGGACGCCAGGCGGCGTCGACCCGAGTCCCGTGCGCCAGCAGCCAGCGACCGACGATCGCTTCGACGAGGCCCGCCCCGCGCTCGCGCGAGGCCGCGGCCGCAAGGTCGCGAAGCCAGGAAAAGCCCTGAAGCTGCTCCGCGAGCGGGCCGTCGGCGCCGATCGCTGCGAAATCGAGATCGGCGAGCGAAAGCTGCTCGCTGCCGCAGACGAACCTGCCGGCAACAAGCGCATCGCCTTTGCTCCGATCGCCCTGGACGTGATCGCGCGGAACGGCGATCAGCCGAAGCGGCTGGCGGCGCGACCCGGTCAGCCTCGAGAGCAGCGACCCCTTCGCGAGCTTGCGGACAACGGCGTTCTGAGCCGCCTGGTCGCTCATCCTTCTCCCCGAAGGGCGCGGATGTTGGCGGCATAGCGGCCAGGTCCGCCGCGGAAGCTGGCGCTTCCGGCGACGAGGACGCTCGCCCCGGCGCCGATGGCGAGCGGTGCAGTTTCTGCGTCAATTCCGCCGTCGACCTCGATCTCGATGGAAAGGCCGCGGCTGGCGATCTTTTCGGCAATCACCTCGATCTTGCGAAGCTGGCCCGAAATGAACTTCTGCCCGCCAAAGCCGGGGTTGACGCTCATCACCAGCACCAGGTCGACATCGTCGAGGACGTAATCGACCGCGTCGGGAGGAGTGGCGGGATTGAGCGACACGCCGGCTTTCTTGCCGAGCGCGCGGATTCGCTGGACGGTCCGGTGGAGATGCGGGCCGGCTTCGGGGTGGACGGTGATGAGGTCGGCCCCGGCCCCGGCAAAATCGTCGAGGAACGGGTCGACCGGGGAGATCATCAGGTGGACGTCGAACGGCTTGCTGCTGTGCGGACGAAGCGCCTTCACGACCGCCGGGCCGATGGTCAGATTGGGCACGAAATGCCCGTCCATGACGTCGATATGGATCCAGTCGGCGCCCGCTTCGTCGATCGCGCGCACATCCTCCCCGAGCCTCGCGAAGTCGGCGGAAAGGATCGAAGGTGCGATGAGCGGTCCGGCCATTGGCCCGATTAGACGATATTAAGCGGCGCGGACAAGGCGCGCGGTGAAGAAGCCGTCGAGCCCGCCCTCGTTTTCGAGAAGGCCGGGAAGGATTCGCACGCAGCCCTTGACTACTGGCGTCACGAAGTCCGGGAGCTCTCCATGCTCCGGCGGGGCGAACTGGAATTCGGAGTGCTCGCGGAGGAAAGCGGAAGCAATCTCCTCCCCCTCCTGCGGTTCGAGCGAACAGACAGAATAGACCAGCACGCCACCGGCGTTCAGCAACTTCCCGGCGCGAGCGATCAACTCCGCCTGGAGCTGCGCTGACTCGGCGATGATCCGCGGACGGGCGCGATAGAGGACTTCGGGATGGCGGCGGAAGGTGCCGGTCGCCGAGCAGGGCGCGTCGAGCAGGATGGCGTCATATTTCCGACCGGGCTCCCACGTCAGGACATCCGCGGCCACGAGCTCGGCGGACAGGCTGGTGCGATCCAAATTGTCGCGCAGGCGCTGGAGGCGCTGCTCGGAAGAATCGACGGCGGTGACGTCGTGACCAGCGGCGGCGAGCTGCATCGCCTTGCCGCCAGGCGCGGAGCAGAGGTCGAGCACCGTCTTCGCGCCGGACGGAATGAGCCGCGCCGGAAGCGAAGCGGCCAGGTCCTGGACCCACCATTCGCCCGAGCTGAAGCCGGGGAGGTCGGTGATTGCGCCCGCATCGTGGAGCCGGACATGCCGCTGGGCGAGCGAGAGTCCGCCGGACTTGTGCGCGAATGCCTGGGCGGCCTCGTCGGTTTTGAAGCTGAGGTCGAGCGGCGGGCGCGACGCGATCTGCCGCCGCGCAGCTTCGACCACCTCACCGCCCCACGCCTTGTCCCAGCGCTGCTCGACATCGGCCGGGAGATGGGGCGCGTCGATTTTCGGCAATCCGCGCCGGAGCAAGGTCCCCAGCACGCCGTGGACCAGCCGCCTGGGGCCGCCGTCGACCAGCGGCAAGGCGGTCGCGACGAGCGCGTGGTCGGGGGTGCCGAGCCCGATCTTCTGCGCAAGCGCGATCCGGAGCACCATCCGCGCCTTGCTGTCGTCGGGAAGCCTCGACTTCGTCGCGCTGTCGATCAGCGCGTCGAGGTCGGGCAGGCGGCGGAGGGATTCTCCGGCGATGGCGATGGCAAGACCGTGATCGCTCGCCGACAGGCCTCGCGCGCCCTGCGCTGCCGACTCGAGAGTCCGGCCGCGGCGGAGCACCGCATCGAGCATCTGCAACGCCGCCCTTCGAGCGCCGAGGCCTTCAACGCTTGGCATCGGCTCAGCCAAGCCCCATCTTGGGCACATGAAGCGGCCAAAGCATCTCGATCCGCCCAAATATCTGTCCAGGTCGCCGCCCGTGCCGGAGCCCGAGCCGCTGACCAAGACCGATCCTCCGCCCGGCGAGGAGGAGCGGCCCGATCCCACGCGCTTCGGCGATTGGGAGAAGAAGGGAATCGCGATCGATTTCTAGACGCCCTCGCTCTTGGGCGGACGGGCGAGGAGTTGTTCGACCACCGATTCCACGGCTGCACCCTTGAGCAGCGAGTGAACCGCATCGACGATCGGCATGTCGATCCCGCGCGTTTTGGCAATCCGCGCCAGCGCGGGGGCGGTGAACGCGCCTTCGGCCACGGTGCGGCGATCGGCCATCAGCTCGCTCGCCGAGCGGCCCTCGCCGATGCCCTTGCCCAGCGAATAGTTGCGCGAGCTGGTCGACGAACAAGTGAGGACGAGGTCGCCGAGGCCGGACAGGCCGGCGAGCGTTTCCGGGCGAGCGCCCATCGCCACTCCGAAGCGAGTCATTTCCGCAAAGCCGCGGGCGATCAGCGCCGCGCGCGCGTTCTGGCCGAGACCGCGGCCTTCCACCACTCCGCAGGCGATGGCGAGTACGTTCTTCACGGCACCGCCGATCTCGGCTCCCGCAACGTCATCGCTGCCGTAGATCCGGAAGGCGGGCTGGGCGAGCGCAGCCCGGAGCCGCTCGCCGACGCTTCGGTCTTCGGCGGCCAGCGTCACCGCGGTCGGAAGCCCGCGCGCGACTTCGTGGGCGAAGGTGGGGCCGGAGAGCACGGCGACGGGAGCGCCGGGACAGGCTTCGGCCGCGACCTTGTGCAAAAGCTCGCCGCTATGCTCCTCGATTCCCTTCGAGCAGAGCATGCGCGGAAGATCGCAGCGCGGTGCGCGCTCGAGAACCGAGCGCATGTTCTGGGCCGGAGTCACCACCAGCCAGGCGTCGCAGTCGCTGATTTCGTCGAGCCTGGCGGTCGCCCGGATCGCCGGGTCGAGCGCGATTCCGGGAAGGAACATCGGGTTCTCGCTGCTGGCGTTGACGGCGTCGACGACCTCGTCCTCCATCGCCCACAGCAGCACCTCGCGCCCCGCCTTCGCAGCGACCTGCGCGAGCGCGGTTCCCCACGCACCGCCGCCGATCACCGCGATCCGGTTCATGCCTTCACGCCCGCGCCGCGGACCTTTTCCGCGTCCGGGTCGAGTGGCCAGCGCGCCCGCGCCGGGGCATCGAGATCGTCGACCATTCCGCGCTCGTAGCGCTCCGCTCCGGCCCAGGCGATCATCGCCGCGTTGTCGGTGCACAGCCAGCCGGGCGGGACGCTAAAGGCGCGGCCGTTGTCGATGGCGAGCCGCCGCAGTGCCGAGCGGATGGCGCCGTTGGCCGCGACCCCGCCGGCGACAACGAGCGCGAGAGCATCGCTGCGCTTGAGCGCCAGCCGGGTGCGGTCGACGAGGCAGTCGACCACGGCCTGCTGGAAGCTCGCGGCGATGTCGGCGGGCGAATGGTCGCCGGAGGCGACAGCGCGCTGGACCGCGCTCTTGAGGCCCGCGAAGGAGAAATGCGGCTCGCCCGATCCGACCAATGGCCGGGGCAGCGGCACCGCTGCGGGGTCGCCCATTCTCGCCAATTGCTCGACCGCCGGGCCGCCCGGATAGGGCAGCCCGAGCAGCTTGGCGGCCTTGTCGAATGCCTCGCCGGCCGCATCGTCGATGGTTGTCGCAAGCCGCCGGTATTCGCCGGCGCCGAGGACTTCGAGGAGCTGGCAATGGCCGCCGGAGACCAGCAGCAGGAGATAGGGAAAGTCGAGGTCGGGATCGACGAGGCGCGGGCTCAGCGCATGGCCTTCGAGGTGATTGACGGCGATCAGCGGCTTGTCGGCGGACAGCGCGATCCCCTTCGCCGTCAGGAGCGCAACCATCACTCCGCCGATGAGCCCGGGCCCGGCGGTCGCGGCGACCGCGTCGATATCGCCGATCGCGACCTTGCCCTCGTCGAGAACGCTTCGGATCAGCCCGGGAAGGATCTGCACATGGGCCCGCGCCGCAATCTCGGGAACGACGCCGCCGAATGGCCGGTGCGCGTCGTTTTGCGAGACCACCGCCTGCGCCAGGATTCGCCGGTCGGTCGTGACCAGCGCGGCGGCGGTGTCGTCGCACGAGGATTCGAGACCGAGGATGATTGCCATGCGTTGTTTCCTTTGCCCGAACCATTGGACTAGTGGAAGCTGATGGCAGTCAATCCGAGACTTGGGACGCGGGGGTCGAAGCTGGCACTGATCCAGGCCCGCAAGATCGCGTCAGCGCTCGAAGTGGCGGAGCGCTGGCCGGCGGGCCATGTCGAGATCGTGCCGATCAAGACGAGCGGCGACCGGATCACCGACCGCCCGCTCGCCGACGTCGGCGGCAAGGGGCTGTGGACCAAGGAGCTGGATTCGGCGCTGCTGAACGGCGAGGTCGATTTCTGCGTCCACTCGATGAAGGACGTGGAGGTCATTCGGCCGCCGGAGATCCGCCTCGCCGCGATCCGGCCGCGGGTTTACGTCGAGGACAAGCTGATCGGCGCCGGTTCGATCGACGAGCTCAAGCAGGGGGCGGTGGTCGGCACCTCCTCTCCGCGCCGGGCGGCGCAACTCCTCGCGGTCCGGCCCGACCTCAAGATCGTCACGCTTCGCGGCAATGTCGACACCCGGCTGAAGAAGCTCGACGCGGGCGAGGTCGACGCGACGATCCTTTCGGCGGCGGGGCTTCACCGGCTCCGTCTCGACCATGTCGGATCGTCGATCCCGTTCGAGATCATGCTTCCGGCGCCGGGCCAGGGCGCGCTGGGGATCGAATGCCGCGCCGACGACGGCGACTGCATCCAGCTGTTGAAGCTTCTCGACGACGCCGGGAGCCGAGCCGCGGTTCTGGCGGAACGGGCGTTCGCTCGGGCGCTCGGCGGCTCGTGCCATTCGCCGGTCGCGGCCTTGGCGACCGTTAATCACAACCAGGTCCACCTGACCGCCGAAATTCTCTCTGCCGACGGCAAAGAGCGGGTCCGCGACGAGGTCAGCTTCTCAATCGGGCACGAGGAGAAAGCGGCGGGACTTGCCCGCGCGATGCTGCAACGGGCGCCGCAAGCGATACGGACGCTGTTCGCAGCCGCATGAGGCCGCTGGTGATCGTTCGGCCGGAACCGGGTGCGAGTGCGACCGCCCGGGCGGCCCGGCAATTCGGCCTCGACCCGCGCGTGCTTCCGTTGTTCGTGGTGCGGCCGCTGGAGTGGAGGTCGCCCGATCCGGCGGACTTCGATGCGCTGCTCTTCACCAGCGCCAATGCGATCCGCCATGGCGGGCCCGAGCTGGAGGGGCTGCGAGGTTTACCGGCCCACTGCGTCGGCGAAGCGACCGCGCAGGCCACTCGGGAGCACGGATTCGAGATCGCGAACGTCGGCAGCGGGCGCGTCGATTCGCTTCTTCACTCGCTTCCCGGCGAGCTTCGGCTGCTGCACCTGTGCGGCTTTCATCGGCGCGAGCCGGCGACCCCCGCCCAGACCATCCGGGCCGTTCCGGTTTACAGCTCCGACGAAATTCCCACTCCGAACGGGTTTCGCGCCGTCGAGCGCTCCGTGGTCGCGCTCCACTCGCCCCGAGCGGCAGCCCGGCTGGGTCGGCTGGCTGACGAGCTCGGGCTGGCGCGCGGCGAAATCGCGCTTGCGGCAATCAGCCCGGAAACCGCCGAGGCCGCGGGGACCGGGTGGGAAGCCCTGTTGTCGGCGCAGGAACCGACCGACACCGCGCTTCTCGCCATTGCCGCAGAGCTGTGCAAGAACCCGCGCTGATGGAGCGGGCGGGGACGAGAGACGCTATGGGCTGGGGAGCGCGCCTGCTGATCGCGCTCGTGCTCATCCTGGCGGGCGCCGCGGCCGCGACCTGGGGGCTGGCACACTATCAGCCGGCCGCGAAGCTGTTCGGAGTGGCCGCCTCCGCGCCCGCTCCGCAGCAGCCGAAGCTCGTCATCCAGCAGGTGCCGCAGCAGCAGCCCTCGAGCGCGGGCACGCTCAACCCGGCGATCGCCGAGCAGATCGGTCAGCTGCAGGCGCGGCTTCAAAGAGTCGAGAGCGAAAGCCAGGAGGTTCGGGGGACGGCCGGACGAGCCGACGCCCTGCTCATCGCCTTCGCGGCGCGCCGGGCAATCGAGCGCGGAGTCGGACTCGGCTATCTCGAACCGCTGCTGCTCGACCGCTTCGGAGCCGACCATTCGCAGGCCGTCGCGACCATCGTCACCGGCTCTCGAACCCCGGTGCGGCTCACCGAGCTTATCGCGCAATATCAGGACCTTCAGCCAGCGCTGTTGGGACCGCCGCCTAACGAGGGTATCTGGACCGGAATCAAGCGGGGCTTGTCATCGCTGGTGACAGTCCACCGCTCCGACCGCCCCTCGACCGAGCCGAAAGCCCGCTTCGACCGCGCCCTGTCGTACCTGATGGCCGGCGAGGTGGATTCGGCGCTGGCCGAGACGATGCGCCTCCCGGGTGCTCCGCGCGCCGGCGACTGGGTCAATTCGGCGCGACGCTACATCGCGGTGCACAGGGCGTTGGACGAGATCGAATCGGCTGCGATGGTGGGCTCCTCCCGTCCAGGCTGACGCGGCACCGCCGCGAAGGGGTTGGCACGGCAAATCGGCTATGCGAATCTCTCGGCCGACCGCACAGCAATGGTTCAGGCCTGCCGTGCCAAACCATTGCCAATAGGGGGCTTCCTGGGGGAGGTTTGAGGGCATGACGTCACTTTGGAAGCCTGTCGCGCTTGCGCTTGCGCTGGCCGGACTGACCCAGGTCGGCGCAGCTGCAATCAAGTCGGCGGAGACGACAACGCGGCCGGCGAAAGCGACGGCCAAGCCGGCGAATACACCTGCCCACACGACGCCGCGACCGACGCGGGCCGTCGCCGCCCCCGATTATATCCGCGACCGCGTCGACCAGCTCGGAAAGGGGTTCGACGGGCTCGTCGGGATCGCCGTCAAATCGGTCGACGACGGCTGGGAGACGGGCTGGAAGGACAATGACCTCTATCCGCAGCAGAGCGTTTCCAAGCTGTGGGTGTCGATCGCCGCGCTCGACGCGGTCGACAAGCGCAGGATCAGCCTCGACGACAGGGTGACTCTCACCCGGTCCGACCTGACTGTGTTCCACCAGCCGATCCGGTCGCAGATCCTGGACGGCGGCTACACGACCAGCCTCGCCGACCTGATGGTCAAGGCGATCACCACCAGCGACAACACCGCCAACGACAAGCTCATGCGCTCGGTCGGCGGGCCCGACGCGGTTCGCAGGATGATCGCATCGAAGCGTCTGGGAGCGATCCGCTTCGCCGACGGCGAGCGTTCGCTGCAGAGCAGGATCGCCGGGCTGATCTGGTCGCCCAGCTACTCGATCGGCAATGCCTTCTTCGAAGCACGCGACGCCCTTCCCCATTCGGTGCGCAAAGCGGCTTTCAACCGCTACATCGCCGATCCATATGACGGCGCGGCGCCGAGCGCGATCGTCGGGGCCCTGGCGCGGCTCAAGAAGGGCGAGCTCCTGTCGCCCGAATCGACCGCCCGGCTGCTCAACATCATGGGCAACACGCGCACCGGGCCGAACCGGCTGAGGGGCGGGCTCCAGCCTGGCTGGAGTCTCAGCCACAAGACCGGAACCGGGCAGGAGCTGGACGGGATCCAGGCCGGCTATAACGACATCGGAATCCTGACTGCGCCCGATGGCCGGAGCTATACGGTCGCGGTGATGATCAAGAAAACCTCGACCCCGCTGATCGTTCGGATGACCTTGATGAACGACGTCGTCAAAGCCGTTATCCAGCAGCACGACATGGCGAAGGGAAACGCTTACGCGCCCTGACTCCATCACGGTGGCGCAGCGCCTTGGCCTGACACCCGGGGTCCAGAAGGTCCCGAGCCCCAAGCTCGACCTGTTCATCGTCCGCAACTTTCTCGGCGCCGATATCTGCGCGGCGCTGATCGAGCGGATCGACGCGCGGCGGCGGCCGTCGGAAATCGCCGACGACATCGGCGTTGCCGGCTTCCGGACAAGCGAGACCTGCGATCTAGATTCGAGCGACCCCCTGGTTGCGGAGGTGGACCGGAAACTCACCGGGCTGCTGGGCATTCCGGCCTCCTACGGAGAGCCCATCCAGGGCCAGCGCTACGCGCCCGGCCAGGAATTCAAGGCGCATACCGATACGTTCGAGCCCGGCGGCTATGATTTCTACGTTCACACCGCCGAAACGGGGCAGCGCACCTGGACCGCCATGGCCTATCTGAACGAGCCGGAGGACGGAGGCGCAACGCGCTTCAAGCTCATCGGCAAGACCATCCGGCCGGAAATTGGAAAGCTGGTCGCCTGGGATAATCTGGGGCCGGACTGGCACCCGAACCCGGCGACTCTTCACCAGGGAATGAAGGTCCGGCGGGGAACCAAATATATCATCACGAAGTGGTTCCGCGAACGGTCCGGGCCCTGAGATTTCAGGGCGATCGCGGCGAGCTGATCGTGACCGGCACTCTCACGTCGCGGCGCTGCGAATAATCGGCCCAGGTCAGCGCGATCAGGATCAGCAGCCAGAAGAATCCGGCCGCCGCGAACGCTCGAGTGAGGCCAGCGCTGCCCTTGAGCTCCATGAAGAACCACAGGACGAGGACGGCCTTGGCGACGGCGATGGCGAGCGCGATCGCGAGGTTGGCGGAGCCCAGCTGGACGAAGGCCATCGTCGTCGTCAGCGCGAGGAGCGCGAACAAGGCGAGCCAGACCTTGAGGACCATTCTGCCTGCTCGGCTCACCCGTTCCTCCCGGCGAGGTAGATGAGCGGGAAAAGGAAAATCCAGACGATGTCGACGAAGTGCCAGTAGAGCCCGAGGATTCGGATCGAGAGGCCGTCCGGCAGCCGGTCGCGGGCGATGGCGATCGCCGCGAACAGGACGAAGCCGATGCCGATCAGAAGGTGAAGCGCGTGAAGCCCGGTCGCGCAAAAATACCAGGTGAAGAACAGCTCGGTTGCACCCCCGTATCTGGCGCCGTCGAAATCGAGCGCCGGGACGAGATGCTCGCGATATTCGAGCAGATATTCGTAGGATTTGATGGCGACGAACAGCAGCCCGAGCGCGGCCGTTGCCGCCAGCCACAAGCACGCCGCCCGCCTGGCCTTGGATTCCTGCGACCACACCGCCATCGCCATGCACGCGCTGCTGGTGAGGAGCACCGCGGTGTTGATCGTCCCCAGAACGATCTTCGTGTGCCCGGCGGCCGCGATCAGCTCGTCCCCGTACCAGATGCGGTAATTGAAATAAGCAGCGATCAGGGCTCCGAAGAACAGGACCTCGGTGGCGAGGAAGGCCCACATTCCGAGTGTCGAGACTTCGCGCGCCTGCGCTGCGTCGGCAAATTGGAACCCCGGCTCCGTGCTCGCCGCCCGATCAGACATGCTTCGCCTGCGGCAGCGCCCGCCCGCCTTCATATTGATAGGGCGCCCTGATCACATCCGGCGTCCGCTCGAAATTTTCGGGCGGCGGCGGCGATGGCACGTCCCATTCGAGCCCGGTCGCGTTCCACGGATTGGGCGAGGCGCGCACGCCCTTCAGGAGCGACCAGCCGAGGTAGAAGACGGGAAGCGCGTAAGCGACGGCAAGGATGCTCGCGCCCGCCGAAGAGAGAACGTTCCAAACCTGGAACTCGGGCGGATAGCTTTGATAGCGCCGCGGCATTCCCAGATAGCCGACGATGAACTGCGGAGTGAACGTGAGGGCGAAGCCGAAGAAAGCGAGGATCGCGGTGAATCGGGCCCAATATTCCGGGTACATCCGGCCGCTGATCTTGGGCCACCAGTAATGGAGCCCGCCGAAATATCCCATCACCGCGCCGCCGACCATGATGAAGTGGAAATGCGCGACCACGAAATAGGTGTCGGTCACGTGGACATCGACGGCAAGCGCCGCGAGGAACAGGCCGGTCAGGCCGCCGATCGTGAACAGGCCGATGAAGCCGAAGGCGTAGAGCATCGGCGCGCTAAACCGGATCCAGCCGTTGTGGAGGGTCGCGATCCAGTTGAACACCTTGATGGCCGAGGGGACGGCGACGAGGTAGCTCAGGAAGGAGAACGCCAGGCTGGCGAAGAGCGCCTGGCCGGCGACGAACATGTGGTGGCCCCAGACGAGGAAGCCGATCACTCCGATGGCGATGCTCGCCCAGACGACGAAATGATAGCCGAACAGCCGATTGCGCGAGAACACCGGGATGATCTCGCTGATCAGCCCCATCGACGGCAGGATCATGATGTAGACCGCCGGGTGGCTGTAGAACCAGAACATGTGCTGGAAGAGCAAAGGATCGCCGCCCAGTGCCGGGCTGAAGATGCCGACGTGGAAGACTCGCTCGACGAGCAGCATCGCCAGAGTCATCGCCAGCACCGGGGTGGCGAGCACGAGGATTACGCTGGTCGTGTAGGTCGACCAGACGAAGACGGGCAGCCGGTACCAGGTCATCCCGGGCGCGCGGAGCTTGTGCACCGTGACGATGAAGTTGAGGCCGGTGAGGATCGAGGAGAAGCCGGACAGGAAGATGCCGCTGATGGCGAGGATCACGTAACCGGTGGCGTAGAAGGTCGAATAAGGCTCGTAGAACGTCCAGCCGGTGTCGATTCCGCCGAGCAGAAGCGAGGTGATCGTCAGGGCTCCCCCGGCGATGAACAGGTACCAGCTGGCGAGGTTGAGGCGCGGGAAGGCGAGGTCCTTGGCGCCGATCATCAGCGGAATCATGAAATTGCCCATCGTCGTCGGGATCGACGGGATGAGGAAGAACCAGACCATGATGACGCCGTGCATGGTGAACAGGCGATTGTAGGTGTCGGGGCTTGCGAACGTTGGGCCTGGCGTGACGAGCTCGAAGCGGATCAGCGTCGCGGCGAATCCGCCGACGAGGAAGAAGAAGGTGATCGACGCGAAATAGAGGAGCGCGATCCGCTTGTGGTCGGTCGTCAGAAGCCACGAGCGGATTCCCACCGTCGCGTTGAAATAGTTGCGGGGAGGGGGCCCGCTCATCAGCGGCTCGCCCCGGCCGGCGCGGAGGAGCCGAGCGACTTCACGTAAGCGACGAGCTTGGCGACATCGTCCTCGTTCAGCTGGCCGGCGAAGGACGGCATCACCGGATCGTAGCCGGCGGCGACGTCCTTCTTCGGAAGCAGGATCGAATCGCGAATGTAGCTGTCGTCGGCCCGGATCACCCGGCCGTCCGACAGCGGCACCGGGTTTCCATAGAGCCCTTCGAGCGGGGGAGCGCGCACCGTCCCGCCGGGCTCGTGGCATCCGCTGCAGCCGTAGTTGCGGAACAGGGCCGCCCCCTGGTCGGCGAGAGTCCCGTGCCCGCCTTCGGTGCGAAGCCAGCCGGCAAAAGCGCGCGGCTCCATCACTGTCAGCCAGCCGCCCATATGGGCGTGGTCGGTCCCGCAATATTCGGCGCAGAAGATCCGGTATTGGCCGGGCCGGTCGGCCCTGAACGCCAGCGACTCGTAACGGCCGGGGACGACGTCCTGCTTCACCCTGAGTGCGGGCACGAAGAAGCTGTGGATCACATCCTGCGAAGCCATCACCAGGCGCACATCGCGGCCGGCGGGGACGTGGAGCGCGTTGATCTCGCGCTGGCCGCCGGGATGCTGGGCCTTCCACATCCACTGCTTGCCGACGATGAAGATCTGAAGCGAGTCGCGGGGCGGGTTGTAGAGCGTGACGTAAAGCGAGGCGCCCCACACGGCGAGGCCGACGAACACGAGCAGCGAGGCCGTCGTCCAGGCCACTTCCCACTCCCACGTCTTCGTCGTTGGCGTACTGCGTTCGACCCCGCTCCCCTCGCGATAACGGGCGGCGAACAGGATCAGCAGGAAGAAGACGAAGCCGGCGGTAAAGCCGGTGATTGCAAGCAGGCCGATGAACAGGAAATCGAGCTGGGCCGCATAATGGCTCGCCTCCACGGGCCAGAAGGGCACGGTGCTCATGCCGAGCGCCGCCTTCTGGCGAGGAGGACGATGACGAGCAGGGATGCCAGCGCGATCGCGATCGAGGCCCGGCGGACGATTCCGAGCACCGCCGCCTGAACCGTGCCGGGCTGCGGATCGTAGCCGAGGCAGAGGCAGAGCAAAGGATAAGCCGCGGGCTTTGTCGCGCCCGTGGCGGCGCTCTCGACCGCCTGCCGGAGCTGCCCCGCCTTCGCCTCGAAGCCGAGGAAATATTGCGCGATGCGGCCGCCGGGAGTGGCGACGACGAAACCCGCGGGGTGGGCGTATTGGTCGATCGAAGGGTCATATTCGTAGGGAAAGCCGATGGCTCCGGCCACTCGGCGCACCTGCGCTTCCTCGCCGGTGAGAAAGTGCCATCCGGCCGGCGACTGCGCTCCGAGGCGGCGCATGTAGCCGGCGCGCGCTTTCGCTCCGTCGACAGGCTGCTCGCGCGGATCGATGCTGATCGCGACGAACTGCAGGTCGCGGCCCGGTCGGAGCTGCTGCGCCTTCATCTGGGCGACGGTGCTGCCGAGGACGAGCCCGCACAGGTTCGGGCAGCGGAGATATTCGAGAAAGACGACGACCGGCTCGCGCCCGAAATACTGGCCGAGGCGGACGGGTCGCCCGCTTTCGTCGCTGAGGACCGCGTCGAGCGGAATCTGCGCGCCCGGGTGCTGCCGGAAGGCGAAGCCGGCGAATTGCGACGGCTGGATCCGGGCGGACGCCGGAGCGCTCGCGACGAGCAGCAGCCCGGCAATCGCCACTCGCAAGCTCACTTGCCGTCGCTCCACCCCTGGGCGGCTTGCGCGTTCATTGCCCGGTCGATCCGGACGAGCCGGCGCCGCTCGATCGCGCGATAAGTGGCGAGGTCGGTCGACGGCGCGGTCTCGAGCCGCGGCTGCGGCGGAAGCGGCTGCGTCGGACCGCGGCCGGGCGGGCCGAGAGCGAACGGGAAAGCCAGCGCCACTCCAGCGAGGACCGCACCGATCGACAAAGCAAGCCCGGCGGCGAGCGCGAAGAGCAGGCGCGGCGGCACGTCGGACCGCTCGTAATCCGTCTCCGGCCGGTCATTTGCCAATGGACTTCCCCGCGAGAAGCAGCCGCCGAGGACAAGGAACAGCCGGGAAACTCGTTCCGTTCCCGTGATTGACCAACGGCAGTTGAACGGAACCCGCTCCGCACCCGCTCCGTTCGACCTTGGCGACGAGTCAATCGGAGGAGCGGCAACGGGTGGCGCAAGTCTTCTCGCGCAGTGCCGACACTCGCTTCCGAGCCATCGTCCTGGCGATCCTCGCCCTGTCGATCGGATCTTTGTTCGTCGCCGGAGTTTATGCCCGATCTCAATATATGACCGACGTTGCGAGAACTCCGCTTCAGCCGGTGCCTTTCAGCCATAAGCACCACGCGGGCGAGCTCGGGATCGACTGCCGCTATTGCCACACCGACGTCGAGACGAGCGCCGGGGCGGGCATGCCGTCGACCCACGTCTGCATGAGCTGCCATTCGCAATTGTGGACCAATGCCGCGATTCTGGAGCCGGTGCGGCAAAGCCTGGCGCAGGATCGATCTTTGGTCTGGCACCGAGTCATTCGTGTTCCGGACTATGTCTATTTCCGGCACGACATCCACATCGCCAAGGGCGTCGCCTGCGTCGAGTGCCACGGCCGCATCGACCGAATGCCGCTCACCTACCGCGCCAAGGCGATCACGATGCAATTCTGCCTCGATTGCCACCGCGACCCGGCGCCGCGGCTGAGGCCGCGCAATGCCGTGCTGGATTTCGACTGGAAGCCGCCGGCCGACAGCAAGGCGCTCGAGCAGAAGTTGGTGCGGCTGTACAAAATCCATTCGCCGGAAGCGCTGACCCAATGCGGGGTCTGTCACCGATGAGCGCGCGCGCTCCCGACGGGACCGGCCGCCGCTGGTGGCAATCTCTCGAAGAGCTCGCAGGAAGCGAGTCCTTCGCCGAGACGATCAAGGCCGAGTTCCCGTCGCTGTTCGAGATGGCCCGAGTCGACCGGCGCGAGCTGCTTCGAGTGATGGGCGCATCGCTCGCGCTCGCGGGAGTAACCGGATGCAAGCCCGCAAAATCCGACGACGCCGTTCCATTCGTCAATCGGCCGCCCGGATTCGAGGAAGGGCGGATCGATCATTATGCAACCGCGGTCCTCACCGACGGTTTCGCCCAGCCGGTGCTGGCGACGACGGTGGCGGGGCGGCCGATCAAGCTGGAGGGCAATCCAGAGCATCCGGCCAGCCGCGGAGCGACGAGCTTCCTGACGCAAGCCGCGCTTCTCGACCTCTACGATCCCGACCGGAGCCAGGCGCCGCTCCTTCGCGGGACCACGGCCGACTGGGCCGACTTCGACGCGCAGATGCAGCGCTGGGGCGCTGCGTGGCGCGCGAACGGCGGTGCGGGCGTCCGGCTGCTGATCGCGCCCACGACCTCGCCGACGCTGATCCGCCAGATCGAGCAATTGAAGGCCGCGCTTCCCAAGCTTCGAGTCCATCTGTTCGACCCGCTCACCGGCTACGGCGCCGATCCCGTGACCGAGGCGCTGGGCGCCGTCCAACCGCTGCTCCGGCTGGAGAATGCCCGAGCCGTCGTCAGCCTCGACGACGATTTCCTCGGAGCCGGGCCGGCGCAGGTGGCGAATGCCGGAGGCTGGGCCAAGCGCCGCGGCGACGTACCCAATGCCGAGCGAATCCGCCTCTACATGGCCGAGGCGACGCCGACCTTGACCGGCGCCAATGCCCAGCACCGGATCGGGGTGCGGCCGTCGCGGGTCCCGTTGCTCGCCGCTGCGATTGGAGCGAAGCTCGGAATTGCCGGTCCGGCGAGCGGTCTCACTGCGGAGGAGTTCGGCTGGGTCAATTCGGCAGCGGCGGCATTGCTCGCCAATCGTGGCAAAGCCCTGCTGACGGTCGGCCGCCATTCGCCGGCGCCGCTTCACTCGCTGGCTGCGAGCGTGAACCAGCGCCTCGAAAGCAGTGCCATCGAGTATCTGGAGCCGATCGCGCTCGTCCCCGACGCAAGCTATCTCGACCTCGTTCGCGACATCGAAAGCGGCCAGGTCGCCGCGCTGTTCATGTTCGGCGCCAATCCCGCTTATGCGGGACCGGCCGATATCGATTTCGCGGCGGTCGCGAGGCGCATCCCGCTGACGGTCCATGCCGGAATTCATTACGACGAGACAGCCGCGATCAGCGCCTGGCACCTGCCCGTGCCGCATCCGCTCGAGGACTGGACCGACGCGCGCTCGATCGACGGCGTAGCGACGATCATCCAGCCGGTCGTCCAGCCGCTCTACGACACGCGCTCGCTGCACACGCTGCTCGCCGGATTCATGACGGACGAACCGCCGCCGGACGCGCGCGCGATCGTCAGGCAACATTGGGCGGAGCGCCTGGCCGACGAGAACGGCTGGAATGCCGCGCTCAAAATGGGGTTCGTCGCCGGGACCGCGGCCAAGCCGGCGACGGTTTCGCCGCGGCCGATGCCGATTGAGGTGCAACCGCCGCCGGGCGGAATCGAAATCGTCATCAGGCCCGATCCGACGATCCGCGACGGCGCGGGCGCCAACAACGGCTGGCTTCAGGAGCTTCCCAAGCCGCTGACGAAGGTCACCTGGGACAATATCATCGCGATCAGCCCCGCGACCGCCCGAAGCTTCGGAATCGCTGCTTCGGGCGAGCCGGCGAGCAACCGCTGCCCGATGATCGAGGTCGAATCCGGCGGCCGCACCGTGACCGGTCCGGCCTGGGTCATGCCGGGCCAGCCGGACGATGTCGCCACCGTCTATCTCGGCTACGGAAGGCGAGGCGTCGGGCGGGTCGGCAACGGGATCGGCCACGATGCCTACAAGCTTCGCACCGCCGCGGCGCCGTGGACGGCCACGGGAACGCTGCTCGCGGTACCGGGGATGGCGGTGGTGGCGACCACCCAGACCCACCACCGGCTGGAAGGCGGCGAGGAGGTTCCGTTCGTCCCCGCCGCCGACGCCCGCTACGGCGGGGCAACCGACGGCGAGAGCATCTATCCGCGCTGGAACGAAGGCGAGCGCGCCTGGGGCATGGTGATCGACACCGACCTGTGCATCGGCTGCAACGCCTGCATCACCGCCTGCCAGGCCGAGAACAACGTGCCCGTCGTCGGCAAGAAACAGGTGTACGAGGGCCGCGAGATGCACTGGCTGAGGGTCGGCCGCCTCTACACCGGACAGCCGGACAATCCGGGAACCATGTTCCAGCCGATCCCCTGCATGCATTGCGAGCAGGCGCCATGCGAGATGGGTTGTCCCGTGCACGCCACCGTCCATAGCCCCGACGGCCTCAACCTGATGGTCTACAATCGCTGCATCGGGACGAGGACCTGCTCCAGCTACTGCCCCTACAAGGTCCGTCGCTTCAACTGGTTCGACTATACGACCGACGCCCCGCCCTCGATCGAGGCGCAGCGCAACCCCGACGTCACCGTACGCGGGCGCGGCGTCATGGAAAAGTGCACCTATTGCATCCAGCGGATTCGCGGCTGCGCAGTGGCCGCCGACATCGACAATCGCGAGATCCTCGATGGCGACATCAAGACCGCTTGCCAGCAGGCATGCCCGACCAACGCCATCGTCTTCGGCAATCTCGCTGACGCCGGAAGCGCGGCGGCGAAGCGGCGGGCGAGCCCGCGCAACTATGCGTTGCTGGGCGAGCTCGGGACGAGGCCGCGAACCACCTATCTCGCCCGGATCGAGGAGGGGGAGGAGCAGGCCTGATGGTCGAGCGCGCCCTCCCCCTCGACGAGACCCTTCACGAAATCTCCGTCGATGTCGGGCGGGTGCCGCTTCGGTTCCCGGCGCGGGTGCCCTGGGCGATTGCGATGGTTCTGAGCCTGATGCTGGTCGGGCTGTTCCTGGTTTCGATCACTTATCTGTTCGCCCGCGGCGTCGGCGTCTGGGGGCTCAACATCCCTGTGAACTGGGCGTTTGCGATCCATCTCTACGTCTGGTGGCTGGGTCTCGGTCATGCCGGGACGCTGATTTCCGCGATGCTCCTGCTGATGGGGCAGGACTGGCGCAACAGCCTCAACCGCTTCGCCGAAGCGATGACCTTGTGCGCCGTCGTCTGCGCGGGGATCGAGCCGATCATCCACCTCGGACGGCCGTGGTTCTTCTACTGGATGTTCCCCTACCCGGCGACGATGGGCGTCTGGCCGCAATTCCGGAGCCCGCTCGAATGGGACATCTGGGCGGTCCTGACTTACCTCACCGTGTCGCTGGTGTTCTGGTACATCGGCCTGGTTCCCGATCTGGCGACGGTCCGGGACCGGGCGAGGCGGCGCGGCTGGCGGGTCTTCTTCGGGATCTTCTCATTGGGCTGGCGCGGCTCGGCGCTCCACTGGGACCGGTGGCGGCGCTGCTACCGCACTGTCGCGGTAATCGCGGTGCCGCTCGTCGTCTCCGTTCACAGCGAGGTTTCGCTGCTGTTCGCCTCGGGCCAGATTCCCGGCTGGCATTCGACGATCTTCCCGCCTTACTTCGTCCTCGGCGCCGCATTCTCCGGTTTCGCCATGGTGGCGATGATCGCGATCGTCATGCGACACACCTTTCAGCTCGGCGACCTCGTCACCGAGCGTCATCTCGATGTTCTCGCCAAGGTCCTGCTCGCGAGCGGGCTGATGACCGCCTACGGCTATGTGTTCGAGGTGTGGGACGGGCTGTATTCCGGCAACGTCCACGAGATCGCGACCATCCACGACCGCTTCTTCGGCATTTACGCGTGGAGCTTCTGGGGCGCGGTGTTCTTCAATTTCGTGCCGTTGCAGGCGCTGTGGCTCCGAAGCGTCCGCCGAAACACGGTGCTCCTGTTCCTGATCGCCACGTCGGTCGTCGTCGGGATGTGGATGGAGCGCTACATGATCCTGACCACCAGCCTGTACAAAGACTTCCTTCCGTCGAGCTTCGGAATCTATCACGCCAGCTTCTGGGACTGGAGCACCTACATCGGCATGATCGGCGTCTTCTTCACGCCATTCCTGCTTTTCGTCCGCTACATCCCCTCGATCTCCATCTTCGAGGACAAGGAGGTGCTTGCGCGCGAGCACGAGGAGTCGGGGAATGGTTGAAAAGCCGCTCGGAATTCTCGCCGAATTCGACAATCAGGACCGGCTTCTCGACGCTGCGAAAGCTGCGCGCAACGAGGGTTACCGAAGCCTCGACGCGTTCACGCCATTCCCGGTCGAGGGAATGAGCGAAGTCCTGCGAATCCGCGACCACCGGATCGGCTGGTTGAGCGTGATCGGCGGCTTCGCCGGCTTCTTCGGGATGCTCCTGATCCAGCTCTATGTGAACGCCGATTTTCCGCTCGACGTCGGCGGGCGGCCGATCCTCGCCTGGCCGGCCTTCTTCGTCGTCGATTTCGAGATCATGGTGCTGGGCGCGGTCCTGACCCCGATCATTGGCATGTTTTATCTCGACGGCCTTCCGCAGCTTTATCATCCGCTGTTCTCGACGCCGAGGTTCAGCCTCGCCAGCGACGATCGGTTCTTCCTCTACATTGATGCTTCCGACCCGAAGTTCGACAAGGAGAGTACGCGCGCGTTCCTTCGGTCGCTCGAGCCGGCGACGATCGAGGATGTGATCGAATGAGAGGCTTGCAGTTGGGAGCGCTGCTTCTCCTGGCCGGCTGCCACCAGAATTTGTCGATGAGCGGCCAGCCCAAGGGCGACGAGTGGGAGCGCTCCGAACTGTTCCGCAACGGGCGGGTGCTCCAGGAGCCGCCCGCCGGCACCGTCGCCCGCGAATCGGACACGCGCGATCTCGCGGCACAGCGGCCGCCGATGACCCTGGCGCTGGTCAGGCGCGGCCAGGAACGATTCAACATCTTCTGCTCGGTCTGTCACGGTTATGCTGGCGACGGCGACGGGATGGTTGTCCAGCGCGGCTTCCCGCGCCCGCCGAGCTTCCATTCGCCGCGCCTGATCGCCGCTCCAGACGCTCATTTCGCCGACGTCATCACCAACGGCCACGGCATCATGTACAGCTATGCCGACCGAGTACCGGTATCCGACCGCTGGGCGATCACCGCTTACATCCGGGCGCTGCAGAAGAGCCAAAGCAAGTGAGCCTGCGCTATGCCCTGCCGGCGGGGCTGCTCGCGCTGGCGGCGTGGGTGGTCGGCCTCCTGTTCGCCGCGAAGGCTGCGCTGCTCGGCTGGCTCGTCGCTTTCCTCGCTTTCTCGTCGGTCGCGGTCGGCTGCCTGGCGGTGCTGATGATGGTGGTGCTGGTCCCCGGCACCTGGCGAAGGCTGTACACCGGTCCGTTGCTGATCGGGTCGGCGCTGTTGCCTGTCGCCGCGCTTGCCGCGATTCCGATACTGTTTGGCTTGGAAACGCTGTATTCGTGGACCGATCCGGGAGCGACCGCCGCTTATCCCGCCTTCAAGGCGGCTTGGCTCGCGCCGGCCTTCTTCGTCGTCAGGCAGGTCTGCTATTGGGCAATCCTGCTCGGCTTGTGGATCGCTTTGCTGCTGTTTCCATTTGCCAGGACCGGCATCGCGGCTGTCGGGCTCATCGTCTATGCGCTGATCGCATCGTGGATGGGGATCGATGCCGCCGAGACCCTTACTCCCGATTTCCACTCCTCGATCTACGGGCTGCTGATCCTGGGCGGCCAATGGATCGCCGCGCTGGCCTTCGGTATCGCCGTGGGTGTCGGGGCCGAGGACAAGCCGCCGGGCCTCGCTGCCGCCGGGGCATTCATGGTTGCGCTCCTCGCCTGGGCCTACCTCCACGCAATGCAGTTCATCGTCATCTGGGCCGGCGACATTCCCGACGAGGTCGGCTGGTACGTCGCCCGCGGCACGCATGGTTGGGAATTCGTGACCGCGGCGCTGTTCCTGGTGCAGGGTTTCGGGCCGTTTTTCGCGATTCTCTCTCCGCGGGTGCGGTCCAGCAGAATGGCGATGACCGCGATTGCACTGGTGACCCTGGCAATGCGGCCGGTCGAGGCTGCCTGGCTCGTGCTGCCCCAGCAACATGGCGGATGGGCGGAGTGGCCGCTCGCCTTTTGCGCCCTCGTCGCAATGGCCGGGCTTGGCGCGGCTGCAATCGCAGCGCTTCGGCGAAGGCGGCCCGACCGGTTTCGCGGTGACCGCTTCTTCGCCTAGAGGACGTGAACCTCGAGCCTGTCCTCGGCGGACGGAGAATAGGGATCGGGCCCGCAGAATTCCTGAATCCTGGCGCGGTCTCGGACGATAACCTGGCGGCCCCGAACGACGAGACCGTTGTCGGCAAGAATCTGCAGCGTCCGCGATAGAGTCTCGGGCGTCATTCCGATCCGCGCGGCGAGGTTGCGCTTGCGCATCGGCAGCTCGGGAGTGGCGCAGGAGCTGCGGTCGACGATCTTCAGGAGGAAAGAGGCCAGTCTTTGCGCCGCATTGCGCGACTTGAGATCGAGCACCTGCCGAACGGCGACCCGGAACTGGCCCGCCATCGCCCGGCTGAGGTGCATTGCGAATCGCGCGGACTCGGCGGCTTCGGCCCGGACCCGCTCCGCATCGACAAGGAGCATCCGGCAGAAGCCGAGCGTTCGGGCAGAGGTCGTGTAGCGCTCCTTGAACAGTACGGCTCCCGGCATGAAGATATCGCCCGAATTCATCAGCATCACGCCCCACTCGCGGCCGCTGCCGTCGGAGAAAATCTCGACGGTGCCGCTGAGGATGACGTGGAGCTTGTCCGGCTGGTCGCCTTCGTGGAACAGCAAGGTCCCGGGCGGATAGCGCTGGATCGACGAGAATTGCAGCAGCGTCGCAAGCTCCTGCCGCCCCAATCCTGAAAAGACGGGGAGGCTCGCGACAAGATCCGTATCCGTCGTCGTCACGTCCACGCCTCCTTAATTCGGAGTCCCGTTCTCCGGTTCCGCGCCCGCGATAGGCCTCATCGCGGGATGAGGCCATTGGCGCAGGTTAGGCATCAAGGCGCGCGTCGCGCTGGAGCGGGCGAAGGGATTCGAACCCTCGACCCCAACCTTGGCAAGGTTGTGCTCTACCCCTGAGCTACGCCCGCTCATCTGGCGCTTCGGCCGCCGGACCGGCGGCAGGGTGGCGGGCGCCTAGCATGGGCCCGCCCCTCGCTGCAAGCTCGCCTTGTGAGGGGTGCTTGCCCGGCCCATATGGGCGCGCAGGCGACTGAGGAAAGGGCCGACGTGGCGACTTTGGGAATGAGCGAAGCCGAACGCGACGCGGTCGCCAAGCTGGATCGCGAGGTGATCCAGCCGTCGATGACGAATCTCGTCCTCATCGACTTCTGGGCGGACTGGTGCGCGCCGTGCAAGCAGTTCGAGCCGGTCCTCGACAAGATCGCCGCCGATTATGCCGACAAGGGCGTCAAGCTGGTTAAGATCGACGTCGATGCCGACAAGGTCATCGCCGCCCAGTTCCGGGTCCAGTCGATCCCGACGCTCTATGCCTTCTACCAGGGCCAGCCGGTCGGCGACCTCACCAAATACCGCACCGAAGGACAGCTCAAGCAGATCCTCGAGCAGCTGATCGCGCAACTGCATGTCGGCGGCGAGGCCGAGCCGGCCAAGGCCGAGATCGGGCCGCTGATCGCGATGGGCGAGGAAGTGCTGGCCGGCGGCGACCCGGCACGGGCGGCGAGCATCTTCAGGCAGGTCCGGGGCATGGCGCCCGATGACGCAGCGGCGGCCGGCGGACTGGTCCGGGCACTGGTCGCCGGCGGCGAGACGGACGAAGCCAAAGCGGTTCTCGACGAGCTTTCGCCCGAGCTTGCCGGCAATTCGGCCATTGCCCGGGCGCGGGCTGCGCTGGAGACCGCCTCGGCAGGAGCCGGCGCCGACCTCGCCGAGCTGGAGAAGACAGTCGCCGCCAATCCCGGCGACCTGCAGGCGCGCTACGACCTTGCCGGAGCTGCGATGGCATCGGGCGATCGAGACCGCGCCGCCGACGAGCTGCTCGCCATCATCGAGAGCGATCGCGACTGGAACGAGGGCGAGGCGCGCAAGCGCTTCCTGCAGCTTCTCGAGGCGCAGGGACTCGAAAACGATTGGGCGCGCGGCCAGCGTCGGCGGCTGTCGGCGTTGCTTTTCACATGAGCGGAGCGCTCCCGCTTCGAGCGCCGCTGTTTCCGCTCGCCGGAGCAATCCTGTTCCCGCGAGCCCAGATTCCGCTGCACATCTTCGAGCCGCGCTATCGGCAAATGGTCCGCGATGCGGTCAATGGCGACGGCCTGATCGCGATGATCCAGCCGCAGCTGGTCGAAGTCGAAGACGATTCGAATCAGCCGCTCTACCCGGTCGGGTGTGTCGGCGAGATCGTCGGCCTCGAGGAGATTGAGGACGGACGGTTCAACATCATCCTCAACGGCTCCAACCGCTTCCGGATCGTCAGCGAAGTCGATCTCGAGACTCCGTACCGCAATGCCGACATCGACGTCGGCGCGTTCGACGACGGCGAGCCGGAGCCGCTGGCGATGGCTGAGCGGGCCGAAGTGGAACGCGAGGCGCGGCGGCTCGGCGATTCGCTCGGCCTGGCGGTCGACTGGTCGGCCGTGAGCCGCCTCGACGACGAGCTGCTGGTCAATGCGATCGCCCAGGTGGCGCCGTTCGATGTCTCGGCCAAGCAGGCGTTGCTGGAAGCGGAGACTCTGGCAGCGCGCGCCGACCTGCTGGTGCAGCTGATGCAGTTCCTTCGGCTGAGCCAGAGCGGCGCCGACCTCCAGCCGACTCTTCAGTAGCTAGATCGGCAGGCCCCTCAGAAGCAGCGGGAGATCGCCGCTGGTGCCGCGCGCCTCGTTCATCAGCCGGTTCTTGATCGGCCCGATTCGGTCGATGAGGCTCATTCCGAACCGCCGCACCGCCGACGCGCTATGGCCGGGAACGCCATAGATCCGGGTCAGTCCGTCGGTCGCCATCGCCACCATCAGCGAATCGAGCGAGCGCCAGCGCTGGTAGCGGTCGAGCAATTGTCTGTCGCCAGGATCGAGCCCGAGGCGCGCGCCTTCGACCAAAACCTGCGCGAGCGCGGCGGCATCGCGGAAGCCGAGGTTGAGCCCCTGCCCCGCGATCGGGTGAATCGCGTGCGCGGCGTCTCCGACCAGCGCCAGCCGCTCGGCCGTGATCTGCGACGCATGGTGGAATCCGAGGGGATAGGTCGAGCGCGGCGCCGCGAGCGCGATGTCGCCGAGAAAACCGCCCATGGCCGCCTTCGCCTCGGCGGCGAAATCCGCTTCGCCCAGCGACAGCAGCCCCGGCGCGTCGTCCTTCTGGACCGACCAGACGATCGCGGAGCGGTGCCCCACTTCGTCATCGGTCATCGGCAGCAGGGCGAAGGGTCCGGTGGGGTAGAAGATTTCGTAAGCGACATGGTCGTGAGGCCGCTCGTGCCGGAGCACCGAGACGATCGCCACATGGTCGTAGCGCCATTTGGCCATCCGGATCCCCGCCTGCTCGCGCATCGGCGAGTTGCGGCCTTCGGCGCCGACCAGGAGCGGGGCCGTCAGCTTGCGCCCGTCGTCGAGTTCCACGACGACCGAATGCTCGCCCCGTTCGACACTGGCGACCCGCGACTTCCAAAGCAGCCAGAGATTCTTGCCCGCCTCGGCCCGGGAACGGAGCGCGGCGCGCAGGTGCCGGTTCTCGTTCATCCAGCCGAGCGGCCCTTCGTCCTCGCCCGGCTCGAAGGCGAGGCCGCCGGGATCGAGTCCGTCGGCGACCTGGATCTTCAGGATCGGGCAGCCGGGGACCGGGAAATGATCGGCGACGCCGGTGGCCTCGAGCATCCGCATCGAGCTCGACGATACCGCGCTGGTCCGGCCGTCGAACGTCGAGTCGAGTCGCCGGTCCGGGTCCGCCGGGTCGACGACAATCGCGGAAAGGCCGCTGCAGTCGAGCGCTGCGGCGAGCGAAAGCCCGACCAGGCCGCCGCCAAGGATGATCACGTCCGCACGGTCCATTGCGCCGCTCCACTAGCGCCGCACCGATGCGCTGGCGAGGGGCCGCGCGAGCCGACGTCAAGAAAGCGTTTGCCCGCGAGTCTCCGACAAGGCATTTTAAGGACGCGGAATTTTTCGGGGGTGGGGTAATGGCGACGGCGGCCGCGAGGCCAACGAAAGACCTGGGACCGGACTGGCGCGACAAGCTGCGCGAGTCGGTCAAGCGGTTCGCCCGCCGAAGCTGGGGCAGCGCCCTCCTCGCGCTCAGCCTTGCCGGCGCGGCGGCGCTCATCTCGCACAGCAGCACCGATCCGTCCTTCACGACCGCTGCCGGCGGCCCCGCCGAAAACTGGCTCGGCGGCATCGGCGCTTACGCCAGCGACATCGCCTTTCTGCTGTTCGGAATCGGATCCGTCCTGTTCCTCCCCGTCCTCGGCCTTGCCGGCTTGAGAATGATCCGGCTTGCGCCCGCCGGGCGGCTCGGCCGCGCTTTCCTGCTGGCAGCGGTGGCGGCGATCCTGATCGGGATCGCGCTCAGCCTGACCAGCGGCTCGGCGGTTTCGGGCCTCCCCGCGGGGTGGGGCGGAGCGGTCGCGCTGGCCGCCGCGAACGGGCTCGGCGCTCTCGTATCACTCATCCCCGACGCGCGTTTCGTCGAGCCGACACGGATCGGGCTGCTCGTCCTTTTCGCCACCGGCGGCCTCGTTCTCGCCTGGTTCGCGTTCGCGCTCTCCGACGATGAAAGGAGCTGGCTTGCGCGCCTATTCTCGCGGTCGCGGGAGCGAAAGGTCGCCCCGCGGCGGACCCAGGAGCCGCGCGAGGAGAGGCTCGCCGCCCCGCCGGCTCCGCGCCCGGCGGTTGCCGTCGCCGAGCCGGCTTCAGCCTTTGCTCGCGCAAAAGGCGGCGTCGCACGACGGCCGGCAAGCCAGCCGGGACTCGCGCTCGGCGACAGCTACGTGCTGCCGGACACGACTCTGCTGGCCAGGGCGCCCGACAAGGGAAAGACCCAGATCGACCGAGCGGCACTGGAGCGGAACGCCAAGATCCTGGAGGCGGTGCTCGAGGACTTCAACGTTCGAGGCAACATCGTCGAGGTCCGCCCCGGCCCGGTCGTCACCATGTACGAGCTGGAGCCGGCGAGCGGGATCAAGGCCAGCCGGGTGATCGCTCTTGCCGACGACATCGCCCGCAATATGCAGGCTATTTCGGCCCGGGTCGCGATCATCCCGGGCCGGAGCGTCATCGGGATCGAACTTCCCAACGCCAAGCGCGAAACGGTGACGCTGTCGGAACTGATCAGCAGCGAGGCCTTCGCGGATGGCGACATGGCGCTGCCGCTGATCCTTGGAAAGAATATCGCCGGCGATCCCGTCGTCGCCGACCTCGCGCCGATGCCGCACCTTCTGGTCGCGGGGACGACCGGCTCGGGCAAGTCGGTCGGCCTCAACTGCATGATCCTCTCGCTCTTGTTCCGCTACGGCCCCGACCAATGCAAGCTGATCATGATCGACCCGAAGATGCTCGAGCTCAGCATGTACGACAACATCCCGCACCTGCTGGCGCCGGTGGTCACCGAGCCGGGCAAGGCGATCCGGGCGCTCAAATGGACCGTCGAGCAGATGGAAGACCGCTATCGCAGGATGGCTAATTTGGGGGTCCGTTCGCTCGCCAGCTTCAACGGCAAGGTCCGCGAGGCGAGGGCAAAGGGCTCGAAGCTCAAGCGGCGGATCCAGACCGGCTACGACAGCTCGACGGGCCAGCCGATCTACGAGGACGAGGAATTCGAATACGAGGTCCTTCCGCAAATCGTCGTCGTGGTCGACGAGCTCGCCGACCTGATGATGACTGCCGGAAAGGAGGTCGAGTTCCTCATCCAGCGGCTGGCGCAAAAGGCGCGCGCGGCGGGAATCCATCTGATCATGGCGACCCAGCGGCCGTCGGTCGACGTCATCACCGGAGTGATCAAGGCCAACCTCCCGACCCGGATCAGCTTCCAGGTGACCAGCAAGATCGACAGCCGGACGATCCTCGGCGAGCAGGGCGCGGAGCAGCTGCTCGGCAAGGGCGACATGCTCTACATGCCCGGCGGAAAGCAGATCATCCGGGTCCATGGTCCTTTCGTTTCAGATGAAGAGGTGCGCCTGGTCGCCGAACATTGGCGCCGGCAGGGCCTGCCCGAATATGTCCAGGCCGTGACCGAGGAGCCGGAGGACGGCGACTATCTGTTCGACGGCCAGCCGACGGGGGAGGACGATCCGGAAACCCAGCTCTATCGCAAGGCGGTGCAGATCGTCGCGGAGAGCCAGAAAGCGTCGGTTTCCTATCTCCAGCGGCAGCTTCGCGTCGGCTACAACAGTGCGGCGCGGCTGGTCGAGCGGATGGAAAAGGACGGCAAAGTCGGAATGCCCGATCACGTTGGCCGCCGCGAAGTCCTGATCGACACGGATGGCCACCCGATCTAGCGCGGCTTGAGCCTGAACCGACGGGAACCCGAGGGTTCAGAGCGCATTCAAGAGGAAACGGCCAGTTTCCGGCGAAATTTCTTCAGGAGCTTAGCAATGTCCTTTTCAACCCGTTTGGCGCGCGCGCTCGTCCCCGCCATCATCATTGCAGCGCCGGTCGCTGCCCACGCGAAAGCGTCGCCGGAGATGGCGCTAGTCAAGACCCACCTGAGTGACGTCAGCTCGATGACCGCGAACTTCACCCAGACCGATTCCAAGGGCCAGGTCCTGAACGGGACCCTGCAGCTGAAGCGTCCAGGCCGGATCCGCTTCGATTATGGCAAGGCCAACATCCTGGTCGTCGCCGACGGCAGGAAGCTGACCTTCATCGATTATGACGTGGGGCAGAAGTCGAGCTGGGATCTCAATCGCACCCCGCTCGGCGTGCTGCTTTCCGACAATCCCGACCTCGACCGGATCGCCAAGATCCAGCCCAGCGAAGACCCGCGGGTAGTCGTGCTCCGAGCGGTCGACCCGTCGCACAATGAGTATGGCAAGCTGATCCTCGCCTTCATCCGCGACCCCGCAGCGCCCGGGGGCCTCAAGCTCTACGGCTGGACCGCGGTCGATGCGCAGGGGAAGCGGACGATGGTGAGGCTGTCGAACCAGCGCTACAACGTCGCCGTCCCGATGAGCGCCTTCACTTACGCAGAACCGAGAAAGCGCGGGAGGAGCTGAGGCGACCACCCGGACGCAAGACGCGCCCAGCTGCCGAAAAATCGAAAGTGAACCGTAGCAGATCGAAACCTGTTCATCGCGGCGTCAGATAGCGCGGTATAAAGACTGGACGGTTGTCGCATCAGCATGGGGTTTCCCCCTGTTACCCTTGCCGCGGCAACCCCTTGCGTGACGAACGCTAGGTCGGCCCTCGCACCATGCCCCCGGTGCGGGGGCCTTTCCATGGACCGTTGCGAGCAGCCTGCGACACGACCCTCCTTTTTCTTCCGGCCAAGGACAGGCTAAGCGCAGTTCCGTGACCAAACGGCTCAAGATCGCATCCTGGAACATCAACTCGGTCCGTGCGCGCATGGCGCTGGTCGAGCGGCTGATCGCCGAAGAGCAGCCGGACATTCTTTGTCTTCAGGAAACCAAGGTGCTCGACAGCATCTTCCCTCCCGACCTGTTCGACCGTCACGGCTACGTTCACCGCCAGCTCAACGGCCAGCGGATGCACCATGGCGTGGCTATCCTGAGCCGGGTGCCGCTCAGCGATCCCGGCCGGCACGATTGGCAGGACAATGGCGAAGCCCGCCATGTCGGTGCGCGGCTGGACTGCGGAATCCGAATCGAGAACGTCTATGTTCCCGCCGGCGGCGACATCCCCGACCGCAGGGCGAACCCCAAATTCGGCCAGAAGCTGGACTTCATCGAGCGGATGACGCGCTGGTCGGAGAAGCTCGACCGGCCGACCTTGATCGTCGGCGATTTCAACGTCGCCCCGCTCGAATGCGACGTATGGAGTCACAAGGCGCTGCTGACCGTGGTCAGCCACACGCCGGTCGAGATCGAGGCTCTTGGGCGGCTTCGGCAGGCTCACGACTGGATCGATGTCGGCCGCCGCTTCGTTCCGGCGCCCGAGCGCTGCTTCACCTGGTGGAGCTACCGGTCGCCCGACTGGACCAGGAACGACCGCGGCCGGAGGCTCGATCATATGTGGGCCTCGCCGGAGCTTTCCGGCCATATTGCGGCCCATCGGGTGCTCGAGTCCTGCCGCAGCTGGGAGCGGCCGTCGGACCACGTCCCGCTCATTTGCGAGCTCAGCATTTGACGAGCACCGCCCTGCGATCGGCCATCGCCGCTCTGAAAACCGGCAGGGCGGTACGGATCGAATCGACCAGACCGCTTGGTGTCGCATCGGTCGAAACCGCCGAGCCGGAGATGCTCGCCTTGCTCGACGCCAAGGGGAAGGCGCCGCTGCTGATCAGCGGATGGCGCGCCGCGGCGCTGTCGCTCGGCAATCGCCGCGATGCCGCCGACCCCGCCGCGCCGGTACTGATCGAACGCAGTGGCTGGCTCGACTCGAATGCGGCGCGGGCGATCTCGGACCCTGGCAGGGACCTAGACCGGCCTCCGCTCGGTCCGTTGGCACCGCTGCCTCTGGAGCAGATTGAGGAGGCAAAGGCGGCGCTGAAACTGGCGCGGCTTGCGGGGCTTCTCCCGGCTTTGTGGATCCTCGATGCCGAAGTCGACGCGACTCCGGTTTCGATCGCGGCGCTAGCCGCCGCCGACCCGCAGGCCACGCTGCTCGCCCGCGCTCGGCTTCCGCTCGACGGCATTCCCGACAGCCAGATCGCGGTCTTTCGGACCAGCGACGGACAGGAGCATGTCGCCCTCATCGTCGGCGCCTTCGCCGGCAAGCCGCCCCTCGTCCGGCTCCACAGCGAGTGCCTGACCGGCGACGTGTTCGGCTCGCTCAAGTGCGACTGCGGTCCGCAGCTGAAGGAAGCGCTCCGGCTCATCGCCAAGGCCGGCGGCGGCGTACTGCTCTATCTTCGCCAGGAGGGCCGCGGGATCGGAATCGCCAACAAGATCCGCGCCTATGCGCTGCAGGATCGCGGCCTCGACACGGTCGAAGCCAACCTTCGCCTCGGTTTCGCCGACGACGAACGCGACTATGAGCATTCGGCGGCGATGCTTCGCTCGCTCGGTATCGCGGAGGTGCGGCTGCTCACCAACAATCCGGCGAAGCTCGAAGGGCTTGAGCGTGCCGGAATCCGAGTCGTCGAACGCGTCGGCCATCACATGCCCGCGAATCCGCACAATGCCGATTACCTCGCGACCAAGCGCGAGAAGAGCGGCCACCTCCCCTAGCCTGCCTCGAACAGCGCCGTTCCGATCCGGACCGCGGTCGCACCGAGCATCACCGCAGCCTTGTAATCCGCCGACATGCCCATGCTGAGGCCGGCCACATTCTGCTCACGAGCGATTTTGGCAAGCAGCGCAAAGAATGGCGAGGGCTCGAGCCCGAGCGGCGGTATGCCCATGAGTCCCGCGAGCGGCAGCGGCGACTGGCGCACCGTTTCGACGAGCTTGCCTACGCCCGCGATCGGGCAGCCGCCCTTCTGCGGCTCGTCGCCGATGTTCACCTGCACATAGACTGACGGGAAGCGCCTCGCCTTCTCGGCCTCCTTTACCAGCGAATCGAGGAGCGACGGCCGGTCGAGCGAGTGGATCGCGTCGAACAGCCGGATCGCCTCGCCCGCCTTGTTGGACTGAAGCCGGCCGATGCAGTGAAGGCGGACGTCTGGATGGCTGGCGAGGAGCTCGGGCCATTTGCCGAGTGCTTCCTGAATTCGATTCTCGCCGAAGTCGCGCTGGCCGGCGTCGATCAGCGCCTCGATCTCCCCGCGGCCGCGCATCTTGCTGACGGCGACGAGGGCGATCTGCGAAGGATTGCGCCGAGCCACCTTGGCCGCTCCGGCAATTCCGTTACGGATCCTCTCGAGGCGCTCGGCAGCGGTCATCGCCGCGCTATAGGAACAGCGATGAAGCGCCGCCAGACTTTCCCCCGCCAGTGGTTGGTCGCGGACGGCAGGTTCGCAGACCAGCTGTGGCCGGCGGTGCGGGCGCTTCCGAATCGAAGCGGCGTCCTGTTTCTCTACCGGGACCTGCGCAAGGGCGAGCGCGCTCGAACTCTCGCGAAACTTCGGCGGTTAGCCGCAACGCGCGGCCTGGTCATCGTCGACGAGGGTGCCGGCGAGGTGGCGCGGGTCCACGATGTGAAGGAAATTCGGCAGGCGGGCATCGCCGGCGTCCCGATTCTCTTCCTCTCGCCGATGTTCCCGACTCGAAGCCACCCCGGTTGGGAACCCATCCCGCGGATGCGCGCGGCAGCCCTTCTGCGACTGACCAAAGCACCGGTGATGGCGCTGGGCGGAGTGACGGATCTCAGGTTCAGGCGAATTCAGCGCCTGGGCTTTTCGGGTTGGGCGGCGATCGACGCCTGGATCAGAACTTGAAGGCAGTGCCGATGTAGACGGCCTGGCTGTCGACGCGGTTGTCGGTCAGCGCCGTAAGCCGCTCGCGCTCGACCTTGTAGCGGACTCCGCCTGTGACGGAGATCCCGCGGGTGAGGGCGTAGGAACCGCCGACATCGACCGCATAATTGTCGGGATCGCGGAGCGCAGGAACGGCCGTGCCCGCGGACCTGTCGGCCGAAACCGCGACCCGGCCGGTAAAGCGCGGAAGCGAATAGCTGACTCCGACAACGGCGCTTTCGCGGCCGTCGACGGGCGAGCCCGCGGCCCTGGTCTTGGCGACGTCGCCGGAAACGGCAAACCGGCGCCAGCCGACCGCCACGCCGAGATTATAGCTGACCGGCGTCAGCGCATTGATTGGCGACCCGGCGCTGGTCGACGCGACCTGCTGCGGCGAGTTCGCCTGCGCTCGGATCGCGACTCGAACCTGCGACGGCCGGCCCTTGGCCGCAGCCGGGGTGAATTTGAAATCGCCGAGCGACGGCGTCCGGCCCGAAAAAGCGGCGGCAAGCCGCGGATCGGCGGTTGCCGGAGTGAAACCGAAATCGGAGTCGGCGCTGAGCGCGATTGCCGGCGGGCGCTTGCCCGATTCGCCGGCCGCGGGCGCAGGCGACAGCAACAGGCCCGCCGCGGCTACCGCGCCGGCCAAGATTGTCGCACTGAAGCGTCCGAAACTCACGTCGGCCAACTCCCTGTTCGCGAGTCCATATAGGCGGCGGAAGCTGAAGGTTCCATGACCGACTCGATTCGCCGCGAGTCTGTTGCAGATGCACAACAATCGTCGCGCTGCTTGCCCCGCTTGCGGCCTTGCCGTCAGCATCTATAACGCCGGTCGCACCAGCCCACTTGTCGAGGATCACAGATGTCCCGCCTCAAACTTACTGTCGCCGCTTTGGCCGTTGTCGCGCTGGCCGCATCGGGTTGCGCCCGCAATCGCAACCTGCCGACCCAGCTCGCTCCGTCCAAGCTGACGACGATCGGGGTCAATAGCTATTTGTGGCAGGCGGCTCTCGACACCGTTTCCTTCGCGCCGCTGCTCCAGGCGGACGCGAACAGCGGCGTCATCATCACCGACTGGTACGCAAATCCGAAGGCGCCGGGCGAGCGGGTCAAGCTGACGGTGACGATCCTGGGCCAGGACCTGCGCGCCGACGCGCTTCGGGTCGCGGCCTCGCGCGAGGTGCTGCAAAACGGCAGTTGGGTCGGGGCACCGGTCACGGCGGCGACCGTTCAGAAGCTCGAGGACGTCATTCTGACTCGCGCTCGCGATATTCGACGTTCCACTGTTCCTGGCTAAGAATTGAGGTCTGATATGACCGGCCGCTTCGACCCGGCCGTGGCGGATGTCCGCTGGCAAAGGCGCTGGGAGGACGAGCGCTGCTTCATTGCCGACACCGATAGTGGCAAGCCCAGGACCTACGTCCTGGAGATGTTCCCCTATCCGTCGGGACGCATTCACATGGGGCACGTCCGAAATTACACGATGGGCGACGTGCTCGCCCGCTATCGGCGCATGCAGGGTTTCGAGGTGCTCCACCCGATGGGATGGGATGCGTTCGGGATGCCGGCAGAGAATGCGGCGATGGAGCGCGGAGTTCACCCCGACGGCTGGACCCGCTCGAATATCGCGGCGATGCGCGACCAGCTCAAAAGGCTCGGCTTCGCGCTCGACTGGAGCCGCGAGATCGCCACCTGCGACCCCGAATATTACGGGCACGAGCAGGCGCTGTTCCTCGATCTCTACGAAGCAGGGTTCGTTTACCGCAAGGAGAGCGAGGTCAATTGGGACCCGGTCGACCATACGGTGCTTGCCAATGAGCAAGTCATTGACGGCAAGGGGTGGCGATCGGGAGCGCCGGTCGAGCGGCGCAAGCTGTCGCAGTGGTTCCTCAAGATCACCGATTTCGCCGACGAGCTTCTCGACGGGCTGAAGGCGCTCGACGCCTGGCCCGAGAAGGTGAAGCTGATGCAGGCGAACTGGATCGGCCGCTCCGACGGGCTTCGATTCCGGTTCGAGATCGCCGGCGAGGGCGCGGACTGCGACTACCCGTGGGTCAAGGCGGCGCTCGCCGCCGCGCCCGAAGTGGAAGTGTTCACGACCAGGCCGGACACCATCTTCGGCGCCAGCTTCGTTGCCGTTGCGCCCGGGCACCCGCTCGCCGAAGCCATCGCTGGCGCCAACCCCGATGCCGCCGCCTTCATCGCGGACTGCAAGTCGGTGGGCACCAGCGAGGAGGCGATCGAAAGCCAGGCGAAGCGCGGCTTTGCTACCGGTCTGGAAGCGATCCATCCGCTGAATCCGGACTGGCGCCTGCCGGTCTGGATCGCGAACTTCGTGCTGATGGAATATGGCACCGGCGCAATCTTCGGAGTGCCGGCGCACGACCAGCGCGATTTCGAGTTCGCGCGCGAGTACGACCTGCCGATCCGCCGAGTCGTCGCCCGTCCCGACCAGGACAAGGACAGCCCGATGGGCGACGAGGCGGAGCCAGGTGAAGGCGTCGTCGTCAACTCCGGCTTCCTCGACGGCCTGTCGGTCGAGGAAGCTCAGGACGCGGTGATCCGCCGCGCCGAGGAACAGGGCTGGGGCAACCGCGAGATCGCCTACCGGCTGCGCGACTGGGGCGTATCGCGCCAACGCTACTGGGGCACGCCGATCCCGATGATCCATTGTTCGGTCTGCGGCCCGGTGCCGGTTCCGCGGGACCAGCTGCCGGTGATCCTGCCTGACAACGTGACCTTCGACGTTCCCGGCAATCCGCTCGACCGCAATGAATCGTGGAAGCACGTGACCTGTCCCAAGTGCGGCGGCGAAGCCCGGCGCGAGACGGATACGTTCGACACCTTCGTGGATTCGAGCTGGTACTTCATCCGCTTCGCGAGCCAGCCGATCGACAAGCCGTTCGACAAGGCCGACGCGGAGAAATGGCTCCCGGTCGACCAGTATATCGGCGGGGTCGAGCATGCGATCCTTCACCTGCTCTACGCCCGCTTCTGGACCCGGGCTTTGAAACGGATCGGCCGCCTCGACATCGATGAGCCGTTCAAGGGGCTTTTCACGCAAGGAATGGTGACCCACGAGACCTATCGCGGAGTCGACGGGCGATGGTTGGCTCCTGACGAAGTGCGCGCGGACGACAATGGGCAGCTGATCGATGCAGCGGGCGCGCCGGCCAGCCGCGGCCGAGTCGAGAAGATGTCCAAGTCGAAGCGCAATACAGTCGATCCCGAACCGATCGTCGCAAAATTCGGAGCTGACGCAGTGCGCTGGTTCATGCTGTCCGACAGCCCGCCCGAGCGCGACCTCGAATGGTCCGAAGCCGGGATCGAAGGCGCCGCGCGCTTCGTACAGCGGGTGTGGCGGCAGGCTACGGCGGATCACGATGGCGAGGGAGAGGATGAAGCGCTCAGGCGCAAGCTTCACCGCATCATCGCTGCCGTCGGCGAGGCGATCCAGGGGCTGCAGTTCAACAAGGCCGTCGCCCAGATCTATGAACTGGTGAGCGCGGTCGAGAAGGCGCCGCCTTCGGCGACCCGTGCCGAATCGGTGCGGACGCTGGTCAGGCTTGCCGCTCCGATGGCGCCGCACCTCGCCGAGGAATGCTGGGACGTCCTTGGCCAGGGAGGACTCGTCGCCAACGCCGAATGGCCGACGTTCGACCCGGCCCTGCTGGTCGAGGACGAAGTGACGCTGGCCGTGCAAGTCAACGGCAAGCTCCGCGACACGCTGACTGCCCCGCGAGGCCTCGACCGCGCCGAGGCCGAGGCTCTCGCGCTGGCTTCGGAGAAGGTCCAGCGCCAGCTGGCGGGCGGAACTCCGCGCAAGGTCATTGTCGTTCCCGACCGGCTGGTGAATATCGTCGCGTGATGCGACGAGTCGTCCTTGCTGCAGCCGCGCTGCTGCTCCCCTCCTGCGCTCTTCACCCGCTCTATGCGGGCGGTACGTCGGGCGAGGTCGCGTCGACTCTTCGCCAGGTCGCCGTAGCTCCGATCCCGGGCCGGAACGGTTGGCTGATCTACAACAGGCTCAAGGACCGGCTGGGCGAAGACGGTGCCGCAACCCCGGCCTACCGCCTCGAGGTCCAAGTCGACGACGATATCATCGGCCTCGGCATCCGCGGCGACCGGGCTGTGACTCGCGAGCGCCGCACGCTTCGCGCGCGGTATCGCCTGGTGACGGTCGCGAACGGCCAGGTCGTGCTCGACGCGACCGCCGGATCGGATGCAGGAATCGATGTCGTCAGCTCGGAATATGCCACGGTCGCGGCCGAGCAGAGCGCGGCCGAATGGCTCGCGGATGCCGTCGCCAACCAGATCGTCGCTCGCCTGGCGCTCTATGCCACGCGCACATCGCCGTCCAAGTGAGGCCGGCTAAGGGAAGTCTCGGCCGCGCACTCGACCGGCCCGACCGCGCAATCCGCTTCTACCTCTTCTACGGTCCCGACGAGGGGCAGTCGCGGGCTCATGGCGAGCGGCTGCTGAAGGGTCTCGAGGCGGAGAAGGCCTCGGTTTCAGCGCAGGCGGCCAAAACGGACCCGGCACTCCTCGCCGACGAGGCGGCCGCGATGGGCCTGTTCGGCGGCAGGCGCGCCCTGTGGGTCGAGCCGGCGGGAGACGAAATCGCTTCCGCGGTCGAGGCACTGCTCGATGCGTCGAGCGTGGAAAGCCCAGTGATCGCGATTGCCGGCGGACTTCGCAAGACGTCCCCGCTGGTGAAGCTCGCCGAGGCCGATCCTCACGCGCTTGCGCACATTTCCTACGAGCTCGGTGAGCGCGATGCCGAGCGGGTGGTGGACGAGCTTGCGCGCGACGAGGGCCTGCGCCTGGCGCCCGGACTCGCCGCGCGGATCGCATCCGCGGCGGGCAATGAACGCGGGATCATCGCCCAGGAGCTCGCGAAGCTGGCGCTTTACACCGGAGCGACGAAGGAAGCTTTCACGCTCGTGGAGCGCGACACGCTCGACGAGATCGGCGCGGGGGCCGAGGGCGACTGGATGCGCCTCGCCGATCTCGCTCTTGGCGGAGAGCTAGAGCGGCTCTCGCACGAGCTGGACGCAAGCGCAACCGATGCGGAACCGATCACCGTGGTCCGGGCGCTTCAGCGGCGGCTTCTGATGCTGGCACCGATCCGTTCGAAGGTGGACCAGGGCATGCGGCCCCATGACGCCGTGACGTCAGCAGGCAAGTCCGTGTTCTTCAAGGAGAAAGAGCTGGTCGCCCGCCTTGTTTCGCTGTGGGATTCTACCGCGCTCGCACGGGTGCTGGAGCGATCCGGGGCGCTCGAGCGGCGACTGATGAGCGGTGATTCTCCCCCGCCGGCTGAAGCTCTGGAACAAGAGCTGGTCGCGATCGCCCGGACCGCTCGGCGCAGGTAACGCCTAGATCGTTTCGCCGCTCAGCCGCTGGCAAATCATATCCAGCTGCTCAAGACTGGAATAATGCAGCGTCATCGTGCCGCGACTGCCGTCGTTCGCGACCTTGACCTTCAGGCCAAGCATGTCGCCAAGCTGGCGCTCGAGCGCCGCAAGGTCGGCATCCCCTGCCCTCTGCTCGCGGCGCGCGCTGGCTCTCGCGAAGGACGTGCCGGCGCCCGGCCTCTCCTGCCTGGCGAGCGATTCCGCCTGGCGCACGGAGAGGCCGTTCGCGACGATTTCGCGAGCGAGCGCCCCGGGATCTGGCGCTGTCAGTATGGCGCGCGCGTGACCCATGCTGATATCGCCTTGCAATAGCGATTGCTTAACTGAAGCCGGAAGATCGAGTAATCTCAACAGGTTGGCGATGTGGCTGCGCGATTTGTGAACCAGCTTGGCGACTTCATCCTGGGTGTGACCGTAGATCTCCACCAGCTTCCTGTAGCCCTCGGCTTCCTCGATCGCATTGAGGTCCTGCCGCTGGACATTCTCGATCAGCGCGATCTCGGCCGACGTCGAATCGTCGATATCGCGGACGATCGCCGGAATCGTGTGGAGGCGCGCCCGTTGCGCGGCGCGCCACCGCCGCTCGCCGGCGACGAGCTGGAAATTTTCGCCGTCGGGGCGAAGCAGCACCGGCTGCAGGACGCCGCGCTCGGCGATCGAATCCGCGAGTTCGGCGATGCTTTCCTCGTCGAATTGCATGCGCGGCTGAGCAGGGTTGGGGCGAATTCGTCCGACTTCGATCTCGCGGACGCCCGCCGGTGCGCCTTCGCCCATGCTTTCCGGCTGGCGGACTGTGCCGGGCCGGGCGGCCTCGTCGAGCAACGCGGCGAGCCCGCGGCCGAGCCCGGAGCTCTTCTTGTCGCTCATGCCGCCTCCGCGGGGCGTGGGAGCCGTGCCATCAGCTCTCGAGCCAGGCTCACATAGGCCTCGGAACCAGCGCATTTGAGGTCGTAGATCAGTGCCGGAAGCCCGTGACTCGGCGCCTCCGAAAGCCGGACGTTGCGCGGTACGACGGTATCGAACACCACTGGGCCCAGGCAGGCGCGAACATCGTCGGAAACCTGCTGCGACAGGCGGTTGCGACGGTCGAACATGGTCAGCGCCACACCGAGGATCGCGAGGTCGGGATTGAAGGCGACACGAATCCGCTCCACCGTCTGAAGCAGCTGGCTAAGACCCTCCAAAGCAAAGAATTCCGCCTGCAGCGGGACGAGCAATTGGCGCGCCGCGACAAGCCCGTTCACCGTCAGCAGGCCGAGCGAAGGCGGGCAGTCGACGAGGCAGATATCCCAGCGCCCGGTCGGCGTGGCGGTCAACGCCTTGTCCAAACGATGCGCGCGGTCTTCCAGCCCGACCAGCTCCACCTCGGCGCCGGAGAGGTCGATCGTCGCCGGCAGCAGGTCGAGCCGCGGCACCCGCGTCGGGAGGACGCTCTCCTGGACGCTCGCAGAGCCGATCAGCACGTCGTAGCTCGATCGCTCGCGCTTCGACTGCGGCACGCCAAGTCCGGTCGACGCATTGCCCTGCGGGTCGAGGTCGACCAGCAGCACCTTCCAGCCAATGGCCGCGAGCGCGGTTGCGACATTGATCGCGGTGGTCGTCTTGCCGACCCCGCCCTTCTGGTTCGCGATTGCGACGCGAATCATCGCCCACCCCTCGCCTTTACATCCCGGAGCAGCAGAATCCGGGAGTTCGGATCGGTGCTGCTCGTTACGCTTGTCGCCTCACAGTGCCAGTTTCTCCGTGCCTCGGCCAGTTCGGATTCCGCGCCGCGCCCCTTGGGGAGAACCCACAGCGTTTTTCTTGTGGACAGATGCGTGGATAGTCTCAGCAATTTGTCGAGGTCGGCGAGCGCGCGCGCAGTGATCACGTCGAAGGCCCCGCGGACCTTTTCGACCTTTGTCGAGGCCACGGCGACGCGTGGGCCGAGGCCGAGTTCGGCAACGGTGCGTCCCAGGAATTCGGCGCGGAGTCGCCTCGGCTCGACCAGCAGGACGGGGCCGCTGACGAGGATCCCGATGACGATGCCTGGGAGACCGGCGCCCGACCCGATATCGACCCAGCTCGAACCTTCCTCGGGAGCGAATTTCACAAGCTGGGCGCTATCGAGAACGTGCCGTTCCCATAGTGATACGAGAGTCGAGCGGGAAACGAGGTTTTGCCTGGCCGATTCGGCGCGGAGAAGATTCTCGAAGCGCTCCAGCAGATGCTCTGTTTCACGTGAAACATGATGGCCGGTAACTTCGGCCAGGCGGTCGATCATGCCGCGGCGCGCGAAGCTGCGACGTGGAGCGCCGACAGCGCGGCGGGCGTGATTCCGGCAACCCGAGACGCCTGATCGAGAGTCTCCGGCCGGGCTGTGGATAGACGCTCGACCATTTCGTTTGAAAGGCCCGGCACCGATGCATAGTCGAAGCCGTTGCCCAGCCACACGCGCGAGTCGCGTCCGACCGCTTCCCACTCCCGTTGCTGGCGCTGGAGATAAGGCGCGTAGAGGCCGTCGGCGCGACCTTCTTCCGTCTCGGCCCATGGCGCCGAGGCTCGCTTCTCGAGATGCTCTTCGATGTGGCGGCGGCGGCGGTCGGACAGACATCGTGCATCGAGCGCGGCCCGGCCGAGCCGAGTCGTCGCATTGTCGGCGCGAAGGGAGAGGCGATACTCCGCCCTCGCCGTCATCATGCGATAGGGCTCGGAAACGCCCTGGAGCGTCAAATCGTCGATCATCACACCGATATACGACGTGCGGCGGTCGAACCTGACTGGGTCGAGCTCAAGCGCAAGGGCCGCGGCATTGAGGCCAGCGACCAGGCCCTGGGCTGCGGCTTCCTCATAACCAGTTGTGCCGTTGATCTGTCCGGCGAGGAACAGGCCGCGGACCTCCTGCACCTCGAGCGTGCTCCCCAGGCGCCGCGGATCGACGAACTCATATTCCACGGCGTAGCCGGGCCGAACGATGTCGGCGCGTTCCAGGCCGGCGATCGAGCGGACGAAGTCGCGCTGCACGTCCTCGGGAAGCGACGTCGAAATGCCGTTGGGATAGACCAGCGGGTCGTCCAGCCCCTCGGGCTCGAGGAAAATCTGGTGACCGTCGCGGCCGCCGAAGCGCTTTACCTTGTCTTCGATCGACGGGCAGTAACGCGGCCCCCTGCCCTCGATGGCGCCGGCGAACAGCGGCGAGCGGTCCAGATTGGCCTCGATGATCTCATGGGTTCGATCACTAGTCCGGGTAATGGCGCAATGGAGTTGCGGACGGCCGCTGCGGTCGCCGGTAGCCGACATCGTCCAGGGGTGCCCATCGCTCGGCTGGCGCTCGAGCTTCGACCAGGCGATCGTTCGGCCGTCGAGGCGCGGCGGCGTACCGGTCTTGAGGCGCCCCTGGCCCAATCCAATTTCACGGATTTGATGGGCGAGAGCGATGGCGGCACGTTCTCCATGCCGACCTCCCTCGACGATTGTTTCGCCGATGAAGATGCGCGCATCGAGGAAGGTGCCGGTTGCGATCACGACGGCTCGGCACGGCACGAACCCGGCGCTCGTTTCGAGACCTTCGACGCGGCCGTTGCGGACAATCAGCCGCTGGGCCTCGCAGACGAGAATCTCAACCCCGCTGTCGCGCACTAGTTCGGCAACCGCCTCGCGATACAAGCGCCGATCCGCCTGTACCCGCGGCCCGTGGACTGCCGGTCCCTTGCTTCGGTTGAGCATCCGGCGATGAATCGCGGCCCTGTCCGCCGCCCTCGCCATCAGCCCGTCAAAGACGTCGAGCTCACGGACCAAATGCCCCTTCCCAACTCCGCCGATCGATGGGTTGCAGGACATCTGGCCGATGTCCTCGGCGCGAAACGTGAGCAGGGCGACGCGTGCGCCGCGGCGCACAGCCGCGCTCGCAGCTTCACACCCGGCATGACCTCCGCCGATGACCAGAACGTCGTACATGCGCGCCCGCTTACAGGAACAGCGTTTCACGTGAAACACTCACGCGCAGACTGTCCGGGGGACAGGCGAGCATGAGTGTCACGCGCAGACTGTCCGGGAGACAGACGAGCATGGGTGGCAACGCTACTTGCCCAGGCAAAAGCGTCCGAACAATGCGTCGAGCAAATCCTCGACGCCCGCACGCCCGGTAAGGCGGTCGAACGCGGCTCGTGCCTGACGCAGCGATTCGGCGACGATGGCCACATCCGTCGATCTCGCGGCCTCGACCAGCGAGTCGCGGGCATCGGCGAGGCAGTCCGCCTGGCGCCGGTTCAAGGCAATCTCTCCGTCGGAGGGCAGGATGGCGCGAGCAGCCTCGACGATCGCACTGCTCAGCTCCGGAAGGCCCAGGCCCGTCACCGAGGACACCGCGACGGATCCGCCGGGCGTCCCTCCGCGCTCGGGCAGGTCGGCGCGCGCATGTACCCGGATGAGCCTCGAATGATCGGGCGCATCCTCGGGCTCGCCCAGCCAGACCAGCACGTCGGCAACCTCGACGAGCTTGCGCGCACGCTCGACCCCCAATTGTTCGACGAGCTCGCCCGTTTCGTGCAGTCCGGCCGTATCCGTCAGCCGAATCGGCACTCCAGAGAGCGCCAGCGGCACCTCGATATGATCGCGGGTCGTCCCCGGGACGGGCGTTACGATTGCTCTATCATATCCGGATAAAGCATTGAGAAGGCTTGATTTACCAGCGTTCGGCGGCCCCGCGATCACGACTCCGACGCCCTCGCGGAGCGGCTCCGCGCGCGGCCTTTGAAGCCATTGCGAGAGGTCTATAGCTAATGCGCCGCATTCGCGTGAAAGCGCCGGGTCGGCATCGCCGAGGTCCTCATCGACATAGTCGATCGCAGCTTCGGCGCGGGCGGAGAGCTGCAGCAGGCCCGCCTGCCAGCCGTCGATCTTGCTCCTTAGGCCGCCTTCCGCAGTCACGAGCGCGGCACGGCGCTGGCTCTCCGTTTCCGCCTCAATCAGATCGGCCAGGCCCTCGGCCTCGGTGAGGTCGATCCGGCCGTTGTCGAAGGCCCGGCGGGTGAACTCGCCCGGCTCGGCCTGCCGCAGCCCATCGATACTGGCGAGTGCCGCATTGACCGCTGCGACCACCGCCCGGCCTCCGTGGCAATGGAATTCCACCAGGTCCTCGCCCGTAGAACTCGCCGGACCATCGAACCGAAGCACAAGCGCCTCGTCGAGAAGTGCGTCGCCGCCATCCCTGAGCTCGCGAACTGCCGCATGGCGCGCGGGAGGAAGGCTGCCGACCAGCGCCGTCGCCGCGCGATGGGCAGCCGGACCGCTTACCCGAACGATCGCAATCGCCGCCGGCGGGCTGCCGCTCGAGAGCGCGAAAATCGTGTCGGCGGCCATGCCGGAGGTCCTTACAGCCCGACAGCTGCCCGGCAAACGATCAGGCGAACAGCATTCCCAGCCCGACATCCGGATGCACCCAGCCGTCGTAGATCATCTTGAAAGCGACGTAGACGATCACGAGCAGGCCGACATAAGCGATCCATCGGTAACGCTCGATATAGCGGGCGATGAAATTCGCAGCGAGGCCCATCAGGGCGACAGCAACGATCAAGCCGACAATCAGGATGCCCGGGTGATCTCGCGCTGCACCGGCAACCGCAAGCACATTGTCGAGGCTCATCGAAACGTCGGCGACAGCCACAGCCCACACTGCGGCCGCGAAGCTCTTCGCCGGTCGAAGGCCGGAATGCTCGTCGCCTCTCACCTCCTCGGAGCCGGTGGATTCTCCCTCGTGGCGAAGGTCGCGCCACATTCGCCACGCAACCCACAGGAGAAGCAGACCGCCGATCAAGATCAGGCCGATGATTTGGAGAAGCTGCGTAACGACCAAAGCAAAGACGATTCGCAAGACCAGCGCAGCGAGCACGCCGATTATGATCACCCGGCGCCGCTCGGCCGCAGACAGCCCGGCAGCGAGCGCGCCGACGACGATCGCATTGTCGCCGGCGAGTACCAGGTCGATCATCAGCACCTGCGCGAACGCGGAAAAAGCCGCCGGCTCCGTGATGTTCGAGAAATCCTGGAGGATCGCCGCCCAGACCCCCGCCAACCCGCCGGGAACGGCTTGCGAAGCGAGCGTCAGCAGAAGAGCATCAAACACCAATCACTCCTGTCGACTTGCGCAACGCCATTCCGCGCGCACTGCGGTCCCATCCCGAGTGCGCTAGCCGAGGCCAAGCACCTGCCTCAAGCCCAGAATGTGCTCGTCGCCAACCCACCCCTCGTAGATCATCGTCAGGGCGACGTAGAGGATGACTGCCAGCCCGATGTAATTGATCCAGTGATAGCGCTGGATCAGCCGAGCGACGTAATTGGCCGCCAATCCCATCAGAAGCACCGAAAAGCTGAGGCCGACGACGAGAAGCGCCGGATTCTCGCGCGCGATCGACGCGACGAGAAGCACGTTGTCCAGGCTCATGCTGAGGTCGGCGATGGTGATCTGCACGGCCGCCCGGAAGAAGGTCTTGGTCGCAGGAGGCCCCTCGACCGCTACCGTCTGCGGATCGTCGGCAACCACCGCCGCCGCTTTGGGATGGAGCTCGCGCACCATGTTGTGGGCGACCCACAGCAGCAATAGCCCACCGCCAAACACGAGCCCGGTAATCTTCAGGAGCTGGGTAGCGATGACGGCGAAGGCGATGAGGAAGACGAGCGCCATGCCGACGCCGAACATCAGCACCTTGCGGCGGTCGCGGGCCGGCAAGCCGGACGCAAGCGATCCCATGATGACGACATTGTCGCCGGCCATCGTCAGATCGCCGACGACGATCTGGCCCAGCTTGGCGGCACCAGCCGCGGTAAAGATGCTTGAGAAGCTGAAGCCCGAGATCATTCGCCCGGCCGCGACAACTTACTGGTTCATGGAGGCGAAGAAGTCCTCGTTCGACTTGGCGTCCTTCATTTTGTCGAGAAGGAATTGCATCGCGTCGATGGTGCCCATCTGCATCAGGATTCGCCGGAGCACCCACATCTTCGTCAGAATCGACTGGTCGACGAGCAGCTCTTCCTTGCGGGTGCCCGACTTGCCGACGTCGAGCGACGGGAAGATGCGCTTATCGGAAACCTTGCGATCGAGCACGATCTCACTGTTACCCGTGCCCTTGAACTCTTCGAAGATGACCTCGTCCATTTTCGAGCCGGTATCGATAAGCGCCGTGGCGATGATCGACAGGGATCCGCCTTCTTCGATGTTGCGGGCAGCGCCGAAGAACCGCTTTGGCCGCTGCAGGGCGTTGGCATCGACGCCGCCGGTCAGCACCTTGCCTGAGCTCGGAACGACCGTGTTGTAGGCGCGGCCGAGGCGGGTGATCGAATCGAGCAGGATCACGACATCCTTCTTGTGCTCGACCAGGCGCTTGGCCTTCTCGATGACCATTTCGGCGACCTGGACGTGGCGCTGGGCGGGCTCGTCGAAGGTCGAGGAAATGACCTCGCCGTTGACCGAGCGCTGCATGTCGGTGACCTCCTCGGGCCGCTCGTCGATGAGCAGGACGATGAGAATTACTTCGGGATTGTTGTCGGTGATCGCCCGGGCGATGTTCTGGAGGAGAACCGTCTTGCCGGTGCGCGGCGGCGCCACGATGAGCGCGCGCTGGCCCTTGCCGAGCGGGGCGACGATGTCGATCACCCGCGCCGACTTGTCCTTGATCGTCGGATCGAGCGTGTCGAGCTTGAGTTTCTCGTCCGGGTAAAGCGGCGTCAGATTGTCGAAGTTGACGCGGTGCCGGACGGTCTCGGGATCGTCGAAATTGATCGACGTCACTCGAGTCAAAGCGAAATAGCGCTCGCCGTCCTTGGGCCCGCGGATCTCGCCTTCGACGGTGTCGCCGGTCCTGAGCCCGAAGCGGCGGACGACCGAGGGGGCGACGTAGATGTCATCGGGACCGGCGAGATAATTGGCTTCGGGAGAACGAAGGAAGCCGAAGCCGTCGTTCAGCACTTCGATCGTGCCGCTGCCGACGATCTGCAGGCCCTCTTCCGCCTCGACCTTGAGGATCGAGAACATGAGGTCTTGCTTGCGCATCGTCGATGCGCCTTCGACTCCGAATTCCTCGGCCATCGAAACGAGTTCAGCCGGCGATTTTTGTTTCAGGTCTTTGAGATGCATGGGGGAATCGCTTTTCGGGCGTTGGGGAGACTCAGCTGTTCAAGGCCTCGCGGCAGAACGCCGCTTGGGTGGAACGAAGGGCTGACTCGGCAAAATGGAAGAAAACAGGCCGGTGCAGCCTTGAAAGCGCGAGTTAGGGAGCCGCTTGCCCCAAGTCAATCGGCCCCATCGCCGATTCGCAAACGGCAAGGCTCGCCAGCGCCGAAACTCAGAACGGCCGGACGATGACGAGAACGACGATGATCGCGGCGGCAATGCCGGGGATCTCGTTCATGATTCGAAGCGTCCGGGTGTCGGGCGAGCGCGTTCCGGCGGCAAGCTTCTTACCATAGCCTCCGAGCCATCCCTGATAGCCCGTCAGCGCGATCACCATCGCCAGCTTGGCGATAAACCAGCCCTGGTGGAAAGCATCGATGTTGAAGGCCAGCAGAAGCCCCAGGATCCACACCAAGATCATCGCGGGAGTGAGGATGATGTTGCGCGCGCGCCGCTCGCGCTCGATCCAGGCGCGGTCCTCGGCGGAGCCCGGCGTCGTCTCGTGGTGATAGACGTAGAATCGCGGCACAAGCAAAAGCCCGGCAATCCAGAAGATCACGAAGGTGACATGGGCTGCCTTCACCCACGGATAAGCGACCCCAAGAAAGCCGGTCAGATCGTTCATTCGCTGCCTTTCACGAGGGCCACCAGCTGCTCGACATTGTCGATCGGCGTATCGGGAAGGATCCCATGGCCGAGATTGAAGATGTGCGGCCGGTCCTTGAACGCATCAACGATCCGCCGCACCGCCTCACGCATCTGCTCGCCGCCTGCAATCAGCGCAAGCGGGTCCAGATTCCCCTGGACCGGTAAACCGGCCGGGAGCTCGCGGTCGGCCCATGCCGGATCCACGGTTTCGTCGAGCCCGACGCAATCGACTTGCGTCTCGTCGGCATAGGCTCGAAGCTTGCCGCCAGCGCCTTTGGGAAAGCCAATGACCGGGACCACCGGATGCTCCGCCTTCAGCCGTTCGACCAGGCGCGCCGTCGGAGCGATCACCCACTGCTCGAACTGCGCCGGCGACAGGCTTCCCGCCCAGCTGTCGAACAGCTGGACCGCTTCCGATCCTGCTTCGATCTGGCCGGAAAGATAGCCGAACGTGACGTCCTCGATTCGGCCGATGATGGCGGCAAAGCGCTCCGGATCGGAATAAGCGAGCCGCCGCGATTCCGCCTGATCGCGGCTCCCCTGGCCAGCGATCATGTAGGTGGCGACGGTCCATGGCGCTCCCGCAAAGCCGATCAGCGCCTTGCCCGGCGCCAGCCTTTGCCGGACTTTCCGCACCGTCTCGTAGACCGGGTCGAACCGGGCGAGCGTCGGGGTTAGCGAGTCGAGCTGTGCCGATGCGAGCGGCGGCGTCAGACGCGGCCCCTCGCCCGCAATGAAGCTCAGATTCTGGCCGATCGCGAACGGCACGACGAGGATGTCCGAGAACAGGATCGCGGCATCGAAATCGAAGCGCTCGAGCGGTTGCAGGGTCACCTGCGCCGCGGCGTCGCTGTCGTAGACCAGGTCGAGGAAGCTACCCTTGTGCTCGCGAAGCTGCCGGTATTCGGGCAGGTAGCGCCCCGCCTGGCGCATCAGCCACACCGGCGGCGGATCGCTCCGTTCGCCGTTGAGGACGGCAAGCAACGGCTTGTCCGTCGCGCTCGCCGGCCTGGGTTTCTTCGGCGAACGCGCCACCCACTCTCTCCTTATTTAGATTCTTAAAGGAAATATTGGAGTTGTAGTTGTCCGGCTGGAAGCGGGAAATAGGCGCGGCTTCCGGATTTTCCAACAGGAGCGGTCGCTGCACTCGTGAGGGATTCCGGCGAGTCGCCCGCCGCCTCTCCCGCGATTCACAGGCTGGGGATGAATGCCCGCTTCCGTGGATGGAATCGCGAATATTCGGCAACGGCCTCTGGGCGGACCTCCGGTTGAGACTGTCCCCGGACCCGCGCTAGGGACTCACCCGGTCTTTTCCACAAGGTTGTCCTGTTTGACCCTGGTCCTTGCCTCCAGCAGCGCAATTCGGCGACAGATGCTGGAGCAGGCCGGCGTGACGTTCGAGTCGGTTCCGGCAGCTATCGATGAATTGGTGGAGAAGGCGCGCCACCACGACCCGACCGCGCTCGCCACGTCGCTGGCGCAAGCCAAGGCACTCGCTGTCAGCGGCCGACGGCCGGGCGGTTGGGTCATCGGAAGCGACTCGGTCGTCAGTGTCGGCGACCGGCTGTTCGAAAAGCCGCGCGACCGCGGCCAGGCGGCCGAACATTTGCGGTCTTTCTCGGGCCAGGAGATGCTGCTGACGAGCGCGGTCGCTCTTGCCCGCAACGGAGGCACCGACTGGAGCTTTTGCGATTCGGCGCGGTTGCAGGTGCGGGCCTTGTCGGAGGATTTCATCCGGGCGTACCTCGATGCCGAATGGCCCGAGGTGGGCTATTGCGTCGGCGTCTTCCGGCTGGAGGGGCGAGGGGTGCAATTGTTCGACGAGATCGAAGGCAGCTATTTCACGATCCTGGGAATGCCGCTGCTTGCGCTGCTCGGGGCGCTTCGCGATCGTGGGGTGATGCCGCGATGATTCGGTTGGCGCTGACCGGCTCGATCGGCATGGGAAAATCCACGGTCGCCGAAATGTTCGGGCGCGCGGGCGTGCCGGTCTTCGACGCCGACGCGGTCGTGCGGCGGCTCCAGGGCCCGGACGGTTCGCTCGTCAGCCGGATCGAGGAGCGCTTTCCCGGCACGACCGGTCCCGAGGGAGTCGACCGCGACGCCTTGTCGAGGCGAGTGCTCGCCGACCCTGACGAACTGGCGGCGCTCGAGGCAATCGTCCACCCGGCCGTCCACCACGAGCGCACCCGATTCATCGTCGAGAACGGCGGCGCCAAGGCGCTGCTGTTCGAAATCCCCTTGTTGTTCGAAACCGGTGGCGGCGAGGCATTCGACAAGGTCATCGTCGTATCCGCGCCCCCCCAGGTGCAGCGACAACGCGTGCTTTCCAGGCCGGGTATGACCGATTCCAAATTCGCCGCCTTGCTGGCGAGGCAAATGCCCGACGAAGAGAAGAGGCGCCGTGCCGATTTCGTCGTCGACACGGGCGGGGACCTATCCACAACTCAAGCCCAGGTGCGCGAGATTCTGGCTTGTCTCGGCCTCGGGGCAGGTGGTTAAACACCGTCATGCGCGAAATTATCTTCGATACCGAAACCACCGGCCTCGATCCGGCGGGCGGCGACCGAATCGTCGAGATCGGCTGTATCGAAATGATCAACCGCGCCGAGACCGGCCGCCATTTCCATGCCTATTTCAATCCTGAGCGGCCGATGCCGCCTGGAGCCGAAGCAGTTCACGGGCTGACCGATGTCTTTCTGTCCGACAAGCCGCGCTTTGCCGAGCGGGCCGAGGAACTGCTGGCCTTCATCGAGGATTCGCCGCTGGTCGCGCACAACGCGAGCTTCGACTTCGGATTTCTCAATCACGAACTCGGGCTGTGCGCGCGGCCCGTCGTATCCATGAGCCGGATGGTGGACACGCTGGCGCTGGCTCGAAGCCGTCATCCCGGCGCCAAGCATAGCCTCGATGCGCTTTGCACCCGTTTCGGGGTCGACCGAAGCCGCCGCACCAGGCACGGCGCGCTGCTCGACGCGCAGCTGCTTGCGCAAGTTTATATCGAGCTGACCGGCGGCAGGCAGATCGGCCTCGGCCTTGTCGAGGAAACCGCTGGCGCCGAAATCGTTGAGGTCGCAGGCACTGTCACCGTTCGACAGCAGCGGGCGCCGCGCCCGCATTCGCCTGCAGTTGAGGAGCTAGAGCGTCATCGAGCGTTTATCTCCAAGCTGGTCCAACCGATCTGGGCGCGCTTCACCGCTGCAAGTTGACGCAGCATGGGGTGCCGCCCACATCGGCGGCCCGCCTTTCAGGAAAGGAGCCTCGCCAGTGGATGTTCGAGTCGCGGACCATCAGGTCGAAACCGGCGATTCCATCAAGGAACATGCAGTCCAGCGGATCGAGGAGATAACCGAAAAATATTATTCGCGCGCTGTCGGAGCCAATGTCACCTTCGGCAAGGGCCCTTACGAAGATTTCACGTGCGACATCGTCGCTCCGGTCGGCCAGGGCGTTGTGCTCAAGGCTTCCCACCGCGCCGCCACTGCGCAGGTCGCGTTCGAGTGCGCGGCTGACAAGATTGAAAAGCAGCTGCGGCGCTACATGCGGCGGCTCAAGGAGCACAAGCCCGGCCACGACGTCGCCCCGATCCTCGAGGCCAATGCCGCCTACCGGGTCTTCGCGGGCACCGCCCAGGAAGACGAAGCCGCCGACAATCCGACGATCGTCGCCGAAACGCAGGTCGACATCCCGCAGGCTAACGTCGCCGACGCGGTGATGATGCTGGACCTCAGGAACACGACGGCGCTGATGTTCCGGAACAGCAAGAGCGGCGAACTCAACATGGTGTATCGCCGCGACGACGGGAATATCGGCTGGGTTGAGCCGCACGAACGCTGAGCCGCGCCCCCGATGTCCTGGAGCCGGCTGGCAAACGCCGCCGGCCTACTGCAGAAGTCTGGCCGATGCACCTGACCGAATTCCTCGACTTCAATGCCATCAAGCCCGCTTTGCCGGCGGGCAATAAGCGCTCGTTGCTCAACCAGCTTGCGGGCCTCGCCGCCGGCCGCCTCGATCTTCCCGCGGCGGCGATCCTCGACACGCTTACCGAGCGCGAGAAGCTCGGCTCCACGGGATTCGGCCAGGGCGTCGCCATTCCCCATGGAAAGGTCGAAGGGCTGAAGCAGATCTACGGTCTGTTCGTTCGCCTCGCCGAGCCGGTGGCGTACAAGGCCATCGACGGCAAGCCGGTCGATCTCGTTTTTCTCCTTCTGTCGCCGCCCGACGCGGGGGCGGAGCATTTGAAGGCCCTGGCGGCAATCAGCCGCGTGATCCGCAATGCGCCGACGCTCGAGAAGATGCGCGGCGCCCGCAGCCGCGACGCGCTGGCCGCGGTGCTGATGGGAGCGGACGAGCGCGACGCCGCGTGACCAGGGAATGACGGCGCGGCTCAACGCCTCGCTCGAAGCGACCGGGCTGATCCGAAGGGCGCAGGCCGCTGGCGATTTCGGTGTCGTTCTACGCAAGGGCGATCCCGAGCGCGGCTCGCTGCTCATCGTCATCCGAAGCCGCGGCCAATACGTCGGTTGCCTGGAACGCACCCTGTCGATGGAAGGGCATTACGGCTGGGGCTCCGCCGGCCCTGCCCCTTCAGAGGGCGATGAGAAAGTTTCGCAGTTCCTGGCGCGGCAAGCCGGATTCGACCCGGATTTGTGGCTAATTGAACTGGATATCGCGCAGCCGGAACGATTCATCGCTGAAACGACCTCCGCGGGTTGATTATCGTTCGCGGGGCGGGAATGGGCGTTGTCGAAGTGAGAGCGGGGGGTGCCTTTCCGCCGAATGAACGGACGGAAGCACCACGCGAGACGGGGATCCACCCGGGGGCAAAGCGGACGTTGTAACCGCGCGTAAGAGCCTCGGTCTGGGCGGATAACCGCACGAATAACGGACAACATGGTGGCTTCGCTTCGTTCGGCGCTGCTGATCTGTGCTGCGATGAGCGCCAGCTCGGTTGCCCCGGCCCAGGTCGGCCCAGGCGCGCAATCGGTGCTCCCGGCGGCAACGGCAGTCAGCCCGTCGGCAATCGCAAAGGAGTTGCTCCGCAATTCCCAGACCCTCGCAATCCCTCCCGAAGAAGCGACGAAGAGAGACCAGGATTCGGACACCGCGCAGGTCGATTCGAAGGCGGATCTTTCGACCATGGTCGCCGAGCTTCGAAGCTCCGACCCCGGCAGCCGCCAGCTCGAGTGCCTTGCCGCCGGAATCTATTTCGAATCGAAGGGCGAGCCGCTTGCCGGACAGCTCGCTGTCGGCGACGTGATCGCCAACCGCGCCGACAGCGGCCGCTTCGCGGACACCTATTGCGGAGTGATCACTCAACCAGGGCAATTCTCCTTCGTCCGCCGCGGATCGTGGCCCAGGATCGGCCGCGACAACCGCGCCTGGCAGACCGCGGTCGCCATCGCCAAGATCGTCGACCAGAATCTCAAGGACTCGGCTGCCGAGGGCGCCCTTTACTTCCATGCTCGCCGGGTCAGCCCCGGCTGGCACAGGAAGCGCGTCGCCTCGATCGGCAATCACATCTTCTTCCGCTAGGCGCGGGGGCAATTGCCCCTGTTCCCGCAACGTTCTAATCGCGGGACGTGAGTACCGCCCCCGAATCGCTGGCCCTGGCCTGTTCTTCCGATACGCCTGTCGCCGCCGACGTGGCACGCGGCGTCACTCGACTGTTCTGCAGGCAGGATCTGTTCGCAATCTGTGAAGTCCCGCTGCCGAACGGCCGCCGCGCGGACCTCATGGGCGTCGATTCAAAGGGGAATTTGACCATCGTCGAGATCAAGGTCGCTCGTGCCGATCTCCTGGGCGACTGCAAGTGGACCGATTATCTCGACTTTTGCGACCATTTCTACTGGGCGGTGCCCCCCGGCCTGGCCGCGATCCTCGATGGCGAGGCGTATCTGCCGGGCGAGGCGGGGCTGATCGTCGCCGACCGCTACGATGCTGCGCTGGTCCGAAGCGCGGTTTTCAGGCCGCTCGCTCCGGCCCGCCGGAAGGCCGAACTTCTGCGTTTCGCCCGGCGAGCCGCACGACGGCTCTCGGAGCAACTCGACCCGACGCTCGGCGCCGGGACCTAGGACGCGGGCTTCTTCGCCTCGATCAGCTTGAGCATCTCGGGTGTACGGGTATCGCGCTTGGCGTAATCGCGCGCCGAATAGCCGGCGACCGAATCGGTCTTGTCCGGGTCGGCACCGGCATTCAGAAGCGACCGAACGATTGGCACCTGGCGCCTTTGGACAGCGATGATCAGCGCCGTTTCGCCTGCGCGGTTGGATTCGTTCACCCTCGCCCCGAGCTGGACCAGCCAGTCCACCGCATCCTGGAATCCAGCGCGCGCCGCCGCGATCAGCGGAGTTTCGCCATTCGGGCCGGCCATGTTGGGATCGGCGCCCTGCTGGAGCAAATAGCCCGCCCACTCATGGTCGCGGTTGTCGATTGCGGCGATCAGCGCGGTCTGCCCATTGAGGTCGCGAGCATTGACGAGGGTGGGCGTCGCCTGGAGAAGCTTGACGGCGTCATCATTCTTTCCGTCCTGGATCGCCTTGACGAACTGCGCGCCGTCATAGCCGCCGACCTGTGCGGCCGCGGGGACGGTCGCGGCAACGGCAGCGATCGCGAACAAGGCGCACTTCATCGGATTCATTCCATTTCCCCAAGCTCACTTGATCGACGCCAGTTAGCAGAGCATTGCTGGCTTTGTCATGAATGCGCACAACCCCTTCTGGGAAAAGCCTTTGCAGGCGCTCGACCGCGGCGAGTGGGAGGCTTTGTGCGACGGCTGCGGGCGCTGCTGCCTGCACAAGCTCGAGGACGAGGACACCGGTGAGCTCTATCCGACCAACGTCGCCTGCCGGCTCCTCGACCGCCGCAACGGGCGCTGCACCGATTATCCCAACCGCAAGACACTGGTCGCCGACTGCGTCCGCCTCGACCGTCGGAATCTCGGCAAGCTCGACTGGCTCCCGGAGACCTGCGCCTACCGCCTTCGCGCCGCCGGCAAGCCGCTTCCGGACTGGCATTATCTGATTTCCGGAAGCCGCGAGACCGTCCACCAGGCGGGGCAATCGACTCGCGGCTGGACGGTCAGCGAGGTGGATGCCGGCGAGCTCGAGCATCACCTGGTCGAGCGTGCGCTTTAGGCGAACCACGACCAGGCAGGTCGCCAGCCATCCCGATCTCCCGTTGCCGGTGCTCCTGTGCGCGATCCGCAATGCGCGCCGGATGCGGCTTCGCTTCGACGAGCGCGACCGCCTGTTGAAGCTCACTCATCCGAAGGGAGTGCGCGCTTCCGCCGCGCTCGCCTGGGCCGTGACCCAGAAGCCGTGGGTCGAGGAACAGCTGAATCGGTCGCTTCCGCCGGAGCCGCTGATCCCGGGAGCGGTAGTTCCGATCGAAGGCGCCGACATCGAGCTGGTCTGGCGGGAGCGGGCGGCGCGAACGCCGGCTCTCGCAGAAGGCAAGCTGGTCTGCGGCGGGCCGGAGGCGGGCTTCCCGAGGCGCATCGAGTTGTTCCTGAGACGCCTCGCGCTCGCGACCTTGTCGAGGGAAACGGCGGATGTGGGCGAGCGGGCGGGGCTGCGCGCGATTTCGATCAGCGTGGGCGACGCCCGCACCCGCTGGGGAAGCTGCAGCAGCAACGGAGCGATCCGCTACTCGTGGCGGCTGATTCTCGCTCCGCCGGAGGCCCGCCGCTTCGTCGTCGCTCACGAAGTCGCGCATTTGAAGCATCTCGACCATGGCAAGACGTTCCGGGTACTCGAGCGCGAGCTGTTCGGTGGGGATGTTACCGCCGCGGAACGCTTATTGCGGGATTCCGCCCCGAGACTGCGCCGGATAGCCGTCGCCCGCTGAGCCGTCTTGCGGCGGCCGCTGCTGGCCCTGACGAGGAGTGGACGGCTGCGGCTGCGTTGCCGGCGGGACCTGCTGCTGCGGCCTCTGCGGTTGTCGCTCGCGCGAATTGCCAAGGACGTTGTCGAGCCACTGCTGGGTCAGCCCGTTCTGCTGCTGTGGCTGTTGTCCCGGCGGCAATGTTGCCGGCGGATATTGCTGCTGGTCGGAACCGGGCGGCGGCGGAATCGGATTGCCGTTCTCGTCGACCAGCGGGGCCATGTTCGTGTCGATATAGTCTCCGCCCATATACTGCTCATCGGGCTCCAGATTCCAATCCGGCATCGGCACGGTCGTCTGGAACTGCTGCACCGGCCGGTTGGCGACGGCGACGCTCATGAAATCATGAAAGGCCCTTGCCGGGGCCGTGCCTCCATAGAGACCGGCGACCGGGCGCGCGTCGTCGCGGCCCATCCAGACGCCGGTCGTCACGCCGCTGGAAAAGCCGACGAACCAGCCATCCTTGTTCGATGTGGTGGTGCCGGTCTTGCCGGCGACTGGACGGCCGATCTGCGCTGCCCGGCCGGTGCCGGTCAGAACCGCCGACTGCAGGAGATCGGTCATTTCCGCAGCCACCCAGGGAGCGACGAGCACGCGCTGCTCGGCAGCGTCGTGCCGATAAAGCTCCTTTCCGTTGACGGTGACGACCCGAGTGATCGCGTAAGGCGTGACCGCCATTCCGTTATTGGCGACCGAGGCAAAGGCCTGCGTCATTTCGATCAGCCGCACCTCGCTCGATCCCAGAACCATCGACGGATAGGTCGAAATGTCGGTGGTGATCCCGAAGCGATGGGCCATGTCGGCGATCGTCGAGAAACCGAGCTGCTGGCCAATCTGGGCGCTGATGGTGTTGATCGAGCGGGCAAACGCCTCGCGAAGCGACACCGGCCCGGCATAGTCGCGGGTGTCGTTGCGCGGGCTCCAGCCGTTGATCGTCACGGGCTGGTCAACCATCATGTCGGTCGGCTTCATGCCCGATTCGAGCGCCGCCAGGTACACGAACAGTTTGAATGCGGAACCCGGCTGGCGCTCGGCCTGAGTCGCGCGATTGTAGATTGAATCGGTATAGCTCTTGCCGCCGATCATCGCCCGGACCGCGCCGTCGCGGTCGAGTGCGACGAGAGCGCCCTGGGCGCCGTCGGGCGCGTTGGCGACGACTGCCCGCTGTGCCGCCTGCTGCATCGCCGGATCGAGAGTCGTCCAGACGTCGATCGGCTCCGATGTTGGGTCGATCAACGTGTCGAGCTGCGGAAGCGCCCAGTCGGTGAAATAGCGGACGCTGTCCTGCTGGGTCGTCTGCTGAATGTGGATCCTTGCGGGATCGACGCTCTCGGCCTCGCCGGGCGTGATGAAGCCATTGTCGACCATTGCCCGGAGCACGACTTCCGATCGGTCGCGGGCGGCCGCGACGTCGGCGGTGGGCGCATAGTTGGAAGGCGCCTTGACCAGCCCGGCGATGATCGATGCCTCGCCGAGCGAGAGATGATCGGCGCTGTGGCCGAAGAACCGCCTCGACGCTGCGTCGATTCCATAGGCCCCGCCGCCGAAATAGACCCGGTTGAGGTACAGCTCGAGAATCTGGTCCTTGGTGAACTTGCGCTCGAGCGCGAGGGCCAGGACGGCTTCCTTGATCTTCCGGCCGAAGGTGCGGTTGTTAGTCAGGAAAATATTGCGGGCGAGCTGCTGGGTGATTGTCGATCCGCCCTGAAGCCAGTAGCCCGACTTGACCCTGACCGCGACCGATCGGGCGATTCCGATGGGATCGACGCCGGGGTGGGACCGGAACCTCTTGTCCTCGATCGCGATCATCGCCGATCGCATCGCCGGCGGGATTTGGTCGTAGGTCAGCCATTGGCCGAAGCTCGGGCCCAGCGAGATCAGGACCGCGCCGTTCGAGGCGTGCACCCGAATCATCTGCCCGAGGTCGTTGCGCTTGGTGAGCTGTTCATAGCTCGGCAACGAGGCGACCGCGACGGCGACCGCAACCACGAGAGCGATAGCGCCGAGAAGCGTCGCGTAGAGGAACAACTTGAGTGCGGTGACGAGCGGCCGCCGCTCGGTGCCAGTCTGGGTTCGGGCCATCTCGGATCAGGCGATAGGAATGCAGTGCGGATCGGGCAAGGGCGTCATTGGCGAATGCCGTTGCCCGCCGGCCCGCGCATCAGGAAAACGATCATGGCGACTCCAATGGCGAAACGCGGGTTACACCGAGATTAACCCTGTTTTTACGTCCGTAGCCAATAAAGGCGTGGATGAGGTGCACGATCCGCCTCTTGAGCAGCATGGCTGCCGTCCTCCTGGCCGGCGCAGCTGCACCCGCGTCTGCTCAATGCCGCCTGTGCTCGACTCCGACCACACAGCTCCAGACCGACCAGAACGGCGGCGACCTGCGCCTAGACGTCGAGGCGACGCTCGACTTCGATCGCCTGGTGCTGCTGGGCGGCGGCGATGGAGCAGCGACCTTGCTTCCAAGCGGCGAGCGCAGCGCGAGCGGCTCGGTCGCCACTCTCAGCGCCCGAGCGATGGTCGGCTCGGTTACGGTCCATGGCGAGCCCAACCGGACGCTCCGGGTCGAGATGCCCGGAACCATCCAGCTTTATTCGCTGAGTGGCGGAAGAATCTCGGTCGACCAACTCGATACCGATCTTCCCGGAATGCCGAGGCTCGATTCGGCCGGTAACCTGACGTTCCGATTCGGTGGGCGAGTGCAGATCAACGGCGATGCCGATGGCGATTATCGGGGCGATGTTCCGATCACCGTCGAATATCTCTGATCCCCGCTCGTCCCGTTTCGCGAAACAAGGTTCAAATCGGATAAATCGTTACGGGGCCGTTTACCAAGCCCTTGAGGGAAGGGGTAAGCGGCAGCGGTTAATGAGACGCTCACGGGTGACCGGACCAGCGGTCGGGCAGCCGCTGTTTGTTTGAACCAGTGGGGAAATGACATGAAGAAGATTCTGATCATTGCCGGAGCGGTCTCCGCCCTGGCTTTCACCAGCGCTCCCGCCTACGCGGTGAGCCCGACGACCCAGGCGACTGCGACGGCTCGTATCGTTAAGCCGCTTACTCTCGACTCGGTCCGCAATCTCGATCTCGGAACGATCGTTCTGAGCGGGACCGCTCCGTACACCCAGACCGTCGGAATCACGCAGGCTGGAGTGTTCAGCTGCGGCGGCGCCAACCTGACCTGCTCGGGCACCACCCAGACGGCGCAGTACACCGCGACCGGAACGCAGGGCCAGACGCTGACCGTCGCCGGCTCGGCCAGCATTCCGCTCGTCAACCAGACTCAGGTGTCGCCGAACCTGACGCTTGCCGTCGCTTATCCGGCGGCTGGCTCGGTCGTCCTCAACTCAGCAGGAACCGTGACGTTCGACCTGGGCGGTTCGATCTCGGTCAGCGACACGACCGCGGACGGCGTCTATCAGGGCACGTTCGACGTCACTGCCGACTATCAGTAATCGCGTTTGACATGCCGCGGCCATTGTACCGCGGTCGGAAGGGGTCGCCGGCGACGGCGGCCCCTTTTTCATTGCCGTTCAACAGCGATGGTGAACCGAAAATCAACCATTCCGGCGTAACCCCGCAATAACTCCGAAACGGAGCAAAGTGGGGATCCGAAATGAACTTGCTAACCAAGGCCGCCGTGGCGGCTGCTTTCATCGCCGCGTCTCCCATTCCCGCCTCCCAGGCCAGCGCCGGGGTTGGCGACTTGCTGGTTGCGCCGACGCGCCTGGTTCTGAACGGCGGCCGAAGCGCCGAAGTCATCCTCAACAATATCGGCGATGAGCCGGCCACCTACCGGATCTCCGCCGAATTCAGGCGGATGAACGCCGACGGTACGCTCGAGGAGGTCGCCAACCCGACCGATTCGGAAAAAGCCGCGCGCGATATGCTGATCTTCGCTCCGCGCCGCGTCACATTGGCTCCGCGGGAGCCGCAATCGATCCGGATTGCGGCGCGACCGCCCGCCGGGCTTCCGGATGGCGAATATCGGGTCCACCTGCTGTTCCGCGCGATTCCGCCGGCGACTCCGGTGACCGAGGCCGCCGCCGCCCCGGTCAAGGGCCTGAGCTTCAAGCTCACTCCGGTTTACGGAGTCACCATCCCGGTGATCGTTCGGCTGGGCAACCTCAGCGTCGAAGCCGCGATCTCAAACGTCCGTCTCGAAAAGCATGACGGCAAGCCCGCCATTGCCCTGGAACTCAGCCGCAGCGGCCGCCGCTCCACCTTCGGCGAAATCCGGGTGCTCAAGGCCGGCGTCAAGGACCCGATCGCGCTCTCGCGCGCAGTCGCCGTCTACACCGAGCTCAACCAACGCGAAGTGGTTGTCCCCGTGGATGAAAATTACAAAGGGGAGCTCGCCGGCCCGGTGACGGTCAAATATGTCGAAACCTACGACGATGGATCGAAAACCATCGCCGAGGCCCAGGCGGTGTTGCGCTAGGGCGGGGGGACCGGCGGGCGCAGGCGACGATCGGTGCGTGCCCCCGGCAAATGGCTGGGCTGGGCCGGAGCGCTGTCCGCGTTCGCCTGCATGGCGACGGTCGGCGCCGACGCCGCGACCCCGGTCGGCGGGAGCTGGGCCGCCAATCCGGACGAGCAATTCCTTCTTGACGTCAAGCTCCACCAGTACCGGCTTGGCGACGGCGTTCGCGCCTACGACACGCCGCAGGGCACCTGCCTCGTCTTCGGCGATTTCCTGACCACGCTCGATGTTCCGATGAAGATCGACCTGACCGCGAAGAAAGCGAGCGGCTGGGCGTTCAAGCAAAGCAATGTGATCTCGATCGATGCCGGCGCGGGCCGGGTCGACTATGGCGGCAAGAGCGAAAATCTCGCCTCCACCGACATTCGCGAGACCCCCGAAGGGTGGTGCGTCGACACCGCAGCCCTGTCGCGCTGGTTTGGAATCGGCGTGAAGCCGGTGACCAGCGGATCCGCTCTAATCATCGAAACCGAAGCGAAGCTGCCCGTTGAGCTTGCGCTCGAGCGCGAGAAGCGCGCGGCCAGCCTCAACAAGGCGAAATTCAACCTCGCATCGCTGCCGCAGGTGCGGCTTCCGTATCGGATGTGGCGCGCTCCGGCGCTCGACTTCGTCGTCAGCGCCGGAATGACGTATCGCGCAGACACCGGGATGCGGGTCGATCGCCAGACGTCCGTCTATGCGGCGGGCGAGATCGCCCGGCTTTCCTACGACGCGCAGATCACGACGAATCCGAAAGGCGTCCCGTCCTCGCTTCGCCTGCGCGCCTATCGCTCCGACCCCGACGGCGAGCTTCTGGGCCCGCTTCACGCGACCCATTTCGGATTCGGCGATGTAGCCGGCCTGGCGACCCGCCTCAGCGGAAGCGCGACGAGCGGCCGCGGCGTCGTCGTCACCAACCGCCCCGTGGTCAGCCCGACGAGCTTCGATCGAACCCGTTTCGAAGGCGACCTGCCAGTCGGATGGGACGCCGAACTCTATCGCAACGGCGAGCTACTGGCTTTTGCCCACGGCGATTCGCAGCAGCGCTACGTCTTCGACGACGTGCAGCTCATGTACGGGGAAAACCAGATCAGCATCGTTCTTTACGGGCCGCAGGGACAAGTCCGGACGCGCGATGAAGTCATCAATGTCGGGCAGGACAATGTCCCGCCCGGGAAGACCTGGTACTGGGCGGGCGTCAACCAGCCCGGCCGCGACCTGGTTTCGCTGAAAGGCGATTCGGTCAGCCCGCTCGAGCCGAGGATGCAGGGGACGGTGTCGATCGAGCACGGGCTCGACGAGCGAACCTCGGTCGGCGTGCTTGCGCAGACGATGCTCCTGCAGGATCAGAGGGTTACGTTCGTCGAAGGCTCGGTCCGGCGTTCGATCGGCTCCGCTCTTGTCGAAGTGGGCGTGTCAAAGGAAAGCAGCGGCGGAACGGCGGCGAGGGCGCAGCTCCTGGCGAAGCTCGGCTCGCTCAACGTCAGCGCCGAAGCCGTCGTTGCCAGTGATTTCCACCTTCAGGGCGGCCCGGCGACGACCCAGCGGGAAGCGCGCGTGGCGATCGACTCCCCGATCCGGCTCGGAAGGACGGTCATTCCCGCCCATGCGGATGTCCATTTCACGAGCCGGGCGGACGGAAGCTCGCAACTCGACGCCGCTGCCAGGCTCGCGGCGACGATCGATCGCTTCAATCTCGCCGCCGAGGTGCGGTACACCCAGCAATATCTCGCCAAGGGACCGGCCCCGCCGGCAGATGTCGTCGCGGACCTGATCGGAACCGGGCGAATCGGCCCGGTCAGGGTCCGCGGCACCGCCACCATGGAGGTCAATGGCACGAGCCGGTTCCGGGGAGCGGAACTCACCGGCTACTGGTCCGCGTCGGATAATGTCGATTGGGAAGGCACGCTCGCTTATGACGGGCCGCTTCATCGCGCCCGCGCCCGGGTTAGCCATATCAACCGATTCGACGGCCTGGCGCTCGCGATTACCGGTGAGGCGGCGACAGACGGATCGGTCGCGGTCGGCTTCAATCTCAATTTCTCGCTCGACCCGTCGCACGGCCTGACGCTTTCGCGGCAGCCGCTCGCCTCCGCCGGCTCGATTCGTGCCCGCGTCTATCGCGATCTCAACGACAATGGCGTGGCCGACCCGGGCGAGCCGCTCGAAAAGGGCGCGATCGTCACCGCCGGTCATAGCGTCGCCAGGCAACCGACCGATTCGAAGGGAATGGTGATGGTGGCGGGCCTCGCGACCTTCACCCCGATCACGGTCGGAATCGACCGGAGCAGCCTCGGCGATCCGATGCTGGCGCCGGAGAAGGCGCTCCAGGTGGTGGTCCCGAGGCCCGGAGTTCCCGCCCAGGTGGACATCGGCCTCGTTTCGTCCGGCGATATCGAAGGCGCCGTCGTCAAGAACGGCGGCCTTGGGTTCGAAGGCGTCGATCTCGAACTGGTCGATTCGAGCGGCGCCGTCGTGGGCACGGCCCGGACCGACTACGACGGCTACTTCCTGTTCGAAGGCGTGCCCTACGGCACTTACAGAGTGCGGATCGCGAAAGATTCCGCAGAGGCGATCGGAGTGCCGCAGGAGCTGAAGCTCCAGACGACCGTGGATGACCAGCATCCCGTGGCGCGCCTTGGCTCGATCCAGCTCCAGCCGAAGCCGCGAATTGCCTCTTCCGAATAGTCGTCCGAGACGACTTGCCGCGAGGAATGCTGTTGCGACGCAGTCGCAGCAGAGGGAAATCCTCTTGTGCGCCAAGCGGCATGAAGCATGCGATCCGCAAGTCCCGGACTTGCCTGGATCGCATGCTGGTGCGGTCGAGAAGACTCGAACTTCCACGGCCTTTCGGCCACAGCGACCTCAACGCTGCGCGTCTACCAGTTCCGCCACGACCGCACGT